>Ga0299914_10000220_pt1 | contig 33611 bp, 50 predicted proteins | sample RVTome_10_FD_201361 | JGI IMG/M metagenome (GOLD analysis project Ga0299914, IMG submission 201361) | Soil microbial communities from uranium-contaminated site in the Upper Colorado River Basin, Wyoming, United States - RVT153D57 (version 2) ... | reverse complement strand
ATATCCGGGCGGCAACTTGTAGACCGTGCTGTCCCACTCCTCGGCCAGTCGCTCCACCGCCGCCAACCTCGCCTCAGCCCGCTCGGCGCGCTGCCGGTACTTCTCAGCGGTCGATAGGCGCACATGCTCCTCGCCACGGTGCGGACACCGCTCACCCTCGATTCGTGCCACTGCTTCCGGGCCTCGGACACCAGCAGCGAGGAGGGCGGTGACGACGTGGGCGTTGTACGCGTCGAGAATGCGCGGCCCCAGCCTGCTTCCGACCGGCACATGCTCCCATCGCCAGCCGCACCGGCATCCTCCGTCAAGCATCGCCGGGAAGTGCTCGCCCAGCACCCGCACGATCGTCTTCCGCTCGGCCGCGTGGGCGTCAGGGACGTGACGGTCGGCGGCGGTCACGGCGTGGTCTCCTGCTCGGTGTCGGCGAGGCGGGCGAGCAGGTGATCGGCTTGCGCAAACCAGCGGTGGCGCTCCCCGTCCACTGCCGGGCTGTCCCACGGCCCGAGGTCGCGTCCGTACCACGCAAATCCGTTCATCGCGTACAGGAGGCTGGCGAGGGCATCGCGATCGGCGAAAGCGTGCGAGCGGAGCATGTCGCCGATCGACTTGCCCATCTGTTCGGCTTGGTCCCGAAGTCGGTGATACTCCTCGGGCAATAGTCGGACGCCCACCTGGAACGTCCGTCGCCGCGTCTCGGTTCCGCTTCGGCTCATCGGGGATCACCCGACCCGGCGTAGGGGTTCGCCGGCATCGCGGCCAACCACGCGCCGCTCTTGATCCAGTCGGTCGCGGCTTGGGCTCCCTCGTACCACGCCTCGGCTGCTCCTGCCGCACGCCCGGCCTCGTGCGCGGCGGCCTCACGGGTGGCGAGGATGCGCTCGACGGCGGCAGCGAGGTCGCTGTTCCGCTCCGTGCGCGTGTCGATGTCGTCGTTCTCGGCGGCGTCGATGATCTCGTCCACGACGCCGTCGAGGGTTGCCCATTCCTCCTCGCTCAACTCCACCTCAGGCTGGGCGGCAGGAGTGGGCTGGGTGTCGGTCACAGTTCGGCCCACGGATCGGTTGCGGCACTCTGACGGCTCTGCGCGAGCGCAGCAGCTAACCGGTCACGGGGACTCTGCGAAGCCGCGACAACCACCCCCGGGCCGGCGTACGGCGCCCCCGGAGCGCCGCCGACCACCCGGTCACCGGACTGCACACGGTGACCACACGCGAGCACCGTGACCGTCGCCTGATGCTCACCGTCACGTTCGTACCAACCGTGAGAGAACTCGTCAGTGACGGTGCTGCTGGTGCGGCACTCCGGGCACCACACGTCGCGGCGGTACTCGGTGCTGACGATGAACGCGTGCCGGGTGTCCAGCTCATGCAGTCGGCCGGTAGCGTCGCGGACGGTGATGTCGCACCACCGGCCGCCGAGATTGTTCCACCGCTGTTCGACCGCGGTGATCGTGACCGGTCCGGTCGGCTCGGTGCGGTCGCCGTACAGCGTCGTGATCACGACGTCGCGGCCGGGGTAGTAGTCGCTGTGCCGGGTGAGTGGATCACGCATGAGGTTGCTCCTGTGTCTGTGGCGGGCTGACACCACAAACACTAGATCATGTCTCCGACGCTTGTCTAGCGTTTGGTGTGTTCGCGGAGCGTCTGCCGGACAGCTGCACGGTCACGTTTCAACGCGCGCACCAGCCGGTCGTTGCCGAACCGGCGGTGGTTCTCGATCATCTGCGTCAGCTCCGCGTCGATCGCACGGAGCCGGTCAGCGCCACGGCGGCCGATGTACGCCGGCGGCGGCGTCGGCGGCGTACGGTCGGGAAGGTCGAGCACGACGCCGTTGAGCCACGTCGCGGCGAACGTGTACGCGTCACCCCAGTAGCGGGGGAAGTAGTCGCCGCGGGTGACGACGATCTGACCGGTCTTCACACTGTTGCTGCGGACGAGCAGCGATGACAGTGAGCCGGGGTCGGCGTCGCGGTCGCGGCCGACGACGGTGGCGATGTGTCCGAACGCGTTGCTGTCGTTCGGGTCGTCGTAGTAGACGACCATCCCGCGGCGGATATCAGCGACGTCGTGCACCCGGTGCGCGGCCGGGGTCGCGTTCTGAGCAGTGACAGCGGACGGGTAGACGGCGCCGATGTTGCGTGCCTCGCGGCAGATCCGCAGGCACCATCCGTCGGGGTTGTAGCCGAGCTGTGCGGTGGTCTCATGCTCGCGGTACCACTGCACGGTCTCGCGAGTGTTGCGCTGGCTCACTGCTCCGGCTCGCTGTCGATGTCGTCCTGCACGCCGTCGATGTCGCGTGGCAGGTCGTCCGGATCGTCGTCGTACACGGCGTCGAGATCCGGCTGTTCGTTGTCAGGGTCGGCGTCGGAGTCCGGCACGATCGCGGTCTCGTCTTGTGTGGCGGGTTGCTCTGTCATGGTGTGAGCGTACCGCTAGCACCGTCGAGCGGCGGCACATCTTCGGCCGGTGTCGCGCTCAGCGTGCGCAGATGCTCGACGGCTTTCCCGAGCCAGTCGATCGCGGCGGCGGTGTCGGCGTCGTCACGGATGAGCAGCGTCGCGTTGCCGTCGAGGTCGACCGTGAGCACGAGCGCGCGGCTGTTCATCAGCTCGTTGTCGTCCGGTGTGTGGTCGCTGCTCTTGTCAGCCAGCTCCCACGAGTTGTCGCCGAGGAAGCGGATCAGCTCGCCGGGTTGCAGTTTCGCGGCTGCAGGGATCGTGAGCGGTTCGGTCTGTTCAGTCATCGGGTCGGCCTCCGTAGTCGCGCCACGCGGCACGCTCGGCGGCGTCCATCACGAGCGTGCGGGTGTCTTCGTAATGCGCCCATCCGGCGCCGGTCAGATCGAAGTGTTTCCACGCTTCGCTGAGCTGGGTCCGGAGACCGGCGCCGACGGTGCGCCAGTGCTCGGTGCAGCACGGGTGACCGCCGGGGATCGTCTGCCGGCACTCGCGTGCCTTGATCTCCCCGGTGATCGGATCCGGGTCAGGTACGCGGATCTTGCACGGCCGCGGTTCCCGGTAGCCGCGCGTCGTCACAGCAGCCTCCCGTCGAGCAGTCGGCGTACGTCATCGAGCAGCGCGCCGGCGCGTCGAGCCTCCGATGCCAGATGCAGCCACGCGCCGTGCAGCGGCAGCCCTTGCGCGGCCACGCGGTCAGTCGCCTCACGTAGCTCGCGTGACCGGTAGTCGAGTCGCTCCACGAGACCGGTGAGATCCACGATCGGAACCTCACCGGTCGGCGGCGGATCAGACCGATGCAGGCTCATCGTCCGTCACGACGTCGTGATCACCGTCGTGCTCGGCGTCGAGCACGCAGCCCGGGAAGTCGCAGCCGGTGAACTCCGGGCCATCGGGGACTGCGCGGAGCGGGCCGTCGGTGTTGCCGTCCCACACACCGGCGACGTCACCGGACTCGTCACGGCTGATCGCGGCGTCGATCTGCGCGGCGGTCTGCTCGACGGACGGCTCATCGCCGGCCGCGCCGTCGAACGCAGCCTGTCCGAACTGGTCGGGGCGGTTGAGGTACAGCGCACGCATGAACTCGCGGACGCGGTTCTCGTGATCAGCGGGCACCAACTCGACCTGATCAGCCACGAGCGAGACGACCTGAGAGCCGTCCTCGTTGACGACCTTTTTCCCGGAGTGAACCTCCAGCAGCAGCAGATAGCGACTGCCCTGGTGCACGGCCATGCCGCGCGCCTGTTCCTCCGACACGAACTGCTCAAGTCCCTTCGCGAGCAGTTTGCTGTTCCAGTCACGCTTCTCCGTCATGCTGTTCATCCTCTCTCGTTGGGTGCCCACGCGATACCGCGCAGCGCGGTGAGATTCTTCGCCGGCAGCTCGTCCACCGGATGCTGTGCGAACCGTGCGCCCATCGCGGCGAGACCGAGCGCGTCAGCCACGTCGTTGCCGTCGACAGCAGCCCACGGATACCGGCGGATCACCGCAGCGAGCATCTGATCCTTGCCGGTGTCTTTCCCGCCGCCCTTGCCGAGCACGTACTGCTTGAGGTTCGACGGGGGGATCTCAACCACGTTCAGTCCGGCGCCGGTGAGGCGTGCGACGACGAGCCACCACAGCCCGGCGCGGTCCCACGTACCGCGGCCCTCAGAGCCGTACGACGGTCCCTCCACGAGCGCGAGATCAGCGCCGGCACAGAGAGCCGTGACCTCTCCGGCGATCGTTCTGAGACGCCGGGACTTCGCGGCAGTGTCGCGGCCGGCGACGGCTTTCGACTGCACCCGGTGCAGAGAGTGCAGCGGATTGCCGCCGGGATCAGTCGGCACACCGGCGCCGAGCCGTACGACGCCGCTGCTGGTGAGCGAGAGATCCAGACCGACGATCAGCACGGTGCAGCTCCTGCGGTTAGTGCGGGTGCCGGCCGTGTCGGAGCCACGGCCGGCACCCGGTAAGGGGATGAGAGGTCAGACGCCGAGCAGCGCGGTCGCTCGGGCCTCGATGTCGTGCGCGGCGTCGCCGTCGGTGACGGTCTGCGCGTAGGCGGTCGCGGCGTTCATCACACCGCCGAGCGTCATCTGACCACCCTTCACGAAGTAGCCGAGGATCCCGTCGACCTGCTCCTGTGTGTAGCCGGCGGCGCGGCCGATCTTCGTGACGTCCTCGACGGTCGGCACTTCGGTGCTGGCCTTGCTCTCGGCGCGCTCGATCACGCGGATCAGGTAGTCGGTGTCGAGGAACGTCGCCACGGCGTCACGTGTCCGGGCCTTGACGAGATCGAGTGACTTCCGCTGAGTGTCTTCGGTCCACCGGATGACACCCTCATCCATCCGGCCGCCTAGGTGGATCTCGCGGAGCGCGTCCTTCGTGATCGTCATGCCGTTGTTGCAGACCTGCACGATGAGCCGCGGGGTGATCGTGAACGCGCCGCCGCCGGTCTCGGAGTTGCTGAGCTGGAAGCCAGCGAACACGGTCGGGTTGTCGTCTCCGCTCTGACCGGTGAACGGTGATCGGTAGCCGCGGAGCAGTGCCGGTGCGAGTGCCTGCACTTCGGGGCACGCGACGCGGACGACCATGCGGCGGTCGGTGAGGTCGCCGCCGGTGATGTCGACGGCCACACCGGCGTCACGTACGCCGTCGAGTGCGGCCATGAGCACGTCGAGGTTGTCGACCACGCCGTACCGGTCGGACAGCAGCGCGCGGGCGATGCCGGGCTGACCGTCGTCGCCCTTGAACGTGCGGAGCAGGAACTTGCGTGAGTCGGGGTCGACCGCCGGGCGGTGCTCGGTGAAGCCGTAGTCGCCGGACGGGTGCTGCACCCACTCGCCGCGGGCGTTCGCGCCGTGCAGCCACGCGTTGACGTTCGCGTCATACAGATCCGGGCGCTCGTCACGGAGCCGCCGGAGGTAGGCGAGCGGGATGTTCAGCTTGCTGGCGATGCCCTCGTCAGCGACGCGGGTCGGCACGTAGCGGCCGTCAACGGCGGTGACGCCGTCGAGGTCGATCTGCTGCTCGGCGCCGGTCACGGTCAACGTCGCGTTGTCGGAGCGGATCGCGGTCGCGTTGACGACGATGTCGTGCTTCCGTGCGTGCTGCGACTGCAGCATCTGCATCAGGTCCGGCAGTCCGGCGTTCCGGGTTGTCGTGTTCATTCGGTTCTCCTGTGGTTGGCGGGTTGTGCTGCTCTGGACACTAGCGCGGACCTCCGACACTTGTCTAGCGTTCTAGGGCAGTACGTGTTTGAGACCGTGATCATCGAGCAGCCAGAGCGCGCCGCGGATTCTGACCGGCACCGTAGCGGGGTCGTCCGACGCAACCGAGACGATCCAGCCGTTCGCTTTCGCTTCCTCCGGGTGCTCGGTGATGTACGCGTGACACGCAACGTGCAGTGCGAGGAGGTTCGCGAGCCGGTCGCCGCCGTCTCGGCGTCGCATCCGGTGATGCCGTTCGAAGTCGTCACGGGTGAGCGGCTGATCGCAGCGTTCGCAGAGACCGCAGCAGCGGCTGATGAGCATGACCGATGCCCACTCCCACCAGTCGGCGTTTTCCTGCGGCGCGGCACGGCGACGCGGCTCCGGACGGCGTGCACGGACCGCAGTCCGCGGTGAAGCCCAGAACCGTTGCACGGCGCCGTACGTGAGACCGGCCGCAGCTGCACGTTCAGCCAGCTTCCGTTTGTTGCCGGCCGTCAGCTCGCCGGCGTCGGCGAGTGCGAACCGGAGAGCTTTGACGCTGCAGTCCATCAGCCCGCGGACGGTCGCGTCGTCGGTCATGCTACGTACCGTGCTACGCCAGCGACGGTGACCCACCGGTCAGGGTCGAGCGCCCGGGGGCTGCTGTGCACGTCGCTGCACTTCGCGCAGACCCGGACCGCTGACCGTGTCGGTGTGCTGCAGCCGACGCACGGGCGGCGGGTCCGCGGGTCCGGTTGCCGGGGCAGTAGCCGCGGGTCGGTGATCCGGCCGACGTTGCCGGCGAGCACGACAGCGAGCGCATACAGGTCACCGCAGTCGTGTAGCAGCGTCTCGATCGCGGCGGCATCACGGTGAGCGACCGCCGTGATCAGCGCGGCAGCGGTCGGCGTGATCGCCTCAGCTCGGTCGCGCGTCATGCTGAGTCACCGGTCCAGATGTGCGGCGCGGTCTGCTGACGCTCGTACTCAGCCTGACAGCCGCCGAGACACTCACAGCAACCGCCGCAGCCCATCGTCGTACGCGGCGCGCGGCATGTGCCGTACACACACGCTCGCTGACAAACGTCTAGCGGTCCCTCGCGCTCAGCGATCGGCAGCGCCGGCTCATCCCACGGCCGGAGCGCTGGCAGCCACGCGCGCTCGTCAGCGGTCAGCCGGCGGTCTGTGTCGCTGCCGGACAGATCAGGCCACGGGATCTCACACGCGCTCATCGGCGATCACTCCGGGGTCGAGATAGGCGGCGAGAGCTTCGGTGCCGAGCTGAGCGATCTGCAGCCAACCGGCGCGCTGCTCCGGGTCGAGATCAGTCAGCGGTGTCTCGGCGAGCAGAGCGGACGCAACGGTCATCATCGCGTCGTGGTCGTGTGCAGCGTCGTGCACCCGGCGGCGTTCGGCAGCGAGTTCGGTGTGTAGCTCGGCGATGCGTTCACGGAGTTGCGCGACACCGACGAGCACGGGGCACTGCTGCCGGTCGCCGGCCGCGGCGTTGAACCAGCCGAGCACGCCGCGGTCGTCGGGACACCGGTGCCCGGACAGATGCGGCCGCTGCAGCGTGTCAAGGATCTGCGTGTCGATCACCGGTCGGTCTCCTGCTCCTGCAGTTCGTACCGCTCCGCTTCGGCACGGCCGGCGACGTCGTCCGCGACGAGCGCTGAGTAGACGACGCGGGTGCCGTCGCTGACGGTGAGCCGCCGGTCAACAATCGCGTACGTGCGACGCACACTCGATCCGACAGCGGGATCAGCTGTCGACCAGCGGACGAGCGGCTGAGAGTGTCGACAGTCGGGTCCGTGAATGATCCCCGGACCCCCGGGGCAGTTCTCGGCGGTGTACGTGAGCTTGTCGAGATCGGGCAGGTCGGTCATTGGTCGGCCTTTCAGAACGGCGCGGTGTGCGCGGTGGTCGGGCTGTCGGCGTAGTCACGAGCGAGCTGCAGCGCGGCCTCATCATCCTCGTCGGTGGTGGTGTCGCGGCCGGTGAGCGCCTGCCACACCATCAGCGCGGCGTCGGCCGCATCGCCGCCAGCACCGCGCTGCAGTCCGAGCACAGCAGTCGCGGCGGCGGTGATGTCGAACGTCTCCGGCGGCGGCTCGTCGGCGTGGTCGATCCGGTCATGCATCCGCAGCAGGTTGTCAGCGTGCTCCGGCGTCAGCACGAGCCGGTTGAGACCATGCTCCGGACACGTCACACGGTAGGCGTTGCTGATCGGGCCGAGAACCTCACGGATGATCTGCGCGCCCATCAGTCGGACTCGATCGGCTTCGCGTTCGCGAACAGCGCCAGCAGTTCAGGTGTGGCGGCCGTCCACCAGTCGGAGGTCAGGTCGACGGCGATCTCGCCGAAGCACTGCACGCCGTTCACGGGGTTGACGTACGGGCACGCGGCGCGGATCTCGCCCGGCCGGACCGACCGCGACCATGCGGCGGTCTCGGTGGTGTCGTGTGCGTACGCGGCGTAGCCGTCGGTGACGGTGCGGAACTCTGACGCACAGTTGCCGTCACAGATGACGTAGCAGTTGTGCAGCACGATCGGTGCGGCGAGAGTTGTGGCGGGGGTCGTCGGCATGGTGTCTCCTGACGGTGGCGGGTTGATGAGCACCACACTAGATCACAACCGTGTGCCGTGTCTAGCGTTTAGATGAGTGCCGCCCCGGCTCATCCGCGAGGGGAGAGCCGGGGCGGCCGGTGAGTCCAACCCGCCAAGGCGAACCACCCGTGTCCATTCACCGGACACGTTCACGGTATCAGTCGGCCGGCGGGAGTGTCACCGACGGCTTGCCGGTCACGGTCTCGCAGAACGCGTCCGGTTCCAGCCCCATGCTGCGCAGCGGAGTGACACGGACGTAGCTGACAGCGAGCACGTCTAGCAGCCACTCAGCGATCTCCCACGGATCGTTCGGGATCTCGCCGCCGCGCTCGTTCATCCGGTGATCGAGAACCGCCTGAGCGACGCCGCGCTCATCCCATTTCTTCCGGTCCTTGCTGCGTGCCACCCACACTTCACCAATGCCGTCGATGACCTGTTTGCCGTGCTCGGCGGTGAGGTAGATGTGCCGCACGAGCCCGGCGTCGAGGGTGCGGAGTTGTTCGATCACGCGCCGCAGATCGCGGAGCACGATCAGCCAGTGCTCAGGGGCCTCGCGGTCGAGCTGCGCGGTGGTGAGCAGCGCATCGAGACGGCCGGTGTCCTCGGCGAGCAGCTCGATCACACCGCCGACGTCGAGCGGATCGGCTACCTGATCGGCGGTCATGGGAGTCTCGTGTCGTCTAGACACTGGTTGATCCGCTTCGCCAGCAGGCGGGCATCAGCGCGGCTGACTGTGAGTACCGACCGGTCCTCCCACACGATCTGCACGGAGTCACCAAGCGCGCGGACGTAGCTCCCCCACTGGTGACGGCGTAGACCCCACACTGAGGATCCGGCCTTCGGTCGGCGGCTCATGCCGGCGGCCAGATCGAGACGCAGATGAGCGCGACTTGGAACCCGAGAACGAACCCCATCAGAGCCCACCACAGTGAGACGGCCCACCCGGTGAGTTCCTGGCGCCTCATGCCGGCGCTCCCGGTTCGAGATCCCCGGGGTAGGTGGCCTTCGCTGTGCGGTCGCCGCGGTAGCGGACCATCACGAGGTCGCGGCGGATCTCCGTGACCTCGCCGTCCTCCGGCTGCGCTCCGGGGTGATGCGGCCGGTAGACGACCCACTGCCCGACGCTGATCTCTGAGAGCTTCATGACGGCTGCCCGCTGTCAGTCGCCACGGCACCGGGCGCCGGTCCCCACGGGTCCGGCTCGGCCGGTAGCGCCGCCGCTGCGGTCGCGGCGCGTTGCTGCTCGGCGACGACCTCATCGGCGCGTTTCTTCACCGCGGCAGCGAGCGGCGCGATCGTCCACGGCGGCAGCCGGTCGAGCGCGGCGAGTCCGTCGATGTCGTTGTCGGACAGGAACCGGCGGGTCGCCTGCTCGTACGTCACGCCGGCGCGGGCTGCGTCGGCGTCGATCTGCGCGAGCAGCTCCGCGGTGCTCGGCCCGGTCCAGGCGGTGTCGTGCTGCCGCTCGCGGGGGGCGTGCTCGTCGGGGTGCATCGTCTCGGCGCCTGACTTCTCGGCGTGGGACCATTCGCGGTCGCCCTTCGCCCACAGGTCGAGTGCGACACCGAACCGCATCGCTGCGTTGCGGAGCGCGTCGCCGATCGCCTCTTTCGCGCCCTTGCCTCCGGCGGCGTCGCCGAACCCGGGCCGGGAGACACCGCAGACGGTGAGCATGATCCACAGCCCGTCACGGAACGACGGCGGCACACCTTGCAGCTCGTCGGTGGTGAACGGCCGCCACGACCAAAATGGATCGACCTGCAGCAGTCGGTCGGTGACGTCGGCGTGACCCACGAAGTCAATGTGGATCGTCGCGGCGGTGTTGTGCCAGTTCCCGCAGACCGGACAGGTGCCCTTGCTGCGGTGCCGGTCGCACTGACCGCGGTTCTTGCTGCACTCCGAGCAGGTCGACCGGGGGAGCTTCCCGACAGCCTCACCGGGGAACGGTGCGCGGAGTGCGTTGAGAGCTGCCGCGGTCGGAGCGGTCGCGACCTCGGCCTGTTCCAGCTCGGCGATCAACTCGGCGGCGTCTCGGGTGTGCAGTTCGGCGCGTGAGTCGATCGGCTCACGGTCGTGTTCCTCTAGCCAGCGGTTGAGGTACGCGTGAACGTTCTTGTCTCCCGTGATTCCGTGATCACGGAGCAGCGCGTGCAGTTTCCGCATCTGCGTCGTGCTGATGTGCGCCGCGGTGTCTGCTTCACGTTTCTCGACCTGATCTGAGGCGGCCGCGCCGGTCACGATGTCGCCGCCGCGGGGAGCTTCTGGCCGCAGCACGAGCAGCGTGAGTCGGCGTCGACACGCTCACGAGCTGCGTCGCCAGCCTGATACGTCACCCCGCCGGCGTCGTCGTCGTGACCGCGGATCAGCTCGCCCTTGCGGGTCAGCCGTGCGCAGAGGTTGTTGACGCTCATCCGCTCGGCGGCGGTCTCAGCGCCGAGCGCGGTCGCGGCGTGTGTCGGTCGGTGTGGTCCGGGGTTGTTGACGAACCACTCTCGGACCGCGGCCGTCAGGCCGGTGGTTTGCAGAGCCATGATCAGGGGTCGCTTTCGGTTGGCGGGTCTGACCCAGCCACTCTAGCGTCAGATTAATGCTCCGGTCTAGTGCACAGACGCGTCGGTGTAGGTCTAGACTCACCCGCACAACAGACCGCCCCCGCCGGAGCCGACGAACTCCGCGGGGGCACGACCTGAGGAAAGCAGGTGCTGCAGATGCTAGCAGAATCCACCGACACGAAGCTGTCACCGCTGTGATCGGGGCATACCGCCGAGAGTGGTCCGGCCGGACCGACTTCGTGATGGTGCATCTTGATCTTGTCGACGCGCTCGACGGCTCATGGGACGCGGCGGCGCTGATGAACCGGATCGAGTACCGAGCCGGCGACGGTTGGTGGGCGGCGAGCCGCGCAGCGATGTGCGCAGAGCTGCGGTTCACCGAGCACCGGCTGAAATCCGCACTGACGCTGCTGCGTGACCGGCGGATGATCGAGTGTCAGCGGGTGTCAGCGTTCGACCCGACCTTGCAGTACCGGCCGGCGTTCGCGGACGAAGCAGACACCGGTTCCCGTGACGGCGTCACGCACCGTCACGAGCCGGAGCCACCCGCCGACACAGTGACGGCGGGAGCCGCCGTCACTACCTCTCTTAAAGAACAGGAAGAACTACTACCCCCCTTACCCCCCGCTCAGCTCGCGCTTGTCGGCGATGCCGACGTGGAGAGAGGCGATCCGATTGATGCTGAGTTCGCCGGGTTCTGGGAGCTGTGGCCACGCAAAGACGGCAAACAGGCAGCGTTCAAGGCGTACCGCGCCGTACGACGCTCCGGGGTGCCACAGACGGTGATCGCTGACGGGCTCCGCGAGCATCTGCCGGTGTTGCAGGCACGTGAGCGGCAGTACGTTCCGCACGCAGCGACGTGGCTCGGTCAGCGGCGGTTCACGGAGCTAGCGCCGCCGATGCCGAAGCAGCGCATGGCCGGCGACCCGTGGGCTAACCTCGACCCGAACGCCAGTTACGGCGGTGGGATCTTCGGAGCCACCGCACCGACCAGCACCCAACCCGCCAGCTTCGGAGGAACCCCGTGACCGTCCCGACCACCGCGGAGCGGATGACGTACCAGCACGTCACCGGTCTGCTCACTCAGATCCTTGCTCTCGACCCGCGGATCCGGCCGGCTGACGCTGACGAGGCCCGGGCGAAAGCCGAGACGTGGCACAAGATCCTCGCCGACGTCGACCCACAGTTCGCGTTCACCGTCGTGCATCGCTACTACGCCGATCAGCCGGGGTACTCGATCACACCCGGCGTGATCGTGTCCGCGTGGCGGGAGCAGCAGACCGCAGCCCGGACAGCTGCGCGGACAGCTGAGGGACCAGCTCAGCCGGCGTTGCCGGGCACACCTGAGCACCCGTCCGTCGCGAAGTTCCTCAAGGCGGTGCTGGCCGCGGTGCACGCCGGTCATGATCAGTCGACGGTTCCGCGCCCGGTCGGTGTGCTGCCGAAGCTCGTGAACGGTCAGGATCCGCAGCGGCTGTGTCAGTATCCGGATCTCTGTGCGTGTGATCACACGATCTGCCGCGACGGTTGGCTCGATGACGAGATCGCGACTGAGCATCCGTGGGGCGGCGGCCGGCAGCACCGGCGGATCAAGCGGTGCCCGTTCTGCCGTGACGCGCTGCTGATGGCTGAGGAACGTGGGATCGCGAAGAAACCGAACCGGTTCCGGACCGGGCGCCGGTGACCGGCGGTGCGCGAGAATCCGACACCCGAGCCGGGTGACCGTGACCGCCGGCCGTTCAGCAACGGCTCGGAGGGTGAGACGTGGACCTACAACGTGTGCGGCGGCGGCCGGGACGGTCTGGGCTGCATCCACGACTCGGCCTACGGGCAGGCTGACGAGGAGTTGGGCGCGGAGGTCCACTGTCCGCTGATCACGCTTTCGATGCTCGGGGTGTGGCCGCACGAGTGGCCCGCCGAGCGGGTGACGTGGACCGACCAGCAGGGTGTCGAGCACTATTACGAGCGGCCGGGGATGTGCTCGGAGTACGCCGACGAACTGCCGGCCGCGACTGACCCGCCGGTGATCGCGGTCGATCTGTTCGGGGTGTATGCCGCGGAGCCGGCCGACACGCCAGTGCACAGCTGGGGATAAGCCTGTGGAGGGACCGCCGCGGAGTTGCTAGCATTCGTGGTGTGAGGTTCACCCCCGGAGGCTAGTCATGGCAACCACTGCTGAGCGTACTGCTCTGCTCGCAGTGACGTGCACCCACTGCGGCGCCGGCACCGGGGATGCCTGCTACAAGTTGTCCCGGCGTCACGGCCGTGACGTGCGGCTACCGATCACGACGCTCGACGGCGGTTCTCACGACGCACGGTGGGTGGCTGCGCTCGGGCGCGGTGCGCCGGTGCTGGTCGGTGCGGTGGTCCGATGATCACGCCGCAGTCGGTGCCGTGCCCGACGTGCCGTGCCCGGGTCGGCCGTGAGTGCACCGACCGGCGGGGGTATCTGCTGACGTCCGGCACACACCGTGCTCGGTCGCGGCGGTTCCTCGCGGAGTTGTCCGGGGACACGACCGCGGCGCCGGAGGCTCATGCCGTCCGACGCCGCGGTGCTCGGAGCGCAACTCCCGAGAGTCGTGCGCGGGTAGCTCAGTCGCTGCCAGAACCAGCGTCCGGCGAGCTGGTGCTGTTCTGACCGGTGTCGCTGGTCGAATCGTCGCCGCTGGGCGGGCCGTCGGCGTCGCTGCCGGCCGCGGAGGTTGTCTGCGGGTCTCCGGCCGCCGAGTCGTCTACGGGGCTCTCAGCGGCCGCTTCTGCGCCGACGGTGGCGGTCGTCTCGATGCCGGTCGTCTCGACGGTCTGCGCCGGCGGCAGCGGAGTGCCGTCGCTGGTCTGTTCGCCGGACAGGTCGAGGTCGTAGCTCTCGGTGTCGTCGGCGCCGCCCGCGCCGGCGCTCGGTTGGGTGGCGGTCTCGACGGTCTCGTCCACGAGGGGCTCGGCGTCGAACGGCTGCATCGTTCCGGAGAGGGCGCCGGGTCGCACGTTGGGGATGTTCATAGCATCGGAGCGTACGCCGCACCGGTGTCCGGAGCAGGGGTGATCTGCTATGTGTCGGATGCGGGTAGCGGCGGGGTGCGGAACACTGCCCACAGCATCGCGAGCTTTCCGACCCCGACGGTGAGATAGATCAGCCGGGCGATCCAATGCCGCCACACGTCGTTGACCTCGACAGCAGCGTGATGCATCAGCACAAACACGACCGCGGTGATGAACGCGAGCGACGTCGCCGACGTCGCGAGCACAACGATCCGCGCGAGCTGGTCACGCAACTCCGCGCGGATGCCGTAGACCACCGGGAACGTTGTGACCATCACGGTGCTCACAACTAGACATCCGAACGTGATCAGCTCGTCGGTGGTCCACGGCACAGCGTTGACGTCCCACACAGGTCATGCTCCGTTCGTTCGGGGGAACGTCAGCCGCAGACGCTCAGCGAAGTGATTCCGCTGACCCTCAGCGAGCAGCCGCGGGATCACGTTGTCGGCGCGGTTTTCCAGATCGCCGACACGGCTCTCAGCCTCGGCGATCTCAGGGTCACGGACAGCCCGAGACCGACGGAGTAGGAAGTCGAAGATCACGGCAACTCCTCAAGCGCAGCGGGGAGAGCTGCGAGAGCATGAGCGGCGACCTCACTCGCGTCGGTTGTCCGTTCCGTCACGGTCAACGAACGCAGCGCGATCGCTCGCCACTCGTCTCGTTGCTTCTCCACCGCTTTCAGTTCCCGGCCGGAGCAGATCCAACCCCGAGCGAACGCCACGACCGCGAGAACACAGATGCCGACGACGCCGACACCATCCGCGAGATCCAGGGGGATACCGTCCACGGTACGCCCGCTCAGGTCTTGACGAGCCAGTTGACGGCTCGGTAGGGCTGCATCACTGAGACCGGGAAGCTGTTCCCGGGGCCGTCGCCGGAGTTGCCGGTGTACGCCGGGACGTTGATCGTGTGCACGTGTGCGCCAGCGCTCTCGACCGGCAGGTTCGTGTCGATCGTGTGCGAGCCACCGCGGCGCACGGTGTTGTTGTTGCTGCCGTCCTCGTTGCTGAGATCAAGCTGATGCTTGTGCGACCCGCCGCTGTTGGTGTCGAACGGGGCGTGATCGTGGTTGATCGTGTGAGTGTGCGGCGGCAGGTTCGTCGTGATCAGCGTCACCGACTCCGCGCCGCCACCGGACCCGAGTGTCTTGGTGCCGGACACACCGACCGGCACACGGTCACGCATATCGGGGACGTTGAACGTGGTCGCACCGTTCCCGGCGCCGTACGTCGTGCCGATCGCAGCGAACAACGCCGCGAACGACGTACGAGAGACCGCCTGTCCGTTCGCGAGCAGCCACCCCCCGGGAACGCTCGCGGTCGCGACAGCCTTGAGGTCGCCGGGGAACCAGCCTGATACGCCGCTGTCGCCGCCCTCAGCGCTGATCGTCAACGGGTCAGTAGCGCCGCCGCTGCCGGTGATCGTGACACCCTCGCCGGCGATGATCCGGCAGCCACACACCTGTCCGTTGCAGTTGCACCTAGCCATCGGTGGTCCTCTCGTGCTTGTCGGTCGGAGCGTATCCCGTGCTCACCCTCGGAGGGCGTACACACCGCCGGTCACTCCGGGTGACCAGTTGGGCAGCCGGAACTCTGCAGCGGTCTCGCCGCCGGTGTTGAACGTGGTGCCGATCGCGTCGAACAGATCCGGATGATCGTCACGGAACAGCAGCGAACCGTCGGCCGCGACCCACCCGGCGGGTACGAGACCGGTCGGCCACACGACGGCCATGCCGGCGTCAGCTCGTGACAGCCCAGCGATCCGCGCGTCGTACTGCGACAGCAGCCGCTCGACGGCGCGTTTCCACGTCGCGAAACCGCGGATGCTGGTGAGCCGGTCCGCTGCGCGCGGCATCCGGCCCGTCACGCGAGCACCGCCTGAGAGATCGGCACGAGCGTGATCGTGACCACTTCGTCAGCGTTGCCGGTCTGTGTCACGTCGAGCGACGCGAGCACCGCGGTCATCTGCAGCGTGCGGCCGGTCGCGGTCGTCGTCTCGACCGGCACCATGATGCCGGGCACGAGCAGCTCGATCGGAAACGGCGCGTCCTGCCGGAGCGTCGCGCCGTCGGGGATGTCGAGCTGCACCGGCGCCGGATACGACTGGTCGAGCACACGCTGTGCGTAGCGGATCAGCGCCGCCTGACTGTGCTTGCCGGGGCCGGGTGAGACGACGTCCTCAACGAGACCGTAGAACGGGTCAACGCCGCCGACCGAGCCGCGGCGGTTGTTGTCGTCACGGCTCGTGACCGCGGTGAGCAGCAGGTCGCCGTCCTCGATGATCTCGACGTCGGCGAGCAGATGGTTCTCCGGCGACAGCACCGGTGTGCGTCCCAACGTGTGGCTGTCGGCGAACAGCACGATCGACCGGCCGATCACCGTGTAGCGGCCACCGATGCCGGCGAGGTTGCTGATGTCCTCGGAGTGCTTCGCGCCCCACGCGGCGACGTCACGGTCGACTAGATCACCGGCCGGGCCGAGAGACTGCACGAACGTCAACACGTTCGGATCATCGAGCGCGAACGCACGCTGTACCGACCACAGCAGTTCGTCGTTGACGACGACGTCCTGCAGTTTCCGTGACGTGCGGATCATCCGCTTCTCGGTCAGCCCGAGCACGTCTTTCGCCTCGATCACGAGCGCGTTCCGGAGGTCCCGCTTCCGGCGGATCGTGCCCTCCCACACTCGTTTCCCGGCGTCCGGTCCGGTGCGGCGGTGCACGACTAGCGAGTGAGCTGATGCGTGGATGTTGTCCAGCTCCGGGGTGCAGTCGTCGGCCTTGATCGTCACAGCGCCGGCGCTGATGTCGTTGAGTCTCCGGCCCCAGCTGACGACTGACGCGTTCGGCAGCGGCAGCAGCTCCTGCTCGCCGTTGCGGTCATAGATCGCAGCGGAGTTGATCCCACAGCCGAGCGCCGGGCCGACCATCAGCCTTCCCTCGCGGACACGTCGACGCTCGTGAGCAGATCGCCCTGGTGGAGGTTGTCCTCGTAGAACCCTTCGCACTCACGCGGGTAGCGGCGCAGCCACTGTGTCTGCACGAGGATCCGCCGGTCGCCGCAGATCACGGGCTGCTTGATCGGGCCGCCGTAGTCACCGCGGACCGGTGTCGGCTGCGGCTCGGTGAACCCGGGGCACACCGTCGTGATCGTGCCGTTCACACCGTCGATGGTCACGACGCCGTCAGCAGGGATGTAGTCGATCAGATACTCAGCGACCCACTCACACTTATCGGTCTCGGTGCAGTCGCCTTGCACGTCGTCGTAGATCCGGACACGTACGCCGACCTTCGGCTGATCGTCAGCAGTGAGAGTGATCGTCAGCACGTTGTCGCCGGCCGCGGTCACCGACGAGTCGATACACACCGATGTGCCCATGATGAACGCGCCGCCGCTGATCGTCGCGAACGTCGGATCAGGAACGACCGGCGGCGCCGGCGGCGCCACCCAGCCGGGGAGACACGGGTCAGACGCGCACGTGACCGTGTCGACCGGCGGCGCGCAGTTCCACGGCGTCGACACGGTGCCCGGTTCGATCCAGCCGTAACGGGCCGTGCTGACACCGGTGGCCACGAACGGCGGCGGCCCGAACTCTGCCCGGTTGTCGGTGACGAGCCGCTCCGGAGTGGAGAACTTGAACGCCGAGCCGATCGTCCAAACCCATTCGACTTTCAGCCACTCAGCACAGTCCGCGACCAGCAGCCGTTCAGTGATCGTCGGGCTGCTCGTCACCGTCGCGGCCGGCATGATCCGCCGGTACGGACCGATGCACGCCTCCGGAGACAGCAACGGAAAGTGCTGCACGAGCACACCGGCGTTGACGAGCGGGCCGTCTGCAGCGAAGCCGACAGCCCAGTTCTCAAGGTCGATCCCGTCAGGGTGTACCCACGGCTGACACTCCTCCTCGATACCGACGACGACCTGCGGCCCGTAGTCGAGTACCTCACCGGTCAGCGGATCGAGCAGCATCAGCGTCACGTTCACCGGTGCTGAGACCACCAGCGGGTCGGTCGTGAGGCAGAACTGCAGCGTCACCGGCCCGCAGACCGGACCGAGAGCTGCGTCACGCCACACGTAGCCGCCGTCACCCTCAAACGGCCCCGGGTCGCCGCCGTCGTAGACCTCCGGGGAGTCGAACACGCCGTCGGGTGCGCCGCCGTCAAGAGCCGGGTCAACAGTCGAGTCGGGGTCGCCGCCGTCAATGGTCTCGGTCCCGATCGGGTTGAACATCCCCGCCGTCGAATCGCCGTAATACTCGATGTACTCGCCATCGACGGCGGTCCAGCCGCCGTCCGGGTCGGTCCAGCCGGGGATCGTGTGCTCAACCTGCTCGGTCGCGTCGAGATCCGGAACCGGGTAGATCGGGGTCGGGCACACCGAGAACATCTCCACCGGCGCTGCAGAGGCACAGTCGCCGTCGGTGATGCATGTGCGGTGCAGCAGCGCGGTGAGCCACCGCAGACCGGCCTGCACACCCTCAGTCGTCCGGCCGGTCAGCAGCCCGGTGACGCCGACCTGACGGGCAGCGAACGTACGCCGGCCGGGTACGGCACGACCGTCGAGAGTCTCGGTCATCACGACCGACGATGTGCTGCCGTCGAGACCGGTGATGATCAACGGCAGCAGCCCGGTGAAGTCGAACGTGTCGGGGTCGTTGATGTCGACCCACGGCGCGAGGTCGAGCAGCGGTGTGCGGTACGGCCCGACGCCAGGGGTGAGAGCCTCAGCGAGACCGTCGCAGTCGCTGCACGCGGTCACGTCGACACCGGGCGGCACGATGCCGTGATCGACGTACGCCTGCAATCGCTCAGTGTTAATAACTTCCAAGGAACCGAACTTCACATAGCCGTCGTACACGGTCGCCCCCTCACGCTGTCGCCATGCGGTTGATGACCTGCATCGCGACCGCCGCGGGGTCACTCGCGTCGGTCACGACGGTGAACGGCCGCATCTGAGCGAGCGCCGCGACGATCGCCGTCGTCAGCGCAGCGAGGTCGAGCTGTCCGGCTGCTAGCTCCCGTTCGGTCTGCCGTGCCGGTGTGACGCGTGACCCGGCGGGGAGGTTGACCAGTTCGGGTCCTTCCTCGCCGACGACCGCGAGACCGCCGGGGAAGTTCCGGGTACCGCGAGCGAGGTACGGGATCGGGTCGTTCGGCAGGTCGATGTTCTTCGGACCGGGCACGTCGATGTAGTCGGGGATCGCGTTGTTGACGGTCCGGATCATGTCGTTGATCAGACCCTTCGCCGCGTCGGCGATCGAGGAGGCGATCGAGCTGACCAGCGACCCGGCGCCGGATGCCGCGGAGCGGATGCCGTCGAACAGTTTGCCCATCAGCGACTTCCCCGCGGTGAGCATCTTCCCGCCGAGCGCGATGATCTTGCCCGGCAGCGCGGTCACCGCCGACACGACGGTGCTGATGCCCTTCTGGACCTGTGTCTGCAGGGTCGCCGCGAACTTGATCGCAGCGCCGACTGCCCTGCCGACAGCGCCGACGAAGTTGATCAGCCCGGTCACGAATAGTGCGACCTTCGTGATGATGGTGACCACAGCCGGGATGACCTTGCTGATGATGAACCCGGCGAGCTTGATCAGCGGCGGCAGCACCTTGCTGAGAATGGTCACCTGCAGTTTCACGAACCACGAGCCGACCGCGATCACCTTCTGGATCAGCGGCGTGATCGCCGGGATCAGCTGTGTCTTGATCTGCGCGACGACCCGCTGCGCGGTCGGGATGATCTTTGTCTGCAGCGTCTCAGCGAGCTGCTGAAACACGGGCTGCAGCTTGCTGATCACGATGGACACGAGGTTCAGGAACGGCGGGATCAGCTTCGTCACCACGAAGCTCGCGAGGGTGCCGATCAGCGGGATCACCGCTGTTGAGAGGAACGACCACAGGGAGCGCCAGATCGGCACGAGAGTCGTCACGACGAACTGGCCGAGCTGCTGCAGCACCGGCAGCAGCCGCGTCTGCACCACACCGACGAGCTGGACGATCACCGGGCCGAAGTTGTCCCGCAGCGACTTGATCAGCTCCTGCACAGCGGGGATCACTTGGGTCACGATGACCTGCTGGATGATCGGCAGCGCGGTCTCGGCGGCCTCACGGAGAGAGTCGAAGAATGACGACGCCTGACCGCCGCCGGCGAACAGTCCGCCGATCGACTGAGCGATCGAGTTGATCAGTGGAGACAGCGGCGACGTGCCAGTGATCAAATCGTTCACCGCAGCGGAGATCACGCCGACGGACCGGCCGATGCCAGCGAACAGCGGCGACAGCGGAGACGTGCCCGCGATGATGTCCTGGATGGCCGGCGCGATGCTGGTCGTGAAGATGTCCGCGAGCTGGTCGAGAGCCGGCAGCAGCAGCGTGCCGATCGACTCTTTGATGTTGCCCCACGCGACGGATGCTTTCTCGCCGGCGGTCGCTGACGCTGCTGCGACGCCGCCGACCTGAGACTCGACCTCGCTGAGGATGATGTTCTGGGCGCCGGCGACGTCACCGACCTCGACCATCCGCTCGATCATCCGTTTCTGCTGATCGGTGAACGTGACACCAGCCCGGGACAGGGCGCTGATCCCCTTCACCGGGTCGTTCAGCGCCTTGCCCATGGTCTTGGCTGACCCCTCGATCGAGCCGAAGCCGGCCGCAGACAGGTCGAGTGACGCCGCGGTGGCCCGGTCGAAGGCGCCGACGAACTCGCCGTCGACATAGTTCTTGACGTTCTTGAAGGTCAGCAGCAGATTCGCCCCGGACTGGATCGCCTCGTCATCGATGCCGGTGAAGTTCGACAGCCGGCCCGCCATTTTGCCGACACCGTCGGCGGTGATCCCGGCGGCGGAGCCGGTGGCCTTGATGATCTGCTCAGTCTTGGCGGCGACCTTCTGCGCCTCGCGGGCCTCAGCGACGGAGCCTTTCAGCAGGTCGATGCCTTTGCCGATCGCGAGCGCGCCACCGACGGCTACGGCGAGACCTTTCAGACTCGACTTGAACCCGGAGCTGTACGACCCGCCGGCTTTCTTCCCGGCGCCGGCGTAGTCGACTCCGGCCTCGTCGGTCCGGATGCGGATGACGCCTTCGCCCACGACCTCACTCACGGACGGTCACCCCCCGTCGGTCGGACGCGATGAACGCGGCGGCTGCAGCGGCTTCGGCAGCAGGGTCGTTCGTCCGAATCGGTGGCGGCGGGGTGCCCGGCTGACGTGCGGACGGCACGTCGATGCCGGTCACCCAGCCGATCCACGTCTCCCACTGTTCTTGTCCTTTCTCGGTGCCAGCTAGCCGCTGCCGGAGCCACTCAACGAACGCGTTCAGCAGCCGGTCCGGTGTCAGCGCTTCCGGGTCGACTGCGTTGAGCGCGAGCGTGCCGTCGAACGCTTTCCAGTTGTTGAGCGCGGTCGCTGCGATCCGCCCGGCGCTTTTGGGCTGCGGCCGCCGTACCACCGGCCGACGAGCGACGTCACGAGCGCCTGCAGATCGGGGTCGATGTCGCGGCCGTCTGCGGGGTCCTCCAGCCGCTCCTGCACGTAGCCGGCGCTCGGCTCATCGAGCACCGTGCTGACGAAGTTCTGCAGAGCGTGCGCGATCGCGGGGTCGAACGTCTCATCGTCGCCGTCGTCCAGATCCGCGAGCGCGGTGATCGCGGCGAGCAGCACAGCCTGCTTCGGCCGGTGTGCGGTCAGCAGATGATCGTCGTACACCACTTCCGGCTGGCCGTCGTCGCCGGTGGTCCAGTAGTCCCAGCAGAACGTCAAGGTGTCGTTGCTCGTGTCGCGGGTCGGCGCCGGTGCTTGAATGCGCTGCGGTGCGTCGAGCGGGTTGATCGGTTCGGCAGTCATCGTTGCTAGCACTCCTCGGTCGGTAGCGGGTCAGGTCGCGCTAAGCGTGCCACGGATCACGCTCACAGGCTTCCCAACACGTCGCGGAGAGCATCAGTCAAGAACGGGTTTCCCGCATACCAGCGGGTGCCGTTGTGCACGAAGTAGCTGTAGTTCGTGCGTGCTGCGACGATGCCGACGAGACCGTCGTCGTCGCGTTCGATGCGGAACTCGATCCGTGACCGCATGAGACCGGTGTCGACGTTCGCGCGGGTCTTGGCACCGTTCACGACACGGTTGCCGACCCGGGCGAGCCACTGACCGTACGGGCCGCTCTCGTCGTGCAGCAGCCGGTCCTGACCACCACGGTCCGGGTCGAACGTGAACGAGACGGTCATGAGTCACGTCGCAGCTCCACCGTGAGCGACCACGTGCCGCCGCCGCAGTCACCGGCACCAGCCGGGTTGTACGTGCCGAGCAGGAAGTCACGGTGCCGGAACTGCTGCACGCAGCACACGATGCCGCGCTGCAGAGCGAGCGCGTCGCTGGTCTGCTGCGCGACAGCCTGAGTGAGCTTCACAGCGTCGACTGTGCCGGAGGTCGACGGCAGCGGTAGACACCGGTAGGCGCCGATCTCAAGCTGAGCTGCGAGCCGGGTCGCGCAGTTGTTGATGCTGTTGTCCTGCTGCGGGAAGTTCACCGCCGGGAAGATCCGCACGACGCGCACCCACGCCATGCCACAGCCGCCGCGGCCGTCGCAGGCACAGAAGTCGGCGGCGACCTGCGGGCCGGGGTAGAGACCGCAGAAACACGTGCTCGCGTCGTTGTCGTCCAGCTCGGTGCAGATGCACACGCGGAGCGCGTCCATCACCGGCAGCAGCAGGGTGTCCATCACGGTTCACCGATGAAACGGACGTTGAGCCCGGAGACCTGCACGGGCATCGGGTCGACGCCGTCGCCGTGAGGGCCGTCGAGGGGGGTGGTCACAGTGCCTCCCGGTGGGGTGGGTCGTGGGGTGTCGTCGGCATCGCCTTCTTGGTTTTGGTGAAAGTCATTCTTGGCACCGTGGATCCTGCGGCGCACTCAAGCTATCCGGGACACTTTGAGCCACGACCCGGCGTAGAGCACCGTGTCGCTGGCCTCGGCGGTGCCCTGTGCCCACCGGAGATCGAGCGTGCCAGCGGTTCCTGCCGTGGTCAGCCGCCCGATGGGTTGCGCGATGACGGCAGACCCGGTGGCGATGCCACCGAAGTTGGCGGCCGAGGAGAGGGTCGCCCACGCCCTGAGAATCTGGAACGTGCTGCTGGTGGCTCCGAGCGACAAAGCGTTGGCGGTCCACGACATCGTGGCGCCTGCTGGGCCGGTCCAACCAGCCTGAATGTCGGCGGTCTGGCTGGTCGCGTACTGCAGGAACGCGGTCACCTCATAGACGGCGTTGGCTGCAACAGGCACGCTCAGGTGCGGGTCGGCGGCGAGGACCGCAGTGTTGTTGACCGTGGTGTCGGCGGTCTTGACGGCGGCGAACTGCTGCCGGTAGCTCGTGATCCCGCCCGCCGTTTCGCGGTCGGAGTTCCCGCTCGCGGTCGTGGACTCGAGGTTCCCTCGCCTGATGTAGATGGTCGGGGTGGTCACCAGCGAGATCGAGCCTGTTGCGCAGCCGATCAACTGGTTGTCGGTCACCGTCAGCGAGGCTGCGGCGAGGAGGTTCCGAACCCCGTAGGTCGTGGTCTTGGAGCCGGGGTCGCGGGTGTCGGTGACCCGGTTGTTGGAGACCGACACCGAGCCGACCGTGTCGACGAGGACGCCCGCGCTGCTGCTCAGAGCGCCGGCCGCGAGAATGCCCACGTCATAGATGTTGTTCCCAGCCACATTCACGTTGTCGGCGTCATCAACCCTGACGCCAGGCCCGCCGACATTGTGGATCACGTTGTCGGAGACGGTTCCGTTCTGGCAAGACATCCCACCCCCGCCGCCCGCGATCGGCGCGAGGGTGACACCGTTGAATGAACTGGTGTCGCCGACGCCGTGGATCACGTTGCCGCTGATGGCGAAGTGGTCGACCTCGGTCAGGTGGACGCCGTTGCTTCGGGCGTTGTGGATGACGTTGCCGCTGATGTTGATGTGCTCGGTATTCACCACATAGATGCCGGAGTTCTCCTGGGTTGAGGACGGCCCACCCGCGTAGCCGAGCGTGTTGCCGCTGATAACGACGTTTCGAGATCCGAGGGTGGTGTCGACATACGAGACCGAGATGTTGCGGGAGTGGGTGCGCTCGATCGTGTTGCCGGTGATAGTCAGGCCGTCGACGTCACGGGCGAGGATGCCACGCCCGGCATCAGAAGGGTCGTCGCCGGTTGCTGTCTGGTGGCCGCCGTTGATCGTGTTGCCGGTGATCGCGATGCGGGTCGCCCGACCGGGCACGCCTGCTGCAGTGTTGGGGCAGGAGGAGACCGCGATCCCGTCATCGCCCACGAGGTCGATGATGTTGTCGGAGATCACCACATCGCTCAGGGGCCAATCCGTGGCGAACCCGGAGGCGATGAGCCCGCCTCGACCCGACTCGCGGACCCGGTTGCCGCGCACGCGCAGACCGGCACAGCCCTGGATGAACACGGAGGGGCCAGTGGTCCGGTAGAAGGTGACGTCCTCGATGACCACGTTGTTGCAGCGGCGGAAGAACACGCCTACGGCGGGGGCGCCGAACGTCGCATTGTCTCCCCAGGGCTCACCATCGCCGTTGCCCTTGATCATGAGGTTGCGCAGGGTGATGTTCTCGTTGCCGTTGGTCTGGTCGCTGTTGACGATGTGCTGTCCGCCTGAGGACAGATCCCAGGTGAACTCCAGCACGGACTTCTCGCCGTAGCCTCGCAGTTCGACGTTGCTGGGCACACTGAGCGTTCCGGTGCACCGGAACGACAGCTCGGGGATCAGGCAGACGCCGCCGCCGTTGGTGCCCAGCCATGAGAGAGCGGCGTTGATCGCGGGCGCGTCATTCCCGGCCCCGTCGCCGACCGCCCCCCAGCGGGGATGAGTGATGATCTGGCCGCGCATAAACCCCGCCGTGATCGCGGCGTAGGTCTGAGAGGCCGAGCTGGTGAGGTTCGTGGCCGTCGCTCCGTCGATGAGAGCGAGAGACAGCCCGCCACCGGCGACACTGGCGCCAGAGGCGTCAAGTTCGGTGACGGTGGATCCGTAGTCGCATTCCAAGACACCGACCTCGTACTGCACGACGCTGACGTTGCCGTCACCGGAGGCGTTGTTGGCGCGGATCGAGACCCATCCCCGGTCGGACTCCGCGGTCATCATGGTTAGCGGCATCCACGGCGTCTCGCGCTGCTCCTGATCGACGCCGGTCGCGGTCATCAGACCCAGCGTCCGGTCAGTGAGAGTCCCGTCCGATTGCTCCCGGTTCTCTACCGTCTGAATGTTCGTAGTCGACGCCGCGCCGCCCCGGAACCGGGCATAGGTGCGGGTGAACATCACGTCACCCGGGGACGGGAGGATCGGGATAGGTCCGACACCGAAGCCCGCGAGGGTGGTGCTGGTGATCGTCGCCGACGCGTCCAGCCCGGTTTCTACGCCGGTGGTCCGGATCCGAGGAACAGCAGCTGTGCCGGCGGCGAGCAGCCGGGTCTGGTTCAGGTCCACGATGAGGACGCCGCCCCATTGCGTGTTGAGGGCGTTGATCCCGAGACCGGTGCCGGCCGCGTTGTAGGTGCCGACGTTCGCAGAGAGCAGCATCACCAGTTCGCCGCGCTCCCGGAGTGCACGAGAGTCCAGAGACGGCTCCCAGTTGCCGAGGTTGAGATCAGCTAGCGAGTATTCCGACCGGGCGGGACCGAGGGTCGCGTCGATGCAGCGGATTGAGCCACGCAGCCCGTCGTACTTCGCCCGGTAGATGAACAGCGTCTCACCAGCCGGGGTGCAGGCGACGTGAGCGCGGGCGAGGAGGTCCGGCCCTGATTCGGTGGCGAGATTAATCGTCCGGTTGAACTGTGTGAGAGCGTCGACCTGCCACGCGCTGCCGTCGTGCCACACGTGCTGAATCTGAATGATCCCGCCGGCGTCTTTCAGCCACGCAGCGGCGTGCGGACGACCCTGGGTGTCGACGTCAGCGCCGAGCTGATTGATCAGCCCTGACCCGGAGGCGGCGGTGTCGATGATGATCTCAGCGTTGGCGTGCGTGATGGGGAGAGTCTGAACCGAGCCGTCCGACGTGTGAGCGAGCATGGCACCGGAGGACAGCCCGGAGAGCACGGCGTAAGAGAAGTCATTGTTGGTGTCAGCGGAGCCGGTGCCGCGCCAGCATAGGAACAGATGGATCCGGCCGTCTGCGTCAACTGCGAGACGGTTCCAGTAAGGGGATTCGCTAGACGCGGTGCCGTCAGCTACGACACCGAGGCGATCCCACGTCTGTGTGGCGGTGCTGTAACGGTTGAGCATCATGTCGCCGTCGCCAGAGAGACCCTCGCGGTAGGCGAACAGCAGTGTCCCGTCGGGGAGCGTTACGAACGTCGGGTAGGTGACTGAGGTTTCTTCGGTGCCGACCATGCCCGGAGTGACCCAAGCCGTGATGTCATGCGGGTTGCTGGACCGGGTGTAGTGCAGCGCAGCGTTGTGGTGGTTGCCGGAGACGTGGATCCGGCCGGAGGCGTCGACTCCCACGGTCAGGTTGTGGTGTCCGTCGGTGCCAGCTACCGGAGACGCAAGAGGGTTGCCGGCGATCGTGCCGAGATCGAAGGTCGCCCAGTCGCCGGTGTTGAGGTCCAGCTGAGCGATGTGAGGGGTCTTGTCAGCAGCCCAGTAGACGACATACCGGTAGTCATCGACGGTGCACACGTTGTCTTGGGTGAACGACGCGGAGTTGTAGCCACGTTCGCAGTTGATCCACTCCGGCAGCGTCCGCAGTGTGATCGCACGTTTCTGAGTAACGAGGTCGTCAGCGTCACTCGCCCACGGCAGCTGCGACCAAGGGAGGAGACCGGTGCCGATCTTGAAATTCAGCAGCGTCTGGTCGTAGCCGATCTCACCGGATTCGAGCGTCGGATCAGCGGCAGCCCACTCGACTGCGGTACCGCGCCGCATCTGGATCCTCTGAACAGGCATCGCTGTGGTCTCCTATCAGCCCTGCGGGCGGGGGCGGTGTACGTCGGGACTCATCACGGTCGCGCGACTGCGGAGCCGGTTCGGGTTCCACCGGTCGAGCCACACGTCGACCTCACGGATACCGGTCCGGTCGTCCGGGAACGCACCGGTGCCGAGCGTCATCGTGACACCGAGACGGGCGATCTGAGTGACGCCGACCGGCAACCGGCACGCGTCGTCATCGGTGCACGCACGGAGGAACTCGCCGGCCATGATGCCGGCCATGAACTGCGCATCAGCGTCCGGTTCCAGCCCGGGTCGGACGGTGATCGACCATGTGCCGTCCTCGGTGTCGGCAGCTGCGATGTTCTGACAGATCGGCCAGCGACCGCCGTCGGTGCGGATCAGCCGGCCGCCGGGGTCGACACGGTACGCCGTGCTCGGCAACACGGCGCCGTCGATCTTGATCTCGCTGATGTTCCCGCTCGGTTGCGGTAGCCGGATCTCGCTGACCGAGCTGCACGAGCAGCCGTCGCCGGCACAACCGCACGCGACGTTGAGCCACGTGCCGGACACGAGCACCGGCATCCAGCCGACGCCGCCGGGGTAGCCCACCGGGTACGTGCGCCACGTGTCCACGCCACAGCCGGCCTTGCACGGCCGCAGCACCGTCGGGCAGCCGCCGATCCGGTAGCCGGTCAGCGTGCGGAGCGAGTCGATCGCGAGCGACTCAGCACGCGCTTTCTGTTCCTCTGAGTAGACCGGAACCGGCGGGTCGTCATCAGTCTCGTCGTTCCAGTGAGGGACGCATGAGACGTCCACCGGCCAGCACTCGGGGTTACCCACGTCTCGGACCTCCCATCAGCTCTCACAGTATCGGTCCGCTGACCACGCCGGGTGAGGCTCACAGCGAACGTGAGCGCCGATCAGCCACTCAGCGGAGGTAGACCCTCACCCGCCCGTTCAAAGCCGTCACGGCGCCTTGCCGTCCTCCCACGTGTCGCCGTCCCAGTGCGCGTGCAGCCCGTTGCCGAGAACCACGTACTGTCCGGTCGTCCACAGCGTCACCGGGTCAGCGACAACCGCAGACGCCTGCAGCTCCACGAGGTCGTACGGCCGGACAGCGTTCGTCGGAGTGAACGCACCCGGCGATCCGGCGTCAGCACCGGTCGCCTCACCGACGTCCGGGTCATCCAGCGGCACGAGACCGTCGGTCTCAGCCGGCGGCTGCACGGTCGTGTAGAACGTGCGACGGTGCGTGGTCGCCGTGATCGGCTCCTGCAGGAAGTCCGGGTCGCCCAGCTCGTCGCGGGTCACGAGGTACGGACCGAGGTCCCACAGGCTGCCGGACTTGGTGAGCAGCCCTGTCGCGGAGAACGTGACGGCGCCGTTCTCGATCGTGTAGTCGCCGATCTTGCCGCCGGACAGGAACGGCCACAGGAAGTACGCCCACGGCAGCCCCTCATCGTCCGGGTCGCACTGGACCGCGCTCTCGGCGCTGGACCAGTTCTCCAACGCGACACGCACGTCAGACGGCCGCACCGACACGTCCACGTCGTAGCCGATCGCGTCACCGGTCGCGGCGTCGTAGATGACGGGCATCCCGGTGAGCAGCGTGTAAAACTCCGGGTCGACCGCGCAGAACGTCACGTCGAGCGACTCGTTCAGCAGCTCCGGCTCGGCGTCGCGCTTCACGCACCGCCGGCCCCACGCGTTCTTCTGCTCGATCTCGTCGCCGTCATCGTAGTTCGCGGTGACAGCAATGCTGATGTAGCCGTCGGACGCGACCTGCGAAGCGTCGCCGTAGACCGGTCGGCCGCACGAGTCGACACGTGTGCCGCGGATCACGCGGCCCTTGACGACGGGGAACTTCCTGCTGCTCATCGGGGGTCTCCTATCGCCCTAGAACTCGCCGCTGGTCTCAGCGGCCAGCGTCTCCTGCATCGCGTCCCACACGGCCACCGGCACGATGAACCCGCCGGTCACGGTCCGCACTTCCTGCTGGTCCACTCCGGCCCGGTTGGCAGCATCGAGCAGCCGCCGTGCGGTCACGGAGTCCTTGCCGTTGACGAGAACCTCGCCGACGTTCGCGTCGCCGCCCATCCAGCTCGGCGTGCCCCATCCGCCGCCCATCAGTCGCCCACCGCCGGCGCGTCTGTGACGGTCACGAGGATCGCGGCAGCGAAGCACTCGTGCGACACCGCGGTCGTGCGCTCCGCGAGAGCGGTCAGCGTGTTCGCGACAGCGGTCGCTGACCGGACCTCGATCGGCGACTCCAACAGGTCGACCGTACCGCGGCGTACGACGATCTGACCGGTGACGAACATCCACGCCTCGTTCGCACCAGCTGCGACACCGCTGTCAGGGTCCTCCGGATCAGCGAGCGGACCGACCGCGCCGGCGTAGCCAGCTCCGGCCGCGAGCCACGCACCGATCGTGGTCTCAAGGTGGTTGCTCACCCGGTCGACGTTGTCGAGCAGATGCGACACCGCACGGTCAGCGTGCAACACGGGCACACCGCCGTAGTTGCTGCCGGCGTACTGCTGCAGCAGAGCGGCGCCCTTGTCCGGCGACACTGCGCCACCAGCCGGGGTGATGTCGACCGCGGTCTGAGCGACATCAGCGATGAACCCAGCCTCGATCGCGCGCTGCTCGTTGAGGTCGATCGCCGCCTGCACACGAGCACGGAGATCGACGCCACCGAACGGAGCACAGCGCACGAGCGCGTAGTGCGGTGTCGGGGCACCGGACTCGACCCACTCGATGCCCTCGTCGGCGATCTTGCTCGTCGCGACCGTGAGGTCGAACGGTCCAGACGCGGCAGCATCTGCGACCGTGACCGTGCCGGATGCCAACCATGTGCCGATCGGAGCCGACGCGGGGCCGGTGATCGTCACGTCGTAGTCGCCGGGTGCTGCGTACTGATGCGTGGTGCCGTTCAACGCAGCAGCGTCAACGGTCTCCGGCTCCGAGCCGTCACCCCAGTCGATCACGTAGTCGCCGGCCGGCACACCGTCAGCGGTCACGGTCGCGAGACCGGCGGCGTCAACGCTGATCTCGACGGTGCCCGGCGACGGCGGAGCGACGCACGCGGCAACGGTCAGCTCGACCGAGCCACACGACACCGGCTCGTACGTGAACCCTGCGAGGCCCTCATGCGGATCCGCGCTGTCAGTGACGAGCGCTACGGAGTAGAGACCGTGCGGCAGCGGCGTCACCGGTGGACTGGCGACGACCTCCGGCTTCGCGACCATGCTGTGCTCCCTTCCTAGACCGGCATCAGACTGACGTGCTTCCCGGCCCGAAGCTCACCGCCCGGGCCGGGAAGATCATCAGACCTGCGCGGTGCCCAGCGTCTCGTTGATGTCGAGCGCGCCGAGCTGGCCGGTGACGTGGACCGGGATCGTGACCCGGGCGCCGCCGTGGCACATCTTCGCGAGCAGCACACCGTCCTCCACGAACGCGGCCGTGAACACGTTGGTCGGCAGATCCGCGGTGTCGTAGATCGCGTCGAGGCTGATCACGTCCTGCGTGCCCTTCACGAACGTGCCGGCCGGGTAGATCATGCCCTCGACCGTCGCGGGGTACGCGACCGATGCCGTCGGGTCGGCGACCTCCAGATAGTTGAGCACGAACTGCACCATCGCGCCGCGGTCGGCGAAGTGCTCCGTGATCATCGCGTTCGTGACGCGCTCGGAGGCGACCATCCCGTTGCGGTTCGCGAGGTCCGCGCGGAGCACCGCGCGGAACCAGCGGGGGAACACGACCTCCAGCGACTCGGTCTCGCTGAGCCGGTGCGCCTGCCGCTGCATCTCGATGATCCACTCGACGTACGAGAGGGTCGACCACGTGACCGGGGTGCCGGTCAGCGTCGGAGCGAGCGCGGTGCCGAGCGCGGTCCGCATCGCGGTGATCAGCCGAGCCGACACCTTGTGCTGGTTCGCGACGACGGTGCCCTCGATCCACCGCTGCACAGCCTCCGGGTACGCCGTCCGGGTGAGCAGCGGCGCCTTGACACAGATCCCCACGGCGTCGAGCCGGATCTCAGAGAAGTCCGGGCAGTCGATCTCGACACACGGCTTGGTCTCACCGGCGATCGCCTGCGCCTCGGTCTGGAAGAATCCAGCGTCGGCGTAGATGTCCGCGAACGACGGACCGGGCGTGTAGTTGATGCCACCGCGCGGCACGCCGACCTCGGGGAGATCGAGGATCCCGTCGAGGGTCTCCTGCTGGCACAGGTCGTAGCGGTTCTCCGACGGTGCGCACCAGCCGCCGGCCGCGACGAGGGAGCCGTTCGGCAGCCGCCGCTCGGACGCCGCCGCGACGAGCAGGCTCTGCTCGGTCTTGTAGTCCTCGTTGCCGAAGTAGAGCGCGTCCGTGGTGCGCTCGTAGTGCCGCTGCAGGGTCGCGACGGGGAGCTGCTCGCGGATCCCGCGGCTGCTGCCGAGACCGTCGAACGCGCGGCCCTTCGCCTTGAACGCGGTAGCCAGCTCCATCGTGTCGGCGAGCGACTGTCCCATCGCGATGTTCGTGCCGCCGCCGATGTTCGCTGCGGCGACGATCGAGAGGAACCCGGACGGGCCGTCGTCAGAGGGCTGCGGGTTCGCCGGTGTCCGCGACGGGACACGCGACCGGCGTGCGGCGGCTGCGGCGATCGACTCCGGAGCGTCGTCGGCCGGCTCGTCACCCGCGGGCGGGGTCTCAGCCGGCGGCTCGTCACCGGCGTCGCCGTCGTCGCCGTCACCGTCGCCGCCGGCGTTCTCGATGCGCTGCGCTGCGGCGTCGAGGCGCTGCTGCCGCTCAGCGGCTGCGGTCTCGCGCTCGGTGGTCACTGCCGGGATCTCGGTGTCGACCAGCGCCGCGAGACGGTCGAGCAGGTCGAGGTCCGCATCGGTCGCCTCGCTGCCGAGACCGATGATGCGCTGCGCCTCAGCGGTCGCGTCTGCAGCGGCCTGAGCGAGCTGCTCATCGGTCAGCTCCGACAGGTTCTCCGGGAACGTGTAGTCACTCATCGTGGGTGCCCTTTCGTGGCGGTCGATGTTGTCCGCGGCCCGGCGAGCGCCGGTCGGCCTAGCGGATGTCCTCAACCAGTCGGCTATGCCAGCACCGGGAGGCTTCCTGCCGCTGAGACTGACCCGCTGACACGGGCCGGGTCAAGCACCGGTGACGCGACACGCGGGAGATTGGGGTGTATTCCGCGAGCGACCTGCTAGCAACCGGACGTGAAACGACCCCGACACCAGGGTGGCATGTCGGGGTCATTTGCTCAGCGGTCCTACTAGCTGCAGGTGATGCTAGCTCCGGATGCAGCGCCACAGGATGAACACACCGAGCGGTAGCCACACGGTCAGCAGAAGCAGCGTCGGGAAGCTCACGGCGTGCCGTCGATCAGCGCGCGGATCGAGGCCGTCGTCATGCTCTCCCCCTTGCTCAGAGCGTCCTGCTGCTCACACCACGTCTCGATCCGGTCGACGGCGTTACCGAAGTGGTCGAGAGCTTTCAACGCACACGCGAGCCGGTCGCTCACCGGTAGCGCGAGGTTCTCAGCCAGTCCCCACATCGCGGCAGCGTCGTTCATGACGCACGTCCGACGCTGATCGCGGTGCTGCCGATCTGCCGGTGCCACGCGAGCACACGCACCGTCGTGTCACCGGCGTGAGAGCCGACCCAGCCGCGGAGCGCAGCGGACGCGATCAGAGCGCGGTTCTCGTCGGACACGAACAGCAGGTCGCCGGCGCCGGTCATGATCTGCTGCACCAGTTGGTCGAGTGCACGCGGGTCGGCGTACGACGGGTCGAGTCCGGCGCGGACGAAGTACCGGGCCTCTAGACCGGCGACGTGCACCGGCTGGTTCGCGGCGTAGTACGGCGAGAACGCGCGCACGAACCGTGCGAGCGCCTCAGCGGCATCGCTGAGCGCCGGCGTCAGCGCCGCGCCGAGTGTGTTCATCGTGTTGGTCCACGCCGCACCGAACCGTGCGAGCTGTGTAGCGAGATCCGCTGTCTGCGGCTCGACCACGACGACGGCGGACTCCGGTGCCGCCGGGCGGCTGAAACGGCGCGAGAGGCACCGGAGAGCGGCCCTCATCAGATGTCTCGGCGGCAGAGCGCGGCGACAGCGTGCTGCACCGACTGCGCGTTGTGGTTGTCCAGATGAGCCACGACGTCATACAGCGAGAACTGCAGAGCAGCGTGACCGGACACGGAGAGCAGCAGCACCCACAGCCGTTGCGCATCGTCGGCCTTGTGCTCGATGAACACACCGGAGCCGCCGTCATTCGTGACGACGACGTGATCAGCGAGCGCCGGCGAACTGGCGAGGATCAGCGCGGCGTTCTGTGCGGGGCCAGATGACACGTAGACGCTGGTCGGCACAGTCGAGATCGAATCGGGCATGGTGCGGCTCCTAGTTCGGCGGGTCGGATACCGCTCGCACTAGATCACCGTGCGTCGTACTGTCTAGCCGTCGGGGTGTGGGTCAGAGTCCGGGTCGTCGCCGTACCGCCAGCGGGTAGCGCCGTCGTCTAGGTGCCGCAGATCCGGTGACAGCGCGACTTGCTCGTGAAACCAGCGAGCAAGCCGCGCGAACACGACCTAGCCGTCTCTGCGGGGCGGTGAGTAGTCCGGCGACACCTGACCTCGGACGATCCCGGTCGTCAACACACCGAGGAACGTCACCACCAGCGCGATCTGATCAGCGGTCAACCCGACACCGAACGACGCGAACAACGCCAGCCCGGCGCGAGCGAAGTCCGTCAGAGCTGCCACCGCGAACGGTCGTGTCAGCAGCGCGGTGAGCAGACCCGTCGCGGCGACCACGGTCGCGACGATGTACGTCTGCTGGTCACCGGTCAACCCGAGACCGAACGCGACGACCATCAGCACACC
>Ga0299914_10000219_pt1 | contig 33676 bp, 33 predicted proteins | sample RVTome_10_FD_201361 | JGI IMG/M metagenome (GOLD analysis project Ga0299914, IMG submission 201361) | Soil microbial communities from uranium-contaminated site in the Upper Colorado River Basin, Wyoming, United States - RVT153D57 (version 2) ... | reverse complement strand
CGCTGCGATGGATCCCCAGGACGACTACATCGCGGCCCTCGAGCGGGTGAGTTCCTCGCATCGACAGTCGGGACCGTGAGCGTCGCGGATCAGCCGACCGGGAGCCGGTATCGTCCGCCCGCGAGCGGCTCGAGCAGGCCATCGGTCACCAGAGCCGCGAGCGCCCGCTCACGCTGAACCGGGTCCTGGGGCCAGGCGCCGTCCAACCGGGCCTTCTCGACGATCCGCTCGTCGCCGCGCATGACGGCCAACAGCCGCCCTCTCGCCTGCCGGTCGGTGCCCGACCATGGTTGTCCACGGCGGGTCGGGCTCACGGCGGCAGGGGCACCGGCAAGCCGCCAGGTGCACGCGGTGGCCAGTGGGCACGCGTCGCAGCGCGGCGACCGGGCGGTGCAGACCAGCGCGCCCAACTCCATGACGGCGACCGCCCAGGTCGCCGCCGTTGCCGCGTCTTCGGGCATCAGCGACTCGGCTCGGCGGCGTTCGGCTGCCGTCGTCGTCGGCGACGGCCGGGCCACGCCGGCGACGGCGCGCGCGAGGACGCGCCGAACGTTGGTGTCGAGCACTGCGTGACGATGCCCGAACGCGAACACCGCCGTCGCCGCCGCCGTGTAGTCGCCGACACCCGGGAGGGCCAGGAGCTCGTGATACGAGGTCGGCACCGCGCCGCCGTGCCGTTCGACGATCGCGTTCGCCGCCGCGTGCAGCCGGAGAGCACGCCTGGGGTATCCGAGCCGTCCCCAGCCACGGATGGCCTCGCCCGGCTCTTCGGCCGCCAGGTCGGCCGGCTCCGGCCACCGGGTCAGCCATGCGCGCCAGACCGGCTCGACCCGGGTGACCGGTGTCTGTTGGAGCATGACCTCGCTCACCAGCACGCCCCATGGTCGGCGGTCGGGTGAGCGCCACGGCAGGTCGCGCGCATGGTTCCGGTACCACGCGATGACGGTGTCGTGCACGGAGGCGTGGTCCGGGTCAGACGTAGCGCTCGAGGATGCTCGACTCGGCCAGCCGGGACAGCCCCTCGCGCACGCTGCGGGCCCGCGACTCGCCCACGCCGTCGACGGCCTGGAGGTCGTCGATGCTGGCTGCCAGCAACTTCTGCAAGCCGCCGAAATGATCGACCAGCCGCTCGATCACCGCGCCCGGCAGGCGCGGCACGCGGGCCAGCAGGCGATATCCGCGCGGACTCACGGCGGCGTCGAGCTGTTCGCCTGCCCCGGCGAAGCCGAGCGCCCGGGCCACGGCCCCCAGGTCGAGCAGGTCGATGGCCGACAGCCTATCGAGCTCGGCGACGACTCCCGCGACTGTGCGCGGACGCCGACCCGACTGGGTCGGCAGGTAGTCGCGGGCCACCAGCTCTCGGTCGATGTCGACCCCGGCCACGAGCTCGTCGAGCTGGAGGCTCAGCAGCCGGCCGTCGGTGCCGAGCTCGACCACGTAGCCCTCGATCTCACTGGCGATCCGGCGAACCATCTCGAGGCGTTGCGCCACCGCCGCGACATCGCGCACGGTGACCAGGTCCTCGATCTCGAGCGCGGACAATGTGCCTGAGACCTCGTCGAGTCGCAGCTTGTAACGCTCGAGCGTGGCCAGCGCCTGGTTGGCGCGGGACAGGATCTGGCCCGCATCCTCGAGTACGTAGCGGATGTCGTCGACGTAGATCGCGACGATGCGCATGGACTGGCTGACCGAGATGACCGGGATGCCGGTCTGCTTCGCCACCCGCTCCGCCGTGCGGTGCCGGGTTCCGGACTCGGTGGTGAGGATCGAGGGATCTGGTACCAGCTGGGTGGCCGCCCGAAGGATCTTGGTGCACTCGCTGTCGACGACGATGGCGCCGTCCATCTTCGCCAGTTCTCGCAGCCCCGTGGCGGAGAAATCGACATCCAGTGTGAATCCGCCGGTACAGATGGCGTCGATGGTCTGGTCGAAGCCGAGAACGACGAGGGCGCCGGTGCGCCCGCGCAGGATCCGTTCGAGCCCCTCGCGCAGGGCGGTACCTGGCGCCACGGCGGCCAACGCCAGGCGCAACTTGCTCTCGACTTCGCCTCGTTCGCTTGCTGGCACGTGACCCCCGCGTCACCGTTGTCGACATCGGGCGTCAGTGTACGGCGCCCTGAGGCGGCGTCGACAGCCAGCGTCGGCCGCCGCGTCGCCGGTCCGTGGCTCGGACATCCGGTCAGCGCAGAGAGACGACCGGTGCCGGACGCCTGGCGGCGTCGAGCGCGGCAGCGACGTCGCCGACCTCGACCGCCCGGATGCCGGCCGGAACCGGGCCCGGCTCGGGCGGAACGAGCGCACGGGTGAACCCCATTCGCTCGGCCTCGGCCAGGCGTCTCTGGATGCCGGTGACCCGTCGGATCTCGCCGGCCAGACCGACCTCGCCGATGGCCACCAGACCCGGAGGCAGCGGCAGGTTGCGGGCACCGCTGGCGACGGCGACCATCAGCGCGAGATCGCCGGCGGGCTCGGCCAGGCGTGCACCGCCAACCGTCGCGGCATAGACGTCCTGACCGCTCAGGGAGACGCCGCCGCGGCGATCGAGCACCGCCAGCACCATGGCCACCCGGGAGGCGTCGAGGCCGCTGGTGGCGCGACGCGGCGTACCCAGCGAGGACGGCGCGACCAGCGCCTGGACCTCCGCCAGCAGCGGTCGGCGGCCCTCGAGCGTGACTGTGATGCAGGTGCCGGGAACCGCGTCGGCATGGCGGGACAGGAACAGGCCGGTGGGATCGGGCATCGAGGTGATGCCGGTGTCGGACAGGTCGAAGCAGCCGACCTCGTCGGCCGCGCCGTAGCGGTTCTTGACCGTGCGCACCAAGCGCAGTCGTGAGTGGCGCTCGCCCTCGAACTGGAGCACGACGTCGACGAGGTGCTCGAGGACCCTTGGCCCGGCGATCGAGCCGTCCTTGGTCACATGCCCGACCAGGATCGTGGCGATGCCGCGATCCTTGGCCACGCGGATGAGCGCCGCGGCGACCTCGCGCACCTGGGTCACGCCGCCGGGTGCGCCGTCGGTGTCCGCCCGCGACACCGTCTGAACCGAGTCGACGACCAGCAGCGAGGGCTTGACCTGCTCGACCTGGCCCAGGATGGCCGCGAGGTCGGTCTCCGCCGCGAGGAACAGGCCGTCGGCCAACGCCGCCGTCCGCTCGGCGCGCAGGCGCACCTGGGCCGCCGACTCCTCGCCGGTGACGTAGAGCGCGAGGCCGGCCGTCGAGGCCCAGCACGCGGCGACCTCGAGGAGCAGGGTCGACTTGCCGACGCCCGGCTCGCCGGCCAGCAGGACGACGGCACCCTGCACGAGCCCGCCACCAAGGGCCCGGTCGAACTCGTCGACCCCGGTGGGCCGGGACCGCGCCGCCTCCAGCCCGACGGCGCCGATCGGGCGAGCCGGCCGCGTCACCGGCCCCGGAGCGAGCGAGGTGGCTCCACCGGCGCCGACCTCGTCGAGGCTGCCCCAGGCCTGGCACTCGCCACAGCGCCCGACCCACTTGGACGTGGACCAGCCGCACTCACCGCACCGGTAGGCCGGGGCCGTCTTCGCCATGGCGGCCACCGTACGGGCACCGACCGACACCACCGGGGCGCCGCGTCCGCGTTCGGCTCAGAAGCGGTGCCAGAACAGGTTGACCGCGTAGTCGACGCTGGTACCGCTGTGGTCGGCGAGCACGGCATCGGCGATCTCCGGGGCGAACTCGATCCGCACGACCGCCTCGAACGCCGCGCGGTCCGGCTGCTCCAGGGTGATGTCCAGCGGGACGCGCTGCCAGCCCTGTCGGGCCCAGAACCGCTCGACCGCGGCCGGGTCGTACCGAGGCATTGCGCGCCGGAACCACGCGCCGAACGTCGAGCGCGAGGCGTCGTTGTCGACGACGAACGCGGTACCGCCCCGGCGAACCACCCGCGCGAGCTCGGCGAGGCCCGGCTCGCATCCCGGCCCGAAGAAGTACGCCCAGCGGGCGTGGGCGACATCCGCTGCCGCAGCCGGCAGGGGGAGGAGCTGTGCCGTCCCCGGCAGGATGTCGATCCGGTCCCGTAGCGCGGGCTCCAGTGCTCGTACCCGCTCCCGGGCCCTGGCCACCGTGGGCGCGTGCGGTTCGACGCCGACGACCCGCGCCGCGGAGGAGGCGAATCTGACCAGGTGGAACCCTGTGCCGCAGCCGACATCCGCGACGGTCTGGTCGGCCCAGTCGTGAATCGCGCGCATCGCCGCCTCGATCACTCCGGCACGGTCGACACCGCGGTTCTCGGCCTCGTAGACGCCCGGGTGGTTCCAGATGTTCGGGCTGGGGATCACCTCACCGCGGCCGATCATGCCGATGCGGGCGGGGTTGCGACAGCACGACGCCGGGCGTCGGCGGTGGCGGGGTGGACCAGGAGCGGCAGCTGCGCCGACAGGTGTGCGGCACAGTGCCGGGCGAGCTCGGCGTAGGCCGCGTTCCCCATCAGCGCGCGCAGCTCGGGCTCGCAGGACACGTATACGGGCACGGCGCCCACGTGCGCCTCGGCCGACCCGCTGCAGTACCAGTCCAAGTCGTGTCCGCCCGCCCCCCAGGCCCTGCGGTCGTACTCCCCGATCGTGATCTCCAGGTAGGACGTTCCGTCGGGCCGCTCGGCGTCACGGTAGGCCCGGCGGATCGGCAGCTGCCAGCAGACGTCGGGCTTGGTCTCCAGCGGATGCCGGCCGGTGCGGAGTGCGTAGGCGTGCAGAGCACATCCGGCTCCTGCAGGGAAGCCGGGGCGATTGAGGAAGACGCACGCGCCGTCGACGACCCGCGTCTTGCGCTCGCCTTCGTCGTCCTTCTCGATGATGCCGCCGCGGAGGCCCTCCTCGCGTAGCTGCCAGTCACCGGGACCGAGGCGGGCCGCGAAGCGCCGCACCCGCTTCTCGTCCTTGCGGTCGGCGAAGTGGGCGCCGTGCGTGCAGCACCCGTCGTCGGGACGATCCGCGTAGACGCCTTGGCATCCGCGACCGAAGATGCACGTCCACCGGGAGGTGAGCCAGGTCAGGTCACAGCGCAGCACCTGATCGGCGTTCGCGGGGTCCGGGAACTCCACCCAGGCCCTCGTGACATCCAGGGGTGATTCCACGACCCGAGCCTAGGCCCGATCGAAACGTGGGCGAGCGGTCGGTTGGGCCGCTAGCCTGAACCGCGCAACGTCGGTTGAACCGGGGCCGGATGCGGGGTCTCCCATGACGATCGAGGCACACGACCCGCACCATCTGCCCGAGGCGGACCTGCGGGACAAGGGTCTGTCGCACAACGCGGTCGGTCTCATCGGTGGCACCGTGCTGGGCATCTCGTCCGTGGCGCCCGCGTACGCCCTGACGGCGACCATCGGAATCCTGGTGGCCGAGGCGGGCACAAAGATGCCGGTCGTGATCATCGCCGGGTTCCTGCCGATGTTCTTCGCGGCGTACGCCTACCGCGAACTGAACAAGGTGGCGCCCGACTGCGGTACGTCGTTCACCTGGACGACCAAGGCGTTCGGACCGTACGTGGGGTGGCTCGGTGGGTGGGCCGCCGTTCTCGCCACCGTGATCGTGCTGTCGAACCTGGCCGGCGTTGCGGTCCAGTTCTTCTACCAGTTCCTCGGCGATCTGCTGAACAACCCCGACCTCGGGGCGCTGTGGGAGAACAAGCTGGTCAACGTCCTGACCTGCCTGGCCTTTCTCGCCGTCGCCACGTGGGTCGCGTACCGCGGCATCACCACCACGGAGAAGGTCCAGTTCGTGCTCGTGGGATTCCAACTGGTCCTGCTGCTGATCTTCGCGCTGGTCGCACTCGTCAAGGCCGGCGACTCCGAGACCGGTCTCGGCTTCAGCCTCGACTGGTTCAGCCCGTCCGGCTTGACTCTCTCCGCATTCGTGGCCGGCCTGTCCGGGTCGATCTTCGCCTTCTGGGGATGGGACACGAGCCTGACGGTCAACGAGGAGTCCAAGGAGTCGGAGAAGATCCCTGGCCGCGCGGCTCTGCTCTGCGTGGTGTCGATCCTGCTGACGTATCTGCTGGTCGCCGTCGCCACGCAGATGTACGCGGGCGTCGGCACCGAGGGACTCGGGCTGGGGAACGAGACGATCTCCGACAACGTGTTCGGCGCGCTGGCCGAACCGGTCCTCGGCAGCCCACTGGACCTGTTCCTCTTCCTCGCTGTCATCGCTTCCAGTGCCGCGAGCCTGATCACCACCTTCCTACCGAGTTCGCGCACGATGCTGGCGATGGGCACCTACCGCGCGTTCCCGCCGCGCTTCGCCACTGTGCACCCCCGCTACCTCACGCCGTCCTACGCCACGATCGCCGCCGGCATCGGTGCGGGTCTGTTCTACGCGGTGCTCACGTTCGCCAGCGAGAACGTCCTGACCGACACCATCTACTCGCTGGGAATAATGATCTGCTTCTACTACGGGCTGACCGCATTCGCGTGCATCTGGTACTTCCGCAACGAACTTTTCAACGACACGGCGAGCGTCGTCTTCAAGCTGCTGTTCCCACTGCTCGGTGGTCTCGGGCTGCTGGCCGTGTTCGTCGTGACCTTGCGCGACAGCGCGTCACCCGACTACGGGAGTGGTGCCAGCATCGGCGGGGTCGGGCTCGTGCTGATCCTCGGTCTCGGGCTGATCGTGATCGGCGTGGCGTTCATGCTGGCGCGGCGGGCCAAGGATCCGGCGTACTTCCGCGGTGAGACCCTGCACAAGGACACGCCGGCCCTCGTGATCGACGAGTGACCACGGCAGGAGCGCGAAGCCATGACGACACAGCCCGATCCCGCCGCTCCGGCCGGTGTGGTCGTCGGCGTCGACGGGTCCGAGGCGAGCACGGCCGCGCTGGACTGGGCCGCGGACACCGCCGCGGCCTACCGCGTGCAGCTGACGATCGTGTTCGCCCGACCGGACGTCGAAGGCGACGTCGTCGAGGCCGAGCAGGATGAACAGGTGCTGGACGGGTCGGCTTCCGCCGTTCGGCAGCGCCAACCCGACCTCGTCGTGCGAGCACTTCGGTATCCCGATCCACCGGTCCAGACCCTGCTGTCCGCATCGGCGGGTGCAGACATGCTGGTGCTCGGTTCTCGGGGAATCGAGGGCTTCCGGGGACTGCTCATGGGGCTCCACCGCCATGCAGGTCGTGCCGTGGGCGCACTGCCCGGTCGTCGTCGTCCACCCGCCCCGCGAGTCCGACGAGGGGGAACCCCTCCATCCTGGCCAGGTCGTGCTCGGGTACGACGCATCGGAACAGGCCGATGCTGCCGCCGTTCTCGCGTTCGGCCACGCCCGCGCGATCGGTAGCGGGGTGGTCGCCGTCGCGGTCGACAAGGCCCGAGGTGAGAGCCGGATCGAGGACGTCGACCCCGCGACGGCACCGCTCGGGTCGTTGCAGGCCGGATACTGGGCGCCGCTGCGCGTCATCGCCGAGGAGTTCCCTGACGTCCCGGTGCGGTTCCGGCACGGCCGCGGCCGACCCGCCGGAGTCCTCGTCGACGAGTCGCACGGTTGTGCACTGGCGGTCGTCGGCGCCCGCGGACTGGGCGGGTTCGTCGGCTTGTTGATGGGATCGGTGAGCCAGCAGGTGCTGGCCCATGCCGACTGCCCGGTCGCCGTCGTTCGACCGGCGGTCTCGGAGTGACGGTAGCGTCGTCGCATGCGGCTCGCAGTGCTCGACGTGGGCTCGAACACCGTGCACCTGTTACTCGTCGACGCGTATCCCGGCGCCCGGCCCCTACCTGCCTACAGCCACAAGATCGAGCTGCTCCTGTCCGAGCTTCTCGACGACAAGGGCCGCGTGACGAGCGAGGGCATCGACCGTCTGGTCGCATTCTGTGCCGAGGCAATGGAGATCGCCGAGGACAAGGGCGCGGAGTCGATGCTCGCGTTCGCGACGTCAGCGCTGCGCGAGGCCACCAACGGGGACAAGGTCATCGAGCGCATCCGCGAGAAGACCGGGCTCGACCTGCGGGTGCTCGGCGGCGAGGACGAGGCTCGGTTGACCTTCCTGGCCGTCCGCCGGTGGTACGGGTGGTCCAGTGGGCGCCTGCTGTGCCTCGACATCGGCGGCGGCTCGCTCGAGATCGCGGTCGGCATCGACGAGGACCCGGACGCCGCCGCCTCGCTGCCCCTCGGTGCGGGCCGGCTCACCCGCACCTGGTTCACCGCGGACCCGCCGCCCAAGTCCGAGATCCGCGAACTGCGCCGCCACGTCCGGGCGCAGGTGGCGTCGGCGGTCGGATTGGTCAGTAGGTTCGGCCGACCCGACAAGGCGGTCGCGACGAGCAAGACGTTCCGTTCGATCGCCCGGGCTGCCGGAGCGGCACCCTCGGATGAGGGCCCGTATGTCCGCCGTACGCTCGAGCGCGACGCCGTGGCCGACCTGGTTTCCAGGTTCGCCGGGATGGGCGCGGCGGAGCGGTCCCGGCTGCCCGGCGTATCGACCAAACGGGCACCACAGTTGCTAGCCGGAGCGATCGTCGCCGACGCGGCCATGGACCTGTTCGACCTCGACTCGCTGGACATCTGCCCCTGGGCGTTGCGAGAAGGCGTGATCCTCCGCCGCCTGGACAACCTGCCCGATGCCGATGCATAGCGCGCCGGCGCGCGACTGACCCGCCTACGCTGAGACCCGTGACCGAACCACGTCGGGACCTGACGGAGATGCTGCGCATTCCCGATGCGCCGGTTGGACTGTCGACCGCGTCGGTGTACCCGCAGGGCGCCGCCGTGGCGTTCGACATGGCCGAGTCACTCGGTTACGACGGCGTGGAGGTCATGGTCTGGACCGACCCGGTCAGCCAGGACATCGGCATGGTCGAGGACCTGGCCCAACAGCACCGGCTACCCGTGCTGTCGATCCACGCCCCCTGCCTGCTCATCACGCAACGCGTCTGGTCGCCCGATCCCTGGGAGCGTCTCACCCGTACCGTCGACGCAGCGCGGCGCCTCGGCGCTCCGACCGTCGTCGTCCACCCCCCGTTCCGCTGGCAGCGTGACTACGCCCGGCGCTTCGTGTCCGGCGTCGCCGACCTGGAGAAGGAGACCGGCATCGCCATCGCGGTCGAGAACATGTACCCATGGCGGGCGGCCGGTCGGGAGATCGCCGCATACGCACCCGACTGGGATCCCACCGACGAGCCCTACGCGCACAACACGCTGGACCTCTCGCACACCGCTGTGTCCGGCTCGAACGCCCTGGCCATGGCCGACGCGCTCGGCGACCGACTGGCTCACGTCCACCTCGCCGACGGCACCGGCTCGGCACGCGACGAACACCTGGTTCCGGGCCGCGGAAACCAGCCCTGTGGCGCGCTGCTCGAGCGGCTCGCTCAGCGGGGTTGGTCCGGCGCGATCGTGGTCGAGGTCGGGACCCGGCGGGCGCGCACACCGGACGAGCGGGAGGCGGATCTTGCCGAGGCGCTGGCCTTCGCGCGGCTCAACCTGGCCACGGCACTGGTCGACACGGCCTTTGCGGTCGCCTCCGACGGCACCGCCGAGCAGGTGCTCCGCGGGTCCGTTCCATGAGCGTGCCCACGGTCAGGTCCGGTCTGCGGCCGGCTCCGTGGGCGAGGTCGACATGATCAAGGCGGGTGTGCCGGCGCGGCCCCGCGCCCGTGGCCGCGCCGGGCGGCGTCCCGGTGGGCCGGACACGCGCGGCGAGATTCTGTCGGCGGCTCGGGCCGAGTTCGCCGAGCGTGCGTACGACCGGGCGTCGATTCGGGCCATTGCCGGGCGGGCGGGCGTGGACCCGGCGCTGGTCCACCACTACTTCGGCACCAAGGAACAGTTGTTCCTCGAGGCGATGGAACTCCCGTTCTCACCTCCGGATGTCGCCGGCGAGATCCTCACGGGACCTTTGGACGGCGCCGGTGAGCGGGCGGTGCGCGCCTTCTTCGCGGTGTGGGGTGATCCGGTTCGGCGGGCACCCATTCTTGCCATGCTGCGTTCGGCCATGAGCAACGAAGCGGCGGCTACGCTGCTCCGCCAGTTCGCGCGGCGGTCCATCCTCAGCCGGGTGGTGGCCGGGCTGGACCTGCCCGACCGCGAACTCCGGGTCGAGGCTGCGGTCTCCCACCTGATCGGCCTGGCCTTGATGCGCTATGTGATCAGGCTCGAGCCACTGGCGTCGATCTCGGACGCCGAACTGGTGGACCTGGTCGGACCGGTGATCCAGCACTACTTCGACGTGTGAGGCCATGGCCACCCGGATGCTTGACGGCCGGTACGTTCGAGGAGAATTATTCAACGTATGATGAATTACGCCTCTGGCCGGGCAGCCAAGGCACCGGCCGGCGAGCGGCGAGCAGGCGATGCCATCCGGATCAGCGGGTTGCGAGTCGTGCGCGGCACCCGGGTGGTACTCGACGAGTTCGACCTGGTGGTGCGCCCGGGCACGCTCACCGGATTGCTGGGGCCGTCGGGCTCGGGCAAGTCCACGCTGATGCGAGCCATCGTCGGAGTCCAGCAGATTGCCGGTGGTCAGGTCGACGTGCTCGGGCTGCCGGCCGGATCGCTCCCGTTGCGTCGTCGGGTCGGCTACATGACCCAGTCGCCCAGCGTCTACGGCGACCTGACGGTCCGCGAGAACCTCCGGTACTTCGCCGATGTTCTCGGCACGACGCGCGCCTCCGTGGACCGGACGATCGAGCAGGTCGATCTCACCTCGCATGCCGACGACCTGGTGAACAACCTCTCGGGAGGCGAGGAGTCACGGGCGTCGCTTGCCGTTGCGCTCCTCGGCGAGCCCGAACTGCTCGTGCTGGACGAGCCGACGGTCGGCCTCGACCCGGTGCTGCGTCGAGACCTGTGGACGCTGTTCAACGCGCTCGCGGACGACGGAGTCACGCTCCTCGTGTCGAGCCACGTCATGGACGAGGCCGAGCGATGCCCACGCCTGCTGCTCCTGCGCGAGGGCAGGGTGATGGCCGACGACACCCTGGCCGGCCTGCTCGAGAGCACGGGCGCTGCCGACGCCGAGCACGCGTTCCTTCAGCTGATCGACAAGGGAGCGCGCCGATGAACGTCCGCATCACCATCGCCACGGCGCGGAGGGTGCTCACGCAGCTGCGCCATGACCCGCGCACGCTGGTGCTGCTCCTGTTGGTGCCATCCGTCCTGATGACCCTGCTCTGGTGGGTGTACGAGGGCGGGCAGGTGTTCAACCAGATCGGGCCCGCGCTGCTCGCCCTGTTCCCGTTCGTCGCCATGTTCCTCGTGACCTCGGTCGCCACGCTGCGCGAGCGAACATCGGGGACGCTGGAGCGGCTGCTGACACTGCCCATCGGCAAGCTGGACTTCCTGATCGGCTACGCGCTGGCCTTCGGGTTGATGGCGACGTTGCAGGCGCTGATCGCGTCGACGTTGGCCGTTGCCGTCCTCGGTATGGACGTGGCCGGCCCGACCTGGCTGCTCGTCACCGTCGCCGTGCTGGACGCCCTGCTCGGCATGGCGCTCGGCCTGTTCGTCAGTGCGTTCGCCGCCACCGAGTTCCAGGTCGTCCAGTTCATGCCAGCCCTCGTGCTGCCACAGCTCCTCCTCTGCGGACTGCTGGTCCCGAGGGACGAGATGCCCGACGTGCTCAGCGCCGTGTCCAACGTCCTCCCGCTTTCCTACGCGATCGACGCGATGCGCGAGGTGCAGACGGCGGCCCAGCCGGTCGTCTGGGGCTACGCAGCGATCATCGCCGGCTTTGCGGTCGGCATGCTCGCCTTCGGTGCAGCCACCCTCCGCCGCCGGACGCCCTGACCCTCGTGGACGACGGGTGGGACGCGTGCATGGACGGGAACCTCGGTCGCGTGCCGTATAGCCTGACGGCGTGCCGGGACGGACGAGGAGGTCGATCGGCGTGCTGGGGCGGGTGCTGTTGGGTGTCTCGCGCAGCGAACGGCTGCGCAACCTGGTGGAGAAGGCGCCGATCTCGCGCAACGTCGTGGTCCGGTTCATCGCCGGCGCCGAGACCGATGATGCCGTGCGCGTCACCCACGAGATCGTCGCCGATGGTCTGACCGCGACGATCGATCACCTCGGCGAGGACACCGCGGACCGGGCGCAGGCGGAGGCGGCGGCGGCCGCCTACGTCAGTCTCCTCAAGGGCCTGAACGAGGCGGGACTCACCTCCTCCGCCGAGGTTTCGGTGAAGCTGTCGGCGGTGGGGCAGGCCCTGACCGGCGACGGCGAACGGATCGCCCTCGACAACGCGCGGGAGATCTGCCAGGCGGCCGCGGACGTGGGAACAACCGTGACGCTGGACATGGAGGACCACACCACGACCGACTCGACGCTCTCGATCCTCGACGACCTGCGCACCGACTTCCCTTCGACCGGCGCGGTCCTGCAGGCCTATCTGCATCGCACGGAGGGTGACTGCCGCCGGCTCGCCTACGCCGGCTCGCGCGTACGGCTGTGCAAGGGCGCGTACAACGAGCCCGCGAGTGTCGCCTACCAGGAGGCCAACGACGTCGACCGCTCGTACGTCCGCTGCATGAAGGTCCTGCTGGCCGGAGAGGGGTATCCCATGATCGCCACTCACGATCCGCGCCTGATCGAGATCGGAGGGTCGCTCGCCGCGCGCTACCGCCGTGAGCAGGGCAGCTACGAGTACCAGATGCTCTACGGCGTGCGACCCGACGAGCAACGCCGGCTGGCGAGGTCGGGCGAGACCGTCCGCGTGTACGTGCCCTTCGGCCACGAATGGTACGGCTACATGATGCGTCGCCTGGCGGAACGTCCCGCCAACGTGACGTTCTTCCTGCGTTCTCTGGTGGGCACGAGGTGAGCGTCGCGATCCTCGGCGCCGGAGTCATGGGTGAAACGCTGCTCTCCGGCCTGCTGCGGGCGGGACGGCGGGCCGAGGACCTGCTCATCAGCGAGCGCCGCACCGAGCGCGGCAAGGAACTCGAGGAGCGCTACGGCGTCGAGGTCGTCGACAACCCGACCGCGGCCCGGCGCGCCGACACGCTGGTCCTGGTGGTCAAGCCCCAGGACATGGGTGTCCTGCTGGGCGAGATCGCCGACCATGTCCAGCCCGGGCAGCTGGTCGTCTCCCTCGCGGCGGGAATCACGACGCGGTACATCGAGTCGCGGTTGCCCGACGGTGTGGCCGTGGTTCGGGTCATGCCCAACACGCCGGCACTGGTCGACGAGGGCATGGCGGCGATCTCCGCCGGTTCGCGGTGCGACGAGGGTCACCTGCACGAGGCCGAGCAACTCCTGCGGGCCACCGGGAGGGTCCTGCGGGTCCCGGAGAAGCAGCAGGACGCGGTCACCGCCATCTCGGGTACCGGCCCGGCCTACGTCTTCTTCGTCGTCGAGGCGATGATCGAAGCCGGCGTTCACCTCGGGCTGCCGCGGGCAACGGCCACCGAACTCGTGGTCCAGACCGTTGTCGGCTCGGCGAAGTTGCTGCGCGAGACCGGCGAGCACCCCACCGTGCTGCGTGAGCGGGTCACCTCGCCTGCCGGCACCACCGCAGCGGCGTTGCGGCTGCTCGAGGAGGGAAAGGTGCGAGCCGACTTCCTAGCGGCGATCGAGGCGGCACGCGACCGGTCGCGTGCTCTGGCCGCCGCGGGCGATGAGTGACGAGGTCAGGATCACCCGCGTCGGACCCGAGGACTGGGCGGCCTGGCGTGACCTGCGCCTCCAGGCGCTGCTGGATGCGCCCACGGCGTTCGGCTCGACCTACGAGAGCCAGGTGGGGTGGACCGAGCAGCAGTGGCGGGATCGCCTGGATCCGTCGAATGGGATGACCTGCCTGTCGATGCTCGGCGATCGGATCGTCGGGATGGCCGCGGGCTACCCGGAAGGCGACGGTGTGGTGGAACTGATCTCCATGTGGGTCTCGCCCGAGGCGCGCGGATGCGGGGTGGGTGACGCGCTCGCGGACGAGGTCGTGCGCTGGGCCGCGGAGCAGCGCGCCGAGGCTGTCCAGCTGTGGGTGACGAGCGGTAACGCCACGGCCGAGCGCTTGTACGCCCGTCACGGGTTCGGCCGCACCGGAGCGACCCGACCGCTTCCCTCCGATCCGGCCATCGACGAGCTCGCGATGCGCCTGTCCCTGTCCGCGCCGGTCTCGTCGCCGCCCAGCCTGAGAGGAACGCCGGCCCCGGGCGCACCCTGACACCAGGGCGCGGCCCGGCTCGAGAAGGGAACGGGCGCTGTCTCAGTCCGGTGCGGCCGGAGGACCGGCCTCGACCCGGCGACGGACGCTGGCGAACGACTCTGAGGGGCCGGCCGGGCCGTCGACCGCCCAGGTCGCCCCGGCCCGGGCGAGGTCGTCGGTGGTGACACCGGGAGTCAGTAGGCCGACGACGTCGTACCCGTCCGGTGGGTCGAGCGTCACCACGAGGCCCGCTAGCTCGGCGGCCGACAGTGGGCCGTTGCCGGAGCCGAGCGGGAAGATGCCGTCCCACCGGCGCGCCCTCGCGATCGGTCGTGCGTGCGACAGCGTCGCCGCGACCCAGATGGGCGGCCGCGGCCGTTGGAACGCGGCTGGGCTGAGGTGGGCGTGAACCTGGTAGTGCTCACCGTCGTGGTCGACCGGGTCGCCGCGGAGGAAGGAGTCGAGCAGGGGGAGTCCTTCGTCGAGCATGGCCGCATGGACCCGCGCGTCGACGGGCTCGCCGAACGCGCCGTACTCGATGTCCGGCGGTACGCCCAGGCCGACCCCGACGATCACCCGGCCGTGGCTGAGGTGGTCGAGCGTTGTGATCTCCTTCGCCAGCTTCCATGGCCGCCGGCGGGCGAGCGGGGTGACCATGGCGCCGATTCGGATCCGGGTGGTCCGCGCGGCGATCGCGCCGAGCACGACCCAGGGGTCGAGCATCGCGGGACGCGACGCCGCGTCGAGTTGAAGGTGGTCCCAGAGGAAGAAGCCGTCCCAGGCGGCGCTTTCGGCGGCGATCGCGAGCTCGACCAGGTCACGCGGATCTCCGGCGTTGGGCATGCTGACTCCGCAGCGCATGCCGCCGTGTCTACCCGATCTCACCGACACCTCGTCGGCACAGCCCCTGGACATGGGACGCAGGTGGCCTCGCGCGCTGGCCGCCGGCCGTGAAGCACGGCGAGCACGTCTAAGGTCGATGTCATGGAGTCGGTGCACGTCGTGTGGGACGACTCGCTGACCCGGTACGACTTCGGCCCCTCGCACCCGATGAGTCCGGTCCGGCTCGACCTGACCATCCGCCTCGCCCGGGCGCTCGGCGTGCTCGACCACCCCAACGTCGACGTGGTCGCCCCGTCCGTCGCAGGTGACGATCTGCTCACCAGCGTTCACACCCCCGCCCTGGTGGCGGCCGTGCGTCGCGGGATCTACGACCTCGACCACGGACTCGGCACCGACGACAACCCGTGCTTCCCGTCGATGCACGAGGCCAGCGCGACGGTGGTCGGAGGCTCGGTCGACGCCGCGCTCGCCGTGTGGGCCGGGCGGGTCACCCACGGCGTGAACATCACCGGCGGCCTGCACCACGCCATGCCGGACCGGTCGTCGGGGTTCTGCGTGTACAACGACGTCGCGGTCGCGATCCGGGCGCTGCTCGGCGCCGGGGCGGAACGGATCGCGTACGTCGACGTCGACGTCCACCACGGCGACGGCGTGCAGGCGATCTTCTACGACGACCCGCGAGTGCTGACCGTCAGCCTGCACGAGAGTCCACGCACGCTGTTCCCCGGGACTGGGTATCCGGACGAGATCGGCGGACCGGGTGCGGAGGGAAGCGCCGTCAACGTGGCCCTGCCCCCCGGAACCACGGACGCCGGATGGCTGCGGGCCTTCCACGCCGTCGTCCCGCCGCTGCTGCGCGCATGGCGTCCGCACATGCTGGTGACCCAGCACGGCTGCGACAGCCATGTCGAGGACCCGCTCGCACACCTGGCGCTCACCGTGGACGGTCAGCGAGCGTCCTATGCGGTCCTGCACCGCCTGTCCCACGAGCTCTGCTCGGGCCGGTGGTTGGCCACCGGTGGCGGCGGATACGCGCTGGTCGACGTGGTGCCCCGAGTCTGGACCCACCTGCTCGCCGAGGCTGCCGGGGTACCCGTCGATCCCGAGACGGAGGTGCCGCCCTCGTGGCGGGAGCACGTCATGATCAGGTTCGGCAGGCGCGGACCCGCCCGGATGACCGACGGAAACACCGCGGAATACGACGACTGGTCGTCGGGATACGACCCCGGAGACTGGCTCGACCAGGCCGTTGTGGCCACGCGGAAGGCAGTCTTCCCGTGGCACGGCATCGATCCCGGTTGGTGACCTCCCTTCCCCATCAGTCACATGCGCATCTACGATGCGGGCACGCGGTGTTGACGGATCGCGTTGTCGAATACGCGACGGGCACGGCGCGGAGGTCGGGTGCGATGAGCACGAAGGGGCAAGGTGGGGGTCTCGGAGAGGTGAGGTTCCTCACCGTCGCCGAGGTGGCGTCCGCGATGCGGGTCTCCAAGATGACCGTCTACCGGCTGGTCCATGCCGGCACGCTGCCGGCCATCCAGGTCGGCCGGTCCTTCCGGATTCCCGAGCAGGCCGTGTCCGACTACCTGCGCGACTCGTACGTCCAGGCCGGCTGAGCACTCTCCCCAACCGGCGCCCGGCCGCGGGCGGGTAGGCTGGCCCGGGACGCGCGGGCAGCGGTCCGCGTCATCGACCTGTGTCGCAGGTTCTCTGCCTGCGAACTCGAGACCGCACGACCGACGAGCGAGGGTGCCCCGTGGGCTCTGTGATCAAGAAGCGCCGCAAGCGGATGGCAAAGAAGAAGCACCGCAAGCTGTTGCGCAAGACGCGCGTTCAGCGACGGCGCCAGGGCAAGTAACGGTCAGGCCGTCGGCCGGGTCAGGTCAGGCCGAGAGAAGGAGGGCCGGTGTCGCAGGTCGTCATGGTGACGGGCGTCGGGCGCTACCTCGGCGCGTGCTTCGCCCGCATGCTCGCCGACGATCCTGGAGTCGACCGGGTCGTCGGGGTCGACGTCATCCAGCCCACCCACGACATCGGCACCAGCGAGTTCGTGAAGGCAGACATCCGCAATCCGGTCGTCGCGAAGGTGATCGCGCGTGCCAAGGTCGACACCGTCGTCCACATGAACGTCCTGGCCACGCCGCTCGACGCCGGCGGACGGGTGCCGCAGAAGGAGATCAACGTCATCGGGACGATGCAGCTTCTCGCGGCCTGCCAGAAGTCCCCGACGGTGAGCCGTCTCGTGGTCAAGTCCTCGACGACCGTCTACGGCGCCAGCCCCCGAGACCCCGCGATGTTCACCGAGGACATGGCACCCAAGGTGCTGCCGCGATCCGGGTACGCCAAGGACTCGGTCGAGGTGGAGGGGTACGTGCGCGGATTCTCGCGCCGACGTCCCGACGTCGCCGTTACGACCCTCCGGTTCGCGAACTTCATCGGCCCGACGGTGCGGACGCCGCTGACCGAGTACTTCACGCTGCCCGTGCTGCCGATCGTGCTGGGTCACGACGCCAGGCTGCAGTTCATCCACGAGGACGACGGGCTCGCGGCGCTCCGCCTGGCGACCGTGGAGGATCGCCCGGGCACGTTCAACGTGGCCGGTGACGGCATCCTGATGCTGAGCCAGGCGGCGCGACAGGCCGGCCGGCCGGTCATCCCGGTGCCCGGGCTCGCGTCATCGGTGGTCGGGGGACTGATGAAACGGGCCAAACTCGCCGACTTCTCGCCCGAGCAGATCCGATTCCTCACCTACGGACGCGGTGTCGACACGACCCGAATGCGCGACCAGTTCGGTTTCCGCCCGAACTACACGACGGCCCAGGCGTTCTCGGCATTCGTTGACGCGCGTAGCCGCAACGGCGTCCTCGACCGCGACCGGGTGGGCTCCGTCGAACAGATGCTCGTCGGCGCGCTGAGACGGACCGGTTCCGATGGCTGAGCAACCGGCGACCCAGGCCGCCCGAACCGAGCCGGCCACACCGGAGCGCGGCGCGGCTCGCGCCCGCACCAGGCGGCCCCAGCCTGCGGACGGTGCCCGCCGAGCCGAGGCCGAGGACGGCGCCCGGCGGGTCATGCCCGCTTCGGACGTGCGGCGGGTCAAGCCAGCGTCCGGTGCCCGGCAGGTCAAGCCCGCGCCGGAGCGGGCCCGCACCACGAGGGCCGCCCCCGGTTCGTCGGCATCCGCCGCTGCGACGGGCGGGCCGACCCGCGCGGGTCAGGGTCCGACTGGGGACCACGGTGCCGCCACCGGCTCGGCGGCCGTAGATGAGCTACTCAAGGTTCTCGGTGAGGTGGCTACGCAGCTGTTCGGACCGGACAGCGAGGAGCGGGCGGTCCAGATGATCGCCTTCCTGCGGCGGCGGCTGACCGGCGACTACGAGGTCGACCCCTTCGGCTTCGACGAGGAGCTCACCGAGACTGCCCTCCTGCCGCTCCTGCGACTGTTGTACCGGTACTGGTTCCGGGTCGAGGTGCGCGGCGCCGAGAACATCCCGGCCCAGGGCGCGGCACTCGTCGTCGCCAATCACTCCGGCACGATCCCCCTCGATTCGCTGATGACGCAGGTGGCCGTCCACGACGAGAACCCGGCCCGGCGACATCTGCGGATGCTCGGCGCCGACCTCGTGTTCCAGATGCCATTCGTCGCCGACCTCGCCCGCAAGAGCGGTACCACGCTCGCCTGCAACGAGGACGTCGAGCGACTTCTCGTCGCCGGCGAGCTGGTCGGGGTATGGCCCGAGGGCTTCAAGGGAATCGGGAAGCCGTTCGCCGAGCGCTACAAGCTGCAGCGCTTCGGTCGAGGCGGTTTCGTCGCTGCGGCGATCCGGTCCGGTGCGCCGATCATCCCGTGCGCGATCGTCGGCGCCGAGGAGACCTATCCGCTCATCGGCAACCTCGGTGGCCTCGCCCGCCTGCTCGGGGTGCCCTATGTGCCGGTGACACCGACGTTCCCCTGGCTCGGGCCGCTGGGGCTGGTCCCTCTGCCGTCAAAGTGGATCATCGAGTTCGGCGAGCCGATCCCCAACGACGTCCACCCCACCGGCGCCGCCGACGACCCGATGCTGGTCTTCGACCTCACCGACCGGATCCGCGAGACCATCCAGCAGACGCTGTACTCGTTGCTCGTGCGCCGCCGCAGCACCTTCTTCTGATCCTCGGTCACCAGGTCAGCGGCGACGGTTTCTGCGGCGCGCCATGGCGAGGCCTCCGAGTGCACCGCCGAGGGCACCGGCCCCAGCCGCCACCCCGACGGCCCTCTTGCGTCGCCGGGCCCGGTAATCGCGGATCCGCCAGCCATGTTGCCTGGCGTGCGCCCGTAGGGCGGAGTCCGGGTTGACCGCGCAGGGGTACCCGACCAGGGAGAGCAGGGGGATGTCGTTCGCCGAGTCGCTGTAGGCCGAGCACTGCTCCAACTCGAGACCCTCCCGGGTGGCCAGCGCGCGCACTGCCTCCGCCTTGGCCGGACCGTGCAGCAGATGGCCCACCAGCCGACCGGTGTAGACACCGTCGACGTGTTCGGCGACGGTTCCGAGCGCCCCGGTCAGGCCGAGCCGCTTGGCGATGATCGTGGCGACTTCGACCGGTGCGGCCGTGACCAGCCAGACCCGTTGGCCCTGATCGAGATGGCTCTGGGCCAGGGCCCGCGTGCCCGGCCAGACCTTGTCCCGCACGACGTCGTCGAAGATCTCCTCGGCCATCTCCTTCAGCTCTCCCACCGAGCGGTGGGCGATGAACGACAGGGCGGCGGAGCGGGCACTGTCGACGTGTTCGGGATCCTCGGCGCCGAGGCGGAACCGCACCTGCTGGTAGCCGAACGCGGCGATGTCGCGAGCCCTGAACAGTTTGCGGGCGTAGAGGCCGCGGGCCAGGTAGAAGATCGCCGCTCCGCGCAGGACGGTGTTGTCGAGGTCGAAGAACGCCGCGCCACGCGAGCCGGGTACGACGTCCACGCCGGCCTCCGCCTCACCGGCCGCGGCGGCCGCCTCGCCGGCGAGCACGGACCGGTCACGTAGGCTCCGGGACTGCCGGAAGGGCATGGCCCGAGGGTAATGGCACAGGCGGGTGGTGCGAGCACCGTCCGGCCAGGGTTGCCGTGGGTCACGGAGACGAGAGGCAGGCGATGGCGGGCGCCGAGCGCGGATCCCGGGTGCTGCTCCTCGGCAAGCCCGGCTGCCACCTCTGCGACGAGGCGCGCGTCGTCGTGTCCCGGGTGTGCGCCGACATGGACGTGGCATGGGAGGAACGCAGCATCGTCGACGACCCGGAACTCCGGCGCCGCTACGGCGAGCAGATCCCGGTGACGTTCGTCGACGGCCGCCAACTCGACTTCTGGCGAGTCGATGAGGCACGGCTGCGGGCGGCGCTGGCTCGCTGATGCGACCCGACCGGTCAATTGCCGTGGTCCCCAGGCCCGTGTCCGTCGTCGTTGCGAACGATCCGTTCGTGCTCGACGGCTCGACCCAGGTCTCGGCGGGGGGTGACGAGGCTGCCGTCGCGGGATACCTCGTCGACGCGTTGCGTGCGTCGACCGGGCTGCCACTGACGGCCACGCCTGAACCAGCCCCCGGCGTGATCTCCCTCCGCCTCGACGGCGACATCGACCTTGGTGCAGAGGGTTATCGCCTCGACGTCGACCGTGAGAGCGTCCGCCTTCGTGCCCGTGAACCAGCCGGCCTGTTCCGCGGTGTCCAGACCTTGCGCCAGCTGCTGCCTGCCACCATCGAGCGTGACACGGTGCAACCCGGACCCTGGCAGGTGCCCGGCGTCTGCATCGTCGACCGGCCACGGTTCATGTGGCGCGGCGCGATGCTCGACGTGGCACGCCACTTCTTCACCGTGGACGAGGTCAAGCGGTTCATCGACCTGGCCGTGCTGTACAAGATCAATGTCCTCCATCTGCACCTCACCGACGACCAGGGCTGGCGGATCGCGATCGACAGGTGGCCCGAGCTGACCGGTATCGGAGCGAGCACCGAGGTCGGTGGCGGCCGCGGTGGTTTCTACCCGAAGGCCGACTACACGGACATCGTCGACTACGCCGGCACGCGGTACGTCACGGTCGTCCCCGAGATCGACGTTCCCGGGCACACGAACGCGGCGCTGGCCTCGTACCCGCAGCTGAACTGCGACGGCCGGGCGCCGCAACCGTTCACCGGCACCCAGGTCGGGTTCAGTGCCTTGTGCCTGGACCGGCCGTCGACCTACGAGTTCCTGGCGGACGTGTTCGACGAGGTCGCCGCGATCACGCCGGGGCCGTTCCTGCATGTCGGAGGTGACGAGGCCCGGACCGTCCCCGATCACGAGTACGCGGCGTTCGCGACCCGGATCCAGAAGATCGTCGCGTCCACCGGCAAGAGGGCCGTCGGGTGGCAGGAGATGGCGGCTGGAACGCTCGAAGCCGGCTCCGTCGTCCAGTACTGGAACATCGACGAAGGTCCGGCGCGGCTGCTCGAGGCGGTACGGACGGGTGCGCAGGTGCTCCTGTCGCCCGCGGACCGCGCCTACCTCGACATGAGGTACGACGCGCGGACGGCCCTGGGTAACGACTGGGCCGGTTGTGTCGAGGTTCGCGACGCCTACGAGTGGGACCCGGCCACGGCCGTCGACGGCGTGACCGAGGCGGACGTCATCGGGGTCGAGGCGGCCCTGTGGACGGAGACCGTGGCCGACATCGACGACGTCGAGTTCATGACCTTCCCGCGGCTGCCCGCCATCGCCGAGGTGGCCTGGTCACCCGCCGACCGACGCGAGTGGGAGGACTTCCGATTCCGGCTGGCCGCACAGGCACCGCGCTGGGAGGCGATGGCGGCCAACTTCCACCGGTCACCGCAGATCCCCTGGACGTAGGCCGTCCGTCGCCCACTCGTTGATCATGGCGAAGCGGGGGGTTCAAGGCGCCCGAACCGCCCCACTTCGCCATGATCAACAGGAGGGAAGGTCAGCCGAGAGTCCTCCTGGCCGGTGTGGCCCGTGGAATCGGTGAGTGTCCGGCTCGCGCGACTTTGTGCCTGCGTTCACAAGGACCTAGGCTGGGTGGCCGACGCACCTCACCGGCCGCTGACGCGTCCACCGCGCGGCCGGACAACCCGGGAGAACCGTGACTCGTCGCACTCGCCATGTGCCGGCAGAGCACGCCACGGACATCGCCAGCAGAGGCGTGCCCGAGGCGACCGTCGCACGCCTGCCGCTCTACCTGCGCGCACTGGCGATGCTGGCCGAACGCGGTGTGGCCACTGTCTCATCCGACGAGCTCGCCGAGTCGGCCGGGGTCAACTCGGCGAAACTGCGCAAAGACCTGTCCTACCTGGGCTCGTACGGGACGCGGGGCGTGGGCTACGAGGTGGAGTACCTGCGACACCAGATCTCCAGGGAGATCGGCCTCACCCAGGACTGGCCGGTCGTGATCGTCGGGATCGGCAACCTCGGGCAGGCACTGGCCAACTACGCCGGCTTCGCTTCGCGCGGCTTCCGCGTCGTGGGCCTGATCGACGCGGATCCCACCCGCTCCGGCGAGGTCGTCGCCGGCCTCGTCGTCCGCCATGCTGACGACCTCGAGCAGGTGGTCCGTGAGTACCGCGTCGCGATCGGCGTCATCGCGACTCCGGCCGGGGCCGCCCAGCACGTGTGCGACCGCCTGGTGGCCGCAGGGGTCACGAGCATCCTCAACTTCGCGCCGACTCTCCTGCAGGTGCCCGACGGCGTCGACCTCCGCAAGGTCGACCTGTCCATCGAACTGCAGATCCTGGCCTACCACGAGCAGCGCAAGAACGGCGCGCCGCTCGCATTGACCGCCGAGCAGGCGGCCGAACTCGCCGAGGCGGTGGGCGCATGAGCGTGCTGGTCGTCGGACTTTCCCACCGCAGCGCGCCCGTTGACGTGCTCGAGCGTGCCGTGATCGGCCATGACGCCCTCGCCAAACTGCTCGACGAGGTCCACACCTCGGACCACCTCTCCGAGGCGGTCGCCGTCGTCACCTGCAACCGGGTCGAGGTCTACGCCGACGCCGCGACGTTCCACGGTGGCGTCGACGAGATCGGGCAGCTGCTCGCGCGGCAGGTCGACGTCGACCTCGCGCTGCTCACCCCCCATCTCTACGTTCACTACGAGGACCGCGCCGTCGCCCACCTGTTCGAGGTGACCACCGGACTCGACTCCATGGTGGTCGGCGAGAGCCAGATACTCGGCCAGGTGCGGCAGGCGTACCGGCTGGCTCAGACCTCGGGTGCCACCGGGCGCGTGCTCGGGGAGTTGTTCCCCGCGGCGCTGCGGGTCGGCAAGCGGGCTCATGCCGAGACCGGCATCGACGCCGCCGGCCGCTCGGTGGTCACGGTCGGTCTCGCGGCGGTGGCGCCGTCCGGTGTCGCGGGCATGACCGGCCTGGTGGTCGGCGCCGGCTCCATGGCCGCGCTGGCCGCCGCGACGCTTGCCCGGGCCGGCGCCGAGGTGGTGGTGGCCAACCGGACCGCCGAACCGGCCACGCGGCTGGCTGATTCCGTCGGTGGGCGAGCCGTCTCGTTGTCCGACCTTCCGGCGACGCTCGACGCCGCCGACGTGGTCGTGTCCTGCACCGGAGCTGCCGAGATCGTGCTCCCGCACGACGTCGTCGGGTCGGCCGTCTCACGCAGACGTGGACGTCCACTGCGGATCCTCGACCTCGCGCTTCCCCACGACGTCGACTCCTCCGTGCAGGCGATGCCGGGTGTCGTGGTCGCCGACCTGGCGACGCTCTCGGCCCGCGAGGACATCGCCGCACCTGCTGCCGAGGTGGCGGCGGTCCGCGCGATCGTGGCCGACGAACTGGCCGGCTTCGCCGGGGCGCGCCGGCAGGCCCGGGTCGCCCCCACGGTGGTAGCGCTGCGAGCCATGGCGGACGACGTGGTGACCGCCGAGCTGGCCCGGATGAAGGGCCGCCTCCCCGGCCTCGACGAACGCACGCTCGCCGAGGTCTCGGCAACCGTTCGGCGGGTCGTCGACAAGGTGCTGCACGGGCCGACGGTCCGGGTCAAGGAGCTCGCCTCCGAACCGGGCGGGGCGTCGTACGAGTCCGCACTGCGCGAGCTGTTCGCCCTCGACCCGAGGGCGGTCGATGCCCTTGCCCGCCCCATTTCGGAGGGGGACGGGGGTGAGCGGCCTTGACCGCGCTGACGCTTCGCCTCGGCACCCGGGCCAGTGCGCTCGCGCTCGCGCAGGCGCGAACCGTCGCGGCTGACCTGGAGGCCACCGGGCGGAAGGTCGACCTGGTCGAGATCACGACCCACGGCGACCTCTCCCGGGAGCCGCTGGCCGTCATCGGTGGCACCGGCGTGTTCGTCAGCGCCCTGCGCGACGCCCTGCTCGCCGACCGGATCGACCTCGCCGTCCACTCGTTCAAGGATCTGCCCACCGCGCCCGCGGATGGCCTCACGGTCGCCGCGACACCGCCACGCGAGGACCCTCGCGACGCGGTGGTGGCGCGGGACCGACTCACGCTCGCGGAGTTGCCCCCCGGGGCTCGGGTGGGCACCGGGGCACCTCGACGGGTGGCGCAGATCCGGGCGCTGGGCCTGGGGCTCGACCTGGTGCCCGTCAGAGGCAACGTCGATACTCGGCTGCAGCAGGTCGCCGACGGGACGCTGGACGCCGTCGTTCTCGCGCGGGCCGGCCTGGCCCGGCTCGGCCGCCTCGACGAGATCACCGAGGTACTCGACCCGCTGCAGATGCTCCCCGCGCCCGGGCAGGGGGCACTCGCCGTCGAGTGCCGGGTGGACGACGACCTGGTCGACGCCCTGCGTGTGCTCGACGAGCCCACGACCCGTTCCGCCGTGACCGCGGAACGCTCCCTCCTCGCCGCGCTCGAGGCCGGCTGTACCGCTCCGGTGGGCGCGTACGCCGAGGCGGCGGAGGGCGACGACGGCCTCGAGCTCTACCTCCGTGCCGTCGTGGTATCACTCGACGGCTCGGAGAGCATCCGCAAGTCCGCCACCGGCCCGTTGACGGCGGCCGAGCGGGTCGGCCGCGATCTCGCCGCCGACCTGCTCGACGACGGGGCCGGAGCGCTCGTCGGCACCCCTGACCGGGTGCTGGAACAGGAGACCATTCCGTGACCACCAGGAAGCGTCCCACCATGGGCAGTGTCGCCTTCGTGGGCGCGGGACCAGGCGACCCCGGCCTGTTGACGCTGCGGGCCGTCGAGGTTCTCGCCGACGCCGACGTCGCCGTCATCGAAGATGCCCGACATCGTGACCTGCTCACGCACGCGCCCGACGGCATCGAGATCGTCGACTGTGGCGCCGACGACGAGGGTATGCCGCTGCCTGCCAGCGTTCGCAGCCGGCTCGTGCTGGGTGCCGCGAGGGGCGGACGCCACGTCGTTCGGCTCCTCGACGGCGACCCGTTCGTTCACCCGACCGGTGCCGACGAGGCACTGGCGTGCGCACGGGCAGGCGTGCCGTTCGAGATCGTGCCCGGTGTCGCCGGCGTCACCGCTGTCCCCGCCTACGCTGGCGTGCCCCTGAGCGCCGGTCGGAGGCGCAGTATCCAGGTCGTCGACGTCGCCGGCAAGGTCGACTGGCGGGCCTGTACGGCCGACACGCTCGTGCTCACACGCGTCGACGACCAGGTCGGCGACGTGGCCAGGTCTCTGATCGACGCGGGTACGTCGCCTGACACGCCGGTGGCCGTCATCGCGGCCGGGAGCACCGTCGACCAGCGCACCGTCGTGTCGACGCTGGAGCGGGCCGCGGCCGACGTGCGGTCGGCCAAGCTGCCGGCGCCCGTGGTGGCCGTCGTCGGCGAGGTCGTCAACCACCGCGAGGCATTGTCGTGGTTCGAGACCAAGCCCCTGTTCGGCTGGTGCGTACTGGTTCCCCGCACCCGCCAGCAGGCGGGATCGCTGTCGGCCGCACTGCGGCGTTCCGGCGCCGTGCCCGAGGAGGTCCCCACGATCTCCGTCGAGCCGCCGCGCAATCCTCAGCAGATCGACAAGGCCGTGCGGGGAATGGTCGAGGGCCGGTACGAGTGGATCGCGTTCACCTCCGGCAACGCTCTGCGTGCAGTCAAGGAGAAGCTCGCGGAGTACGGCCTCGACGCGCGGGCCCTGTCCGGGCTCAAGGTCGCCGCGGTGGGCGAGAAGACCGCCGAGGCTCTGCGCGCGTGGGGCATCGAGCCCGACCTGCTGCCCTCGGGCGAGCAGTCCGCGCGTGGTCTCCTGCTCGACTGGCCTCCCTACGACGAGGTGCTCGACCCGATCAATCGGGTGTTCCTTCCCCGGGCGGACATCGCGACCGAGACACTGGCGGCCGGCCTGGTCGAGATGGGCTGGGAGGTCGACGACGTCACCGCATACCGGACCGTGCGCGCCGCGCCCCCGGCGGTGGAGACCCGCGACGCGATCAAGGGCGGGAAGTTCGACGCGGTGGTCTTCACGTCGTCGTCCACGGTACGCAACCTGGTCGGCATCGCCGGCAAGCCGCACACCTCGACGGTGGTGGCGTGCATCGGACCGGCCACGGCGAAGACCGCGGAGGAGCACGGCCTGCGCGTCGACGTGCTCGCACCCGAGCCGTCGGTCGAGGCGCTCGCCGAGGCGTTGGCCGAGTTCGGCGCCGCCCGACGGCTGGCGATGCTCGAAGCCGGTGAACCGGTCACCAAACCATCGCAACGGCGTCGCACCTCCGCCCGACGTAAGGCAACATGAGTCGCCGTGACATTTCCCGCTGAACGGCCCCGTCGGCTGCGCCGTACCACGGCCATGCGCCGACTGGTCGCCGAGACCTCGCTCGAACCTCGGCGCCTGGTGCTACCGCTGTTCGTGCGGGAAGGGGCGGTCGAGGCACGGGCGATCCCGTCGATGCCCGGCGTCGTCCAGCACACCCGCGACACCCTGCGCAAGGTGGCCCTGGAGTCGGTGGAGGCCGGAGTCGGCGGGCTCATGCTGTTCGGGATACCGGCGTCGAGGGACCCCGCGGGGTCGGGCGCCGAGGACCCGCGCGGTGTGCTCAACACGGCGATCCGCGACGTCGTGGCCGAGGTCGGCGACGCGACCGTCGTGATGGCCGACCTGTGCCTGGACGAGTTCACCTCGCACGGGCACTGCGGGGTTCTTGCGGCGGACGGAACGGTCGACAACGATGCGACGCTTCGCGCCTATGAGCGGATGGCGCTGGCGCAGGCCGACGCAGGCGTCCACGTGGTCGGCCCGAGCGGGATGATGGACGGCCAGGTCGGTGCCGTCCGGGGTGCGCTCGACGGTGGCAGCTTCCACGACGTGGCCATCCTCGCCTACGCGGCGAAGTACGCGTCCGCCTTCTACAGGCCGTTCCGCGACGCCGTCGAGTCGTCGCTGACCGGCGACCGCCGGACCTACCAGCAGGATCCGGCCAACGGCCGCGAGGCGCTGCGCGAGGTACGCCTCGACGTCGCCGAGGGTGCCGACATCGTCATGGTGAAGCCCGCGATGTCGTACCTGGACGTGCTGGCCCGCGTGCGCGATCTGGTCGACGTACCGGTGGCGGCCTACCAGGTGTCCGGCGAGTACGCCATGGTCGAGGCCGCAGCCGCACACGGGTGGATCGACCGCGAGCGGGTGATCGCCGAGACGCTGACGTCGCTCCGCCGCGCCGGCGCCGACATCGTGCTCACGTACTGGGCCGCCGAGGTCGCACGTTCCCTGCGATAAATGTGTCGCCGCGGCGACCTCGCTGGCGGTTACCTGTACTCGTGGAGTTGACCTGGCTGGATCCCGACCACCTCGACGATCGCGACGTGGCCGGTGCGGTAGCCGTGCTCGAGGCGGCCCGGCTGGCCGACTACCCGCATCAGCTCGGGCCGACGGTGTCATGGTTCACCGCACGACTGCGGCACGGCTGGGACGGCGACCCCCCGACCGCAGGCCTGGCCCGAGCTGGCCGTGGCCGGGTCGTGGGCGTCGTCGAGGTCTCGCTCTCGGAGTGGGACAACACCCACACCGGATGGGTCGAGGTGACCGTCGACCCGGTCAGTCGTGGCCAGGGAATCGGCCGCCGGATGTTCGAGGAGGGCGTCGATCGCGTCCGGGCCGCCGGGCGCACGCTGCTCCTGTCGGAGAGCTTCGAACTGTCACCGGGTGTCGGGTTCCTCAAGGCCATGGGCCTGGACCGGGCGTCGGATGTCGTGCAGCGCCGGCAGGACCTGCTCACCACGGACTGGACCCACCTCGCCGAGATGTACGCCGACGCTGAACGGCACGGCGGCGACTACGAACTGCTCCGGCTTCCAGGTGCGATCCCGGACGAACTGCTGGCGGATGCCGTCGCGATGACCGCGGCGATCAACGACGCACCGATCGACGGCCTCGACATCGAGGACGAGGTCTTCAGCCCCGAGCGGATCCGGGCATTCGAGACCTCCCAGCGGGCGTACGGCCGGCGGACCTACCGCATTGTCGCCCGCGAGCGGCGGACGGGTGAGCTGGCCGGGCACACCCAGGTCGCCGTCGAGGCGGACCGGCCATGGTTCGGCGCGCAGTTCGACACGAGTGTGCTTCGTGCGCACCGAGGTCACCGGTTGGGCCTGCTCCTCAAGATCGCGATGATGCGGTGGCTCGCCGACGTCGAACCACAACTCCTGCTCCTCGACACCTGGAACGCGGCCTCGAACGCGCACATGATCCGCGTCAACGAGGCGCTCGGCTACCGAGTCGTCGCGACGGCAGCGGAGTGGCAGCGGCACCTCTGAGGCGTTGCCTCGGCCAGGTGCCCTCAGTCGTGTTCGGGCGGAGGAACGTCGGAGTGCTCGCGCTCGGCGGCCTCCGCGTCGGCCTTCGACTCGTGCACGGTGTCCGGGCTGTGGTCGGGTGGGCTGTAGAGCGTGTAGAGGCGCGCCGGCCCCGCCCCGATGTTGGTGAAGTTGTGCTCGGTTCCGGCGGGGACGACGACGACGTCGCCCGGGCCGACCTGCCTGGTCTCGCCCGCGACATCGGCGCGAACACTGCCCTCGACGAAGGAGAGGACCTGGTCGTTGTGCTCGTGCACCTCGGTGCCGATGTCCTCGCCCGGCCTCAGTGTCATGACCACCAACTGGACATGGCCCGTCGTGTGCAGTACCCGACGGAACGCCTCGTTGGCCTTGGCTGCCTCGGCGATGTCGACCTGGATCATGCCCACTTTCCTACCAGCTTGCGGATCAGTCGGCGCGGGGAAGCCCGAGTTCGTCTCGGATCGAACGCTGCACGGTGGCGGGATCGGGACGCGCATCGACGGTGATGACGTACTCCTTGCGGCGGAACAGGTCGAGGACGGGATCGGTCTTCTCGTGGTAGTCGCGCAGGCGTGCCTCGAGCGCCTGCTCGGTGTCGTCCTCGCGGGCGACGAGCTCACCACCGCACACGTCGCAGCGGCCCTCGGCCTTGGGCCGGTGGGCCATGAGGTTGTAATCGAGCCCGCACGACGAGCACAGGCGTCGGGCCAGCACGCGACGGCGGACGTCGTCATCGGGCAGGGAGAGGTGTATGACCGCGTCGATGTCGTAGCTTTCCAGGAAGAACTCGGCCTGCGGCCGGTTGCGGGGGAACCCGTCGATGACGAATCCGTAGTTCCAGTCGTGCTGGCGGAGCCGCTCGTTGACCACGGTCTCCACCAGGTCGTCGCCCACCAGGTCACCGGCGGCCATGACGCGCCGGACCTGAGCCCCGAGCTTGGTGTGGTTCTGGACGTGCCAGCGCAGGATGTCGCCGACACTGATCTGGGTGAGGTCGAGGTCGCGGGCGAGCAGCGTCGCCTGCGTGCCCTTGCCGCTGCCCTGTGCTCCCATGAGGACGTACTTGCGCACCCTCGGCACTGTCGCACACCGAGGGCAGGGCCGACCAGGCTCGAGCCCATGTCGCGGTGACCGGGCGACGCTCGACACCTGGCCATGATGTGGCGGGTTGGACACGTCACAACGCCTGAGGTGGCGTTGACAAGCCGCCACTGGTCAGAGCTGTTCAGGGACCCGAGGGCATGAGTTCTGCCGTCACGGAGCCGGCCGTGCGGGCCTGGCCAGGTCGTGCAGGGCGTTCGCGTAGCCGGGGTCGGACCAGTAGTCGGAGTGGCCCTCGATGTCCTCGCCGAGCCGGCGAGGATCGATCAGCAACCGGTCGACCGGCGGGTCGGCAACCGTAGGCGGGTCGAGGACCCACGACCCGATCGGGTCCGTGTCGCGGTAGAGGTTTCGCCAGCGGCCGTCGAGCCGGTCGCGTACGCGGGCCAGCGTGTCGGCGCCGAGATATGCCGGGAAGAAACGTGCGTAGAGACGGCGCAGCGGCGAGCCGTGGGTCAGCAGGTCGACCTGCGATGCGGCCTGTGGGCTCAATTGGAGGACGGTGGCCGCCACCAGAACCGACCCCTGGGAATGGCCGGAGAGCACGACGGTCGAGGACGGGGAGCCGGTCAGTGCCGTGACCCTGTCGGCCAGTTCGGGGACGGCCCGCTCGCCGTAGGAGGGGGGTGCGAGCGGATGGGCGGCGCGGGGGAAGAAGGTGCCGACGTCCCAGAGGATGCCGACGGTCCGGCGCAGGGCCGCGTTGCGGTACGAGTTCCACGCCAGGACGACCAGGCCGAGCGCGAACAGCCCCATGATCCAGGTGCCGAACGCGGTCAGTGTCGACAACGGCGGCTGCTCGACGAAGCGCCAGTTGTCCGCGCCGGCCGTGTATACGACGAGTCCGGCGAGGAGCACCGCTCCGCTGACGAGGACGATGCGGCCGACGATGCGGCCCACCCCGTCGGTGAGCGAGGCCCAGCCGACGGCCGCGGCGACCTTCCGGACGAGCGGATCCGATCCCGAGCGCCCGTTCGCCTCGTCCGGACGCTGGCGGAGGACGGCGTCGGCCAGGTCGTCCAGCCGCCCACGCACGCCCAGGACGACGACGAGGGCGACCACCAGCAGAGCGGCTGTGATCACCGACGCGGCAGCACCTGCCCAGGCGAACGACGGTGGCACCACCATCGGAACCTCGGCTGTCGCGGCGGCCAGCCGGTCCGGGAAGGGCCGGGACGGGTCGTTCACGACGACCTGCTGGGCGAGGAGGTGGCTCGCCGCGGTCTGCTGGCTGAGCACCGGAAAGCCGAGTAGCTCGGCGACCCGGTAGGTGATGCCGGCCGAGAACCCGCCGGCCACGAGGAAGGCGACCGTCGCGATGGCCGGACCTGCCATGCCGCGCATGGCGGGCCGGCTCAGCGGGTCGGTCGGTACCCCGTCGGCCTGCCGCCAGGGCCGCTGCGCACCTACGGCAAGCGCGAGCAGGACCAGGATCACGATTCCCGCCGTGAACGACGTGAGGATTGCCGGACGCAGGCCGGGCAGCCGCCCGGTGTCCGCCCACCGACCCTGCCAGTCCCATGCCGAGTAGACCGCGCCGATCGCCAGCAGTACGAGTGCGCTGCGCCGCGCGAACGTCGCTCCCGCTGCGGACACCGGACGTTGCATTGCCCGCGCCGACGGCACGTCGTTCGCACCCCGGCCGGTCACCGCTTCTGCACCGATGAGCACGACCGCGTAGACGAAGACCGCCAGGGACGCGAGGCAGATCACCGCGCCCAGTACTTGCGCGGCGCCGGTGGCGACCAGGCGGGTCGCCGGCCAGGCCACCAGGGCGGCCAGCAAGGCGGTCGCCGCGGCGACGTGCGTGGTCCGCAGCATCGGCATCCCCGGGTTCCCCCGCCAGAACCGCGTGCGGGCCAGCGGCACGTCGTCGGCTTGCTGGACGGTGGCGTCCGCTGCCGGCTCGGTCATCCGCGGCGTGGCGCGTCCCACCATTCCCACGAGCAGCACCACGAGCAGGGGGATCACGGCGGTGACGGCGACGCGCCGGCCCGGGCTGGACAGGAAGCCGTCGGCAATCAACGCGATGAGCGGCGTGGCGTCGGCGCATCGGGGTATCCGACCGCACTGCCAGCCGGCGAGGTCGACGGCGACCAGAACGGCCGTCAGCAGCATCGTCACCGTGAGGACGAGCCCGAACAGCCGCAGCAGCACTGCCGCGGCGTGCCCGGCGACGACCTGTCGGCGGGAGGCGCCGACCGGTACCGCGGGAAGCATCCAGTGGACGAGGTTCACCAGCATCAGCGGAAGGAGGAGCAGCCAGGCCGCCCGTCCTGCGGGGCCGGACGTGAGGCCACCCCAGCTGTATGCCTCGAGCCGTCCGCGGCTGCCGAGATCCGCGGACCGGCCCCCCGGGTACCAACGGCGGAAGAAGCCGGCCCGCCCGTTGCCCGCGACCCGCTTGAGAAGCGGGTGGGCGAGGATGGTCTCGGCGCTGGTACCGCTGACGCCGTGGACCCGCAACTCGGTACGCCCGTCCGAACCGGTGTCGATGCTGTCGTCCCGCTCCGACGTCGTCGCTTCCACGAGCACAGGGGATCACGCCACGCCCGCGAGCGCACGGTTCTCAACCGGCGCGGCGACGACCCCACGCATGAGCCACGTTCACGGCCGCTATGCCGCCCCAGGCCACGATCAGGGCCACGAGCCCCGAGTTGCTCGTCGCGATCGCCGTGACCGGGATGCCGGCGATGACCGACACGACGCCGAGCGTCAGGCCCGGATCGCGGCGGGCCGGCGCCCCCGCCGCGCGCGGCTCACCCGAGGCGAGCCGTTCGGCGACCTTCGTGTCGACCCGCTCCTGCATCTGCCGATCGAGCCGGGCAAGGAAGCTCTCCAGCACTGCGTCCTCGTAGTCCGGGCCGAGCTCCCGCCGCGCGCCGACGGCGGCGGTCAGGTCGTCACGGGTGGGCTGTGCGTCGTCGGGCACGTCGCCAGGATAGAGCCCGCCGGACCTCCGCGCCGTGGCCGCCGCTCGCCGCCACGCGCGCGACTGGGACAATGACGCGCGTGACACACCCCTACGGTGCCCCTCGCAGCGCCGCCCTGTTCGACCGGTCGCGTGCGGTCACGCCCGGCGGCGTCAACTCGCCGGTGCGGGCGTTCCGGGCGGTCGGTGGCACGCCGCGGTTCATCACCCGGGGACGAGGACCGTACGTCTACGACGCGGACGGCCGCGAGTATGTCGACCTGGTCTGCTCCTGGGGACCGCTGTTGCTGGGCCACGCTCATCCGCAGGTCATCGAGGCCGTCACCCGCCAGGTTGCGCTCGGCACCTCGTATGGAACGCCGACCCGGCAGGAGGTGGAGCTCGCCGAGGAGATCGTCGGGCGGACATCGGTCGAGCAGGTGCGACTCGTCTCCAGCGGCACCGAGGCGACGATGAGCGCGATCCGGCTCGCCCGTGGTGCCACTGGCCGCGCCACGATCGTCAAGTTCGCGGGCCACTACCACGGGCACGTCGACGCGTTGCTGGCCAGCGCGGGAAGCGGAGTCGCCACCTTCGCGCATCCGGACACGCCGGGTGTCACCGATGCCAGCGCCCGCGACACGATCGTGCTGCCCTACAACGACCGGGGTGCCGTCGAGGCCGCCTTCGCCGAGCACGGCGGGAATGTCGCGTGTGTGATCGCCGAGGCGGCGGCCGGCAACATGGGTGCGGTCCCACCCGCGGCCGGCTTCAACGATTTCCTGCGTGAGACCGCGCACGCCCACGGGGCCCTGCTGATCCTCGACGAGGTCATGACCGGCTTCCGGGTCGGGCGGTCGGGGTGGTTCGGACTCGACGGTGTCCGTCCCGACTTGACGACCTTCGGCAAGGTGATGGGTGGTGGATTGCCTGCGGCGGCATTCGGAGGGAGCGCCGCCCTGATGGATCTGCTCGCTCCGGCAGGCCCGGTCTACCAGGCAGGCACACTGTCCGGAAACCC
>Ga0299914_10000218_pt1 | contig 33714 bp, 39 predicted proteins | sample RVTome_10_FD_201361 | JGI IMG/M metagenome (GOLD analysis project Ga0299914, IMG submission 201361) | Soil microbial communities from uranium-contaminated site in the Upper Colorado River Basin, Wyoming, United States - RVT153D57 (version 2) ... | reverse complement strand
ACCGCTCGGTTGCGGAGGTCAGCGGTCTTCACCTGCCCGTCGACGATGTGCTTTGAGCGGATGCTGTTCGCCTGCAGCGCCAGCGCGCTGCCGGAAAGGGCCACGAAGAGGGCCAGAAAGCTGACCAAGAGGGCGGGGGATGGGCGTGGGAGGCCGCGGCTACTCATTCGGTTTTCCCCGACCTAGCGTCGTCTGCCTGCTTGCCGAGATGCGCCCGCTCGATCGCCGCGATCAGCTGCACGTAGCCGTGGAACGGTGCACTGGTCCCGTCGGGCTGGCGGATCTTGCCCGCGATCGGCTCGCTCCCGGGCTCGATGCTGATGCCCAGTTGAGCCGTGTCCGCAGCCATCGAGGGCAACTCTGCGTCGTCGTCACCCGCCTCGCATCAGGGACACCCCCAGCATCGCCCCCAGCATCCGTGGATAGGGTGCGCGCGGGTGGCGCGGTGACCGAGACCCTGCTGGAGCGCGACGACGAGCTCGAGCGCCTCGAGCGGGCGCTCGAGCTCGCCGCAGCCGGCCAGGGGTCGCTGTTGCTGCTGGAAGGACCGGCCGGGATCGGCAAGACGTCGCTCCTGGAACGCGCCCGAGAGCGCGCGGAGGAACGGGGCATGCGGGTGCTCGCCGCGCGCGCCACCGAGATCGAGCGCGACTTCCCCTACGGCGCGATCCGCCAGCTGATCGACCCGCTCATACGCGGCGCGAGCGCCGAGCAGCGCGATTCCTGGCTGGCCGGCGCGGCCGCGCCGGCCGCCGCCGTGCTGGGAATACCTCCGACGGGCCCGGCGACGCCGGAGCCCGGCGCGGGAACCCTGCACGCACTTCACTGGCTGTTCGGAAACCTCGCCGACGAGACCCCCTGCCTGTTGCTCCTGGACGATGCGCAATGGGCGGATCGGGATTCGCTTCGTTTCCTCGCCTTTCTCTCGCCGCGTCTTCGTGAACTGCCCGTCCTGGCGATCGCCGCGGCCCGCGCGGAGGAGCCCGACGCCCTCGCGGACCTCGCGGCGACCGCGTCGGACCCGGGATCCCGCCCGATCGCCCCCGCCGCTCTCTCGGCGGCGGCCACCCGCGCCTTGCTCGCCCGGCGCTTCACGGGAGCCGTTGCCCCGGAGTTCGCGCAGGCCTGTCACCACGCAACCGGCGGCAACCCCTTCTTCCTGCGGGCGCTGACCGACGTCTTGGTGGAGGACGGGGTGGAGCCCACGGCCCACGCGGCCGAGGCGGCGCTCAGCCTCGGCCCGCAGACGGTCACGCGCGCGGTGGTCACGCGCGTTGCCCGGCTTCCGGAGGAAGCCGCGTCGCTGGCCCGGGCGCTCGCGGTCCTCGGCGACGGCGCCGCCTTCGACGACGCGGTGCGGCTAGCCGGCGTCGACGCCGCGGACGCGCGCACGGCAGTCGACCGGCTCGCGGCGGCCGGGATCCTGGATTCCGGCCCGGCCCTGACCTTCGCCCACCCGATCCTTGGCAACGCCCTCTACGCGGACATCGGACGGTCCGAGCGGGCCGACCTGCACCAGCGGGCGGCGGCCTTGCTGGGCGAGCGCGGCGCGGCCGCCGAAAAGACAGCCGCGCATCTGCTTGCGACCGAGCCCGCGGGAGCGACGGACGCGGTCGAGCTGCTGCGCGCCGCCGCCGGGGACGCGATCAGGCGGGGGGCTCCAGACTCGGCTGTGGCGCACCTGAGGCGGGCCCTGGCCGAGCCGCCGCAGCCAGAGCAGCGCTCGGACGTGCTGCTCGAGCTCGGCCGCGTGGAGCTCGCGGTGGACGGGCGGGTTGCGGCCGAACACCTCGCCGAGGCCCTGACCCTCAACGAGGAGCCCGCGGCGCGAGCCGCGATCGTCCGCACCCTCGCCCAGGCGTGCTTTTCGACCGGCGACGTCGAGGCGGGCCTGGCGGCGCTGCGCGCCGAGGTAGAGGCCGGCCGCGGCGATCACGCGGGCGCCGTTGAGGTGGAACTGATCGTCGCGCTCAGCGCCGCGCCCTCCCTGGAGCTCCTGCGCGAGGCGGACGACCGTGTCGAGCGTTTGGCCGGGGGCCTCGCCGGCGCTTCCGTGGAAGAGCGGTTGGCCCTCGACTGCCTGGGCTTCTGCCGGCTGCGCAGCGGGGTCCACCGCGACGCGGTGGTCACGCCCCTGCGCGATCGCCTCGAGCGCACCCCGGCGGACGAGCTGATCCCCCCGGTGCATCAATTGATGACCATCGGGGTGCTGATTCGGTGCGACGAGCTGGACCTGGCCGAGCGCTGGGCCCGGCGGGCGCTCGCCGAAGCCCAGGCCGCGGGGTCGGTCTACGGCACCGGCGGCGCCCACTGGCTGGTGGGCGGAGTCGAGCACCGGCGGGGGCAGCTCGCCGAGGCCGTGTCGAGCTTCGACACGGCACTGCGGCTCGCTCGGGACTATGGCGCGGCGCTGGGGGTTCAATCGTCACTCACCGGGCTGCTCGACGCCCACATCGATCGCGGCGAGCGCGACGACGCGGTCGCAGCGCTTTCCGCGGCGGGCCTCGACGGCTCCGGCCTCGAGTCGCTGGCCGGCGGGGGCGAGTTGCTCGAGAGCCGCGCCCGGCTCCACCTCGCCATGGGCAAGGCCGAGGCGGCGCTGGCGGACTTCGAGGCGGCGGCGCGCTTCTTCAAGGAGCGCGGCGACAGCGGCCCGGGCATTGCCACGTGGCGCCAGGGAGCGGCGCGCGCTCACCAGGCCCTCGGACGGGACGAGGAAGCGGCGCGGCTCGCGCGTGAAGGTCTCGAGCGAGCCCTGACATTCGGCGCGCCGGGCGTGATCTCCGCGGCCCTCCAGGCTGCGGCGCTCACGGGCCCGCGGGCGCAGGCCCTGGGTCTGCTCACGGAGGCGGTCTCGGCTCTGGACGATTCACCGCTGCGACTCGAGCGGGCACGCGCGCTGGTCGAGCTGGGCGCGGCGCTTCGCCGCTCGGGCGAGCGCGCCACGGCCCGCGCGCGGCTCGAGGAGGGGCTCGAGATCGCGCGGTCGTGCGCGGCAATCCCGCTTGCGGAGCGGGCCTACCAGGAGCTCCGAGCCGCGGGGGTCAGGCCGCGCAAGGTCTTGCGCACCGGGGTCGATTCGCTGACGCCCAGCGAGACGCGGGTCGCCCAACTGGCGGCGTCGGGAAAGACCAACCGCGAGATCGCCCAAGAGCTCTACGTGACGCCGAAGACGGTCGAGTTCCACCTTGGCCAGACGTATCGCAAGCTGGACATCTCTTCGCGCAAGGAGCTCCCTTCGGCCCTCGAGCGCGAAGCCTGACGGCATCGACGGGCGCAAAATGCTGGGGTAAATGCCGGGGTGCCCGCCGGGCGCGAAGGCGGCCGCCGTTGGACACCATGTGCCGATGCGTGTCAAGCCCTCGCGCCGCCTCCGCAAGCACCTCGAGGCCAACGGCCACAAGGCGAAGGCCACCGTGTTGGAGATCGCGGGGCGCGGCTGGAACGAGTTCCGCGATGAGCGCGGTTGGGATGCCGAGAGCTACAACGCGGATCCGATGCGCTCCTGGTGCCGGCGCACGACCCGTATCCGAGTGCAGCCCGCGGCCGCTCCCGAGTTCGAGGTCGAGGCGAAGCTCACCTTCAGGCTGGCTTCGCTCCCCGAGGAGGTGGGGGCGGAGATCGACGTGATCTACGACCCCGACGAGCCAAGCAAGATCATGGTCGACGACAGCGGCCAGATGGAGCGGGTCGCGCGCGAAGAGACGGATTCGGCGAACGCGATGATCGCTGCCGCCGGCTACGACCCGGCCGACATCCAGCAGGCCGCCGATGCGGTGCAGGCCGCCGCTGCGGGTGGCAGCTCAGAGCTGGTGGAGCAGGCGTTCGAGTCGGCGCGGCGCCTGCAGGCCGACATGGCCGCGGATCCACAGGCCGCTCTGCGCTCGATGCAGCAGCAGCAGCTCGAGCAGCTCGCGAAGCTGAGGGAGCGCGGAATGATGAGCCAGGAGGAGTTCGAGAGCGCGAAGGCCCGGTTGCTCGGCGGAAGCTGATCGTGGGCGGCAAGGTCGTCGTTGCTCTGCTTGGGATGCCGGTGCTGGGATGCGTGGCCGCGGTCCTCCTGCTGACGGCGATCGCCACCGACTCCGACAAGTACGGCCGAGTTGCGGTTCCCGGCGAGGAGAAGCTCGACCTCCAAGCGGGGACGGTGCACGTCTACTACGCCGAGAGCACCACCCTCGGCGCCGACAGCACGCTGCATGAACCCGATCTGGAGATCACGATCGCGTCTGCGGACGGCGGGCCTCCGCTCGAGCTCGAGGACACCTCGTCGGTTGTCAACGTCGAGGGACTGGGCAACGGAGCCGCGACCTCGATCGCGAGAGTCGAGGTGGAGGATGCCGGGCGCTACTCGGTTACGGCGGGCGGCGACGACGCTCTCGCGCGTGAGGCGCCCGAGGTCACGCTCGGGACGAACCCGGCCGGGGAGCTGAGCGATCGGGCCCTCGGCCTGCTGCTCTCGCCATGGGCGGCCGGCTACGTCGCGCTCGTGTTGTTGGCGACCTTCACCATCCGGTGGCGCCGCTCGCGGTCGCCGTGATCAGAGCCCGGTCCGCTCGACTTCCAACGGATCACCCTGGACGCCCTCGTCCTCCCACTCGGCGATGTCGCCGAGGCTGGCGGACTTGACGACCTTGAGCCCCAAGAGCGCGCACTTCATCCGGGTCGCGGAGATGTCGATCCCGAGCAGGTCGAGCACGAACTCCTTCGGCAGCTTGAGCAGCTCCTCCGGCGTCTTCCCCGCGAGCTCCTCGGTCAGCATCGAGGTCGCCGCGGTCGAGATCGCGCAACCCTTGCCCTCGAACGAGGCCGACTCGACCCGGCCGTCGGCGCCGAGCTTGATGAACACGTGCTGCTCGTCGCCGCAGAACGGGTTCGTGTCCTCGAAGTCGAGGTCGTACTCCTCGGGGCGGCCGAAGTTCCGGGGCCGCTTGTAGTGGTCGAGGATGTTCTCGCGGTAGAGGTCGTCCATTTGGCGTGCTCCGCAACCTACGGTAGCCTGCGAGGCGATGAAGGCTTGGATGGCCGTGGGGATCATCGTCGTGGGGGGCGCGTTCGCTGCGATCGCGTCCGCTGGCGACGTCGCGACCTTCCCGACCAAGGTCACGATGTCGAAGCAGGCGCCCGCCTTCCACGGCAAGGTGAAGTCGGATGAGGACATGTGCGTCGAGGACCGCAGGGTGAAGCTGCTGCGTCGCAAGCGCCCCGGCCGCCCGTGGCGGGTGCTCGGCAAGGACCGGGCCGAGGACAACGGCAGGTGGGCGATCACCGAGCCGGACGAGTTCACGCTCAGGTCCGGCATCTACATCGCCCGGGCGCCGAGGTCGATCGTCCACACCCCGGTCGCGACGATCTGCGCGAAGGACCGTTCGCGCAAGGTCGTGGTCGACTAGACGCGGTTTCTCGGGTCGGCACTAGATCCGCTGCGCAGGCGTAGACTTGACGATGCGATGAGCGCTGTGCTTCTCATCGTCATCGGTGTCGCCCTCGTCGTGATGGTCTTGGTGCTGACCGTCGGCCGGGGACCTCGCCGGCGCCCCGCCCGGTCGCTCTCCGGCATGGCCGAGCGCGAGGCCGCGATGCTCGCGCAGGCGGACGTCGAGGGCCACGACATCGAGGAGATGATCGAGGCCCGGAACGCGCTCCGCGCGCGAATCGGCAAGCCTCCGCTTGGGGACGAGCTCGCGGAGGAGGCCCGCCGCACGCCCCCGGACCGCGCGGAGGACTAAGCGGCGAAGACGCGCCGCGCGTCCTCGAGACCCTCGACCAGGCGGTCGATCTCGTCGGTCGTCGTGTAGACGCCGAACGACGCCCGCGCCGTGGCGGTGACTCCAAGCCGGTCCATCAGCGGCTGAGCGCAGTGGTGTCCTGCGCGGACCGCGACGCCGTGGCGGTCGAGGATCTCGGACACGTCGTGCGCGTGGACTCCCTCGAGCTCGAACGAGACCGGGCCGATCCGCTCGGGCCCTGCGCCCGGGCCGTACACGGTCAATCCCTGCACGTCCGGCAGCCGGGCCATCGCATATGCGGCGATGTCGCGCTCGTGCGCGGTCACCGCGTCCATGCCGAGGCCGTCGAGCCACCGCAGCGCCGCCGCGAACCCGATCGCCTGCGTGATCGCCGGCGTGCCGGCCTCGAAGCGGGCGGGGGGATCCGCGTAGGTCGTTCCCTGCTTCGTCACCTTGCGGATCATCGAGCCGCCGCCGAGGAACGGCGGCATCTCGCGCAGCAGGTCGAGCCGCGCCCAGAGCGCGCCGATCCCGGTCGGGCCGTAGGCCTTGTGGCCGGTCGCGGCGTAGAAGTCGACTCCGAGCTCGGCGACGTCCACGGCCAGCTTCGGCGCCGCCTGAGCGCCGTCGGCCAGCACCAGGGCGCCCGCCTCATGGGCCAGCCGCGAGATCTCCGGCAGCGGGTTCAGCGTGCCGAGCACGTTCGAGACGTGGGCGACGGCGACGAGCTTGGGCTCCCGCTCCAGGGCCGTCCGGAGACCTTCCAGGTCGAGTGAGCCGTCGTCGAGCACCCCGACCCAGTCGATCTCGGCGCCGGCGCGCTCGGCGAGCTGCTGCCAGGGGACGATGTTCGAGTGGTGCTCCATCTCGGTCAGGACGAGACGGTCGCCGGCGCGCACGTTGGCGTCGCCCCAGGCGCGGGCGACGAGGTTGATCGCCTCGGTTGCGTTGCGGACGAAGACCACCTCGCGCAGGTCGGCCGCGCCGAAGTGGTCGGCGACCGTGGCGCGCGCCCCCTCATAGGCGGCCGTGGCCTCGGCCGACATCGTGTGCGAGCCGCGGTGGACGTTCGAGTGGTGCGAGCGCTCGTAGCGGTCGACCGCCTGGATCGAGGCGAGGACCCGCTGGGACGAGGCGCCGGAGTCGAGGTACGCGATCGGCTTGCCGTTGACCTCGCGCGCCAGCGCCGGGAAGGCCGCGCGGACCTTCTCGAGCGGGAAGCTGGCGGTCGCTGGACTGGCCATCAGGAGTACCGTGCGACGGCTTCGCCGCCTGACATGCTGCTTTCGGACCTAAAGGTCCTCATCCAACGCCCGCCTCGACCTCCTGCGTGATCCACCCGTAACCCCTGTCCTCGAGCTCGGCCACGAGCTCGGGGCCGCCCTCCTTGACGATCCGGCCGGCGGACATCACGTGCACCTTGTCCGGCTTGATCAGATGCAGGATCCGCTGGTAATGGGTGATGATGAGCGTGCCCATCTCGGGCCCGGCGAAGCGGTTCACGCCCTTGGCGACGACCCGCAGCGCGTCGATGTCGAGGCCGGAGTCGGTCTCGTCGAGGACCGCCATCTGCGGCTTCAGCATCGCGAGCTGGAGGATCTCGAGTCGCTTCTTCTCGCCGCCTGAGAACCCGTCGTTCACGTACCGGCTCGAGAAGTCGCGCGGGATGTTGACGAGCTCCATCGCGGCTTCGGTCTCCTTGCGGAACTCCTTCAGCTTGATCTCGGGCTCGCCGCTGGCGTCGCGATGCGCGTTGACCGCCATCCGCAGGTACTTGGCGACCGTCACGCCGGGGATCGCCACGGGGTACTGGAAGGCCATGAACAGGCCCATCCGCGAGCGGTCCTCGGGCGCCGCCTCGGTGATGTCCTCACCCTTGAAGTGGATCGTGCCGTCGGTGATCTCGAGGCCGGGATGGCCCATCACGACGTTCGCCAGCGTCGACTTGCCGGAGCCATTCGGCCCCATCAGCGCATGGATCTCGCCCTTCGAGACGTCGAGGTCGAGACCCTTGAGGATCTCCTTGTCCTCGGCTGAGACGTGCAGGTTTCGAATTTCCAGGTCGGCCATGAAAGTGTCAGTCAGTCCTTCGGTTGTGATCGGGGGTCAGGCGGGTTGGCCGGCCAGCGGCCGTTCGTCGCTCGCCTCGGAGAACTCGACCAGGTCGGCAAGGGTCGTGCCCGCGAGCGCCTTGGTGACGCCGCCGTGGACCCTGGTCCAGAGGAACTTGGTCGCACAGGTCCGGTCGCCGTCGGTCTCGTGTGAGCAGAGCACCCTGCCCTCGCGGTCCGCGTGGAAGCACTCCATCGGTGCGATCGGCCCCTCCAGGGCCTGGACGACGTCGAGCATCGCGATCTCGGTGGCGGCCCGCGACAGGCGGTAGCCGCCGTGAGCGCCGCGGACCGAGCTCACGAGGCCGGCCTGGCGGAGCTTCGCCACGAGATGCTCGAGATAGGAGAGGGGGAGGGCCTCGGCCTCGGCGACCGCGGTCAGCGATACCGGGGCGGCGGATTCGGGCTCGGAGCCGTCGGTGCGGCGGCCGAGCTCGACCATCAGGCGGACCCCGTACTCGGCTTTGGTCGAGAACAGCATCGGACCTGAAATCCTAGCGACTGAGTCGGTTATGGCCTTGGTCGATCCGTAACGAACGGAGTAGGTTCGCGACTGTCGAGGGAGGTCATCGGGGCGAGGAGGAGCGGAACATGGAACTGAGCGATGCGAAGCAGCGCGCGAAGGCGACCTGGGCGGCCGGCGACTACGACGGGATCGTCGAATACATCTGGGGCGTCGGCTCCGACCTCGTCGCCAGGGTCGGCGTCGGCGACGCCGAGACCGTCCTGGACGTCGCCTGCGGCACCGGCAATGCGACGATTCCGGCGGCCGTGGCCGGAGCCCGTCCCACCGGGCTCGACATCACCCCGGAACTCCTCGAGCGAGCTCGTTGGCGGGCGGCCGAGGCCGGCCTCGAGATCGAGTGGATCGAGGGTGATGCCGAGGCGCTGCCGTTCAACGACGGCAGCCTCGACGTGGTCCTGTCCACGTTCGGGTGCATGTTCGCGCCCGACCACCGGAAGGCAGCGGCGGAGATCGCGCGCGTCGTTCGCCCCGGCGGGCGGATCGGGATCGCCGCCTGGACGCCGGACGGCGGCATCGGCCGGTTCTTCGGCGCGCTGAGCGAGTTCGCCCCGCCGCCGCCCCCTGGATTCCAGCCCCCGCCGCTGTGGGGGAGCCGGGAGCACGTCACCGGGCTCTTCGCCGGCACCGGCGTCGACCTGCGCTTCGAGGAGTCCGCGGTCCACTTCGAGTTCGAGTCGGCGGAGGCGGCTGCCGAGGAGTACTCGGCCAAGTTCGGCCCGATCGTGATGCTGAGGCAGATGCTCGAACCGGACGGCCGGTGGGAGGAGGCGCGGGCCGCGCTCCTCGAGTACTACCGCGAGGGCGAGACCGAGCCGGGCGGGAGGATCGAGACCACGGGCGAGTACCTGATCACTCTGGGGACGAAGGCCGGCTGACGGCTCAGGGCTCGATCAGGCCCTTGCGGATCGCGTAGCGCACCAGTTCCACCCGGTCACGCATGCCGAGCTTGCGCATCGCATTCGAGCGGTGGTTTTCGACCGTCTTCTCGGAGAGGTGGAGGATCTCCGCGATCTCCTTGTTGGTGTGGGCCTCGGCGACCAGCTTGACCACCTCCTGCTCACGCGGGGTCAGGTCGTCGGAGCGCTCCGCGCTCTCGCCCAGCACGTCCTTGATCAGCGCCCGCTGGGCGGCGGGAGTGAGGAACGGCTCGCCCTTCTCGACGGCGCGCACCGCCGCCATCAGGTCGGCGTCGGCCTGGGCCTTCAGGACATAGCCCGACGCGCCGGCCTTCAGGGCTTCGAACAGGTAGCGATCGTCGTCGTACATCGAGAGGATCAGGACCGCCACCTCGGGTACCTGCTCGCGGATCTCGCGGGTCGCCTGCAGGCCCGTGAGCTTCGGCATCTTGACATCGAGGATCGCCAGGTCCGGCTTCTCGCGGATCACCAGGTCGCGCGCCTCGGCGCCGTCCGACGCCTCACCCACGACCTGGATGTCGGACTGGCGCTCGAGCAGCATCCGCACGCCCGAGCGGACGATGCCGTGGTCGTCGGCGATCACCACCCGCATCGGCTCATCGTCCCGCCGGGCGGTGAGCGCCGGCTCCGTCTGGCTGAGAAGTGTTGGCGTCTCCATCAACCCTCTCTATCGGCACCCGAAGCCGAACCCTTGTGCCCACATCGGGGCGAGACTCGATCCGCAGGTCTCCGCCCACCAGCAGGGCGCGCTCGCGCATGCCGCCGAGGCCGAGGCCGCGGCTGGCCTGGTCGAAGGTGAAGCCGTGCCCGTCGTCGGAGATCGTGAGCTCGGCGTGGCCGTTGTCGCGGCTCAGCCGGACGAGCACGTTCTCGGCCTCCGCGTGCTGCGCGGCGTTGGTCAGCGCCTCCTGCGCCACTCGGTAGAGGACCAGCTGGGCGTCGGCGGGCAGGTCGCTGAAGTCCCCCTCCGCCTCGAAGCTCGCCCGCACGCCGCTGGAGGTACCGAGCTCGTCGACGTTGCCGGCCAGGGCCGCCTTGAGCCCCAGGTCGTCGAGCGCCGTCGGCCGCAGCTGGCGGGCGAGGGCCAGCAGCTCCTCCATTGCCTGGTTCGCGAGCAGCTTCGTCTCGCTGAGCTCCTGGGCGAGGTCGTGGGGGGCGTGGGCGCGCACGGCCTCGAGCCGCAGCAGCAGGCCGGTCAGCGACTGGTTGACCTCGTCGTGCAGGTCGCGGGCGATGCGCGCGCGCTCCTCCTCCTGGGCGGTGAGCGCGGCGCTCGCCGCGCGCCGCCGCTCCGTCTCCAGCCGCTCGAGCATGCGGCGGAAGGCGAGGTGGAGGCGCTTCACCTCCTCGGGCCCGCCGAACCCGCCCGGCTTCGGAGGATTCGCCCCAGGGCGGGAGAGGTCCGCGCGCTCCATCTCGTCGACCAGCCGCTCGAGCGGGCGGAACCGGCGCTGGAGCAGGAAGACGTTTACGAGGACGGTCAGCGCCACAGCGAAGCCCAGGACCATTGCCGCCTCGGGCTTCGACGAAAGGTTGATGTCGGGGTTGGCGGCGACGCTCGCGGCGACCACCGCCGCCACGATCAGCAGCAGGTTCACGATCAGGACCTGCGTCATCAGGTTGTTGCTGCGTCGCATCCCGTTCCATTATCGGGACTGGGCGGGCCGGACTGGACCCCAGTGCGAATAGGGGCTGGCCCCTATGCCCTGGAAGCAGCGGCCTGCGATCATTCGTCCAGGTCACGCAAGACCTCCCAGACGGCACGGAAGCCTGGCATCGGGACACCCCGAAGGAGACTCTGAACCGAAGATGACGACAACCAGCAGATCCAACATTGCCGCGACGCTGCGGACGACGATCCTGATGGCGACGCTGACCGGACTCCTGGTCGCGCTCGGCGCCCTGATCGGCGGCCCCAGCATGGCGCTGACGTTCCTGATCATCGGCGCCGTGATCAACATGGGTGCGTGGTTCTTCTCCGACAGGATCGCGCTGCGGATGAGCGGCGCCCAGCCGGTCACCGAGGAGCAGGCGCCCGGCCTCTACCAGATGGTTCGAGAGCTCTGCACCCGGGCTGACCTGCCGATGCCGAGCCTGCACGTGATCCCGCAGGAGCAACCGAACGCGTTCGCGACCGGCCGCAACCCGAAGAACTCGGCGGTCGCCGTCACCGCGGGCATCATGAAGCGCCTCTCCGAGGACGAGCTGCGCGGCGTGATCGCGCACGAGCTCGCGCACATCCGAAGCCGCGACGTCCTGACGCAGTCCGTCGCGGCGACGATCGGCGGCGCGATCACCTGGATCGCCTACATGCTGGCCTGGTTCGGGAACGACGACTCGCCCCTGGGCCTGCTCGGTGCGCTGGCGATGGTGATCCTCGCTCCGATCGCCGCCTCGCTGATCCAGCTCGCGATCTCGCGCCAGCGCGAGTACTCGGCCGACGCGACCGGCGCCCAGATCTGCGGCAACCCCGAGTCGCTGGCGAGCGCCCTGCTGCGCCTCGAGGAGGGCGCCAAGGAGATCCCGATGCAGGTCAACCAGGCGGCGGAGCCGCTCTACATCGTGAAGCCGTTCTCGGGCGGCGGCATCGCATCGCTGTTCTCGACGCACCCGCCGATCGAGGAGCGCGTCCGGCGCCTGCGCCAGATGCGCCCGGCCCTCGGCTAGCGCTCGCAGGAGATCGATCAAGACGGGCCGGCCCGCACGGGCCGGCCCGAATCGTTTCGCGCGGCCTGGTGCGCCGAGCCGCTGCCCGCGGCATTAGCGTTCCCGCCGTGAGCTACTACGAGTTCCTGCTTTTCGGCCACCTGCTGTGCGTCGCGGCCTGGGTCGGCGGCGACCTGATGATCCAGGCGTTCTATCTGCGTTCCCGCGCAGCGGGGCCGGCGCAGTTCGTGCGGTTTGCTCGTGACGTCGAGTGGATCGGCCTGCGCCTGTTGAACCCGGCGGCCGTCCTCGTGGTCATGTTCGGGATCCTGCTCGTGATCGAGGTAGACGCCTACGGGTTCTCGCAGTTCTGGATCTCGGCGGGGCTCGCGATGTTCCTCGCTTCGGCGGTCACCGGGGCCGGATTCCTGGGACCGGAGAGCGGACGGATCGGGGCGCTCTCCGAGGAGCACGGTCCGGAGGACCCGGACGTCCAGCGGCGTATCGGGCGAGTGCTCCTGATCTCGCGCATCGCGTTCGCCCTGCTGGTCCTGGTCGTGCTCGACATGGTCCTCAAGCCCGGCCTCTGAGCCGGCTCGGACCGCGATCGAACCGACGCCTGGATCGCCCCACGGTGGGCGCATCCTTCGCTACACTTTCCGAAGTAATCCAGGAATCCCGATAGAGATTTGGAGATTTGTCCAGTGAGCGACTTTGTCGCGAAACAAGGTTCGCCCCCCTGGCAAGGGAGATTTGTCCAGTGAGCGACTTTGTCGCGAAACAAGGTTCGCGCCCCTGGCAAGGGAGTTGCTAGTGGCGACGGCGACCGACAACGTCAATCTGATCTCGATCGACGAGGCCCGTGCCGACATCGAGTCCGGCGTCCGCGTAATCGACGTGCGTGAGCAGTACGAATGGGACGAGGCCCACCTCGAGCAGGCGCTCCACGTCCCGCAGGCCGAGGTCGTCGAGCGCATCGACGAGCTCGCGCCCGACCGCGCCGAGCACCTGATCCTCCATTGCCGCACGGAAAACCGCTCGGCGCGGGTCGCGCAGATCCTGGGCGAGCTCGGCTACGAGAACGTCGACGTCATCCAGGGCGGCATCGTCGCCTGGACGGAGGCGGGCTTTCCGGTCGTCGCCCAGCTCACGCCGGAGCAGCGCAACCGCTACTCCCGTCACACGCTGCTTCCCGAGATCGGCGTCGACGGCCAGCTGAAGCTCCTCAACTCGAAGGTCCTCCTCCTCGGCGCCGGCGGCCTCGGCTCGCCCACCGCGCTCTACCTCGCGGCGGCGGGCGTCGGCACGATCGGGATCGTCGACGACGACGTCGTCGACGCGTCGAACCTCCAGCGCCAGGTGATCCACACCACCGACCGCGTGGGCGTGCCCAAGACCACGTCGGCCCGGGTCGCGATCGAGGCGCTGAATCCCGACGTCAAGGTCGTCGAGCACAACCTCCGCCTCGACGCGTCGAACATCCTCGAGCTTCTCGAGCCGTACGACATCATCGTCGACGGCGCCGACAACTTCCCGACGCGGTACCTCTTGAACGACGCATCAGTTCGGCTTCGCAAGCCGGTCGTCTCGGCCTCGATCCTCGGCTTCGAGGGCCAGATCTCGACCTTCATCCCCTACGACGGGCCGTGCTACCGCTGCCTCTACCCGACGCCGCCGCCGCCGGAGCTGGCTCCGAGCTGCGGCGCGAACGGCGTCCTCGGCGTGATGGCAGGCCTGATGGGCCAGCTCCAGGCGAACGAGGTGGTGAAGCTGGCGGCCGGGATCGGCGAGCCGCTGAACGGCCGGTTGCTGCTCTACGACTCGCTCGCCACCACCTTCACCGAGCTCAAGGTCCGCCGCGACCCCCACTGCCCGATCTGCGGCGACGACGTGCCGGAGATCCCGGCCGACGAGATGGGCAAGTTCCCCGACTACGAGCTGTTCTGCGGCGCCCCGGCGCGCGAGCCGTCGCCGGAGCCCGTCGCCTGAGCGGGTCGGGCGCACGGATCGACTAGCTTTCCGCCCCCGATGGCAAGCGCGACCGTGAAGATCCCGCCCGTGCTGCGCCCTCAGACCGGAGGCGAGGCGACGTTGAGCGCCGACGGCTCGACCGTCGGCGAGGTCCTGAACGCGATGGTCGCGGCCCACCCGGGGACCCGGGACCAGCTGTTCTCGGGCGAGGGCGATCTGAACCGCTACGTCAACGTCTACCTGAACGACGAGGACGTCCGCGTCCTCGACGGGCTCGAGACAGCGATCGACGACGGCGACACCGTCGTGATCCTGCCGGCGATGGCCGGCGGGCGCTAGCCAGCACGTCCCGGCGCCGACTCGGCACAGCTCGTGCGCCACGCGTCGTCTGTTTGACGCGACGCTCCAGGGGCACGAATGGCGCCCCCGGTCGACAAAAACCGCCGCATCAGCGGCCTTCGTCGACCGGCCGCGCGGCGGGTACCCACGAGGGGCCGCCCGGTCGACCTAAGCCGCCGCAACGACGGCTTTCGTCGACCACCTGTCTCGGAGGAGCGTCTGGCCGCCGAGCACGGCATCGCTGCTCTCGCCGCCCGCCAGCATGGCCGGGTTGCGACCGAGCAGCTCAGGTCGCTCGGCTTCGGCCAGGACGCGATCGATTATCGAGTCGCGCTCGGCAAGCTCCACCCGGTCCATCGCAACGTCTACGCCGTGGGAGCCCTCGACGACGGCGCGACGGGCCGGTGGATGGCGGCGACTCTGGCGGGTGGACCCTGCGCACTGCTGAGCCATTGCAGCGCCGGTGGGCTTTGGGACATTCGCCCGGATCACCGAACCCGTGCCGACATCACCGTTCCGGGCTCCGCCCGGAGACACCGCGAGTCAGGAGTCGTGTGCCACCGCATGCGCTCGATGCATCCCGACGACCTCGCACGTGTGGACGGCATCCCGGTGACGTCACTCCCGCTCACCCTGCTGCACCTCGCAGGATGGCTAGCCCGACCGGAGGTCGAGCGGGTATTGGTTCGAGCCGCTCGAAAGAAGGAGTTCGATCTAGACCTCGCGCTGGCACTCTGCGCGAGGAGCCACGGACGACCGGGCGTTCGGTTGCTTCGCGAGATCATCAATCGAGATCTCTCATCCGAGCTCCGAACGCTTTCGGAGCTCGAGGTTCGATTCCTGCAGCTCTGTCGCCGCTACGGGATTCCGATGCCCGACGTCAACCGAGACGTCGAATCGTTCATGGTCGACGCTATGTGGCACGCGGAGCGGGTGATCGTTGAACTAGACGGGTATGAGTTCCACAAGCTGCCTCGCGACCTGCGGCGGGACAACGCACGAAACAGGCGGCTCGTCGTCGCCGGCTACCGGGTCGTGCGTTTCGTCTGGGCCGATGTGGTCAACGACGCTCTGAGCACCGCGAACTGTGTCCTCGACCTGCTCGGGCTCCCGCCCTTCCCGAAGCCTCCTGGTCGACCTAAGCCGCCGGGGTGACGGTTTTTGTCGACCGCGGGCGGGCCAGCTACGTGCCGAGAACCAGGCCCAGGAAGCGCTTGGTGCGCTCCTCGCGCGGGTTGGCGAGCACTTCGTGGGGCTCGCCGTGCTCGACGATGACGCCGTCGTCCATGAACACGACCTCGTCGGCGACGCCGCGCGCGAACCCCATCTCGTGGGTGACCACGACCATCGTCATGCCCTCGTTCGCCAGCTCCTGCATTACGTCGAGGACCTCCTTCACGAGCTCTGGGTCGAGCGCGGAGGTGACTTCGTCGAACAGCATCACGTGCGGCTCCATCGCCAGCGCCCGGGCGATCGCGACGCGCTGCTGCTGACCGCCCGAGAGCCGGTCCGGATACTCGTGGAGCTTGTCGGCGAGCCCGACCCGGGCGAGGAGCGCCTCCGACTTCGCCTGCGCCTCGTCGTCGGACCGGTCCAGGACCTTCTCCTGAGCGATCGAGACGTTCTCGATTGCCGACTTGTGCGGGAACAGGTTGAACTGCTGGAACACCATCCCGACGCGGCGGCGGACGAAATCCAGCTCGTCGCGCGCCATGCTGCCCGTGATCTCCTTGCCCTCGAGGAGGATCCGGCCCCCGTTCGGGGGCTCGAGGAGGTTGATGCAGCGAAGCAGCGTCGACTTACCCGAGCCGCTCGGTCCGATCACGCAGGTGACCGACCCGCGCTTCACCTCGAGGTCCACGCCGCGCAGGACCTCGAGGTTGCCGAACCGCTTCTCGACGCCCTCGAGCTTGAGGATCGAACCACCCTCGTTGACGGCGTCGCCGGGGAGCGCTGTGGTTGGCTCGGTCATCGGATTTCCCTCGGCGCCCATCCTAAGCGCCCACCATCCCGGTCGGAGCGGGGCCCGGCTGGAGGTCTTCTCCGCCTCCGCCGCCTCGCTGAGTCTTCGTCTGCTCGCGTGAGATCATCCAGTCGATCAGCCTGGCGAGCGGGATCGTGACGAGCAGGAACAGGATCGCACCCAGCGTCAATGCTGACCCGTTGATGTTGAGGGTCTGGTAGTCGAAACCTGCCTGGACAACCTCGATCAACCCAAGGAAGCTCACGAGGGACGTGTCCTTCATCAGGGCGATGTAGTCGTTGAGCAACGGCGGAATCACCTTCCGAATGGCTTGGGGGACGATCACGGACCTCATGGACTGGCCATGGCTCATGCCCAGCGATCGAGCCGCCTCCATTTGGCCACCCGGCACTGCCTCGATCCCGGCGCGGTACACCTCCGCCATGTATGCCCCGTAGGTGATGGTGAGCGCGATGATCCCGTACCAGAACGGTGAGGGCTGCCCCAACCACTCGGGAACGCCGATGGAGCGCGGGATGAGCTCGCCACCAACCGGTGCGGACGCAGAGCTCAGGAATCCCGACACGAGCAGGAGGACGAGCAGAAGCGGGATGCCACGGAACACGTCGATATAGCCGATCGTCAGCCAGCGAACGGGAGCGAGTGCGCGACCCGGGAGCTGGCGGAGCACGGCGAGGATCAGGCCCCACGCGAGCGACAGGACCCCGGCAATGATCGAGAGCTTCAGCGTGTACCAGAACCCTTCGAGTACCGGACCGAGCTCGTCGATCATCCGGCCGAAATCGAAGTAGTACTCGAGAATGAAGTCCATCTCTCTCCTGTCCTTGGCAAGAGAAAGGGCGCCTGGCGGCGCCCCTCCTCAAATCACGTCGGCGCCTTCATGGCGCACGCTATAGCTAGTTGTCGGTCAGCAATGGGTTCGGGTCGCCGCTGGAAACCGACTCCGGCGGGGTCGTGGAGAAGTACTTCTCGTACAGCTCGTCCACCGTCCCGTCCTCCTTCAACTCGGCAAGCGCGCCGTTGATCGCCTCACGGAGACCGTCATTGTCCGGTGCGACCGCGAAGCCGTAGAGCTCGTCGGTTTGGACTTCTTCGACGATCTCCATCCCGCCCTGCTTCTCGACTGCGTCGACCGCGACCGGTTGGTCGATCATGGTCGCGTCGACCTGGCCGGTAACCAGCGCGGTGATCGCGTCGGGGCCCTGCGGGAATCCGCGGACCTCGGACGCACCAGTCTCGTCGTTGGCGTACGCCTCGCCGGTGGTTCCGTCCTGGGCACCGACGATTGCACCGTCGAGATCCGCGACCGAGGCGATGTCCGAGTCCTCGGTGACGAGCAGCGCCTGCTGGGCCTCATAGTGCGGGTCGGTGAAGTCGACTACGCGCTCCCGCTCAGCCAGGATTGTCGAGGACACAACTGCCGTGTCGAACAGCCCGTTCGCCGTATCGCGGAAGACCGCGGCGAAGTTCGTGTTCGAGTATTCGGGGTCGGGGTACCCGAGCTTCTCGGCGATCGCGTTGAAGAGCTCGATCTCATAGCCCGTGAAGTCCGGATCCTCCGGAGACCCGATCAGGAACGGCGGGTACGGGGCGTCCGTTCCGACCGTGAGCACGCCCTCCTGGATCGTTTCGAAGTCGCCCGCGGCGGTTGTCTCCTCGGTCGTCGCGTCATCGTCATCGTCGTCACCGCAGCCCGCGACGAGCGCGGTGGCGAACAGGGCCGCGATCATCGCGATCACGAGCCACAGTCGAGTTCCTCTCACGTGGTACGTCCTCCTGAGTCAGTACGGGGCCGGGGGGTCCGCCCGTTGCACCGACGATATCCGGTCAGGCCGCCGCGAGCGTCTCGCGCACGGTCGCGACGAGCAGCTCGCGGGCTCGCTCCCGCTCCATCGCTCCGGCCAGCCAGCGGTTGCAGAGGCCGTCGACGAGGGTGATCAGGACCTCGGCCGCCTGGTCCGGATCGATCCCCCGGCGGATCGATCCGTCCTCGATGCCGCGGCGGATCGCGTCGGCCACCGTCTCCCGCCAGGCGTCGGTGACCCGCTTCACATCGTCCCGCAGCGCCGGCTCGAAGACGGCGGTTGCGCTGACCTCGCCCCAGACGATCGCGTTGTCGCGCACGGTGCGCTCTTCGTCGAGCTCGTCGAGCAGCGCGGCCTCCACCGCTTCGTAGCCGGACCTGGAGCCCGAGTTCGCGCGCAGCGCCGCCGAGGGCGCCTTGTCGCTCGCCCGCTCCAGGGCGGCGCGGATCAGGCCCTGGCGGCTCGCGAAGTGGTAGTAGAGAAGGGGAGGCGAAACGCCGGCCTCGGATGCCACCTCCTCGACCCGCAGGCCCCTGACGCCGCTGCGCGCGATCACCCTCGCGGCGGCCACCAGGATTGCCTCACGGCGCTCGCCGCCGCCCTCGGCCTCGGCCTTGGGTTCCGCTCCCGTACTCGCCATCGCGGGGCGATATTCGCAGAGCCACGGCCGCCGCGCACCCGCATGTTCGCACTACACTTCCTGAAGTAATGGTCGAGCCGACGCTCAACCGACCCTGCGGCGGCCGCTACGCCAATCTCGTCGAGGCCGTGGGGAACACGCCGCTGGTCGAGCTGCCCACGCTCTCGCCCAAGCACCCGTGCGTGCGGATCTTCGCGAAGCTCGAGGGACGCAACCCCACCGGCTCGGTCAAGGATCGCGTCGCGAAGGCGATGATCGAGGCGGCCGAGGAGGAGGGGGCGATCGAGCCCGGGCAGACGATTCTCGAGCCGACCTCGGGGAACACCGGTATCTCGCTGGCGATGATCAGCCGTCGCAAGGGCTATTCGCTGCGCGTCGTGATGCCCGACAACGTCACCGACGAGCGCACGCAGCTGCTGCGGATGTTCGGCGCCGAGATCATCTACTCCGAGGGGGCCAAGGGCTCGAACGGGTCGGTCGAGCTGGCGCTCGAGCTGGCCGAGAAGGACCCGTCGCTCTACATGCCCTACCAGTACGGGAATCCCGCGAACCCCGGCGCGCACTACAACGGCACCGCCGTCGAGATCCTCGACGAGCTGGACGACGTCGCCGCGTTCGTCGGCGGGCTCGGCACCGGCGGCACGCTGATGGGCGTGGGCCGGCGCCTCAAGGAGAACGACCCGGACACCCGGATCGTCGCGGCCGAGCCGATGCAGGGCGAGCTCGTCCAGGGCTTGCGATCCCTGGACGACGGATTCATTCCGCCGATCATCGACCTGTCGGTTCTCGACCGGAAGATCATGGTCTCGAACCGCGACGCGATCGCCTGGACCCAGCGGCTGCTGCACGAGGAGGGCCTGTTCGCGGGCGTCTCTGCGGGCGCCGTCGCCTCGGTCTGCGTGCGCATCGCCGGCGAGTTCGAGGAGGGGAACGTCGTGTTCCTCGTACCGGACGACGGCTGGAAGTACCTCTCGTCGGGCATCTACACCACGCCGCTCGACGAGCTCGAAGGGCTCGACACCACGGTCTGGTGGTAGCCGCTCCGGCTAGCTTGAAGGCGTGGCCCAGGCTCCGCCCGACGTACTCCCGGCCGTGATCGAGCGCGCGCGTGAGCTCGCGCGCGACTACGAGCCCCCGGGCTTCGCCCACGTCCCGGACCCCGACTCGGCCCTGTTTCTCTGCGCCGTCGACCACAAGACCGGCTACGAGCGCGAGCACCGCGTGGACGGCGCCGGGCCGTATACGGGCAGCGAGCTGATGTGGATCGTGGCCCTGCGATCGGCCCGTCGCGAGCCCGGGCTCCTCACCGCCGAGCGCCTGCGGACGGCGGCCGCCGACGACGTCGCCCGCTGGTTCTACATCGCCGACGAGACGGTCGCCGACCCACAGCGGCGCGCGTCCCTGTGGCGCGACCTCGCCGAGCGCCTCTCGCGAGACTACGCGGGATCGGCCGATCGCCTGCTTGCGGCGTGCGGCGGGCGGCTTGGCGGCGGCCACGGGCTGGTCGCGCTCCTGCGGCCGTATCGCGCCTACGCCGATCCGCTCGCGAAGAAGTCCTACCTGTTCGCGAAGATCGCCGAGCGGCGCGGCTGGCTCGCGGTGGCCGACCCGGAGTCCTGGGAGGTCTCCGCCGACAGTGTCCTGATGCGGATCGCGCTGCGCTCGGGGCTGGTCCCCGAGGGCCCGCTCGAGCGCGTGCGCCCGGCCACCCGCTCGGCCCTGAAGGCGGTCGCGGTCGCCGCCGGCGTCAGCGTTCCCGTCTTCGACGACCTGCTCTGGGAGCTCGGCCGGGACAACCCCGACCTGCTCGGCAACGCGGCGGGCGACCTGCGCGAGCCGCCCCGCCACCTGGACTCCGACTGGTACTGAATACCCTGACGCGTCCGATGAGGATCGCCGGAAGCCTGATCGAGGAGATCGTCGCGCACGCTCGCGAGGACGCCCCGAACGAGTGCTGCGGGCTCGTGGCCGGGCGGGGGGGAGCCGCCACCCGCGTGTTCCGGGCGCGCAACGAGATGGCGAGCCCGCTCGCGTACAACGTGCACTCCCAGGACCTGCTCCGCATCACCGAGGAGATCGACGAGGCCGGCGAGGAGCTGGCGGCGATCTACCACTCGCACACGAAGAGCCCGGCGGAGCCGTCGCAGACCGACATCAACCTGGCCGCCAACTGGCCCGATCCCGTCTACCTGATCTGCTCGATCGCCGAAGCCGACGCGCCTGTCGTTCGCGGCTGGCATCTGCGCGACGGCAGGGTTGCCGAGGTCGAGCTCGAGGTCGAGTAGCCCCCCCGGGCTACCAGTGAAGCTCCTCGAGCTCCCCGGGCAGGCCGCCGGCGCGGCTGACGTCCTCACGGAGGTAGCGCCGCCACTCCCGCTCGACCTCGCCGGCGCGCTCGCCGAACGCGATCTCGATCGCCCGCTCGGCGCCGTCCCGGCGGATGCGGGAAACGAGTAGGGCGCAGGCCTCGGGGCCGCGGCGGCGCTCGAGCAGGTCGAAGATCGTCCCGCCCAGCGTGATCGCGTCGCGGGCGGTCGGCGGGAACTCGGGCCGCCGGGCGTGGCGCATCCGGGTCTGCACCGCGCTTCGGAAGACCGGCACCTGACCGGCGAAGTACTGCGAGCCGCCCTCCACCAGCCAGGCCCAGCGCAGGTAGCGCCAGAACCTGCCCGGTCCCCACGGCGGCGGGAGGCTGGGGTTGTTGGCGCCGATCACGATCTGCGCATAGAGCCGCTCGGCGGTGCCGCGGAGCGCCGCCAGCGAGTCCTCGCCCGCTGCCCGGCGATCGAGGTAGTCGTCGTTCAGGACGTGCAGCTCGCTGGCCATCGCCCAGCCCGCGAGGTAGCGCCGCCCGGCCGCCGCGGCCGCCATCCGTGCCGCGGGCAGGAAGGGGTGGGCTGCGGCGAGCCACGCGGGGGTGGGGTGGATCACCACCGTGATGTCGCCCGGCGCGTCGTCGAAGCGGTCCTCGAGCCTCAGGCGCAGGTCCTCGAGCGCGTCGAGCGTGCGCTGCGCCGAGTCCTCGTCCGCGTCCTCGTGACGGGCAGTGAAGCTGAGCGATTCGGTTTCGACCCACATCCCGCGTCAAATGTATTCGCCGGCCCGACCCGGGCCGGACGCCTACCCGCGGGCTGCACGCCGCAGCTCGTAATCGAGCTCCGTCGAGATCCCGATCGCGGCCAGCGCGTCGCGGGCGCCGGTGATCGACGCGGTCCCCGCCACCGCGCGGGCGAGCGGCAGCTCAGTGAGCGCGGCCTCGAGGTCGAAGAGGAAGCAGAGCGCGGCCACGGGCCCCGCCTGAACGGTGCGCCGCCCGCCGCGGATCTCGACCTGGCCGTGCATGCCGCGGGCGCACTTCGCTACCAGCAGGCTCGCCTCGGTCACCGCCACCGCGGCGGCCGCCTCGATCTCGTCCGCGGCCTCCGGGGTCACGCCCACCGTCTCGATCCAGGCGCCGGCGCCGGCCAGTGCCGCGACCCTGGCCAGGACCTCAGCCGGGCGCAGCTCGCCGTCGCATCCCGCCCCGAGCACCCCGAGCACGCAGTCGAGCCCCGCTTCGCGGCACTCGGCCGCCGCGCCGGCGATCATCACGGCGTCGCAGAGCGGGCTGGCGAGGCCCGGCTCGTCGCCGACGGCGATCGCGTCGCCGCCGATGTCGACGAGAACGACCAGGCCGCAGCCGAGCCGTGTCGCCGCTTCGGCGACCCCGGTGCCGGCCCCGGCGGGCCCGCCCGTGACGTCGATCAGGACGGTCTGCGCCTCGAGGAACCCGGCCAGCCGCGACTCGCAGAAGTGCGCGCCCTCGGGCGTGGTGGCGCCGCGGCCGGGATCGACGAGCGCGGCGCCGGAGCCCAGGGCCGTCGGCCCCTCCACCTGCGTCAGCGGCCGCGGGCCCGGGTGGGGATCTACCGGGAAGCGCTCCCAGGCGACTCCGCCGACCACCCACTCCGTGCCGCGGCGCTCGAGCGCGCGGGCCACGGCCAGGGAGCCGACGGCATCACCACCGCCGCCGATCCCGACGACGAGCGCCCTGCTCGCCGCGGCGACGCTGGCTTCGAACGATCTCGGCGGCGAGGTCGTGCCTCAGGCGAGGACGGTCTCGGCCTGGCCGGCGATCGAGCGGATCGTCTCGGCAGCCCGGTCGAATTCCTCGTCGGCCATCACTGGCGTCCCCTCGAACGAGAGGTCGCGGTCGATTTCGACCCAGGAACGGCAGCCGTGGTACTCGTCCCGGACGCGGACCGTCACCGGCCGCGGGATCCGATGGACCCGGAGCAGCAGGACGTGCAGTGGGTGGCGGCGCTTCCACTTGAGCCGCTTCAAGGCGTAGTCGTGGGTCCAGACGTGGAACGGCGACAGGCCGTCCACGATCCGGGGATCGTCCGTGGTCCAGTGGTCGGTGACCTCGGCCCAGGCCCGGATCCGCACGCGGTCGGGCTGGGGGATGCCGCCGTCCTGCAGCAGCGCGCGCGGCGTCGGCTCCTCGTCGGGCCAGACGCCCTCCTCGAGGGCGCGGCGCAGCTCCGGGTGGTGCGACTCGCGTACGAGGTCGTTGCGCTGGTGGTCGAACGTGGGGTAGAGGAAGAACTGCTCGTGCTCGAGCTCGAAGTGCTTGTCCTCCTCCCGGATGCCGCCCTTGCGCAGCGTTACGAGCTGTTCGCCCTCCGCCAGCGCGCGCACCGTGACGGCCCATTCCTTGAAGGCAATCGGCATGTTGAGATTCAGGGGTCGGGGAAAGGTCTTCTCGGGGATTTCGCGGTTTCGGGCCCGATTTGCGCCGGGGAAAGCGCCGGGCACCGACTGAGACCAGCCAGGATACGAAACGAGCCGCGGTTTGCCAAGTTTGTGAGAGAAGTTGCGAAGGGTCGGGAGGCGCCGGATCGCGCATGGGCAAGCGCCATCCGGCGCCCGCCGCGACTCAATCCGAGCCGTTCTCGGCCCCGTGGCCGCCCCCGCCGGGAGTCTCGATCCGCAGGCGGTCCCCCGGCCGCAGATCGCCGGCCGCCTTGGGCGGCAGCTCGTCGCCGTTCAGCAGGTTGCGCCCCGCCGCCCCGTCGGCGCCTCCGGCACGCCCGCGTGGCGGGTGCCGGCGACGCTCGGTCAGGAGGGTGAACCGCATCGGCTCGAGCGCCTCGAGCTCGCGGACCACGCCGTCGCCGCCGCGGTGCCGGCCGGCACCGCCCGAGCCGCGCCGCACCGAGAGCTCGCGCACGCGCAGCGGCAGCTCGGTCTCGAGTGCCTCAACCGGCGTGTTCAGGGTGTTCGACATCGCCACGTGCACCGCGTCCGGGCCATCCGCGTCGGCGCACGCGCCCTGGCCGCCTCCGGTCGTCTCGTAGTAGGTGAACCGATCGTTCGCCAGGGTCACGTTGTTCATCGTGCCCTGGCCCTGCGCGGGACCGGCCGCCACTTCGCCCAGTGCGCCCAGCACGAGGTCGGCGACCCGGCTCGACGTCTCGACGTTCCCGGCGGCGACGGCGGCGGGAGGCGACGCATTCAGGATCGTTCCCTCGGGGGCGACTACCCTAACCGGCCGGTGGGCGCCGGCCGAGGCCGGCGCGTCCGGGTCGAGCAGCGCCCGCACCGCGAACAGCGCCGCCGAGCGGGTCACGGGCAACGGGCAGTTCAGGTTGCCGGCGACCTGTGGGGCGCTGCCCGAGAAGTCGAGCTCGAGCTCCTCGCCGGCGATCGTCGCGCGCACCGCGAGCCTGATGTCCTCGTTGCCGGCGGCGCCGCCCTCGAGAACGTCGGTCGCATCCCACGTCCCGTCCGGCAGTTCGGCGAGGCGCGCGCGGGTCCGGCGCTCGGCGTAGTCGAGGATCTCGGACATCCCCGCGAGGAGGGCCGCCCCGTCCCCGGGGCCCTTGAGCAGCTCGAGCAGGCGGGCGGTCCCGATCTCGCTCGCGGCGAGCTGCGCCCGGAGGTCGGCCCGGCGCTGCCGCGGGTCGCGCATCTGCGCGATCAGCTCCTCGAGGTCGTCCGGCCGCTCCAGTGGCCGCGGCTCGATCACCACCCCCTCGTCGGCGAGCGTCCGTGAATCGGCCGGCATCGAGCCCGGCGTGGGCCCGCCCACGTCGGCGTGGTGGGCCCGGCTCGCCGCGAACCCCACGAGGCGACCGTCGGCGGCGATCACCGGCGTGATCAGGGTGATGTCGGGCAGATGGGTGCCGCCGGCGAACGGGTGGTTGAGGATCCAGGACCGTCCCGGGCGATGCTCCTCGTCGAGCACCGCCGCCACCGCGTCCGGCATCGAGCCGAGATGCACGGGGATGTGCTCGGCCTGCATCACCAGCTCGCCGCCGGAGTCGAACAGGGCGGTCGAGCAGTCGCGCCGCTCCTTGATGTTCGGCGAGTGTGCGGCGCGGATCAGGACCGCCCCCATCTCGTCGCAGATCGACTTGAGGCGGCCGGTCAGGACCTGGAGGCCGATCGGGTCGAGCGGGGTCACGACCTGCTCGCCACCACGGTGCCGTGCTCGTCCACCCGGCCGGCCCAGCCGGGCGGGAGGACGAACGTGCTGTCCGGCAGCTCCAGGACCGCGGGGCCCTGGAGCTCGGCCCCGGTCGGCGCTTCGCCGCGGTGGACCACGGTCTCCAGCCACCGGTCCTCGAACCGAACCCGCCTGGTGCTCCGCCTGAGCTCGGCCTCCGAGGCGGCGCGCGGCTTGGGCTCGGGGGCGGGTTCGCTCAGCGACAGGCCGATCGCGACGAGCTCGACTCGGGCGTCGCCGTCGCTGAACCCGTACCGCCGCTCGTGCTCGGCGGCAAAGTCTGCGGCCAGCGCCTCGGGGGCGGGGGAATCCGGGCCGGGGATCGCCAGCTCGAAGGACTGTCCCTCGTAGCGGAGCTCGTACGTCACCGAGACTTCGGCCCCCGCCAGCCCGGCGCCGATCGTCTCACGCAGCGCAGCCACCTCGTCCGCGATCCGCTCGGCGGTCAGCCGGCTTCCGCCCAGCATCACGGTCCGCGCGGTATCCCGGCGCCGGGGAGAGGCGATCAGGCCCAGCGCGCTGAGCACGCCCCCCGACCGCGGGCACAAAAGACGCGTGATCTCGAGCTCGTCGGCGAGCTCGGCGGCGTGCATCGGGCCGGCCCCGCCGAACGGCAGGAGCGCGAACCGGCGCGGGTCGACGCCGCGCTCGATCGTCACCACCCGCAGCGCCCGGGCCATCTCCTGGTTGGCGAGCCGGACGATCCCCTCGGCCGTCTCGAGCTCGCCGAGCCCGAGCTCCTCGGCCAGGCCGCGGATCGCGGCGCGGGCGGCGTCCGCGTCGAGGGTCACGCCGCCCGCCAGCGCCGAATCGGGTGCGAGGCGCCCGAGCACGAGGTTCGCGTCGGTCACGGTCGGCTCGGTGCCTCCGCGTCCGTAGGACGCCGGACCGGGATCGGCCCCGGCCGAGCGGGGCCCTACTCGCAGGGCGCCCCCGTGATCCCGCCACCCGATCGAACCGCCGCCGGCGCCCACGGTATGCACGTCGACCATCGGCAGCTGGATCACGCGGCCGGCGATCTCGCGCGCCTCGGTCTGTCGCACCTGCCCGCGCTCGACCACGCAGACGTCGCAGGAGGTGCCGCCCATGTCGAGCCCGATCGCGTCGCCGTCTCCCGAGAGGCGGGCCAGCAGCCCGGCGCCGACCGCGCCGCCCGCCGGCCCGGAGAGCACGCTCCACGCTCCCTCGCGGGACGCTTCGCGCCACGGCGCCACGCCCCCGGAGGAGCGCATGATCTCCGGCTCGGGCAGGCCCTGCGAGGTCGCGGCGTCCGCGAGCCCGCCGAGGTACCGCCCGAGCAGAGGGGAGAGGTACGCGTCGATCACGGTGGTCGAGCAGCGCTCGTACTCGCGGAACCGGGGCAACACCTCGCTCGAGACCGAGACGTGCAGGCCCGGCAGCCGCTCGCGGATCGCGCGCGCGATCCGCTGCTCGTGGCTCGGATCGACGTAGGAGAAGAGCAGGCAGACGGCGACGGCCTCGGCGTCCGCCGCCTCGATCGCGGCGGCGATCCTGCCGGGCTCGTCGTCGCCGAGGGCCTCGGTCACACCCGCGGGACCGATCCGCTCGCGGGCGGCGACGCGGTCGTCCCGCGCGACCAGCGGCCGCGGCTTCGGGGCGCAGAGGCGGTAGAGGGAGGGACGGTCCTGCCGGCCGATCTCGAGCAGGTCCTCGAACCCCGAGGTCGCCACGAGGGCGGTGCGCGCTCCGCGTTCCTCGAGCAGCGCGTTGGTCCCGACGGTCATCCCGTGAACGAGCCGGCGCACGGTCTCCGGCCTCGAGTCGGAGCCGGCGAGGACGCCCCGAATCGCCGCCACGACCCCACGCGCCTCGTCGCCCGGGGTCGTGGGCGCCTTCGCGGTGTGCAGCTCGGTCCCGTCGAAGGCGACGGCGTCTGTGAAGGTCCCGCCGACATCGACTCCGAGCAGCACGCCCGAAGGGTAAGGGGCCGAGCGCGGTCCGACACGGCAAGAGGCCCGGCCGAACGGCCGGGCCTCTCACTGTCCCGTTCGCGGCGCCGCCCGAAGACGCCGCGCTTACCCCAGAAGTCGCGTCAGGCGGCCACCAGCGCCTCGTCCTCGGGCGCGATACCGACCTCCGCGGCCTCGAAGGTCTCTTCGAGGTGCTTGTGCGAGGGGCAGTAGTCGCGGCCGGGGAGCGGCTCCCGCTGGCACGGGGTTCCCCTCCGCGTATGGGCGCGGCACTCGCGCGGCACGCCGTCGAGCTCGAGCAGCTCGGGGGCGCGCTCCAGCAGGTCGAGCGCTAGCGAGATGTTGCTCTCGATCACGTTCCACACCCGCAGCTGATCGCCCATCGCGAAGTGCACGCGCACCTCGTTGAACAGTGAGCGGGCCGGTCGCGCGAAGTAGCGCCGGTCGGTGCTGAGGCGCCGGACGGCGTTCTCGCACGCCTCGAGAACCGCCTGGCGGTTCCGGCACCCCGTTGGATCCTGCTCGTCCTCGATCACTCGCGGAGCGAGTTCCCGGTAGATCGATCGACTGAAGCGGTACATATCCGTTCGTACCCTCCTTGTGGTCCTGTCCGTGGCTACCAGGCAGCGGCTCCGTGCCGCTTGATCCCCTGGATGGCGCTACGATTGTTACACCATCGTATGAATTCGCAAGGGTCGATCGTTAAGCGTGTATTAACCGATAGATGGACATCTGTCTCATACGATCGGAGGAGTTAGCTATTACTCGGTAGAACGGGGCCAGGTCTCGGGCCTGATCTGGCCGCCCGGCTCCACGACCAGGTGAGTGCCGTCGAACGACGGATTCGGAAGGGGGTGGTCGGCCCGGCGATGCGGCCCACGCGACTCCCGGCGCTCGAGCGCGGTGGCGCCGATCAGCGCCGCCAGGGGATAGGGATCGGCGCGCAGCTCGTCGAGCCCGGCCTCGGTCCGGCTCGGGCCGGCCAGCCGCCACGTCGCCTCGCGCGTCGCCACTGTCGGGGGCTCGAAGCGGAATCGGGGCGGGGCGGGAGGTGATTCCCCGGACGGCTCCGCGGCGGCGGCGACCGCCGCGCGAGCCCCGAAGACGAAGCATTCGCTGAGCGAGTTCGAAGCGAGCCGATTGGCGCCGTGCAGGCCGGTGCAGGCGCACTCGCCGACCGCGTAGAGCCCGGGCAAGGTCGAGCGGCCGTCGAGGTCGGCCACGACCCCGCCCATCACGTAGTGGGCCGCGGGCGAAACCGGCACCGGCTCCGAGCGCGGGTCGAGGCCGGCGCGCTCGAGGGCCGCGAAGACGTTCGGGAAGCGGGCCGGGTCGATCCCGCGCAGGTCGATCCACACCTGGTCGGTCCCGTCGGCGCGCATGCGGTCGAGAATCGCGGCGGCCACCTGGTCGCGGGGGGCGAGCTCGTCGGTGAAGCGCCGTCCGGCGGCGTCGAGCAGGGTCGCGCCCTCGCCGCGCACCGCCTCGGTGATCAGCGTTCCGTCGTGCTCCCCCGGCAGGGCGAGGGCGGTGGGGTGGAACTGGCAGAACTCGATGTCCGCGAGCTCGGCGCCCGCGGCATGGGCGAGCACGGGCCCGGCGCCGATCGCGCCCCAGGGATTCGTGGTCCGGCTCCAGAGTGCCGCGCCGCCGCCCGTCGCGAGGATCGTCGCGGCGGCGCGGATCGGGCCGCGATCGGTGATCACCCCGCTGCAGCCCTCGCCGTCGCTCCAGAGGGCCAGCGCCGACGTGTTCTCGCGGACCTCGACGCGGGGCTCGGAGGCAACCAGGGCCGCGAGCCGATCGGTGAGCGCCCGTCCGGTCTCGCTGCCGCCGGCGTGGACGATCCGGCGCGCGGTGTGGCCGCCTTCCAGCCCCAACGACAGCTCGCCGTCGGTCTCGGTGTCGAACCGGACCCCGTGCTCGAGCAGCCAGTGGACGGCTGCCGGCGCCTCCTCGACCAGGGTGCGCACGGCCGCCCCGCGGCAGAGGCCGCGACCGGCGGCGAGCGTGTCCGCCGCGTGCCGGTCCGGGGAATCGTCGGGCGCGAGCGCCGCCGCGAGCCCGCCCTGCGCCCAGTAGCTGGAGCTCTCCGGAAGCGGCTTCCGGGAGACGAGGATCACGTCCGCTCCCGCAGCGGCCGCCCGGGCGGCCGCGTGCAGCCCGGCGGCGCCGGCGCCGACGACCACGACGTGAGTCCTATCCGGTTCGCTCGCGGAGCTCGGGGTCAAGGGCGCAGTACGGTACCCCGCTCTCCCGATTTCCCGCCTGCAGCAGGTGACCCTCTACTACTCACACCCCGCCTCGCTCGCCCACGAGACGGGCGCACATCCCGAGAACGCCGGTCGCATCCGCGCCATCGAGGCGGCGCTGGCAGCGCCCGATGCGCCCGCCCTCGAGCGCCTGGAGGCGCCGCGCGCGACGGCCGAGCAGCTCGAGCGGGCGCACTCGGCCGAGCACGTACGGGCGATCGAGGAGTTCTGCGCGGCGGGCGGGGGGATGATCGACATGGACACGATCGCCTCCGAGGGCTCCTGGGAGGCGGCACGGCGTGCGGCCGGCGGTGCCTGCGAGGCGACCGAGCGGATCCTCGCCGGCGACGCCGGGCACGCGTTCTGCGGACTGCGTCCGCCCGGCCATCACGCCGAGCGTGACCGCGCGATGGGGTTCTGCCTCTTCAACAACGTCGCGGTCGCCGCCGAGCACGCGATCGCCGCGGGAGGCGTCGAGCGGGTGCTGATCCTCGATTGGGACGTCCACCACGGCAACGGCACGGAGGCGATCTTCAGCGCCTCCGATCGAGTGCTCTACGCGAGCATCCATCAGTCTCCGCTCTACCCCGGCACCGGTCCGGCGAACTACGAAGGCGAGGGAGCCGGCGAGGGGTTCACCGTGAACCTGCCGGTGGCGCCGGGGGCGGACTCGGAGCGCTTCCTCGCGCTCGTGCAGCACGTGGTCGCGCCCGTGGCGCGCGCGTTCGAGCCCGGGTTGATCGCGATCTCCGCCGGCTACGACGCGCACCGCTCGGATCCGCTCGCCTCCTGCCTGGTGGAGGAGGCGGGCTACCGCGCCATGGCCGCCGTCATGCGGGACGTCGCGAGCGAGATCGGCACCCCGGTGCTGATCTGCCTGGAGGGCGGCTACGACCCCGACGCCCTGGCGCGCTCGGTCGTGGCGACGCTGACCGGCCTGGCCGGCGACGATCTCCCCGCGCCGACAGACCCGGACCTCGCCGGCCCGCACCGCGAACGAGTCGGGCGTCGCTGGGGGTTCTAGGGGCTCGGGAGTCGACACCGCCTCGCAGCGCCGGGCGGCGATGGGCTCCCGACCCGGCGCGCGCGGCGGCCGCCCTAGGGGACCAGCTTGTCCTTGACGCCGGTCAAGAACGCCCTGGGAAAGCCCGGCACGCGATCGAGCTCGTCGACGCTGCGGAATCCGTCGTGCTCCTCGCGATGGCGGATCACGCGCTTGGCCTGCGTCACCGACATCCCGAGCTCGCGCAACTCGTCGAAGCCTGCCTGTGACAGGCTCAGCATCCCCTCCGGGACTGGCGCCGGCGGCGGCGCCGGCCGGTCCTCGGCGCCCTCCTCCTCGGCGACCGGCACGCCGTCCTTCGCCCGGTCGCCGATCTTGCCCTCGATTTCCTGGACCCGGCCCTCGCGCTCGCGCTCGATCTCGCGGCGCGCCTCGATCTCGATCTCGGCTGCGCGGCGATCGGCGGCGGCGGCGCGCTCGTGCGCCTCGCCGAGCTGGCGCCGGGTCGCGGCGAGCTCGCGCTCGAGGTTCGATTCGGCCTCGGCCCGGAACCGGGCGAGCTCCTTCGCGAGATCGGCCTCGTGCGCCGCCCGGGCCTTTGCCTCGGCCTGCTCTACCGCGGTGCGAATCCCCTGCTCGGCGGCGCGGGCTCGCTCCTCGGCGGCCTCGACGGAGCGCTCCGAGTCCACCAGCGCCTTGGCCCGCTCCGCGCGGACCGAATTCAGCTCCTTGCGCGCGGCCGCGACCTGCTCGTCGCGGTCGGCCTCGGCCTCGGCGCGGACGCGTTCGAACTCCGCTGCGAGCTTCTCCTGTTCCTCCTCGCGGACCCGCTCCTCGGCCTCCGCCGCCCGCCGCTCGGCCTCGCCCAGCCTGACCTCGAGCGCCTCCACCCGGGCGGCGCCCTCCCGCTTGGCGCGCTCGAGGTCCTCCTCGAGTGCCACGATCTCGTCGATCGAGCGCTGCTCGGCCGCCCGCGTCGCGGCGAGCTCGGCCTCGCGGATCCGCTCGTCGGTGTCTTCGCGCTCAGGGGCATCCGGCTCCGACCGCCGCTCCGCGTCGGCGTCGGCGCCGGCGGGAAGCGCGAACTCGTCGGTGTCGGCCTCGCGGTCGAACAGGCTGGTCCGTCGTCCCTCCGCGCCGCTGTCGGCTGCCCGGCTCTCGCCCTCGGGACCTGCCGAGGGCGCTGTCGATTCGGTTGGGCTGGACGACTCCTCGTCGTGACGGCGGAACATGGTGAAGCGGCGCGTGGCCACGACGGCGCACTCTACGAAATGCTGGAGTTGTTGGCTCCGGTTCTCTCTCGGCTCGCTCCCGTCGCGCCGACGCCTTGTCCGGCGCGCCGTTGCGGCCCAGCATCCCCGGCGATCCGTACGCGAACGAAAGGAGGCGCTGTGCGCCGGTTGACGAAGCTGGGAACGAGGGCCGCGGGGAGGCTGGCGGGGCAGGGCGGCCAGGGGACGGTCGAGTACGTCGGCCTGATCCTGCTGGTCTCGCTGCTGATGGTCGGGATGGTGGCGGTGATGAAGGGCTTCCATAGGCAACGCAGCTAGGGGCGCAACCTGGCGGGCCGAGTCGATGCGCTCAGGCCCGCGCCTGGAATGGTTATACTTATGACCAGAATGGACTCCATCCCGTTCACTCAGGCCAAGGCAAAGCTCTCGGAGATGGTCGACCGCGTCGAGCGCGAGCACGCACGCCTTGCCGTCACCCGGCATGGGCGCACCGCCGCCGTCCTGATCAACGAGGACGACCTGGAAGCGCTTGAGGAGACGGTCGCGATCCTCCACGACGAGGAGCTGACCCGCTCGATCCGCCGCTCGCGAAAGCAGGCCGCGGAGGGCAAGCGCTCGCCGCTGGAGCGCCGGTAGTAGCGGGACCTCGCTCTCAGCCGTACGCCGTCGAGGCCACCCCGGAGGCTCACCGGCACCTCGACCGGTTGCCCGAGAAGGGACGGGCCGCGGTCATGGCCGCGCTCTTCGAGTCGATCGCCGTCAACCCACAGCGCGCCGGGAAGGCCCTGCGCGGAGAGCTCGAGGGGCTTCACTCCGCCAGGCGAGGCGACTTCCGCGTCGTCTACGAGATCCTCGAAGAGGACCGCGTCGTGCTGATCCATCGGGCCGCTCATCGCGCCGACGTTTACAGGCCGCGTTGACGCGCGCGGGTCGCCGGCGCAGCGACGCCTGCAATTCGCGCAAAGGAGGAGTCGGGACACGAGGTCCAAGACACTCGCGTGTCGTCCGGAGCGAGAGCCAGAGAGTCGTGGGCTTAGACGGCCGCCTTTGCGCGAGAGGAGAACCCGTGTCCCGCTACGGGATCCCCCAGGGGAGTCCCGCCCGCCCACCGGCGGTCGTACTTGCGCACCGATCGCCGTTGAGGCGATCCTGCGACACTGCTCCGTCTGGCTGTCCGACGCATCATTCCCTACCACGAGTCACCGGACTTTGAGGCCACGCGCGTCTTCTACACGCGGGTGCTGGGTCTGGAGGAGGGCAGCTTCGGCGGCGGTTACATCGGCTTCGGGTCCGGGCAGGCGCAGGTCGTTTTCGCGCCGCCAGGCGTGGAGCCTGTGCTGCCCGACATGGGTGTGGACGTCGATTCGCGGGAAGCTGTCGATGCGGCACACGCTCAAGCGCTACGGGCCGGGCACGAGGTGATTTACGGTCCGGTGGACGAGCCCTGGGGTGTCCGTCGCTTCTTTGTTCGCGATCCGCACGGTGTCGTGATCAGCGTGCTGGCCCACGAGTAATCACCAGCCCGCCCCTGCCGGCTCCGATGCGTAACGTCGAGTGTCGGCACGTTCGCGCCGCATCAGCTCCGCCCCGCGCACGCGCTCGAGCTCGCGCGGGAGGGGGTTCCGCTCAACATCATCCAGCGCCAGCTCGGGCACGCGAACCTCGGCACGACGTCGATCTACCTGCAAGGAATCGACACTGGGGAGATCATCGCGACCGTCCACGCGCGGCGGGCGCCGATGATGCCGGCCAGCGCTGGGCTGCTGTTCTGAACAGCCTGCCGCCTGAGGAGCGGGAGCGTCGAAGGCGCTCCCGCTCCGGCTTGTGTGAGCAGGAGCGGGGTGGGCATCCCGGAGATGATCGACGCTCGTTCCTTGCGCAAACGCGTGACAGCTCGGCGGGGACGCCTCCCTTCACGCGAAAGGAGCACTCCCACCCGGAGCGGTCGTCACTGTCGTTGCTCGTCCCGAGCGGGCGTGTCGTCACCGCCGGCCGAGACGCCCGCTTCGCCAGAACCGCGAGGTATCGCGTCGAGGGTGACGGCGGCGGCGCGCTTAGTGTTCCTGTCGGGAGCCGGCACAGACACAGAGGAACGCTTCTGGAGATGAACGACTTGCCACTCACGGGTGGCTGCAATG
>Ga0299914_10000217_pt1 | contig 33824 bp, 33 predicted proteins | sample RVTome_10_FD_201361 | JGI IMG/M metagenome (GOLD analysis project Ga0299914, IMG submission 201361) | Soil microbial communities from uranium-contaminated site in the Upper Colorado River Basin, Wyoming, United States - RVT153D57 (version 2) ... | reverse complement strand
GTCTCGGTCGCCGCCGCAACCGAAGACGCAGATCAGCCGGCCGGCGGCGAGCCGGCGCGCCTCGGCCAGGACGTTCGCTAGGGCCTCCGGCGTGTGCGCGTAGTCGACGAGCACGGCGAAAGGCTGGCCCTCGTCCACCGCCTCGAAGCGGCCGGGCACGCCGGCCACATGCTCGACCCCGCGGACGACCGCCTCGTCCTCGATCTCGAGCAGGCGGCCGGCCGCGATCGCACCAAGGACGTTCTCCACGTTGAACCGGCCGCGCAGGCGCGGGCTCACGGCGAGGCCCCCGGCGCGGAAGCTCGTCGCGGACGGGCTCAGCTCGAGCTCCTCCGGCCGGATCTCCGCGTCGCCGGCCAGGCCGAAGGTCACCAGGCGAGCGCCGAGGCCCCGGAGCTCCTCCGCCAGGCGGCGGCCGTGCTCGTCCCCCACGTTGACAGCGGCGGGCGGCCGGTTCCCGTCCACGTCGGGCTCCGTGAAGAGCCGCCGCTTCGCGTCGAAGTAGTCGGCGAGCGTCCCGTGGAAGTCGAGGTGATCCTGGGAGAGGTTCGTAAAGACGAGCGCGCGGAAGCGCGTCCCCACGAGGCGCCTGAGCTCGGACGCGTGCGAGGAGGCCTCCATCGCGCAGCTCCGCTCGCCGGCGTCGAGGAGCTCGCGGAAGGTGCGCTGCAGGTCGATCGCCTCCGGCGTCGTCCGCGTGACCGCCCGCCGCTCGCCCCCGACGCGCATCTCGACGGTGCCGAGCAGCCCCGGCCGGCGGCCGGCCGCGGCCAGGATCGAGTAGAGGAGGAACGCGGTGGTCGTCTTCCCGTTCGTGCCGGTGACGCCGGCGACCTCGAGCTCGCGCGTCGGCCGGCCGAAGAACGCATCCGCCGCGAGCGCCATCGCCAGGCGCGAGTCGGCGACGACGAGCTGCGGGACGGCCAGGTCGAGCGGACGCTCGGCGAGAAGCGCGACCGCGCCGCGAGCGACGGCGTCCGGGGCGAGATCGTGGCCGTCCACGCGCGCGCCGGGGACGCAGACGAAGAGCGCACCCGCCTCGACCCGGCGGGTGTCGTACGTGACGTCGGTGACCGTCACGGGAGCTGCGTTCCGGATGCCGTCCACGCCGACGGCGTCGCGCAGGTCCTCGAGCGCGATGGCGGGCTGGTGGGGCACGGGTCAGGCGGTCTTCGGCACGCGCGGCAGAGTTCTTCCTCGGTTCTACGTGCATTCTGGCGCGGTTCGCGACACTCGCGCGCAGCTTCCCGTGCTATCGCGCGCGCGCGTCGAACTTCTGTGGCACCTGGAGGGCTATCCGCCGTCGGTCCGGCGGCCGTCCGGGGGGACCTCGAGGTACTGCAGGACGAACTGGGCGATCTCCGCGAAGACCGGCCCGGCGACCACGCCGCCCCAGATCGCCCCGCGCGGCTCGTCCACGGTCACGAGCACGACCGCCCGCGGCCGGCTCGCGGGCGCGAAGCCGACGAAGGAGGCGACGTAGCGGGTGTCGGAGTACCCACCGGTCGGCTCCGGCTTGGAGGCCGTACCGGTCTTCCCAGCCACGCGGTAGCCCGGCACCTGCGCGGTGGTGCCCGAGCCCTCCTCGACGACGCCGCGCAGCATCCGCGTGAGCTGGCGGGCGGTCTCCTCCGAGATGACGCGGCGGCTCTTGGGCTCGATCCTGCCCCGCCCTTCGATCCGATCGACGAAATGGGGCTGGAGCCAGACGCCGTCGTTGGCGATCGCGCCGTAGGCGGCTGCCATCTGCAGGGGCGTCACGGCGATGCCCTGGCCGATCGGGACGTTTCCGATCGTCGAGCCCGACCACTCCTCGGGCTTCAGGACGATGCCTGGCGACTCGCCGGGGAAGTCGATTCCCGTCTTTCGCCCGAACCCGAAGCGGCGGATCCACTGGTTCAGGCGGTCGCGCTGGAGCTGCTGCGCGAGCGTGACCACGCCGACGTTCGACGAGCGGGAGAGGATCTGGGAGACCGTCATCGTCTGCGTCTTGCGAGGCTCGGCATCGTGGATGACCCGGTCGGCGACCGGAATCTCGTACTTGAGGCGGAACTTCGTCTCCGGCGTGACGATGTTCGACTCGAGCACGCCCCCGACGGTCACGACCTTGAAGGTCGAGCCCGGCTCGTACGTGTCGGTGACGGCCCGGTTGCGGAGGCGCTCCTCGTTCTTCTCCGCGACGGTCGGGAAGGCGTTCGCGTCGAAGCCCGGCTCGACCGCGAGCGCCAGGATGCCGCCGGTCCGCGGGTCGAGCACCACCGCGGTCGCGAAGTTCGCGCCCCAGCGTGCCCTCGCCCGGCGCAGGACGCGCTCGACGTACCCCTGGATCGTGTGGTCGACCGTGAGGAACACGTCGCTGCCGTTCCGCACCTGCTCCGACTCGACCACGTCGATCGTCCGCCCGAACGGGTCGCGGACGATCGTCTTCGAGCCGGTCCGGCCGGCCAGCTCCTCGTCGAGCTGCAGCTCGAGGCCCGAGAGACCGCCGTTGTCCGTGCCGGCGAAGCCGACGATCTCAGACGCGACCGTCCGCTGCGGGTAGACACGAAGCTCCTCCGGCCGGAAGCCGATCCCGGGGATCTTTCGCGCTTCGAGCTCCTCCGCCTTCTCGGCATCTGCCTTCCGCGCGAGGTAGGCGAATCCGCGCGAGCGGTCGGTGAGCATTGGGTAGAGCTTCCCCGGGTCGAGGTCGAGGGCCTCGCCGACGGCGATGGCGGCCTCGCGCGGGTCGGCGACCTGCCTCGGGTTCGCGAAGACCGTGGTCGCCCGCTGCGCGAAGGCGAGCTGGACGCCCTTGCGGTCGAAGATCGTCCCCCGCCGGGCGGGGACCTCGAGCTCCTGGCGCTGCTGCGTCGAGGCCAGGTGGTCGAGCGTCTGCGCCTTCACCGCCTGGAGCCAGGCCACGCGGGCGAAGGCGGCGACGAACACCACCCCGAAGACGGCCACGAGGAGCCGGAGGCGCCTGTTCGCCTGGCGCACCGGCGCTACTCCTTGACGCGGGCCAGCCGGACGTAGACGGTCTCGACGGGCTCGGCGAGCCCGTAGCGGTTGATCGCGATCGCCTGCACTCGACCGGCAGCGGCGGCGCGCGAGAGCTCGGCCTCGAGCACGTCGCGCTCGGCGACGAGCTTGGCCCGGTGGGTCTCGAGCTCCTCGGCCTGCATGTTGAGGCGGAGCACCGCGACGTTCAGCGCGACGATGCCGGCGAGAAGGGTGGCGACGACGACGATCCAGACGACGCTGCCCGCGACGCGCGGTCGCTGGGCCGGCCGGCGCCGCGGTGTCCGGCGCGGCTCGGGGCGCTGCTTGGGCCGCGGCGCGCGACGCGGCTCGGCCCGCGCGGCGGCAGTCGCCATCAGCGCTCCTCCGGCGGCACTACGTCCTCACCGCCACGCGGAGCCGCGCCGAGGCGGCGCGGGGATTCTCGGCCGTCTCCGTGGGAGAAGGACGGACGGCCTTGCGGGTGACGAGCCGGAGCGTCGGCTCCTTCCCGCAGACGCACACGGGCAGGTCCGGCGGGCAGGTGCAGCCGCGCGCCTGGGCGGCGAAGAAGCGCTTGACGATGCGGTCCTCCAGCGAGTGGAAGCTGATGACGGCGAGGCGCCCGCCCGGGCGGAGCAGGCGCAGGGCAGTCGGAAGCGACCGCTCGAGGGACTCGAGCTCCTCGTTGACGACGATCCGGAGCGCCTGGAAGACACGCTTGGCCGGGTGTCCGTCACCGAAGCGGCGCGGGGCGGGGATGGCGCCGCGGACGACCTCCACGAGGTCGGTGGTCCGCTCGAAGGGTCGCTCCTCGCGCCGCCGCACGATGGCGCGCGCGATCTGGCGGGAGAAGCGCTCCTCGCCGTAGCGGCGGAAGATGTCGGCCAGCTCGCGCTCCGAAAGCTCGTTGACGACGTCCTTCGCCGAGCGGGGAGCGGAGACGTCCATGCGCATGTCGAGCGGGGCGTCGGCGGCGTACGAGAAGCCGCGCTCCGGCCGGTCGATCTGCATGCTCGAGACGCCGAGGTCGAGGAGGATCGCATCGGCCTGGAGGTCGTTGTCGGCGAGCTGTCCCAGGACGACCGCGAAGTCGCCGCGCAGGAAGCGGGCCTGGACGCCGGCCTGCCGCTGGAAGCGCTCGAAGTAGGGGCGCACGCTGGCGTCCCGGTCGACGGCGATGAAGCGCCCCCGGCCGGCGAGATCGGCCGCCAGCGCGGCCGCGTGGCCGCCGGCGCCGAACGTCGCGTCGATGACCGTCTCCCCGGGCTGAACCGCGAGCAGCTCGCGCACCTCGTCCGCAAGGACGGGGACGTGGTCAGGTCTCTCGTGTTGCAAGGCGTTCCGCAACAACTTCCGCCCTCCTTTCGACGTCTTCGATCGTGCTGCGCCAGGCGTCGCGGTCCCAGACCTCGAGGTAGTCGCCGGCGCCTGTCACCATCACGTCGCGGCCGAGATCGGCCTTTGCCAGCAGCCCGGCGGGGAGCGTCACGCGGCCCTGCTTGTCGAGCTCGGCCTCGACGGTGGCCGAGAAGAGGTAGCGCCGCATGTCCCGCGCCTCGCGGCTGAAGCGGTCGAGCCCTGCGAGGCGGGAGCTCACGAAGTCGTCCCATCCTTCCTTCGTGTAGACGGCCAGGCACGGCTCGATCCCGCGTGTGATGACGACGCCGTCCGCGAAGGACTGCCGGAACCGAGCGGGAAGCGTAAGCCGGTTCTTGTCGTCGATCGTGTGCTCGTGCTCGCCGAGAAGCATCCGCCGGGGCCTTCCGTCGCTTCCACTTCACCCCACTCTAGACCACAATCCCCCACACCGCAACCCCTCGGGCCCACCCGCGGGCGGCCTGGATAATGGGTCCCCCAACCCATGACCAAGCGAGGAGGAGATCGGTGCAGGCGCAACTGACCAGGGAGGAGCTCGCGCGGCTCCTGCGGGAGGCCGAGCAGGCCCACGCCGGGTACGAGAAGGACCTCGGGCAGCGGGACGAGGACTGGCCCGCCTGGTACGCCGACTACATCCTGCGCCGGCTCGAGGGCGCGTCCGCCTAGGCGCCGTGCGCGCCGCGGCGGGTGAGCGCCGCGGCTGCCTCCCCGGCTGCGAACGCGACCGCCGACTCGACGTCGTCGCCGCGCCCGAGGGCGTAGGTCAGCCCGGCCGCGAAGCTGTCGCCGGCCCCGTAGGTGTCCGAGACGGGGCCCGGCGGGGCCGGCGCCGCGTAGGCCCCCGCGCAGCAGTCGGCGGTGCCCCACGTGCCGCCCTCGCGGCCGGAGGTCGCGACGACGAGTCTCGGCTGGGGCTCGAGGTCGCCGCGGTCGTAGCGCTCGCTCGGGTCGTTCGTGCTGCGGACGACGGCGTCGAGCTCGACGCCCGCCTCCTGGAGGATCGGGAGCGAGCGGGCGGTGGCGACGAGCACCCGTGCCTGACGCGCCGCGCGCACCGCCTCGGCGTCTCCGCTCACGAAGTACACGGCGTCGGTCTTCGCGAGCTCCTCCCACGGCAGCGGATCGCCGCCGAGGGGAACGTGCTTCTCGCCGAGGATCGTGATCGTGCGCTCCCCGCGAGCGTCCACGAAGGTGAAGCCGCGCCGCTGGGGCTCGGCATGTCGTCTCGCCTCGACGCGCACGCCGAGCCCGCCGAGCTGGGCGAGCGCGGCCCTCCCCAGCTCGTCCTGCCCGAGCGCGGTGTAGAGCGTGCACTCCCCGGCCAGGCGCGCCAGCCGCCCCGAGGCGACGCCTCCGCCGCCGGCCGCCTCCGCCCAGGACTCGCTCGCCTGGACGATCTCCCCGGCGAGCGGGACCCGCTCGACCCGGGCGAAGTCCACCCACTCGACGTGCCCGACCACGGCGGTTCGCATCGGGGCAGTCTCACATCTCGGCGGCCTCCCGCGTTTCAACGGATGATGCAAGCCGTGGCCGCGATACCGCCCTTCGAGCGCTTCTACGAGGAGCGCAAGGACGAGATCCTTGGCTACCTCGCGCGCCTCCTCGGCCGCGAGGCCGCCGAGGACGCCTTCCAGGAGACGTTCCTGCGGGCGCTCAGGGCCTACGGCAAGCTCGAGCACGGGCGGCACCTGCGGGCCTGGGTGTTCACCATCGCCACGCGGGTCGCCGTGGACGAGCGACGCCGCGCGACTCCGGTCGCGGAGGCGCAAGACGTGCCGGTGCACGACGAGCGGCCGGTCTATGCGGAGCTCGAGCACCTGGCCGGGGAGCTCCCGCCGACCGAGCGCGCAGCCGTCGTGCTCCGCTACGGCTACGACCTCTCCTACGACGACATCGGCGCCGCGCTGGGCTCGAACGCCGAGGCGGCGCGGGCCGCTGCCTCGTCCGGAGTACGGCGCCTGCGCAGGAAGGAGGCCTCATGACCACCGTCCCCGACAGCCTCGACCGCAGGTTCCGCGACGCGGCCGCGTCGGCCGGGCTCCTGGACGTGGCCTACGACTTCGCCGACTCCCCGATCGGGACGCTGCTCGTCGCCGCGAGCGGCCGCGGCGTCTGCCGGATCTCCTTCGACCCCGAGCCCGAGCGTGAGCTCGAGGCGCTCGCCCGCGCGTTCGGGGCCCGGGTGCTGCGGACGCCCGGGCCGGTCGACGAGGCCCGGCGCGAGCTCGAGGAGTACTTCGAGGGCGCACGCCACGAGTTCGACCTGCCGGTCGATCTCTCCCCCCTCCCGGCGTTCCAGCGCTCGGTGCTGGAGGAGCTCGTCCGGGTGCCGTACGGCCGTGTCGATACCTACGGCGGCCTCGCCGGGCGGATCGGGCGGCCTCGGGCGGCGCGCGCGGTCGGCGGCGCGCTCAACCGCAACCCGGTCCCGATCGTCGTGCCCTGCCACCGCATCGTGGGCGCGAGCGGGAGCCTCGTCGGCTACGCCGGCGGCCTCGAGCGCAAGCGGGCTCTGCTCGGCCTCGAGGGCGCGATCCTCGCGGGCTAGGGGTTAGGCCGCCTGGCCCGGGCGGGCGGCCATGCGGCGGAGGAGCTCCCGCCGGACGTCCTCGCCGGTGAGCCTGCCGGCGTTGCGCGGGTAGGCGATGACGAGGTGGAGCGCCGGCGACTCCTCGGTCGGGCCGGCCGGAGGCGATGGCGCAGGCTCCGCAGAGAGCACGATCTCCCCGGTCCGGTAGCCGTGGAGCCTGGCGTAGCACTCCTGCTCGTCGAGCGCCCTCAGCCTCGCACGCCTGCGGAAGATCCGCACGAAGCGAGGCTATCGCGGGCGGCGGTCGGAGCCCGGGGTCAGATCTTGCATTCCAGCATAGGACATGTCCGATGCGCGCTTGCAAGATCTGACCCCAAGGCGGGCGCCAGGGGCTAGGCCGCGGACCCGAAGCCGCCGCCGCCCGGCGTCTCGATCGTCACGGACTGGCCGGCCTCGAGCGCGCGGGTGACCTTGGCGGGAATCTCGTCGCCGTCGAGCAGGTTGCGCCCCGGAGAGCCGGACTCGCCGCCGCGCGTTCCGCCCGGGCCGCGGGCCCGCCGCTCGCTGACGATGGAGACGCGGCACGGCTCGAGCGCCGTGATCTCCCGGATGACCCCGTCGCCCCCCCAGAACCGGCCCTTGCCCCCGGAGCCGAGCCGCAGCTCGTAGCGCTCCACGCGGAGCGGGTACGCAAGCTCGAGCGCCTCGACCGGGGTGTTCAGCGTGTTCGACATGGCGACGTGGACGGCCGACGGCCCGTCGGCGGTCGGGCAGGCGCCCTGGCCGCCGGCGATCGTCTCGTAGTACGTGAAGCGGGCGTTGCCGAACGTGAGGTTGTTCATCGTCCCCTGGCCCTGCGCCGGGACCGGAACGACATGGCCGAAGGCGCGGAAGAGCACGTCCGCGATCCGGCTCGACGTCTCGACGTTCCCCGCGACGACCGCGGCCGGCGGCCGCGCGTTCACGAGCGACCCCTCGGGCGCCGTGACCGTCACCGGCGCGAAGGCTCCTCCCGACGCCGGGACGTCGGGGTCTGTGAGGCAGCGGACGACGAAGTAGGCGGCCGAGCGCGTCACGGCGATGGGGCAGTTGAGGTTGCCGGCATGCTGGGGGTCGGTTCCGGCGAAGTCGACGGCGACGCTCTCGCCGGCGATCGTGACGGCGGCGCGGAGGACGAGCTCTCCCTCCGGGCCTTCGAGCACGTCCGTGGCCTCGTAGCGGCCGTCGGGGAGCTCCGCGATAGCGGCGCGGACGCGCCGCTCCGAGTACGCGTAGAGCTCGTCCATGGCCTCGGCGACGCGGTCGCGGCCGCGGCGCTCGCAGAGCTCGGCGAGCCGCCGGTCGGCCAGCCGGTGCGCCGCCAGCTGCGCGCGGAGGTCGCCCCGGCGCTCGTCCGGGTTGCGCATGTTGGCGAGCAGGATGGTCACGACCTCGTCGGTGAGCCGGACCGGCGGGATGACGAGCCCCTCCTGGTACAGGTCGGTCGAGCCGGCGGGGAGGCTCGCGGGCTCGGCCCCGCCGACGTCGGCGTAGTGCGCGCGCGAGACGGCGTAGCCGAGGTCCGTCCGCGAGACGAGCGTGACGTCGGGCAGGTGCGTCCCGCCCGTGAACGGGTCGTTGACGACGAAGATCTCGCCTGCCGCCGGATCGTGCTCCCGGACTGCGGCGACCGCTTCGGGCATCGCGCCGAGGTGGACCGGGATGTGCTCGGCCTGCGCGATCATGCGACCGTCGGCGGCGAAGAGCGCCGTCGAGCAGTCCCGCCGCTCCTTGATGTTGGCCGAGAACGCCGAGCGGACGAGCACGGCTCCCATCTCCTCCGCCACGGCCCGGAGGGCGCTGCCCAGAACTTGGAGCTCGATCTTCACGGTCCGGTCACCCTCTCGTGAGGATCCACGTGCTATTCCCATCCCTAGCCCCCTCCCACCCGGGGGGCACCCAGCAGGTGGCGCCTTCGAGCTCCACCACTGCCGGGCCGGCAACGGTGGCGGGCTCGCCGCCCGGGAGAGCCAGCTCCGGGCCGGGCGTCACCTCGGCGCTCCGGACGGCGACGAGCTCCAGCGGCCGGTCGCGGTCGGCGTAGCCGTATCGCTCCTCGTGGGCCCGGTGGAAGGCCTCCGCCGTGTCCCCGCCGAGCGGCACGGTCAGCTCGAAGGACTGCCCGCGATAGCGGAGGTCGACCTCGCCGCCGCCGGGCAGCAGCCCCGCCTCCTCGAACGGGATCACGTACGAGCGCACCCGGTCGCGCCGCTCGTCGCTCGCCACGAGGCCGAGGGCGGAGAGGACGCCGGCTGCCGCGGGGACGAGCACTTTCGAGATGCCGAGCTCGTCCGCGAGCTCGCAGGCGTGGAGCGGCCCGGCGCCGCCGAAGGCGACCAGTGCGAAGTCGCGCGGATCGTGGCCGCGCTCGACCGAGACGAGCCGGAGCGCGCGCAGCATCTCGGCGTTGACGACGTCCACCACCGCCTGCGGGTCGAAGTCGCCGAGCGCCAGCTCGGCGGCGGCCCGGTCGAGCTCGAGCTCGCCGGCCAGCGCAGCGGGAAGGCGCCCGAGCGCGAGGTTGGCGTCGGTGACGGTCGGCTCGAGCCCGCCGCGCCCGTAGCAAGCCGGGCCGGGATCGGCACCGGCGCTCTGCGGGCCGACGCGCAGCGCGCCGCCCGCGTCGCGCCAGACGATCGACCCGCCACCCGCGCCGACCGTCTGCAGGTCGACGGTCGGGAGCCGGATCGGGAAGCCGCCCACCTCGCGCTCGGCCGCCCGCTCTGCCTGACCGCCGACGATCAGGCAGACGTCGGTCGAGGTCCCGCCCATGTCGAGCGAGATCGCGTTCTCGACCCCGGCGAGGGCCGCGATCCGGGCGGCGCCCACGACCCCGGCGGCGGGCCCGGAGACGAGGGCGAGCGACGGATGGCGCGTCGCCTCCGCGAGCGTGCAGACGCCGCCCGAGGAGCGCATGACCAGCGGCTCGGCGAGCCCGGCCTCGCGGCAGCGGTCGGCGAGCGACCAGAGGTACTCGGCGAGCACCGGCCCGAGGTAGGCGTCGACGGCCGTCGTGGAGGCGCGCTCGTACTCGCGGAACTCGGGCGCGACCTCGTGGGAGGCGACGACGTGCGCGTCGGGCAGCCGCCGGCGGACCTCGTCCGCGACGAGGCGCTCGTGCGTCGAGTCCCGGAACGAGAAGAGCAGGCAGATGGCGACGGCCTCCGCGTCGAGCTCGGGGAGCGAGTCGAGGTCGAGCGCCTCGATCACGCCCTGCGGGTCGACACGCTCGTGGACGCCGACGCAGCGCTCGAGCGGGACGAGCGGCTCGGGATGGCGGTCGCACAGGCGGTAGAGGTGCGCACGCGTCTGGCGACGCAGGTGGAGGACATGCTCGAAGCCGGCGGTCCCGACGAAGGCGGTGCGGGCCCCCTTGCGCTCGAGGAGCGCGTTCGTGGCGATGGTCGTCCCGTGCGTGAACCTGGCGAGCGGGACGCGCGTGGCACCGACCTCGCTGGCCGCCTTCACCACGGAGTGCTCCTGCCCGCGGACGGTCGGAACCTTAGCCATGCGCAGGCCGCCGTCCGCCAGGAGCACGGCGTCCGTGAAGGTGCCGCCCACGTCGATCCCGAGGATCGCCACGCCGCACGTCTAGCACGCGGGCGGGACGCTACGCCGCGTGGCGGCGGCGATACGAGCGCGCCTTCGTGCGGTTCCCGCACACGGCCATGGAGCACCAGCGGCGCGAGCGGTTGCGCGCGTGGTCGTAGAACGCCCAGCCGCAGCGGTCGGCCTGGCAGGCCTTCAGGCGGCTCCAGGTGCCGTCCGCCATCGCTGCCGCGGCGATCGCGACGAGCCGGCCGAGCGCCCCGTCGACGCCGGGCGCGGCCGGCTCCAGCCGCGGCTCCCCGGCTGCCTCGAACCGGAGAGCGAGCCGCGCGCGCTCGGCCGTGCGGCTCAGCGTGGCCGCCGACTCCTCCCGGGCGCGGACGCCGTTGTTCTCGAGCAGGAGCCCGCGGATCGCCTCGCGCAGCTCCCGGGCCGCCGCCACGTCGGCCTCGGTCGCGAAGGCTCCGCGGGCGAGGTCGAGCTCCTCGAGCCAGCGCGCGAGCGCAGCCGGCGCGGCCAGCATGTCGGTGCCGTCCTCGAGGTCGGCGGTGTTGACGAAGAGCCGGACGAGCTCGAGCTTTCCCGGCGCGATGTCACTCATAACCGTCTATGATATCTCACTGGTTATCAGGCAACCAGGGAGGCCAAGCATGACCGACGCGCCGTACCGCGTCGCCCACGTGTCCGAGATCGTCACGCCGACGAGGGAGGAGCCCGGCATTGCGCCTTGGCGGGCAGTGCGGAGGCACTTCGACATCGGGTCGTTCGGGATCGCCGCGTACACGGCCGAGGCCGCGGGCGAGGTGTTCACCGGCGACCACACGGAGGCCGACACGCGCCACGAGGAGCTCTTCTACGTCGCCTCCGGCCGCGCCGCGATCCGGGTCGCGGGCGAGACCGTCGACGCGCCGGCCGGGACGTTCGTCTACGTCCCCGACCCCGAGATCCTGCGCGGCGCGACCGCGCTGGAGCCCGGGACGACCCTGCTCGCCGTCGGCGGCGAGCCGGGCAAGGCCTTCGAGGTCTCGGGGTGGGAGCGGCGCTCCGAGGACGATGCCTAGCCCGGCCTGGAGCGCGGAGCTCGCGCTCGCCGGCGCGGGCGGCGAGCCGGTCGACCTGTGGCGTTCGATCCAGTCCCACGGCCTCGTCGACCTGCCGCCGATGCGGATCGACGAGGACGCGCGGGCGCTCGAGATCACGGTGCCCCTGCCGGGGACACGGCCCCGCACCGTCAGGATCGAGGACGGGCGGAAAGGGCACACGCGCGTCACGGCCGCCGGCCGCGCTCCCGGCGCCCGGGCCGCGGACGCCGTCCTTGCCGCCGTCGCGCACGTCCTGCGCCTGGACGAGGACCTCTCCCCCTTCTATGCCGTCGCCGGCGCAGATCCGGATCTCGCCTGGGCGACCCAGGGCGCCGGCCGGCTGGTGCGGAGCCCCACCGTCTTCGAGGAGGTCGTGAAGACGATCTGCACGACGAACTGCGCCTGGTCGGCGACGGAGCGCATGGTCGGGGCGCTCGTGGAGCACCTCGGCGAGCCCGCCGCGGGTGCGAAGGAGGGGCCGTACGGACGCGCCTTCCCCACCCCGGCCGCGATGGCCGCGGCCGACGAGACCTTCTACCGGGAGGTCGTGCGCGCCGGGTACCGGGGCGCGTACCTCCGCTCCCTCTCGGCCGACGTCGCCTCAGGGGCGCTCGACCTCGAGGCCCTGGGCCGCGCGACGCGGGACGAGCTCTCCGACGACGACCTGGCCGCGCTCCTCCTCGCCCTCCCGGGCGTGGGCCCGTACGCGGCCGCGCACATCATGATGCTCCTCGGCCGCTATTCCCGGCTCGTGCTCGACTCCTGGACGCGGCCGAAGTACGCCTCCCTGAACGGCGGCAAGCCGGTCAAGGACACAACCATCGAGCGCCGCTTCCGCCGCTACGGGCCGAACGCCGGCCTCGCCTTCTGGCTCGTCCTCACGCGCGACTGGGTCACGGAGGAGTGACGCCCGCCCGCTACCGCGACGGGGCGAGGAGGATCGCCCCGATTGCCGTTGCCGCGTTCGCGTTCGCCGTCTCCTTCGGAGTGCTCGCGCGGGCGTCTGGGATCGGCGCCGGGGAGACGATCGTCATGTCCGCGACGGTCTTCGCCGGTTCGGCGCAGTTCGCGATCGTGTCGATCCTCGCCGTGGGCGGCGGCATCGCCTCGGCCATCCTCGCCGCGATCCTCCTCAACGCCCGCTACGCGCCGATCAGCGTCTCGGTGGCGCCGATCTTCCTCGGCAGCCGCCTCCGCCGCCTGCTCGAGTCGCAGCTGATCGTGGACGAGTCGTGGGCGATGTCGCGGCACTCTGACGGCCGTTACGACCGCCGCCTGCTCGTCGGCGCCGGCCTCATCCTCTACGCCTGCTGGGTCGGCGGCACGGTGATCGGCGCGCTCGCCGGCGAGGCGCTCGGCGACCCGGCCGACCTCGGCCTCGACGCCGCCTTCCCGGCGCTCTTCCTCGCCATCCTCGTCACCCAGGTGCACTCGCGGCGCGCGCTGGCGGCCGCCGTCCTCGGGGGCACGATCGCGCTCGCCCTCATCCCCGTCGCGCCCGCCGGCGTCCCCATCGTCGCCGCGGCCGCGGCCTGCCTCCTCGGCTGGAAGCGCCCGTGACCGAGGTGTGGATCGTCATCGGCGCCGTCGCCGCCGCGACCGTCGCGCTGAAAGCGGTCGGGCCTGTGCTCCTCGGAGAGAGGCCGCTGCCCGACCACCTCACCGGTGTCGTCGCGCTCCTCGCCCCCGCGCTCCTCGCGGCGCTCGTGGTCACGCAGGTCGTCGGCGGCGACGAGGAGATCGTCCTCGACGCCCGCCTCGTCGGGCTCGGAGCGGCCGTCGTGGCCATCCTCCTGCGGGCGCCGATCCTGGCCGTCGTGGCGGCCGCCGCGGCGGCGACGGCGCTCGTCCGGCTGGTCGCCTGAGGCTCTCTTGACAGCTCTGCCGAGGCGGTTAACACTGCCGGCGCAAGGCAGGGAAAGGGGGAGATGTGCCGAGCATTCCAGCCGGCGGGCGCCAGCGTCCGGGCGGCAGCTTGGCATGCGCTCCTCCGCGTCACTAGGAGGTGGCAATGCGATTCCGACCACTCGCGGTCCTCGCGGCCGTGGCGGTTGGCCTGCTCACCCTGACGTCGGCCGGGGCCAACCCGAGTCCGCCGATCCCGGCGGCGAGCACGTTCGAGACGAAGAACCTGAAGGCGGTGGGCCACTCGTTCTTCCCCAACACCCCGAACCTTCCGGGGCTGACGTTCACGGCCAACTCGGACCTCGCGTTCTGGGGCAAGCTCGCGTTCCAGGGGCACTACACCGGGTTCCGCATCCTGGACGTCTCGAGCTCGAAGAACCCGAAGCAGATCTCGTTCACCGAGTGCGTCGGGAACCAGGGCGACGTGGTCGTCTGGGGTGACATCCTCGTCCGCTCGTGGAACTCGCCTGCGACCGGCACGGGCACATCACTGCTCTCGTGCGACGGCGAGCCGGTGCCAATGGGGTTCGAGGGCCTGCACGTCTTCGACATCAGCGACCTGAAGGATCCCGAGCTGATCGGGGAGGTGGAGCTCAGTGCGAGGCCGATGGCTTCCAGGGCGCTCCAGAACGGCGCGATCGGCTGCGGCTCGCACACCGCCACGCTCGTCCCGGACAAGAAGAACGACCGGCTGCTCCTCTACAACCAGACGTCCGGCGGCCCGTGCCCGTTCATCTCGATCATCGAGATCCCGCTCGACGCTCCGGAGGACGCGAAGTGGCTGCGCGACGAGCCGCTCGAGGAGGCCGGCGCCTGCCACGACTCGGGCGTCATCCTCGGCAAGGTCAAGATGCTCGCCTGCGCGAGCCACGACCACGCGAACGTGTACAGCCTGGGCGGCAAGCGGGGCGGCTCGCTCGAAGACCCCGAATTCCTCTACACGATCTCGGAGGAGGGCGTCTGCAACGAGCCGGGCAACCCGCTCTGCAACGGGAACTGGCACTCCGCGGCGTTCACGTGGGACGGCAAGGTCATCATCCTCGGCTGGGAGCCGGGAGGCGGCTCGGCGCCTGAGTGCGAAGCGACCGATCCCGACGTCAAGAAGAGCTGGTTCTTCTACGACGCGAAGGACGGCTCGAAGCTCGGGCAGTTCGTCCTCCCGCGCCCGCAGACGGCCGAGGAGAACTGCACGATCCACAACTACAACGTGGTGCCCACGAAGAAGGGCTACATCCTCGTGGGCGGCAACTACCAGGCGGGGATAAGCGTGGTCGACTTTTCGAAGCCGAGCAGGGCGAAGGAGATCGCCTACGCCGACCCGGCGCCGCTTGTCCCGACGCAGCTCGGCGGAGACTGGTCCACCTACTGGTACAACGGCGACATCTACCAGTCCGACATCACCCGCGGCCTGCTCGTCTGGGATCTGAAGAAGAACATCGGCAAGACGGAGAAGCTCCGCCACCTGAATCCGCAGACGAACGAGTTCTCGTTCGGCGGCGACAAGCGTGGCAAGGACAAGGACAGGGACAAGGACAAGGACAAGAAGGACAGGGACAAGGACAAGAAGGACAAGGACAGAGATAAGGACAAGGACAAGGACAAGAAGAAGAAGAAGAAGAAGAAGAAGGACGACGACTAGCCCTCGAGCGCTCCGGATCGACAGGAAGGCCGCCTCAGGGCGGCCTTCCTGGTCTTGACTTTCGTTGCGCGATGAGCGAACACCGGCGAGGACATGGGCCACTTCATCCATCCGCGGCCGCAGACGGCAACGGAGAACTGCACGTGGCACAACGGCACGGTCGTCCCGCTCAAGAACAAGGACGGGAAGCCGCGCTACGTCTGGTCTCCGGGAACTACCAGTCCGGGGATCTCGGCGGTCGACTTCAGCGACCCGATGAACCCCTTCGAGTTCGCCTACGTCGACCCGCCGCCGCTCGTCCACCCGACGAACCCGAGCGCGATCGTCGCCGGCGGCGACTGGTCGTCTGACGTCAGAAGTCAGCGAGAGGCCGCCCGCGCGGGCGGCCTCTCGCTTGACAAGCAGGTGTTAAAGGAAAGAGACTTGCCCGGTCAGGCAGGCATTTGGGGGGAGCTGGCCGAACACCCATGTTCGCAGGCGGGCGGAAACGTCGTCCGCGAGCTTTCCCCGCGAACGATCAGGAGGTAATCCGTTGAGAGGAAAGCTTGTGGTGCTGGCGCTCGTCGCGCTGGCCGTCGGGCTGATCGCATCGCCGCTGAGCGCGAATCCGCGCGTCAGCGTCGTGAGCGACTGGGCGGTCTCCGACAACTTGACGGCGCTGGGGTATTCCGAGCGCGCGATCCCCCTCGACAACACGATTCCGGGGGCTGGCAACTTCAACTCCGACCTCGCCTTCCAGGACGACATGGTCGTTCAGGGCACGTACGGGGGCTTCCGGCTGATCGACGTCACCTATCCGTCCCGGCCGAAGGAGATCGTCGACTGGGACGAGTGCGCCAGCCCGACGAGCTCGACAGGCAACCAGGGCGACGTGCTCATCTGGGGCGATCTGATCATCCGGTCGTGGAACTCGGCAACGCCGTCCCCGCGCTATCCGGACGGGCACCCGATGGCGGGTGAGACCATCCCGTCGACCGACCCGGCTCACTTCACGACGCCGGGCGCGTTCTGCGGCGACTGGCCGATGTTCCGCACACCGCCGATCCCGGGCTCGACGGCCTCCAGCCGCGGCCAGGAAGGCGTGCACGTCATCGACATCAGCGACCCGAAGAACCCCGACGTGATCGCCTTCGTCGACACGCCGTGCGGCTCCCACACCGAGACGCTGGTGCCCGACCTCGCCAACAACCGGCTGCTGGTCTATTCGAACTCGTCGGCCGGCACGGTGTTCGGCGGCGATCCGACCGATCCGACCATCACCTCGTGCGCGGGCATCGACATCATCGAGGTTCCGCTGGCCAACCCGGCGACCGCCTCGTACGTGCGCTTCGAGCCCTCGGGTGATCCGTCCATGCCGCCGGACATGCACCATTCGTGCCACGACACGGCCGTGTTCCTGGCCGACGTGCAGATGGTCGCCTGCGCCGGCGCCGACGCGCAGGGCAACGGCGTCAACGTGTTCACCACCGACCCGGCCGAAGGCGGCTCCCTCATCGACCCGAAGTGGATGTACCTGAAGGTCACAGGTGGCAGCTCGCTCGGCCACTCCGCTTCCTTCACGTACGACGGGAAGGTCATCATCGTCGGCCACGAGCCCGGCGGCGGCAGCGGCGCACGCTGCCAGGAGACCTCGCCGATCGTCGAGCGGACGTTCTTCTTCATCGACTCGGAGACGGGCGCCTCGCTCGGCAATTTCGCGATCCCGCGCGTCCAGACGGCCGTCGAGAACTGCACGACGCACAACTACAACGTCGTGCCGCTCAAGAACAAGAACGGCAAGCCGCGCTACGTCATGGTCAGCGGCAACTACCAGTCCGGCATCTCCGTGATCGAGTTCAGCGATCCGGCGAATGCCAAGGAGGTCGCCTACGCCGATCCTCCGCCGCTCGTCGACCCGAACCCGCCCGTCGGGATCGAGCTCGGCGGCGACTGGTCCACGTACTGGTACAACGGACGGCTCTACGAGTCCGACATCACGAGGGGCCTGCTCATCTGGCGCCTCGACGACAAGGCCGTGGACACGTTCATCAGGACCACGGGCTCGAACAACCCGCAGACCCAGCTCTTCTCGATCGACAAGTAAGCCTCGCGTCACGCGACGCTCGAAGGGGAGGCCGCCGCAAGGCGGCCTCCCTCGTTTCCTTGACAAGAGGCCCGAAACGCGAGACAACTTCGGTTGTCAGGCAGGCATTGGGGAGCCAGCCGGAGCATCTCGGTGGCACGAGGCCTCGCGCGGGCGCGGTGGCCGGCGCGCTTCCCACAACTCAGGAGGTAGCTGTGGTGAAGCTACGGCTCGTGCTGGCGCTCCTCGCGCTCAGCCTCGGGATCGTCGCCGCTCCGCTGGCGGCGAGCCCGAACGTCCCGCACGTCGGCGACTGGGCGATCACGGACAACCTGACCGCGGTCGGGTTCTCCGAGAACGTCGTTCCGCTGGACAACACGGTTCCCGGCGCCGGCGTCTACAACTCCGACCTCGCCTTCTGGGGCGACATGGCCGTCCAGGGCACGTACGACGGCTTCCGGCTCGTCGACATCACATATCCGTCCCGCCCGAAGACGATTCTCAACTACGAGGACTGCTACCCCGAGGGCAGCAGGACGGGCGGGAACCAGGGCGACATCACCATCTGGGGCGACATCCTCGTGCGCTCCTCGAACTCGCCCGCGTCGAGCACGACGCAGCAGACCTGTGACGGCGACCCCGTTCCGGCGGGCTTCGAGGGCCTGATCGTCTTCGACATCTCGAACAAGCTCGATCCGGACGTCGTCGCCATGGTCGACCTCCCCTGCGGCTCGCACACGCAGACGATGGTTCCCGACCTCGCGAACGGCCGCGTCCTCGTCTACAACAGCGCGTCCACGGGAGTTCCGTGCGCGGGCCTCGAGATCGTCGAGATCCCGCTCGCGAACCCCGCCGGGGCGCACTTCCTGCGCTTCGAGCCCTCGGGCGATCCGGTCCCCGCGCTGCCCAACCTGGTAACGGTCGACGCGCCATCGCCCGCGGCCGGGACATACGTGGCGAGCGGAGCGAACTGGGGAGCCACGGCGCCCGAGTCGGGCATTGCGGGCTCGATCGTGCTCGTCAGCGACGGCACCGCCCTGCCGGCCGAGGGGTGCAGCCCGCTCGTCGGCTTCCCGGCGGGCGCGATCGCGCTCGTCGACCGCGGCACCTGCCCGTTCCTGCAGAAGGCGACGAACGCCCAGGCGGCCGGCGCCGTGGCGATGATCGTCGCCAACAACGCCCCAGGCAACCCGATCACGATGGGCGGAGAGGATCCGGCCCACACGATCACGATCCCGGGGATGATGGTCTCGCAGGCCGACGGCGCCGCGATCAAGGCCGGCCTCCCGGCGGCCGGGAAGGTCGCCTCGGCCGACATGCCGGACATCCCCGAGCGGGCGTGCCACGACACCGGCGTGGTCCTCGGCGACGCGATGAAGGTCGCGTGCGCCGGCCACGACGGCTACACGGTCTGGACGGTCGACCCGGCCGAGGGTGGCTCGCTCGAGGATCCGAAGATCCTCTACTCGAAGATGGTCGAGGGCGTCACGATCGGCCACACGGCCGCGTTCACCTGGGACGGCAAGGTCCTCGTCTTCGGGCACGAGCCCGGCGGCGGCTCGCAGGCGCGGTGCCAGGAGACGAGCGCCCATGTCGACCGCACGGTCTTCTTCGTCGACGTCGAGACGGGGGACCAGGTCGGCTCGTTCCTGCACCCGAGGCCGCAGTCGGCTCTCGAGAACTGCACGTGGCACAACTTGAACACAGTCCCGCTCAAGAACAAGAACGGGCAGCCGCGCTACGTGTTCGTCTCGGGCAACTACCAGTCGGGCATCAGCGTCGTCGACTTCAGCGACCCGGCGAACGCGCACGAGGTCGCCTTCGCCGATCCGCCGCCGCTCGTCGACCCGAACCCGCCGGTCGGGATCGAGGGAGGCGGCGATTGGTCCACCTACTGGTACAACGGCCGGATCTACGAGTCCGACATGACCCGCGGGCTTACGATCTGGCGGTTGGACGACCCGGCGGTGGCCACGTTCCTGCGGACGACCCACTCGAACCCGCAGACGCTTGAGTTCACGATCGACAAGTAAGCCTCGCCTTCACGCGAAGCTCGAACGGGAGGCCGCCGCAAGGCGGCCTCCCTCGTTCTCCGGACTTGACATGCCGCCGAAGGGCTGGCATGGATCCTCGGCAAGGACAGGGGAGCAGGGCCGCGGTCGGTGCGTTGGGCCCGCCGGGAGCTCGTGCGACCCGACCAACCGAATAGGGGGTGGGTTCGTGCACAGACTGCGAATGCTGATCGTGTGCGCAGCCGTGGTCGTCGGGATCGTCCTGGTCCCGCTGACCGCATCGGCCGTGCCGCCCGGCGCCGCCGGGGCGACGGCCACGTTCGACTACACACAGAACATGCATCCACTGGGGTTCTCCGCGAAGAACGTCCCGCTTTCCGGTCCGGGCTCCGGAGTGTTCAACTCCGATCTCGCGTTCTGGGGCACCATGGCCGTCCAGGGCAACTACGAGGGCTTCCGCATCCTCGACGTCTCGGCACCGGCGAGACCGAGGGAGATCGTTAACTTCACCGACTGCGTGCAGGGGACGACGACCGGTAACCAGGGCGACATCGTCGTCTGGGGCGACATCCTCGTTCGCTCCTGGAACTCGCCCGCGCCCGCGGGCGGCCGCTTCTGCGGCGGCATCTTCACGCCGGCGGGTGGCGAGGGGGTTCACATCTTCGACATCAGCGACCCGGCCAACCCGGTCGGTCTCGCCTTCGTCGATCTCCCGTGCGGCTCCCATACCGACACGGGCGTGCCCGATGTCGCCAACAACCGCCTGATCCTCTACAGCAACCCGTCCGGCGGCGTGTGCCCCTGGATCGACATCATCGAGGTCCCGCTCGACAACCCGGCCGGTGCGTCGTATCTCGGCCCGCTCATGTCCGGGCGCCCGTGCCACGACACGGGCGTCATCCTCGGCAACGCCATGAGGATGGGCTGCGCGGGCGGCAACGGCTTCACCCTGTGGACGATCGACCCGGCTGACGGCGCGTCGCTCACCAACCCGATCCAGACCGCCTCGGTCTCCATCCCGGGCGTGGGCATCGGCCACACCGCCGCGTGGACCTGGGACGGCGAGGTCTTCATCTTCGGGCACGAGCCCGGGGGCGGCGGCCAGGCGCAGTGCCAGGCGTCGAGCACCGAGGTCAACAAGACGCTGTTCTTCTTCGACAAGGACGGTAACCAGGTCGGCACCTTCCTCCACCAGAGGCCGCAGGGCCCGACCGAGAACTGCACCTGGCACAACCTCAACGTCGTTCCGAGCGACAAGGGCTATGTCCTGGTCTCCGGCAACTACCAGTCCGGGATCAGCGTCGTCGACTTCACCGACCCGGCGAACGCGCGCGAGATCGCCTTCGCCGACCCCGCACCGCTCGTCAACCCTGACAACCCGGCGGCGATCGAGCTGGGCGGCGACTGGTCGACCTACTGGTACAACGGCCGCATCTACGAGTCCGACATCACGCGCGGGCTCATCATCTGGGAGCTCAGCGACCCGGCCGTGGCGGGCGCGAAGAAGCTCCCCCACCTGAACCCGCAGACGCAGGAGCTCACGATCGACCTCAAGTAGCACCGGCAGTCGGTCGTCGGGGGAACGGGAGGCCGCCGCAAGGCGGCCTCCCTCGTTCTTGACAGTGGCACTAAAGGGAAAGAGACTCCCCGCAGTCAGGCAGGCAGAGGGGAGCCGGCCGGAACAGGGCTTCCCGTGAGCAATGGAGGTGGTGGCTCGTGAAGCTCCGACTGCTGCTGGCGCTTGCCGCGCTGGCCATCGGGCTCGTCGCGGCGCCGCTCGGCGCCGCACCCCCGAAGATCCCGCTCGTCCAGGACTGGGCGATCACGCCCAACCTGACGCCGCTCTCGTTCTCCGAGCGCAGCGTCCCGACGCAGGGCCCCGAGTCGAACTTCATCAACTCGGATCTCGCCTTCTGGGGCGACATGGTCGTCCAGGGGCACTACAACGGCTTCCGGCTCGTCGACGTGACCTACCCGTCGCGGCCGAAGGAGATCATCGACTACGAGGAGTGCGCGCCGAAGAATCCGCAGGGCTCGGTCCCCGGAAACCAGGGCGACATCGCCATCTACGGGACCATCCTCTCGCGCTCGTGGAACTCGAACACCGGCGCGGCCGGCGCCTCCTGTGACGGCGACTTCGTGCCGCCAGGCTTCGAGGGGCTCCACATCTTCGACATCACGAACAAGAAGGATCCCGACCTGATCGCGTCGGTCGACCTCGCCTGCGGCTCGCACACGCAGACGATGGTGCCCGACCTCGCCAACGACCGACTGCTCGTCTACGTCGGCAGCTCGAGCGGCTCGTGCCAGAACTTCGACATCGTCGAGATCCCGCTCGCGAACCCGGCGGGCGCGGCGCTGATCAACCAGATCCCGACCACGGGGCATCCGTGCCACGACATCGGCATCATCCTCGGCTCGGCCATGAAGCTCGCCTGCGCCGGCGGCAACAGCCTCGGCATCTACAGCCTGGGAGGCCCCAGCGGCGGCTCGCTCGAGGAGCCGAAGATGCTGCACCACATCCTGCCGGGCATCCCGTCCTCGGGGCACTCGGCAGCGTTCACGTATGACGGCAAGGTCGTCGTCTTCGGCTGGGAGCCGGGCGGCGGCGTCCGGCCCCGTTGCACCGCGACGGGCACCGTTCTCGAGAACGGCGACATCCAGACCGACGACATGAAGTCGTACTTCTTCTTCTCGGTCGAGACCGGCGAGCTGCTCGGCAAGCTGCCGCTGCCGCGGCCGCAGGGCCTCGACGAGGCGTGCACGATCCACAACTACAACGTCGTGCCGCTGAAGAACAAGAACGGCGAGCCCCGCTACGTGCTCGTCTCCGGCAACTACATGTCCGGCATCAGCGTCGTCGACTTCACCGATCCGGCAAACGCGCAGGAGATCGCCTACGCCGACCCGCCGGCCTTTGCGGACGGCTTCGAGGGCGGCGACTGGTCGACCTACTGGTACAACGGCCGCATCTACCAGTCCGACCTCGTCTGGGGCCTGCTCGTCTGGCGCCTGGACGACGACCGCGTGGGGACGTTCTTCAAGACGCCCTACTCGAACCCCCAGACGCAGGAGTTCACGATCGACTAGCTCGAGGCTGGAGGCGGCCGCCGCCCGGGCGGCGGCCGCCTCCGCCCCCTGGCGCGGGCGCGCGGGAGCGGGCATACTCCCCGGGTCAGGCAGCTTCACGGGAGGGGCCGTTGGAGTGGCTTGGAGCGCGCGGTCAGGCCGCTGACGGCGTCAACCCCGGGGGCGCAATCGTGTACGGCAGCATATGGAGGTGGACATGAGGAAGCTCTTCCGCGTGCCCCTGCTGGTGGTGCTCGCGCTCGGGATCATCGCGTTCCCGCTCGCGGCCGGAGCAGGTCACAAGGACGATCCGAGGACGCCGAACCTCAAGCCGAAAGGCCACATCTTCGAGCCGGCGAGCCTCCTGAACCCGGCGGTCGGGAACCCCGACGTCCACACGGACATCGCCTTCTGGGGCAAGCTCGCCATCCAGGGCAACTGGGACGGGTTCAACATCCGCAACATCGCCGCGCCGGGCAACCCGAAGCAGGTCGGACGGGCGTTCTGCGAGGGCGGCCAGGGCGACGTGGTCGTCTACAAGAACATCGTCGTCCGCACGTGGGACGCGCCCGCGTCCGGAACGACCATGTGCGGCGGCCAGCCCGTTCCCGCAGGGTTCGAAGGAGTCCACATCTTCGACATCTCGAACCTGAAGGCGCCGAAGCTCGTGGGCGCGGTCGATCTCGAGTGCGGCACGCACACGGCGACGGGCATCCCCGACAAGAAGAACGGGCGCCTGCTCGTCTACAGCTCGAACTCGAACGCACCGTGCCCGTGGATCGACATCATCGAGGTGCCGCTCAAGGATCCCGCCTCGGCGAAGCTGCTCCGGCAGGAGCCGTCGGAGCACACGTGCCACGACATCGGCGTCATCCTCGGCAAGACCATGAAGGCCGCCTGCGCCGGCGGCGAAGGCGTCCGCGTCTTCAGCCTCGGCGGCGCGAACGGGGGCTCGCTCGAGGATCCGGAGCTCCTCTTCCACATCGACGAGTCGGCTTCGGGCGTCACGATCGGCCACTCGGCCACGTGGACCTGGGACGGCAAGATCATCGTCTTCGGCCACGAGCCGGGCGGCGGCATCGTCGGCGAGTGCGAGGCGACCGACGACCCGCTGAAGCGGACGTACTTCTTCTACGACGGAGACACCGGAGCGAAGGTCGGGCAGTGGACGTTGACGCGAACGCAGTCCGCGACCGAGAACTGCACGCTGCACAACCTCAACACCGTCCCGCTCCGGAGCGGGAAGTACGTGCTCGTGCACGGGAGCTACCAGTCCGGGACGGGCGTGGTCGACTTCACAGACCCGGCGAACCCGAAGGAGATCGCCTGGTCCGACCCGCCGCCGATCGTCCCCACTGACCTCGGCGGGGCCTGGTCCTCGTACTGGTACAACAACTTCATCTACGAGACGAACATCACCGAGGGCCTGAACATCTTCCGCTTCTCCGGGAAGCAGACGGCCGGCGCGATGCGACTGGCCTACCTGAACCCGCAGACGCAGGAGTTCACGATCAAGGCCAAGGGCAAGAAGGGGAAGAAGGGCAAGCGCGACTGACCCTGAGCTCTCGCGCCTGACGACGCGGGAAGAGGGGGCGGCTCCGGCCGCCCCCTCGCCTTGCTCTCAGGCCCCGGCGACCAGCCGATACCCCACTCCCCAGACGTTGACGACGTAGGCGGCTTCGCCGTTCAGGTTCAACTTGCGGCGGAGGCGGCTCGCGTGGGAGTCGAGCGTCCTCGTCCGGCCCATCGAGCGGAAGCCCCAGACGTCGCGCAGGAGCTCCTCCTTGCGGTAGACGCGCTCGGGATCCTCGGCGAGCGCGACAAGGAGGTCGAACTCCTTCGCCGAGAGGTGCACCGTCACGCCGCCGACGCGGACGAGGCGGGCGGCGAGGTCGATCTCGAGGTCGCGGACGGCGAGGCGCGGGTGGCGCGGGCGGGCGGCGCGCCGAAGGACAGCGCGCATCCGCGCCACCAGCTCCTCGTAGACGAACGGGCGCACGACGTAGTCGTCGGCGCCGCGGGCGAAGCCGCGCACGCGGTCGGAGGGGTCGCCGCGGGCCGTGACCATGATCACCGGCACGTCGCGGTTCCAGGCACGCCCGGGCTCGCCCGCGCGAAGCCGCCCACAGACCTCGAACCCCGACGCGTCCGGGAGCACCGCGTCCAGCAGGACGAGGTCGGGTCGCTCGGCCTCGACGAGCTCGAGCGCCTCGACGGCCCGGTCGGCCGCGAGCACCTGGAAGCCGTCGTCGGCCAGCTGGCGGGAAAGATGCTCCCGCGTCGGGGCCTCTTCCTCGACCAGCAGCACCGCTTCCCCCATGGCGCCCGACGCTAGCAACGGCTCCGGCGCCGAGCCAGATGTCCATTCCGACGAAAGCGTGACGACCCGCCCGCAGACGTCCGACACGGACGGTTGCTCGCCGCGGTCCTGACCGCTTCTTGACCTGGGACCGGCCTCGGAGGACACTCGGCCCGATCCCCTTCGCCGTCAAGGAGGTGACACCGAGTCCGAGTGTAAGCGCAGCGGACTGAAGCCCTCCAGGGCTTCGGCCGTCTCGACTCTGTCGATCCCGCCCGAGGAGGAGTCAGATCATGGCACAGCCCCGCAGGGCACCCTGTTCTCATCCGTGCAGCAAGATCGTGAAGTTCATGACCGACCATGACGTGTCGGCAAACGTCGGAATCAGTCTGGGCCGGTACACGAGGATCGATGGGTACCGCTACGTCAACGTGTTTGTCCGATTCAGCCAGGAAGCCGCCGACGAGGCGCCCGTCGACCTCGGCGTTGTCTTCGCCTTCGACCAGAACGGCGAGCTCGGCGCGCGGCGCTACACGAATCTGGAGGAGAACCTGCCCGGGCCCCAGCGGACGAACTTCATCAACATCTCCGGTGGCAGGGCATGGCACGGAAGCCCGCACAACGTCAGCAGCTACGTGGCGCGCTTCCCGGTCGCCGGGCCGTTCATGCAGGTATTCGTGTCCAACCGAGCACCTCTCGAGCGCAAGGTCAGCGTCTGGGGCTATCTCGTCGCCTGATGAGGCACTCCATCTGAGCGACGGAGCCTCCACTCACGGCGAGGACGATCAGAGCCCGCGCGCGAGGCGCTCGTAGCGCCAGCGGGCCTGGGCGTAGTCGATCGTGCCCCGGCGCCAGGCGCGCAGGATCCGGCGCTTGCGCCACCAGTGGAGGATGCTCATCGCGTGTCCTTCGCCCGGTCGGGCCTAGACTCCTGCCCGTGCCGGGGTTCAGCGATCAGCTTCGGGAGGCCGCCGCGCCGATCTGGGACGCGCAGCTCGAGCACCCCTTCGTGCGCGGGATCGGCGACGGCACCCTGGCCGCGGCGCCGTTTCGCCACTGGGTGCGGCAGGACTACCTCTTCCTCGCCGACTACGCGCGCCTGCTGGCGCTCGCCGCCGCCCGCGCGCCCTCGGTCGAGCTGATGGAGCGCTTCGCCGACCTCGCGCGCTCGACGCTCCACGACGAGATGGCGCTGCATCGCTCCTACGCGGCCGACTGGGGCGTCTCCGCCGAGGAGCTCGAGGCCGAGCGGCCGACGGCGACGACCCGCGGCTACGCGGACTTCCTCCTGCGGACGGCCGCGCTCGGGGACTTCGCCGAGCTCGTCGCCGCTCTCCTCCCCTGCATGTGGGGCTACAGCGACCTGGGCCGCGCGCTCGCGGCCCGCGGCCGTCCGGCCGAGGAGCGCTACGCGCGTTGGATCGACATGTACGCCGACGAGGAGTTCGCCGTGCTCGCCCGCTGGTGCCGCGAGGCGTGCGACGCGGCGGCCGAGGGCGCGGGCGAGGACGTCCGGGCCCGCATGCGCGAGGCCTTCCTCATCTCGGCGCGCTACGAGCTCGCGTTCTGGGAGGCGTCCTGGCGCGAGGAGCCGCCGCTCCTGGCCTGAGTCGGTCCTCCTAGAGCCGTCCGGAGCGGATGACGCCCCAGACGAGCCAGATGCTGAGGAACGCCGACAGGAACAGGCCGATGGCGGCGACGAGGGGCACGCCGGCGATCTTGATCCCGCCCTCGATCGTCGCCGCCAGGATCCCCGACGTGACGGCCCCGCCGACCGCGACCATGGCGATGCCGAGCCGGTTGAAGACGATGTCCATGCGGTGGATGAGCTCGTCGAGGCCCTGGTGGCGGAAGCCGACCTCGATCTGGCCGTCCCGCACCTCCTGGAGGACGTCGTGGACCTGGTACGGGAGCTCGAGCATCATGCTCGCGTAGCTCCGGGCCTCGCTCTGGACGCGCGCGGCCACGCGCTGCGGCGTGAAGCGCTCGATCATCAGCTCGCGGGCGTACGGCTTCGCCACCTCGAAAACGTTGAAGTCCGGATAGAGCTCGATACCGACCGACCCGAGCGTGGCGATGGCGCGGTCGAGCAGGATGAACCGGGTCGGCAGCGTCAGCTGCATGCGGTAGATGAGCGCGAACGCCTCCCGGATCACCTGGATCGGGTCGATCTCGGCGAGGCTCGCGCCGTAGTAGCGGTCGAAGATCGTCCGCAGCTCGGCGACGAACTCCTCCTCGCGTTCCTTCGGGTAGCGGACGCCCAGCGAAGCGAGGCGGCGCGGGATCGCCTCGACGTTCTGGTTCACGACCTCGATGAAGAGGCCGGTCAGCTTCGAGGAGTCGTCGGGGGCGAGCTGGCCGGCCGTGCCGAAGTCGACGAGGCCGATCTGGTCGAGCTCCTCGAGGACGAGGATGTTGGCCGGGTGCGGGTCGGCGTGGAAGAACCCGTGGCGGAAGATCATCGCCATCCAGGTCTCGGCCATCCGGTAGGCGATCTGCCGCCGCTCGGACATCGTGTAGCGGTCGACATCGAGGTCGCGGAGCTGGACGCCCTCGAGCAGCTCGAGGGTGAGCACGCGCGAGCGCGAGTAGCTCCAGTAGACGCGCGGGACGCGCACGTGCTGGTAGCCGGCGAAGTTGCGGTGGAACTGCTCGGCATTCCGGGCCTCAGTGCGGTAGTCGAGCTCCTGTCGGATCGAGCGCGCGAACTCGTCGACGACGGCGACCGTGTCGATGAACTCGAGCGCGCGGACGCGCTCGCGCGCGAGTCGGGCGAGCTGGTACATCAGCTCGAGGTCGGCCTCGATCTGCCGCGGCGCGTTCGGCCGCTGCACCTTGACGACCACGCGCCGGCCGTTGGGCAGCGTGGCACGGTGCACCTGGCCGATCGACGCGGCCGCGACCGGCGTCTCCTCGAAGTCGACGTAGAGCTGCTCCAGCGTGAGCCCGAGCTCCTCCTCGATGACGGCGCGGGCCTGCTCGAACGGGAACGGCGTGACCGCGTCCTGCAGCGCCTTCAGCTCGAAGACGATGTCCGGCGGGACGATGTCCGGGCGGGTCGAGAGGAGCTGGCCGAACTTGACGAAGGTCGGCCCGAGCTCGTCGAGCATCTCCCGCAGGCGCTGGCCCCGGGGCGAGCCCTCCGGCTCGACCTCGACCTCGCGGCCCAGGCGCGAGCGGACGGCTGCCGGGCCGCGCGTCTCGAAGAGGTAGCCGAACCCGTGCCGCGCCGCGACCTGGGCGATCTCGGACATCCGCCCCAGCTGCCGCACCGCGGGCCGGGCGCTCATTCCTTCTCGACGAGTCGCAGCCGGTGCTCGAGCTGGGCCAGGCGGAGCTCGAGCTCCTCGTACTCCCGGCGGGTGACGAGGCCGAGCTCGCGGAAGAGACCGGAGAAGGTGGCGCCCGCGCGCTCCCCGACCCGCAGCGCCTCGCCGCGCCAGCGCCCGACGACGTCGTCGACGATGGAACGGGCCTCGTCGCGGCTGACCTTGCCGCGGCCGGCGAGCTCGTCCACCAGCTCCTCGGTCCGCTCCTTCGTCAGCGCGACGACGCCGACGCCGGCCAGGAAGAGCTCCTCCGCGGTCGCGCGGAGCGAGCGGTCGGAGTCGTTGCTACCGGGCTCGGCCATGCGGCCTCGCGCGCCGGCGCTTCCGCCGCGCCTCCCGCCTCGCCGCGGCGCCGTCCTTGCCCCCGTCCCCGGCCGGAACCTCGGCCTCCTCCTGCTCGCCCTCCTCCACGGCGACGGCGACCGGCGCGGCCTCCGGCTCAGGCGCCGCCTCGGGCTCCGGCGCCGGCTCGGGCTCGGGCTCCTCGCCCGCGCGCCCCTCCGACTTCTCGCCCACGGTCTCGAGCTTCTCCTGGAGGCCGGCGTCCTTGCGCCGCGCGAACTCGGGCTCCCGCTCCTTGAGGACCGCGAGGAACGGGGTGGCGATGAAGATCGTCGAGAACGCGCCCGAGGCGATGCCGATGAGGAGCGCGAACGCGAACTCCTTGAGCGTGTCGCCGCCGAAGAGGATCAGCGAGAGGATCGGCAGGAGCGTGATGAACGTCGTCGCCAGCGAGCGGCGGACCGTCTCCCAGAGCGACTGGTTGGCGATGGCCGCGAAGCTCGACTTGCGCATCAGCGGGATGTTCTCCCGGACGCGGTCGAAGATGATGATCGTGTCGTACATCGAGTAGCCCAGGATGGTGAGCAGGGCGGCCACGGTCGCGGCCGTCACCTCCCAGCCGAAGAGCGCGTACACGCCCATCGCGACCGTGATGTCGTAGAACAGCGCCCGGAAGATCGGGAGCGCGAAGATGAACTCGAAGCGGATCGTGACGTAGATGACGATCAGGATGAGCGAGGCGATGATCGCGTAGATCGCGCTCTTGAGGATCTGCTCGCTGAAGCTCCCGGAGACGTTGCGGATGCCGATCGACTCGGCGCCGAGGTCGTTCTCGAGGGCGAACGTGAGCTCGTTCTGCTCCGCCGTCGTCAGCGACTCGGTCTTGATCTGGAACTGGGTGTACTCGCCGTTCGTCTCGTCGCCCCGGCCCTGGATGACGGCTCCGGCGCGCCCGAGGGCCCCCATCTCGTCCCGCACGTCCTCCACGGCCGTGGGCTCCGCCGTCTCGAACGAGACCTGCGTGCCGCCCTCGAAGTCGATGCCGAGGTTGAGGCCCTTGAAGATGATCGCGCCGACGGCGACGACGAGGACGACCGTGGCGGTCGTGAACCAGATCCGCCGCATGCCGACGATGTCGACCTTCTGCCAGTCCGGGATCCTCTCGGCGCTCGCGCCCATGAACCGCGGGTTGTCGAACCAGCGGAAGCGCGCGAGGACGCCGAGCAGCGCGCGCGTGGCGAGCACCGCCGTGAACATCGAGATGAGCGTCCCCAGGAGCAGCATGAGCGCGAAGCCGCGCACGCCGCCGGTCGCGACCATGAAGAGGACGGCCGCCGTGATCATCGTCACCACGTTCGCGTCGACGATCGTGCCGAAGCCCTTGCGGTAGCCGGTCGCGATCGCCGCGCGCACGGATTTGCCCGCGCGCACCTCTTCCTTGATGCGTTCGAAGATGACGATGTTCGCGTCGGCCGCGACGCCGATCGTGAGGATGATCCCGGCGATGCCCGGCAGGGTCAGGGTCACGTTGAACGCGAGGATGGCGCCGTAGAGGAAGACCCCGTAGACGGCGAGGCCGATGATGGCGACGACGCCGAGGAAGCGGTAGACGAGCAGGAGGAAGAGCGCGACGGCGATGAGCCCGCCGATGCCGGCGATGAGGGCCTGGCGGAGCGAGTCCTCGCCGAGCGTCGCCGACACCTGGGTCGAATCGACCTGGACGAACTCGACGGGGAGCGCGCCGGTCTGGAGGACGAGCGCGAGGTCCTTCGCCTCCTCGATCCCGTCGAGGCCGGTGATCTGGGCGCTCCCGCCCGCAATCCCGTCCGCGAGCTGCGGGTCGGTGAAGTCGATGATCGGGAACGAGCGGATCTCGTTGTCGAGGACGATGGCGAAGCTCTGCGCAAACGCACGCGCGTCCTCGCCGCGGCCGGTGACCCCGTTCTGGGCGGCGAGGAGCGCGCCGCGCTGGGAGAGCTCGCGGGTGATGTCGTGGAACTTGTCCCCGCCCTCGTCCGTGAAGTCGAGGAGGACGATCGGCTGCCCGGTCTGCGTGTCGAAGTCCTGGCGCGTCCCGTCGGCGTTCAGGTCCTCGCCGGTCAGCTCGGGGACGGGGCTCTCCGCGTCGTCCGGCTGGTACGTGTACAGGTAGTACCAGGGCTGCGCAGCCGAGACGCCGCCGGGGCAGGGCTTGGCCGCGGCGCTCTCATCGTCGGTGTTGCTTCCGCAGGTGAGGACCGTGCGGTTGCTCGGGACGACGAAGAACTCGGAGCCCTCGGGGGCCTCGCCCCGCTCGACCTGCTGGAGCAGCTCCTCCTTCGTGGCTGCGGGCCCGGCGAGGCGCTCCTTCTCCTCGCCGTAGAGGTACCACTCGCGCGCGGTCGTGCCCTCCGGCAGGTCGTCCTCCGCCGTCAGCAGCGGCAGCAGCGTCGGGCTCGGCACCGGGTTGCCGCTCGGGTCGGCGGAGATCGGCTGCACGTCGCCCTGGAGGTCGTAGAACTCGAGCTGGGCGGTCTGGCCGATGACGGAGGCCGCCCGCTGGGCGTCGAAGACGCCGGCGAGGTCGACGACGATCTGGTTCGGCTCCTGCCGCCGGATCTCCGGCTCGGAGACGCCGATCTTGTCGACGCGCTGGCGGATGATCTCCACCGAGCGGTCGAGGTCCTCGTCGGTCAGCTCCTGGCCCGCCTCCGGCCGGGCCTCGAGGACGACCTCGAGGCCGCCCTGCAGGTCGAGGCCGAGCGTCGGCGACCGAAAGGTGCCGAGCACGATGACGGCGGCGACTGCGCCGAAGAGGGCGAGCAGGATGAGGAGGTAGCGGCGGAGCGACACGGCTGGTGGCTAGCGGCGGGCCTGCTCCTCGGCGACCGGCTCGGGCTCCGCGAACGTATCGGGCTCCGGCGCCGTCTCCGGCTCGGGAGCCTCCTCGGGTTCCTCGGCCATGGCGGCGGCCTCCTCGGGCGTCACCTTGCTGGTGATCGCCCGGCGGGCGACGGCGATCCTGACGTCGGCGTCGATCTCGAGCTGGACGCGCTCGTCGTCGACGGCGGTGATCTCGCCGTAGATGCCGCCGGCCGTGATCACCTCGTCGCCGACCTGCAGGTTCGCGAGCATTTCCTGGACGCGCTTGGCCTGCTGGCGCTGCGGACGGATCAGCAGCAGGTACAGGAACACGAGCATCACGAGAAAGAAGATGAAGATTGGGTCCACTTGCCGAGCCTCCTAGCAGGCTGCCTCAACCGCCCCGGGCCGCTCCTGCGCCGCGGCCGCGAGGTAGACGGAAACGCACATGCTGCGGCAAAACGGTAGCAGGCGACGGGCCTCGATCAGGCTTCCAGCCGCCCGAGCGCGTCGGCCTTCAAGGCGGCCAGGCGCCCCTCTCCGATCGCCTCGCGCGCCGCGGCGGTGAGGTCGAGGAGGAAGCGGACGTTGTGCTCCGAGAGGAGGACGAGCCCGAGCAGCTCCTGCTGGTTGACGAGGTGGCGGAGGTAGGCGCGCGAGAAGCCGGTGCACGCGCGGCAGGGGCACCCCTCCTGGAGCGGGCCGCCGTCGCGCGCGAAGCGCGCGTTCCGCAGGTTCAGCCTCCCCTCCCACGTGAGGGCCGACCCCGTGCGCCCGAGCCGCGTCGGCAGGACGCAGTCGAACATGTCCACCCCGCGCTCGATCACCTCGAGGATCCCGGCGGGGTCGCCGATGCCCATGAAGTAGCGTGGCCGCTCGGCCGGCAGGAGCGGCGCCGCCCACGCGACCGTGTCGAGCATCGCCTCGCGGTCCTCCCCCACGCTGAGCCCGCCGAGCGCGTGGCCGTCGAACCCCAAGCCGGCGATCTCCTCCAGGGAGCGGCGTCTGAGCTCCCGGTCGGTGCCGCCCTGGGCGATGCCGAAGAGGAGCTGCCCCTCGGCGCGGGGCTCCGCGAGCTGGCGGGCGGCCCAGCGCGTCGTGCGCTCGACGGCGAGCTCGAGCTCGTCCCACGAGGAGTCGGCCGGGGGGCAGACGTCGAGGCACATGGCGACGTCCGCGCCGAGCTGACGCTGGACGCCGGCCGCGAGCTCGGGCGTGAAGCGCGCCTCCTCCCCGTCGTAGACCGAGCGGAAGGTGACGCCGTCGTCGTCGGCCCGGACGATCGTGTCACGGAGGGAGAAGACCTGGAAGCCGCCCGAGTCGGTGAGGAGGGGGCCGTCCCACCCCATGAAGCGGTGCAGACCGCCCAGTTCCGCGATCAGCGCCGCGCCGGGGCGGAAGTGCAGGTGGTACGTGTTTCCGAGGAGGATCGTCGTCCCCAGCTCGCGCAGCCGCGCCGGATCGAGCCCCTTGACGGTGCCCTTGGTGCCGACGGGCATGAACGCCGGCGTGGGCACCTCGCCGTGCACGGTCCGGAGGACACCCGCCCGGGCTTCGCCGTCGGTCGCGGTCACCGTGAAGCTCACGGCCCGACTCCGTCTCGCCTTCGGCACGGTCCGTCACACATGGGTGCGGATTCTCTCGGTACGCTCGAAAGCGGGTGGTGGGACGGGGTGCCCCTGGTCTTCTCCACACGCGCGCGAGCCCCTCACAGGATCAGCATCGCATCGCCGAAGGAGTAGAAGCGGTAGCGCTCGGCGATCGCCTCGCGATAGAGGCGCCGCGTCTCCCCGACGCCGGCGAACGCCATCACGAGGGCGAGCAGCGTCGAGCGGGGCAGGTGGAAGTTCGTCACGAGCGCGTCCACCCGCCGGAACTCGAACCCCGGCGTCACGAACAGGCTCGTCCTCCCCGCGAGCGGCCCGCCGCACGCGAGCGACTCGAGGACGCGCACGGTCGTCGTCCCCACGGCGACGACGCGCCCGGCGGCCCGGATCCGCTCCCACGCCGGCTCCTCCACGCGGTAGCGCTCGCTGTGGATCTCGTGGTCGTCCAGGTCGTCGGCGCTCACCGGGCGGAACGTGTCGAGCCCGACGTGGAGCGTGACCCGCTCGACGTCGAGACCGGCGAGCAGCTCCTCCGTGAAGTGGAGGCCCGCCGTCGGGGCGGCCGCCGACCCCGCTTCGTCCGCGTACACGGTCTGGTACCGCTCGGGCTCCGCGAGCGGCTCGACGATGTACGGCGGCAGCGGCGCTTCGCCCGAGGGCGGCCCCTCCAGCCGGACGAGCCAGCGCCCCTCCCCCCGGTGCTCGACCAGCTCCGTCCCGTCGAGCCGCATGCCCGCCCGCAGCCGCCGCGTCGGCCGGGCGAGCGCCTCCCAGAGCCCGTCCCCCGCCGGCTCCAGCAGCAGGATCTCGGCCTCGCCCCCGCCCGGCCGGCGGACGCGCAGCCGCGCCGGCACCACGCGCGTGTCGTTGACGACGACGAGGGCGCCGTCCGGCAGCTCGGCCGGGAGGTCGCGGAAGCGCCGGTGCCGCGTGGCCCCGGTCGCGCGCTCGTACACCAGGAGCCGCGAGTCGTCGCGCCGCTCGAGGGGGCGCTGGGCGATCAGCTCCGGCGGCAGGTCGTAGTCGAGCTCGGCGGTCCTCAATGCAATCCGACGCCAAGAGTAGATTCAGCGCCATGGATCGGGAAGCGCTGGAGCGGGCACGCGTCCGCCTCGCCGAGGCCCGGGAGGAGAGGCCCGGCAGGGGCGAGCTCGAAGCCGCGCTCGAGCGGGCGGAGAGCGCCCTCGGCGCGCTGGCGGAGACGGCGGCCGAGCTCGAGG
>Ga0299914_10000216_pt1 | contig 33872 bp, 36 predicted proteins | sample RVTome_10_FD_201361 | JGI IMG/M metagenome (GOLD analysis project Ga0299914, IMG submission 201361) | Soil microbial communities from uranium-contaminated site in the Upper Colorado River Basin, Wyoming, United States - RVT153D57 (version 2) ... | reverse complement strand
AAGATTGATATAGCTAAGTATGCTGTAGAAAATATTAGAACCAAAGAGACTTTTCATGCAAGAAAAGTCCCAGAATTCATGCGGCAGATGTTATTGGAAGGAGGATTAGTTGAATACTATAAAAAGTGTAAACAATTTCCATGGATCCAAAAATAGAACTTTAACTTTCAGTCCTTTTATTGTTGGACGGTATTAGAGATGAGCTACATGACTTCATCCTGTTATTGACATTGACATTGACATTTTAGAGGTATGTTGATAAAACTCATCGCACGTTCTCCTTCCCTTTACAATCAGGACGATCTACGTTTTTGCTTACTATCACTATAGGTATAAGACTCTATCGCGTTAAGAAATAGGATATTATTTTATATCATTCTTGTATTCGTTCCCGAAATATTTTATCCTTATCAGCTACCGTGAATATGATTCTCAGTTACAACTTTTGAATAATGGGAATTTTGTTAAGATATGACTTGCAAGAAGCCCTGTTAGACACAAAGCTACCAAATTCGAAGAGGTTTTTGCCATGCATAAGGGTTATGAGAGATGTTCAATATATTGGCTATTTATAGAGCAGGATAAAACAAAGTTGGTTGCTACCACGCAATTAGGACAATTTCGTGTCCGAAGTAAAGAAGGCTAATTGGAATTCCTAAGTCTTTATCGATCATTACTTCACATATTATTGTCGTTATGGAAAGAATTGTTATGCGCAGATTAATATACATAAGAGATAGATTATGATGACGATTCCCAAATGAAATGTCAACAATGAATGAAGAGCTATTATTACTTCATAAATTAAATAAAAAAATAGTAGATTGTAAATTATGTCCTCGTTTGACAAAATACATTGGTGAAGTAGGGAAACATCAAACAAAGAGGTTTATAAACCAAGTCTATTGGGCTAAACCAGTTCCAATTATGGAGACTCGTATTATTATTATTATATACTATTATCGTTACTTATTAGACTTTATTTTATTCGACTCTTTAGTACTTCAATCGTCTTCATTTCTCCCTCTTTGATTGAACCTTTTATTGTTTCTGGCGAAAAATCTGCATTTTCGTAGATATTGGGAAAAAGCTCATCACGAGTTATATAATAAATGTCTTTTATTTCAGTGCCTCGTTCTTGCTTATATTTTTTGTATTTGCGGCGAATTCTTTTAAGTTGCTTTGGATCCACGTTCGTGAGATCAGTACGAGCTTCAATCAATTGGTAGAGTTCATCGATGTACTTTAAGTACATCGTAATCACTTTAGACATTGTTATATTGTGCTCGGTTTTATCACAAAATATTATATCTCTAGCTCTATGATAGACTTCAGGCTGGTTCTTTGGTAACGCATCAATTTTTTTTGGATAGTTTTCTACTAGAAATATACGTTTATCATTCACTGGAGATGCATCTATAACCTCTCTTACTGGAGTGTTACTAAGTAGGCCTCCATCCCATGCATATATTCCATCTTCCACTTCTACCCACGGGAAATTATACATCGGATAAGCAGAAGTTGCAAGTATGTGTTTTGGTGTGATTTGCTGTTTAAAGCTATCAAATGTCAACGGTTCTGCAGTTAAGATGTTTACTGCTGTCAATATCAAACGTAATTTAGAGTTTCCATTAGGTCTTAGTTTATCATAATCAATATACTTGTCTAAAGTCTTTATTACAGGTGTATGATCATACATATAAGTCCAATTCTGTGGTCTAAAATATTCAGGATCCGTTAATGCATTTTCCTGTTTCCACCTCGGTTTAAACATTCCATCATTTCCAAATATTGCCGAGCTATAGAAAGCACGTAGCTGCTTCATTCTTATAGCACGTTCATATGTATCAGTTTTTAGTGAAGCATAATTTTCCTTCTGACCTGCTGAGTCTATGGGTGAGCCATAAATATAAGAATAAGAAAATGGGACCAGCAGCTTTTCTACGAAGTCAGGTAGCGAACTAAGAGTAGGTGATAGATTAACTTTATCCAGATCAACGAAGCTTTCAGATAATTCTATCCAAAACTGTTCTAGAGTTTTTTTTGGATGTTTTTCATCCTTGCTACCAGCTATAATTGCTGCGTTTATGCCTCCAATAGACGTGCCTGCAACAATATCAAGCCCAATATTGTTATTCGCGATTGCTTTAAACACTCCACAGCCAAAGGCTCCTAAAGATCCGCCACCCTGAAGAATTAACACATTTTCAATTTTTTTATTCTTGTCTACTTCTGCTTCTACGGGTGGTGCCGACAATGATGATGGTCTTTTTTGACTTTTCATCTGTAACACTTAAAAATGCTTCTAATGTCTAATGGATCATAAAAAAGTTAAATCAGAGAAAGTACAGATGATTGCTTAACAGATGATGAAGGCAGCAATTTTTGAGAAGCCTGGTTTAGAGAATTTAAAAGTCAAAGATAACGTAGAAAAACCAAGAATAGGCGACCACTGTGTACTGATAAAGGTCAAAGTAACTGGGATAAATCCGATAGACCATTTCGTAGTTTCTGGCACATTACCAAAAATAGAACCTATTCCGCATATACCAGGAGCAGAATCAAGCGGTATAGTAGAGGAGATTGGACAACATGTCGATGATAGTCAAATTAAGAAAGGAGACAGGGTGATTGTACACAATAAGGTCTTCGATGGAACGTGTGATATGTGTCTTGATGGTCTTGATATGATCTGCAGAAATGGTGGATTGATTGGTGCTATCACGAATGGAGGTTTTGCAGAATATATAGCAGTACCTGACAGAAATGTATTTAAGATACCCGACGATTTGGATTGGGACATAGCTGCAAGCTTACCTGTGACTTCATTAACACCATATCATGCCCTAAAAGAAGCTTCACTGAGAATAAATGAATATCTCCTTGTATTTGGGGCATCGGGTAATACAGGAATGATAGCAGTACAACTAGGAAAGAAGATGGGGGCAAAGGTTATTGCAGTTTCCAAGAATAGTTGGATAAAAAATGATTATGGAGCAGACCACGTTATAAGTGATTATGCCAAAGTACCAGAGCAAGTAAAAGAAATAACCGAAGGTAGAATGGCAGATGTTGTTCTCAATTCTCTTGGTGTTGGAACATGGGATAACAGTTTTGCTTGTATTGGTATAAATGGCAGATGGGTTACATTTGGTGGTTTAACAGGTGCAGATGTTAAATTAAATGTTCAGTCTCTGTATACAAATCAGATTAAACTTATAGGTTCAACTGGAGGGACTAGAAAAGACATGCACGAACTTATTGCCAACTCCAAGGAATTAAAAGTTAGAGTATGGAAAAGGTTTAAACTTGAAAATGTTAAAGAAGCACTACAATCGTTGTTTGCAAGTGAGAGAGACGGAAGAATTCTTTTAGAGGTGGCCTAGAAAATACTTAACTTGACATAGATTTTTTGTGCATCAATCTTATGCTGAATTATATTGAATATGATTGCTACGATAATGATTTCATCACCCAATTCTTAGCGGATTTTATATCTCTGCGTTAGTTCATGTCCACTATTTTGCCATTGAATCGACACTTTAGCTCCAACTTTCTTTCTTTCAATGTATGATGAGATTGTAATGAAAAATCCCAAAGGTTTATTCAATTAAGTATGGGATACATATTATGAAAATACTAAGTAAACTAAACTCATGGATTGATAGAGATAAACCAGTCATTAAGAGTAAACCAATCACTAAAACTACTGACCATCAATTACCTGAATATCATGAAATGGCAAACATTGTATGTGATCAATGCAAAGCGCCAAGACTATATCGAGTTGGAACTGAATATAGCTATATACTACATTGCTTTCGTTGTGACAAAGTTGAACAAGTTGTTGTCTGGTGATTAATACTCGAGAAATGACTCACTTACAACAACAACAACAGCTAAGGACTATAACTTACTAGACGATAGATAGAGATGATTAGATAATGAATAGGACCTTGCTCATAATAGCTCTAACCATTGTTGTAGTCATCTCTGTAGTTAGTATTATACTAGTAGTGCAAGGTCAATGTATTCCAAATCCAGAGATGGTCAATAATGGTAACAATAGCATTCCTCAACAGTATGATTTTGGTGATGATGGCTCATTGCCCTACCCTAACGAAGGAGAAATCTTAATTGTTGTGAGCAATATTGATGAGCCTATCTGAAAGAATGGACTGGTAGTGTGATCTATGGAAATGGAGACATTAAATTTTTCGATGGTGCAGGAATGAGTTAAATTGTTATGGAGTGTTCTTATGACGATACCCTTCGTCATGAAGCAACCTTGTTGTATTTTGCAATATGAATTGAAGTGTAAGAGGAATTCAACTGGCATATTGCAGATTAAGTATTATTGTGAACATTGACAAGTAGAAGGCGTAAAGGGTGTGACACACAGGTGCCATTTCAGAAAATGTGGTTAATGGACCTGCTAACAGAGAACTTGAACCGTGATTTGTCAACCTTATAATTTGAGGCTTATCTTTAGGAGACTTATTCTGGTTCTGTAATCTGATTCTTCACTATTCGTACAATCGTACAGGAAACAAGGATTCTTGGAATAAAGATTTGCTAATTTATAAGTACTGGTTTTTTATTATTTTTGGGCTGAATGGAGTGGTCATTGGAGAATGATCGGACCATTATAGAACAGTCACTTCACACAATGAGAAATACAAAAATTTACAATTTTAATTATTAGATGCAGGATATGTTATATTTCCTTTTTCAAAAGACGCGAACGACGTGATCTTGTGGAGCGAAGCTTTATGAATATCATCAATAATATTTTAAACTATAAAATCCATTGCAGATAGGCAATCGCTTATAAGCCTACGATGACATCGCCAGGGTAACGCTTTTGCGCACATAATCACTATAAGGTCAGCGGGGTTATATTTTCTCAATGAAAGTAATTTACTGATGCCCCCTTGAAAGTCATCTGTATATAATCAGCATAAGCTCTAAAACTTTTATTCTTCCAAGCGTAATTGTTATCATATTCTTGTTGATGAGACTTAACTTTTTCTTTTCTTCTTCCGGCTAGTTTTTCGATATGGATGTATTCGATATTGATTTGATAGCTCTATTTCCATGTTGTCTTTATTATATTGTGGTCATAACTTTGAGCTAGGAAAACGCCGTATATCCGCTACTATAGAAATATGGTTTTGCAATAGTAAAGCTATGAATCTATTCCATGAGCGATTCGAATGCCCGATAGTAAAGATTATCCGGCCGTCAAAAGACCCTAAAGAACATACTGATAATTTTCACTCGGATGAGAATTATCCAGCTTATATTCTATACCGTCTTTCTGATTCTTTTATCGGGTAATCATTAGCACTCATATCGCGTCTGCTCATCAGTCCATCATCTTGGAATTCCCAATGTTCATTGCCATGTGTACGCATCCACTGATTAGGATTCTCCGCATCTCTCCATTCATACTCAAAACGTACTGAAATACGATTTGCGGTATAGCACCAGAGCTCTTTCATGAGTCGATAATCAAGTTCTTTCGCCCATTTCCTCTTTAGAAACTCTATTATCGCTTCCTTGCCGTTAAAGAACTCAGTCCGGTCTCTCCAACAAGAATCTAATGTATATGCCTTGGCTACAAGTTCAGGGTCTCTTGTGTTCCATGCGTCTTGAGCTGCCTTGACTTTGGTCCTGGCAGTTTCTTCATTAAAAGGAGGTTTAATCGTGAGCGCACTGTTCATAGTCTCTGCTCTTCTACTGTATTTATTGGTTAATAAGATTATTATAAATGAAGTTACTTTTTTGGTCAATTAGCATGCGTATCCTTAACTATTGCTAGAAATTGAATATTTAATCCTTATCCAATTCTTTTAATCTGGCCATAATCTTATTATCCCTTAACCACCTCTTCAACCATGGACTAGGGATTTTGCAGGTAGCTAAGACGATGATGATGTTGGAATTGTTTCATTCATAAAGGAAGATTACTATAATGATAAATGTGCCTGAAGGGTACTACTTTAATATCATTTTTAGATAGGTAGTTGCTTACTTTGAATATGCTGTAATTTTTCTTCTACCCCTTTCACATTTAACACTGACGGACCCTTTTCAAGTAGAGCAAACTTTGCTTCATTACATTCCTTTAATAGCGTGAGAGCTGCAATTTTTTCCTTAACTGTGAGATGAACGCCTTGACTCCAATCTCCGTATTTATATAGACTCCAAGCTTCTCTCCTAATCTCATTTATCCCATCTATGTGCTGTTTGTAACAGCATGTTAAGTCACCTTTAGCTAACAAATACGAATCGTTTTGAAAGCTCTTTCAATGCTTTGACATCTCTACTTATGGTACTTACATGTACATGTAGAATTTGAGCTATTTCTGTTTCGCTATGACCTTGCACTACTTCTCTTCTACGTTCTTCTATGTAGTGAATCCATTTCCTTTGCTTGTTCATACGCAATTTTTGCATTTCAGCTGCAGCCCTATGCTGGCTTGCATAAGGCTTTACTAATGGTTGATTCTGTTCATAGTTATCACTGTTCATACTATATTATAGTAACTACTCACCAATATACGTTACTGTTTGGAGTAACTATAACTAACTTAAACCAAGTCTTGATCATTAACCCTTATCTAGTCCTTAATAAGAAACTTTGGGTGGGTATAGAATAGTTAATACATACCTCAGAATCAAGCCAGTCATTTAGTAGTAGGTAGTTCGGCATGAACAGAATTAGATGTTATTACAAAAAAGGTGCTTTTTGCACTTCATGCTTCTATTTATCCTCATAATATACAAAAAACATTGCATGATGTATTTAAATTCCATTCTTGGACCTTCTAGTACCGTATCAATAACAGGGTGTTATGACTGTCCACGAGTCGTACAAGAGGATTGTAAAATGGCTTGAACGAGAAAAATTTGTGCTAACGCTTCAAAAAATGGCAAATTATGATTTCTATGTGAGAGTTGAAATTCAATAATTTCATTTGCGGTTAATCATTCTATTATGCATAGTCTGTAATGCTTCTGCTATCGTGTCATCTGATGACAATGTGAACACATTGTTCGTCATAACGTCTGAAACTTTCATCAAGGTAGGCGCGTACTAAGATTCTTAGAATTAGATTATGAGGCTTTCTCAACAAACACGAGTTGATAGAAATGAATCAGCATTTAGAAGACATATAACTATAATCATGTCTGCCGAAGCATAGTACAGCGTTGTACTAGGTACCGCATTGGTTTGTTATTAAATTAAAATAAGCTATAATGGTTACCATAATAAAAAGAACAGCAATAATATTATGACCATAATGGGAACTCAAACGAGGGCATCTAAGATTGCCAAGATACTAGAGTTAATTAAGGGTGTAACAATTATGACCAAGTTGTCACATGATTTATCCATGAGCTATAGGCAACTTAGAAGAACTATGGCAGAGCTGGTAGATAGAGGATTTTTCCGGTTTACATGTATGGCAGTTGTGATGTCAATCGAATACATTTTTCTAAAAGTAACCGTAAGCTATACTATGATTAGGGTAACTGAATAGACTTTCATAAACCGATAGTCGAAATGATTACACGGTTAAAAGCAGAACATAAGAAATTTGAATCCAATTTAGCCAGGGTAAAAACAAGTATAGAGGATGACAACATTACTATGGCATCAGAGATCATACGAGGTATAAGCGATAAGATCTTGCATCATGCAGTAGAAGAACCGAGACTGATGTGAATGATCGTACAGAAGCTAAAAAAGAATCTGCAGAATCTATCAAAATCATGCAAGAACACAATTGGGTGATGAATTTTCTTAAAATGAGGCTATTAGCGATCGAAAGGTACCTAACTCCTCTGATCGTAGTGAAAATGAGCAAGCTAAGAACGATTTAAATGAAATTGTCAGTAACCTAAGAAAACACCTCAGAGAAGAGGAGCAGGTTGTTTTCCCTCTAGCATTAAGAGCTGAGGTAGCAGGATAGCGGCAATTCTGAATTATCATGTTATGAGGATCGCATGTGACGGTAGAAATGATGTAATCCATATATAGCTTCAAAACATAGTAAAGTACATGCCTATTGATCAAGATTTTCCAAAGAGCCACCAAGTAATTGGTAAACATAAACTTGCAGATGGTGAACACTTCCACTTCGTATGGGGACCAGGTAGGTCGGATGCTGAAACATCTACTAAACCAGAGGTTCAAGAAGCGTATAAGGCTAGGGGCGAAGAGTATGCAGCGTTAGGAGTACATGGAACAATGGTTGCAGTTGACTGGGACTCTTGTTATGCTGATGGCGCTTGTATCGAGGCTTGTCCAGTACAATTATTTCAGTGGTACCGAACAGAAAATGATATCCCTGCTATCGAATTGACAAACGCTACTAGTGCAGGGACTGGTGATAACGAGAACAGAGATGGACGCAAGGATTATACTGATAAATCGGATCCTATTAGAGAACATGATTGTATTTGGTGTATGGCTTGTGTATCTGTTTGTCCTCCACAAGCAATCAAAGTGGATCAAGCTAATTTAGAGGATCATGAAAGAGCTGCAGGTACATTTAATGAAGAATTGGCAAGAGGTAGTGCTCCTCCACCGCATGCACACTAATCACACATTATTAATTCTACGTTAAAACATGACAACAGAAATGAACTCATAGTATCAAGAATAGTGAAGTCATAAACAACTTGATGAAGGTTTGAAGCCTTATTCCCAGGAGATCCACTTTAACATCCTTAGAGTCATAATAAAATGAGTACATCAAGGAAATATACATCTACGTAATTGCATCTACTCTTTCATTCCATAGAAAAAGTAACGAAAAAGCGAAAAAGTCAAAATCATTAATCTGCATCTTATATAGAAGAATATGAAAATGAAAAATGAGGATGCAATATTTGGGCCTCTGGATATGATAATAGAGAAGTGCCAATTTAGAAAGGATACGAACTATACATTCTGTTCAGATGTGATAGCTTATCGGCCTAAGTAGGTTTTATAAACATCCGATGATAGTAATCTTGATATCCTAAATCTGATAGCCAACAAACAGTCTAGATCTACACTACTCTAAGCAATCTAAATAAGTATCGTAATACATGCAATAGAGAGGTTATCGAGAACGATCTCTAGAAAAACGGCTAGCAAGGTGGGACTTTTTTTGGGGCCTCTATTGTTTGTGATTATTCTATTTATACCCATAGAAGAATTTGAGCAGGAGTTATCTTTCGAAGCTAAAATAGTTTTAGCAGCAACCATTTGGATGGGAGTATGGTGGATTACGGAAGCAATTCCTATTTATGTGACTGCTTTGCTACCTCTAGTGATATTTCCTTCCTTATACGTTACTAGTATTGAAGAAACATCTTCAAATTATGCAGACTCAATTATTTTCTTATTTCTCGGAGGTTTCTTGCTGGCAAAGGCAGTAGAAAAATCAAATCTACATAAACGATTTGCATATACAATATTGAACATATTTGGTACAAATCCAAAATATATTGTTGCTGCATTTATGCTAGTAACATGGATTCTTGGAGCATGGATGAGCAATACTGCGACTACAATACTAATGCTTCCGATAGCTTTGGCAGTCATTTCCTTAATAAATGACATAAGAAAACACGAAAGATTTGTGACATGTCTTGTTCTCTCTGTAGCCTATTCTGCGAGCATAGGAGGTGTAACAACCCTCATAGGAACTCCACCAAATGCAATATTTGCATCCTTAGCTAACTCTATTACTGGAACCGATGTTACCTTCAGTCAATGGCTATTAATGGGTTTACCTATTAGTGCAATCTCTCTCTTTATTGCATGGTTATATATGATTAGGTTCGGCTCCAAAATTACAGATATCAAATCAGACATAATTGGCGGAAGGAATATAATTAAAAAGAAGATCTCAGAACTTGGACATCTCAGCAGAGATGAAAAGGTGGTTGCTGCGGTGTTTGTCCTAACAGCTGCGGCATGGATTACCCGAGGTTTACTGTGGAAGGATATTTTTCCTATGATTGGTGATTCCACAATTGCTATTGCATCAGCTATTTCGTTATTTATACTTCCATCCACGTCTGGGTCTTCAAAACATACAGGGAAAGAGCTTAAGGATAAAGGTTTTGATTATGACAGAGCTGAGCGAATTGTAGAGAATAGTGAAAGCGCCGGGAATACTAGCAATACCTCTAGAATATTGGATTGGAATACTGCTGTCAAGATTCCCTGGGGGGGCCTCGAACTACGAATATATTTTATTAGAAACAGAATATGCATATGATTTGGAAAAGTACCTTTATATTTTTTGAGAAGGGATATTATGAGTAATGCGTAAACAACAAGCGATTTATACCAAATATTCAGCGATACTTGTTGCAGTTGATGGTTCCAATGAATCAATGAATGCGGCAAGACATGCTATAGGATTAGCCAAAGATAATGGGGCCAAGCTATTTGCCTTGACGGCTATGCGACTTCCATCTATACCGGGTTGGTGGCCGATAGAGTCTCCTCATTCATGGCAGATGAAATATGCGAATGAAAGAAGAAAATGGTTTCAAGAGATTAAGCATCTTGCAAGAGAAAATGGAATTACAGTTCAGACAGATATAGTGGAAAGTTCAATGCCTCCTGAAGGTGCGATTACGAAGTACGCTCAGGAGCACGATGTTGATGTAATTGTAATCGGAACCAAAGGAGTTAGCGGGTTTGCGAAACAGCTTCTTGGAAGTGTTGCGTTAGGAGTTGTGACTTATGCTCACTGTACTGTGATAGTGGTTAGATGAATTGAATAACTATACTATTAGTAGTATTTGATTGAGATGTCTAATATAATTAGGATTTCAATATTGAGTTAGTTTGATAGCATTGAAGAAATTAATTTTGAGTGTTTATCAGGAATCGTGAGGGCTGAGCATAGCCGCTTCCATCCTATTTCTATTTTCTATTTTTTTTAAACATAATTAGTTAATTTTATGTTAATAGAACTCAAATCCGAGTTATGAATACAATTCATAATATTATCTTATATGGAATAGGCGACCAGTCGGTCACGGGCTAGAATGTTAACCTCCTGGTCGCCTACCTTACTTATGGTGTTATTTTTTTATTAACAAATACAAATCAATGTTAAGTCCGAATTCTCTTACTCCTTTTTTGATGGGCATGCGATTCTGTACGTTGCTGCTGTTCAATTTATACCATATTTCAGCTGACCACTGTTGTTATCGCCTTCTATGGAAGTGTTCTGCGTTGCATTTTCATTCAGATGCACGAAATTTTTTTGGTCTAACAAATCACGAAAAACCGTAGCTTTTGCATTTCATTAGCCTCTGTCTGCTGCGGTTACTGGAAAGTACCCGATAGCTAAAAACACTGCTGATTGAAACAAACTACTATTCTAATTAAAAGCCGCTATACTCTTCCCGTTCTTGAACTTGGTCCATCAAGACACGGACTATTTCCTGGCCGGTCCAACAGATCAATCCGTAAGTGATTAATTAAAATTTGCTTCTTCTGCAGTAGGAGCAGATGATCTATGTACCAGGAGATTATGTATCAATGTACGACATTGAGGGTGAAAGTGCCGGTGATGGTAAGAAACGACTTAAAGGAAGTAGAATTAGAAACATACTGCAACGTCATTTGCGCGCCAGACTTGCAGTTCGTGGATAAGATACAGAATTAAACAACGCAACAATATCAGAATAATGAAAGGATTTGAAAACCTAGGAATAATATGCCCGATTAATCTGGACTTGGAACGGAAATACTATATACCGGAGAGAGAAATATATCGGAAAACAATTAGGATCGTTTATCTAACAATGAAATGTCTTAGAATAGGTTGTCGAAACGAGTCAACAGCACCGGCGAAGTATTGATACACTATATGTGAAATAACAACAATGTACTTTGGCCAACTCTTGAAAGGACGTGTTAAAACCTTACCCTGATACGCTTCTCGAAGCCAGAGATCCTATAGTTTGCAAGCTTCTAAAGCAAGAAACGAAACTGTAGTGGATTTGAAAGAGAAACAGACTATCACAAACAATTTCTCTATATAGCACTCAAGATACCAAAGGAAAATTCTCTTGCTTTACGAGTTTTTGAGGAATCGTGAGCCTTGAATACTGCTGCCTTACCGTTCCTTAAAAAGTTGATAATCAGAATAGATCTTATATTTATTCCATCAATACATGACTAACTCGATCGCCCCTTTGATGATGTTGAGATTCACTTTCTGTTATTATGCGCTTAAGTTATTTACAAGAATGTTCATAATCACGTAATCTAAATATCATAGAAAGAAATCTTGATAATATAATGGAACCAAGAAAAATTTTAGTGCCTTACGATGGATCCAAACAGTCAGACAAAGCCCTTAAGAAAGCAGTAGAACTCGTAGAATTAATCAAAAAGGGTGGAACGAAGATCGAGATAAACATGTTACACGTGGTCCCTGAAATATATGCGCCTCCAACACTTTTTGATAGAGATGTTAATATTAAGTCGAAAATTACTGGCAAAAGACTTACTTCGCAACAATATCTCAAAGAATATTATCATGAGATGAAATCGAAAGCAAAGAATAAGCTAGAGACAAAGAAATCGAGAGAGATTGAATCGTCTAACATAATGATAAGAACTTATGTAACATATGGTGATCCTTCTGACAAAATATTGGAATTTGCAAATAAGCATCAAGTAAATCTAATAGTTATGGGAAGTATTGGATTGACTGGGTTTTCAAGGATCAAAGCCTTGGGCAGTGTTGCACGAAGCGTCTCAGAAAGAGCAAAGTGTCCTGTGATGATAGTTCGCTAGTCCAATTAGTTGCATTGAATGTTGGGAAGAATCCCTCAAAGGTTGGATCCTCTCAAAATTATGAATTTTGCTAGCTCTTTAGAACATAGATGCTGTTCAATTATTCTTCTGTTGCATTCCGATGTTTATTGTCTCTGTTCTTACCAAAAGAATTAGCTATCTTCCATCCTATTTTTATTAGATATGGAGCAATGAAAGTAGTAATGACTGTCATTGTACCGACCATTGGCAGTATGAAAGAACTGGTTGCTCCCACGTCAGCTCCCCCTTTGGCCACCACTAAAGCGAGTTCGCCTCCCGAAGATGCGGATCCGAATCCTAATTTTAAAGAGCTGACAATATCGATTTTCTGAGATCTAGAGGCCAGAAAAACAGTAAAAAATTTAGAAGCCATTGATACAAGTACCAATACTACTGCAGGTAATATAAATACTGGAATAAGTGAAATATCCATTAATGCTCCGACAGATACAAAGAATAGAGCCGCAAACATGTCCCTTATGGGTGTGGCTAGCACTTTTGTAACAGAATGTACTTTTGATTCTGCAATTAGCACACCGGCAAAGAATGCACCAGTAGCGACAGAAATACCAATCTCATGAGCAATAACTGAAAGTGCAAATACAATGCCCAAGATTGATACTATTAGAATATCATGTTGATTTGTTCTACCGACGAAATTAATAAACTTAGGCACTGTCTTTGAACCTATTACAAGTACTCCTCCAATGAATGCCAACACTATTCCAATTGAGCTTAATATCTCAATAGGTGATGGAGTTCCTGTAGAAGTCGTTGACTGCAATACGGCGAGCATGGATATGATTGTGATATCCTCAACAACTGTTACACTCAAAAGGATATGTGATGCTCTTTCTTTTATCATATCGTATTCCTCTAATACCCTCATTATTATGACAGTGCTTGTAACGGAGACAGCTAACGCAAGAAACATACTATCGGAAAGAGAATAATGAAGAACATTCAAGCCAACGAGAGTACCTATTGCAAAAGTACCAAATGCCTCAGTAATACCAATTACTAATATCTTCCTCCCAAGCTCTCGCAATTTTTGAATTGGGAATTCCATTCCTACAACGAATAGAAGAAGTACGACCCCAATCTCCGCAAATAAACTCAATATATCAATATTCAGTATAAAACTAAAGGGGGGCGTATAAGGACCAATAATCATTCCAGCGATGATATATCCTATAATTACGGGCTGTTTTAATTTGTACGAGATCAAAGTCATAATGGATGCGACAATCATGATTACCGCAAAATCTTGGAATATTTGAGCTATTTCAACAGCCATAATCTTATCTAAGATTAAAAATGGATATTATTAAACTAATCAGAGATTGATGTCATCATTCTCGAATTGGTCAGCGCTTTTTCTTAATTTGTTGAATTTACATCGTGGAGAAATGTTCAAGTGATGGTCATGAAGCCAAGACCTAATTGGTGTGTTCAAATATAACTGCCCTGCAATAAATAGCAGCGATAGTGGGTATGATGCAAGAATTGTACTGTACCTTCACCAGCAGAAAGAGGATATGATATCTAACACAATATAGACGATAGCAGCCATAAGCATAATATCCTAAAAACTTAGATAGACGGTATGATTATGGTCCCCTTTAAGTACTACCCTTCGAAAATAAGGATTAGTACAATTGTCATTGCTATCTCTTTTCTAACTCTTGTCTTCCTAAGATATGTATTCTATCTAAGCAATCTTTTTTTCACATATGCATGAAGCTGTGCATCAGACATAAATCTTTTACAAGCTGCAAGACATTTTGAATCTTCGCCCACTAGATACCTGAATAGAGACCGAGAAGACTTTGATGCATTATTTATTGCCTCAATAATTGTGGTAGAGACCAATGTTGATGGGGGTGCGTTCTTCATAGAAGGATAATAACGGGAAAGAAATGCATCTACCGTTTCAGAGTAATGCGACAATGAATCATTCTTTTCACCTTTAGCCTGCATAGATCTGTATTGGGATTTATCAGGGAATCTAATATTTGGCACAAAATTTGTGTTAATGACGCCTGGTTCTATCAGAACTATCTTAATTCCGAATGGCTGGAGCTCATATGATATAGACTCGCAAAGTCCTTCCATTGCAAATTTAGAACTTGAGTATACACACTCTCCGGGAACTCCTACCACTCCCGCTACCGAAGTTATATTTATAATTATTCCACTTCTTTGTCTCCTCATTGTTGGTATGACCTGTTTCATAACCCTTATTGCTCCAAAATAGTTTGTTTCAAATTGTTCCCTTATCTCGTTGAGAGAGATATCTTCTAACGCTCCGAATAACCCGTAACCTGCGTTATTTACCAATATATCGATTCTTTTCTTCTCGTCAATTATTTTTAGCACCGTTCTTCTTACGGAGTCTTCATCATTTACATCCATTTCAATGACACTTAAAGGAAGGCTTTCTTTGTCTACTATTCTCTCGATAATGTTCCCTTTCTGAAGGTGTCGCATGGTAGCAAATGTGTGAATTCCATTTCGAGCAAGAGCGAGGGAGGTTTCTAATCCTATTCCTGTTGAACTACCCGTAACTAGAGCTGTACCTTCCATTTATATTACTTCCACTATAACCTGTTTAAAGGTGTTTTGTCATGGTCGCCTGGCGCATCAATATTAGTTTTGAATATATTTTGCGTCGATAGTAGAAGTTATTTTAAAAAGTGGATCAGTAGGGTTTGTCAATAATGCCTTTGTGTGGCGTTAATTCTAATAAATAGGGAACTGGCTTTGTATGATACTAATTAGTGCTGCTGCCATTGACTTGCTACTTTAAGAATTCTGAGAATAATTGTTCAATTCTTTAAGTATTCAAATGAGTATTCATATAATTTTGAATAAGGGTATCCCACCCAAGTCAAAGAGTATCCTAAACTAATCTTATTTCAGTGCTTCACACAGAAAATATTAAGGCCTGAAGGGACGCATACCACAATATCCTATATAAAATAACTATTAATACATGGTCTCTTATTTATTGTCAAAAGCTAAGAGACGATATCCGTAGACGAAAAATAGTTACTTCAGTGGAAGTAGTGGATGTTCCCCCACCTAGAGAGGATGAGGTTGGAATTAAAACTGAAGATGAACTGGCAGGTACAACAACATTAAGCAAGGAAGAATTACAACAACTTTTTCAAGGCAGAAATTAAGCATTTTTATCAACACTATCTAAAGATGGTTCTCCCCACGTTACTCCAGTGTGGGTAGATATGATAGATGGCGTAATATTGGTAAATACTTTCGAGTCGTCAGTAAATAAGCATATAACGAATGATAAGAGAGTAGCTCTTGCTATAGTAGAGCAAAACAATCCATTTAATATGGCGTCAATAAAAGGTAGGGTGATTGAGCAGACGACTGAAGGAGCTGATGAACATCTAAAGAAGCTTGCCAAAAAATATCTGAGGATTGGAAAATACTACTTTCGAAAACCACATCACAGACGGATTATCATAAAGATCAAGCCAGAAAAGGTTCTCGGTCTATCAATCCGTCCTGCTTTCTATTTCCTAGCGTATTCTCCATGGCACAAGTAAATTGATTTTGACAATCAATATATCTTTAGGATCTTCGAACATGGTAACTGGGTAGATGAAAAACCGGACTTAAGAGCGGTTGACTAGATCTAGCCTTGGATCTACTAATTTTGAAGTAGTAAACCAGATTCGACGTGCTATACTAATTGTGAAATGATTTACATAGCTGCATATCTGCAGTTAGGCGTACTGCCGCAAAAGGCTAATTAGATGCTACTAATAAATAATCTAATACCTACTAATAAAACAACCATGTAAGTACGTAAAACGTTATTATCATATTGTTGTTATTTACTTAATGAAAGGTAGCACTTTTTTATTGACGGCTACTGTCATTTTTGCTATAGTTTCGATCTTATTCATACTGACACCTACACATTTGAATTACCTTGTTGTAGCTCAATCCTAAAATCAGTCCGAAGACAAGGCTCACACTTATGCAAACTTAACAAATGAGGGTGTAATTCGGCCGCTCCAGCCAAGTACAGGGGCATCAGGCAACGCTTCCTTTACTCTTGTAGGCGATGGAAATACTATGTCTTAAGTACTTAGCGGATCTGATGTCGGAAACGTTAGCGATATATCTTTAGGATCTTCTACAGGCGGCCGTTTTTCTGACTGGTCATATTCGTAGTCATATTCGTATTAGCTCCAACTGAAGGATTACTCACACAAGGTACTGGAAGTATAGATGGCAATTTTACATCTGACGAATTCAGAAGCCAGATCTCTGGGAAGCAAATGTCAGATTTGGTTAAGATGATTCTAGATGGGAATGTATACGTCAGAGTATAAACTACAGATCATCCACTTGCGGAAATTGGAGGGAAAGTTGAGCCAGTTCTTCGGTAAAATAAATCACACCAACTTTCTGACATAACGTCGAGGTCTAGTTTATCTACAGAGAAGTCGATTACACGGTATGAATAATACATTTGATTTAATAGTGATAGGTACAGGCACTGCAGCCTCTACTGCGGCATATAAATGTCGTTCTGCAGGATGGAATGTAGCAGGAATAGATTCACTTCCTTTTGGCGGAACGTGCGCGTTACGAGGATGCGATCCAAAGAAAGTTTTAGTTGAAGCGGCAAAAGTAATTGATTCAACTCAAAGGCATGAAAATAAAGGTATAGCCGGGTCGGAAGGAATTCGCATCAAGTGGTCTGACCTGATGAGCTTTAAGCGAACATTCACTGAGCCACGTCCAAACCTTAGTGAAAAGGGTTACGTCGAAGCTGGAATTGTGCCTTTTCATGGTCATGCCCAGTTTACCGGTCCGTCTACTATTAAAGTGACAAAAGATCATAGTAACGTCTACGATAACAGTGATAAGATTCGTAAAGTTAATAATCATGACATAATTCTTAGTAGTAAATACGTTGTAGTAGCGACAGGAGCAAAACCTGTGAAATTAAATATTCCTGGCTCAGAGAACATTATGACAAGTGATCAATTCCTAGAATTATCTGGTGAAAGCCTTCCTGAAAGAATTGCATTTGTGGGTGGAGGATATATTTCATTTGAATTTGCACATATCGCGGTACGTGCTGGGTCAAAGGTTACGATATTACATCGCGGCAATCAACCTCTGGAACACTTTGATCCAGACTTGGTAAATCAGTTGGTTCAAAGAAGTAGAGACATCGGGATAGACGTTAGATTAAAAGCATCGGTTAATAAAATTGACAGATTTTCATCTACTGAAGGCACTAGCGATCTGGTAGTACATTATCTGTCTAATACTTCAAATGATGGGGCAAATAATAAATCTGCTTCATCAAACTCACTGGAAGTTGATTTGGTAGTACATGGTGCTGGCAGAGTGCCAAATCTAGAAGAACTGAATCTAGTTGCTGGTGGTGTGCAATATACTCGCCACGGCATTCAGGTAAATAAATTTCTGCAAAGTATTTCAAACCCGGGGGTGTATGCGGCTGGAGATGCGGCAGATAACAAAGGCTTACCCTTAACTCCTGCGGCAAGTCATGACGGAACTGTTGTAGCAAATAATTTGACAAGAGGCAATACCATGAAATCCAATTATATTGGCTTGCCTAGTGTTGTCTTTACCATTCCCCCTATCACATCTGTAGGCACGCAAGAAAAAGAAGCCAAAGATAGGGGTTTAAGATTTAAAACGATACATAAGAACACTTCTGACTGGGCCTCCTCTAGAAGGATAGGCGAGAGCTGTTCAGGATTTAAGGTATTAATTGAGGAGGGTACCGACCTAATTCTAGGTGCTCATATAGTAGGCCCCCATGCCGAAGAGGTTATTAATATATTCTCCATTGCGATTCGATTAGGACTTACCGCCACGGCTCTTAACGATCATATATTGTATTCATATCCAACGAACTCATCAGACGTTATCTATATGTTGTCTGCCTAACAGGCGTATCTGTTGGACGAAATCCGATATAGTCATTACATATTCTAAATTGACATGACAAGTGTGCATTCTTGGAATGCCCTGAAAAAGCCATCATCACAATGCAACAGTTAATTGATAGAGTGAGTCGCCAGCGCGGCTTAAACTTAAGAAAGGATAATTGAAGGTCCTGTGGGACCAGCAGTTCACAGATTATTCTTTCTCAAAGCCTTCTCTGTGGATCCAATAATAAGTTATCCTATCTGCTCCAACAAATTGGATTCCTTGATATTCAAGGATACGAATGTTGCAGCAAGACTCTTTCTATTAGGAGTCAGAATTGCAAAATCAAACAAGCCTGCCGACCCATGACGAGGGTCTGCTTGCGTCAGGGCTGTGCATAAGTGTTAGGATAGGAAGATTATCAATTTGAGACCCCATGGTAGTAATAGCATCAAATACAAGCTCGATCATCTCATGTCCACCCTCCCCTAGAAATCATCGTATTGGTATCATTCCGAACTTTTGGTAATATGCTAATTCTACATCCAAATCGATAACTCGGAGAATTGGCCCATCGAGCCTAATTTGTGAATACTTATGCATTAAGACACGTTATGGAATCAACAATATATTGCATTAGTAAATATAAAGATTCGAGAACATGGTTACTACTGGTTATTACTAACTAGGCCATTGAACTGCTAAAAATTTTTGCTTTCGCAAAAACCACTGTGATCGAAACTACTCGCAGTCCAATGTGAAAGTAAGGACAACTGCAGAATAGATATGTTGAATACTAATCATCAATAACCTGTAAACTCCTCTACTCTGATTCTATCCCTTGGAATTTCTAATTCTTCTTGAAGCAAAGTTTGCATAGCCTTTAGCATTCCAGGAGGACCACAAATATAGAATATCGAATTTTTGAGCGCGTCAGTGTCTAGGTGCTTCAAAATCATTGCTTTGTTTATTCTTCCATATTCTCCTTTCCAATTATCTGCAGCAGGTAGTGATGATGCTTGTCCAGATTGATCTTCTTCACTAATAGTATAGATAATCTTCAAGTTTTTATTTATATTTGCCCAATCATCAAACTCTTGTTTGAATAAGATGTTGTTACGGTCCCTATTGGAATCAAACATTATTATCTTCAATTGCAGCTGCTTGTCCGTAGCGTACTTTATCATAGTTCTAAATGGAGTAACACCTATCCCCCCAGAAAGAAATATTGCAGGCTTTGAATAATCCTCATGCAATACAAATTTGCCCTCTGGTCCTCTTACTTTAACTTTTGCCCCTTCTTCTAATGATGCAAGCCTTCTTTTATAAGGCGAATCTCTTATTCGGGTACTGAACATTATAAAGTCCTCAGTTGGAGAAGATGAAATAGTAAAATGTCTGATTGGGCCTTTGGGATCATTATAGACTCCCCCTATATCAAAAAAGGCAAATTGACCTGCACTAAAATCTAAAAATGATTTTTCCTCTTTCTCTTTACCAAACTTAAAGGATACTACATCAGTACCTTCAACTTTATCTTTTTCTATTAGGGCTAGCTCAAGTTGGGAGGATTTATTATTCTTACCCTGTTTCTTAAGTAGAATGCTATTCCCATCCACTTTTACTTGGTAGGTTGGTTCTGGCTCGCTTGCAGGAGGGCTCATCACTTCTCCTGTCCTTACATCAAATTTGGAACCATGCCAAGGACATTCCACTTCAAAGCCTTCAAGGGTGCCATCTGCAAGAGGACCACCTTCATGCGTGCAAATATTGCTGATAGCATAGTATTTTCCCTCAATGTTAACTACACAAATATTTTCACCGTCAACTTGGACCTCTTTCATATGCGAGGGTTGAATATCCTTTGTATCAGCAACCTTGACAAAATCTTCACTCATGGGTTTTCTTTGATTAGGAAGGCCGACGCTATATGGCTTTCTATCTTAGTATTTGAACTTCGAGTGTGCTTTGAGCAATATCATTCCTACAGTGAGAAGGGGGAGTTTATCCTCTAGCTCAATTTGATATCTTTTAGTATGTGATTAGTTTTTATTTCCGCTTGCTTAATTGAAGCCTTTACCGTGTCTAAGGAAAAATCTGCATTCTCCCGAAGCGCTGGAATTTGCTCATCCCTGGATATGTAGTGGACTCCCTTAATTTCTGCACCATGTTGCTCAGATATTTTTTTATATTTTGTACGAATTTTTTTAAACTTCTCTTTATTTTCCTCTTTCTTTTCAGAGTCAAGCTCTCTTTCAATCATGTGATACAGCTCATCAATAAATCTAAGATAGTAAGTTATTGTTTTCGACATTTGTATACTGTGCAAAGTTTTATCGCTAAACATAATATCTCTGGCCCTGTGTTGAACTTCAAGCAAATGATCTGGTAAGCTATCACATTTTTTGGGATAGTTTTCTACAAGAAAAACTTGTTTGTCATTAACTGGAGATACCTCTATAACCTCTCTTAATGGAGTATTGCTTAGTAAGCTGCCGTCCCAGGCGTATACCCCTTTTTCCACTTCCACCCATCGAAAATAGTATGAGGGATAACCGGTCGCAGCTAGTATATGCTTTGAAGTTATTTGTTGTTTTGTACTATCAAAAATTAGCGGTTCTGCAGTCAACACATTAACTGCAGTTATTATGAGGCGTGAGTTAGGCTTACCACTGGGTTGCAATTTGTTATAATCAATATACTTTTCTGCTGTCTTCACTAAAGGTGAGTGGTCATATAGATATGTCCATTTTGCAGGTGTAAAATACTGTGGATCCGTGAATGCGAATTCGGGCCTCCATCGGGGTATAAAGACCTTATCATTTCCATAAAAAGCTGAATTATAAAATGACATTATTGATCTAAGTTGTGAAATATGTGTTGATGCAGAATGGGCTGACAGTCGTGTGGTTGGTGTTACTGGAGGAGGTGGTGTTGTGATTGGTATTGGATATTCTGCTAACCATTCTATAAAAGGAGAATTTAAGTTTGTACTACCCTCAGCTAGTTCCAACCAGTATTGTTCTAGTTCCCTTTCAGGATGATCTTCTTTACTGCCTGCGATGATAGCAGCATTCAGTCCACCAATTGATGTACCAGCAATTATGTCGATTTTTATATTGTTCTTTGCGAGGGCTTTATAAACTCCACAGCCAAAGGCACCTAAAGAGCCTCCACCCTGAAGAATGAGCACATTCTCGATGGTATCAGACATATTCTAATTTTCTGTCCCCCTTAGATGTCATTACTTGCTATCACTCTACATGATGATTGTGAATTAATTGATCATAGAACCTAACTGATTTTATGTTAACAAATTCTAGCATGCCATATCTTGATAACTCTCTACCAAAGCCACTCTTCTTAACACCTCCAAATGGGACTCTAGGATCAGAAGCTACTACATTATTGACAGATACAATACCAGATTCTATGCTATTTGACAATCTTTCTGCCTTATCAAGATCTTGAGTCCAAATGCTTGCCCCAAGACCATACTCAGAATCGTTAGCAAGCTCTATAGCTTCAACTTCATCACCGGCTACAATAATTGGAGCAACGGGTCCAAATACCTCCTCCTGTGCTATAGACATTTTTTGGTTAACGTTCTTGAGAACTGTTGGTTTATAAAAATAACCTTTTTTCCCTATCTGCTCCCCTCCTACAAGGACCTCGGCCCCTTCTCTAACTGCTTCTTTAACTTGGGAATCTATTTTCTTTATGGCGTTTGCATTTACAAGAGGCCCTATATCTGTATCGTCTAAGAGAGGGTCTCCCAACTTAAGTCCTTCTGCTTTTTGAACAAATTTTTCGATGAATTCATTTGCTGTACTCTTTACTACAATAAACCGCTTTGATGCTATGCAGCTTTGACCACAATTAATAAATCGCCCCTTTATAGCACCAGCGGACGCTTTTTCGATATCGGCATCCCCACAGATTATAAAAGGATCGCTACCTCCCAACTCAAGCACAGTTTTCTTTACCTGTGATGTAGCTCTCTGAGCAACTTTCGCACCTGCTGGAACACTTCCTGTAAATGTTACTGCGTTAACATCCGAATCAATCAGTGGTCCAGCAATACTGGAATCACCCACTAGAGTTTGAAACACTCCCTCTGGTATGCCAGCTCTATTGAAAGCCTTCTCTATTTCAATTCCACACTGAGTGGTAGCGCTAGCTGGTTTCAATACGATAGTATTGCCAACCATTAATGAAGGAGCTGCAAATCTTAATGCTTGCCAGAAAGGAAAATTCCATGGCATTATGCTGCCTATTACTCCAATCGGCTGAAACCTTATCACAGTTTTCCTAGCATCAGTATTGATAATTTCATCAGTTGAAAGGATCTGTCCATTATCAGCATAATACTCGATCACCCAAGCACACTTTTCAACTTCAGATCTTGCTTCTTTTATAGCCTTTCCCATTTCAGTTGTGGCTGTCCTTGCAAGGTTCTCCTTACTTTTCCTTAGTTCGTTAGCAAAATCATGAAGGAGATCGGCTCTCTTACTTGCGTCTTTTTTCCAATCTTGAAATGTATTTCGTGCTTTCATTACTTTGTCATTTATCTGCTCGCTCGTCATTATTTCATAGCGATTGATAATCTCTTCCGTTGCAGGATTTATTGTTTTTAATTCTGCTGCTGCTACTCTTTCATTCAAGGGTTTATTACACCCCTACCAAGAATTTTACCCCCCTTTAACATTGTCAACGCTTCTGTTGCCTGATCTAATTTGAATCGATTTGAAATAATCGGTCTTATTACCCCTCTCTTTGCCAATGATACAAGTTCTATCAGGTCTGTTATGCTTCCGGTATACGATCCAATTAACTTGTATGCTCTAGCTGGCATAGTAATTAAATTTAGACTTAGCTCTCCACCGAAGAGCCCAACCAGCACCAATTTCGCCCTTCTTCTGAGCAGCTGCATATCAGTCTCTGCTGTTTTGGAAGCATTAACAAAGTCAATCACTGCATCTGCTCCCAGTTTATGAGTCAACTCCATGACAACCTTTGTGGCGTCTTCATTTTTTGAATTGATGGTATTGTCTGCTCCGTTTTCTTTTGCGAGTTTTAACTTGTCATCATCTAAATCCGTAGCAATTATTCTCGCTCCAGTAACTGCTTTTGCTAATTGGATAGCCATTAACCCTAATCCACCTGCTCCAACAATGACAACAGCATCATTTGGTCCTAGGTTGGCATTCTTTACCGCGCCGTAGGCTGTAAGTGCGGAACATGATAGAGTAGCGATTGAATCGGTGTTTAAATCATGATCATCGTCATCAGCACCCATTTTGATCAGATATCTATAACTTGGTACCAATACATATTCTGCATATCCTCCTTCTTCATAGATACCCAGTGACCTAGGTTTATCACATAGATTCTCCTCACCAATCCTACATGCAGGACAAAGTCCTTCGCCTATCCAGGGATAAATTAATACTTTGTCATTTATACTAATGTTTCCTTCCAAAGCTCTAGACGCTTCTTCACCCAGATTATCCACATATCCTGCTACTTCGTGTCCAGGTGTTAATGGATATTTTACCCCTCTATCTGTAGCCATTAAAAATTGTCCGCCAGGACCTTCATACCCACCTTCCCATAGGTGAATGTCACTATGACAGACGCCTGCTGATTGGACTTTGATAAGGGCTTGTGAACCTTTTGGTTTTGGGAGCTCAATCTCTTTTATTTCTAATGGTTCTTTTGGTTTAACAATTCTTGCAACTTTCAGATCAAATGTACCTCTTTGTAGTCGTCCCGCAGAGAGGAACTATTTTCCTAGATAACTCCATTATCTATTGAATGAAACCTATGACATAAAGGGATTGCTCTGAAATATCGGCAGGAAGCTGGTGAAATTTCCCAAGTATTGTTTTCTAAATGGCATCATACATTGGCCTGCGAGATATTATATTGTGTATAGTAGCATCGAAGTCAGTACCATCTTGTTCCAAGTACTGACTATGTGAGAAAAAACAATATAACTCAATCCGTTCAACATAAATTGACGTGGATTCATTTTTAACATATGTGCCATTAATTTCTGTTGCAATAGTTGCAGGACTCTTTATTATGGCACTGATGAATTTTTCAACTATAAGGAAAAATATGCAGATGCAGATTGAGCAACAAATGAAAAGTTTGAAAGCGCAAAGTGAGGAGCAGATATATTCTAGAATAATGGACGCGAGACTTAAACTTGAGAGTACTGAGACATTCACAAAAATGGCAGAAGAGAGTCCAATTTTTGCAGAGCGATTTACCGTGGTAGATAGCCCTGATGAATATTACATCATCGTGGCGTTTCTCGACTTATTTGAATTTTTATTCCGTCTTAACAAAAGAGATATGATAGATATTGAAATTTGGTCTCGCTGGAAAGGCCTTGCCGAAACGATAATGACAATACCGAAATTTAAGAGAGTATGGGAGAAGACGAAGGATGTTCATGCCCATGAGTTCCGAGATTTAATAGATTCACTCTAATAAGTGAAGTATTTGTAGAGTAAGAAGGAACAATATGCCGCGGCAACCACACACAATTAAGACGCTTCTTCATCAAAAGTCAAGAAGAGTGACTGGCATCCCTGTCTTTTTCAATCATTAGTTTATGATATCATTATTGTGATAGAAGGCGTTGCTATGCACAGGTTATATGCATAGGAGATAGATTGTAATGAGTATGCCAAATGAAATATCAGGAGTTAAAGAAGAATTATTCTCAGTTCAGAAATTAAATAAAAAAATTGCATTGAAGCATGTCCTGTGCACACGACGATTTAGCGATCGCTATGCCACAGAGGCAGTTAACTTCTTCCAAAGTATCCAATAAAAAAAATCATTTGTATCACTTAGAACATTGATTTAGAAACGATTCCGGAGAACCCAATCATGACTTCATATTATCAAAAATGTTTGCTCCAATAGTACTCTATTCGATTCAGTCATGCCCGAAGCTATACATATATGTACTATATAGCAGCTGGAGGAACTATAATCTTGTCGATGCTAGTGTTTATTATTTGGGGGTGCCTACCAGAAATTACAAAGAATTGCATAGATATGACAATGCTTCCAGCACTTATTTAAACATAGTAATAGGGGCTGTCATTGGTGTAGCTATAAGTTGGTGGATATATGACCGGCAGAAGAGGATTTCAATCCAACAAGACCGTATCTTGCAACTCATTAGCGAACTCGAACAAAAGAACACACACGTTCTTATGAGGTTAGAAAAATTTGCAGAACATCATGATGATCTGTTAAACCTAGTAATTCTATTAAATGAGAATATACTCAAATTAGAAGAAAAGATTCAATCATTGATAGAAAACGATCAGTAACATCCCGTTAAGAATACTATGGCAAATCCTCCTTTCTTCGTCCTGACAAGGGATATGGTTTTGATGAGATTGAAATTGCAAAGATGATCTGATCATTGATATAGTTATACCAAACTTACAGAGCTTTAAGGAAAACCCTGACCTTCGTGGTCGTGATGGAAAGCATTTCTATACGCAGATTAAAATATGTAAAAGATAGATTATAGTGAGGATTGCCAAATGCAATTTTAGCAGTTAAGGAACAGTCGTTATTACTTCATAAACTAAGCAAAAAAATTGTTGATTGTAAATTATGTCCACGTTTGACAGAATACATTGGGGAGGTAGGGAAGCATCCGACAAAGAAGTTTATGAATCAGCTTTATTGGGCAAAACCAGTTCCAACCTTTGGTGATCCTAAAGCTAAATTATTAGTTATTGGGTTGGCACCAGCAGCGCATGGTGGAAATAGGACTGGAAGAATATTTACAGGAGACAGTTCTGGTGACTGGCTTGTAAGAGCGTTATACGAAACGGGATTTGCAAACAAACCTTCCAGCGTATCAAGAGATGATGGATTAAATTTAAAAGGCGCATATCTGACTGCTGCAGTAAGGTGCGCCCCTCCAAAAAATAAACCAAATTCAATTGAAATATCTAATTGTTCCCAATACTTGTTAGCAGAAATAAAGATACTAGAAAGGACAACCAAGGTTATCATGGTCCTTGGAAAGATTGCATTTGATGCCTATTGCAGGATATCTAACATAAAACAATTGAAGTTTGGCCACAATAAAATCTATAATATACATGGAGATAAAACTCTTATAGTTTCATATCACCCGAGCAGAAGAAACACTAACACCCATACACTAACATGGCAGATGTGGATTAATATTTTCAAAACAGCCAGGTCGATAATAACCCAGGAAAAGGAGTATGCTTATCCAAAAAATCTCGTAAAATCATGAACTGACTAATTTGTCAAAGCAGCAAAAAGAATATTTTTCCGGCAAACATCATGCAAACATCCAGTTACAATGGATGATTTGATCTTTTTATATTTATTGTCGTCTTGGCAGGTTAACGCCTATTCAGAATTTTTACAGTTTGAGTTACATATTCTGAAGCAAAGAACGGAGGAAGGTAACAAACGTACGACAAATCATTGTAGCGGTACATCTTTAGAAGGACAAGTATGGATAAAAGAAATCTATAGTTGGGAAAGATCTAGTTAAATACTATTTCATTTTTTAATTTTCTCTTCAAGATATTCTTTCAAAGCCACGGCATTGTTAAATCTCTTTTCCTTTGTACCATAAAGTAGGGTAATTGAATTTTGTTCCTGTGCTGCGTTAATGATAGTGTTAACCGCATCATTATTTTTATCTAATTCTTTATAGTACTTATGTTTAAATTCATCCCACTTCTTTTCATCGTGTCCAAACCATTTTCTTAATGTATTACTTGGCGCTATATCTTTTAGCCATAGATCCACTCTAACCTTATCTTTGCTTAATCCACGGGGCCAAAGCCGATCTACTAATATCCTAAAACTCTTACCTCCTTTAGGGTAATCATATATCCTTTCGACCTTTATTATCAATCTCGAAGATCAATTGGAGTTCTCGGATAAAAAACTATTTGTTACGAGACCTTGTCAAGATCAGCAACTTACAGATAGCTCTTGTAAGATCTAAAAACTGAATATTTCATCATCCGAATTTAATTTGCATACTCATTTCACATATGGTTAGATAGCTTAGTCCTATGAGATTTTGCCACATACCATCAAATTTTGGTTTGGCTTATGAGCATACCCAGTATTGTAAATTATTACTTTCGACTCTCTTTCTATATTTTTGTGAATGAGTTCTTCGAAAGAAGATCACATTACCATATTGGATACTCTTTCGAACGAAAAGAATACAATCTAGCAATCCAACTTCTTACAATATTTTTAGTCACTTCCATCTCTCCAAATCAAATTTTTATGAATGATAAAACCTCATAGTTTGTTCGTACCTACTGTCAACTGAGATGAAAAGAATAATGCCTTTTTTAAATGACAAAAATACACAACGTGAATTATTCAAGGGACGATCAGCACAGATATTCCATATATCTCATTATTCACAAACCATATATGTTTGTCCGTGCTCGCAAGATAGCGACATTCCAGGATGATATAGCTCCGTGTTGTATACATTCGTCCTATTCTGAAATCTTTATCTCTTTCGCTTCCGCTTTGAATCCAATTTTTACATGAGTTCCATCACAGTACGGCTTGTTGTTAGATCCACCACACCTACACAAAGCAGCAGTAACATGGCCATTTACGACTATTAGGTTAGGCCCATTCTCTGTACATTTAATTTCTACTCTAGTCATTATCAATTTGTTAATAGGATATTAGATAAAAGAAATTCCAATATAGAGTTGTGCCTTGTCGTCTACCAACTAAGCTAATTATTGTATGTATATATTGAGAGCTGATAATAGATATTTGGCACGTTTTTAAACATAAAAATCAAGAGAATTCAATGAATAAATAATCTCGTCACACATGAATGTTTAATAAGATCGTGTTGCTAGTTGACTCCATGGCAAGTTATGATGCACTAAAAGCCAGTGTGGACAAGAACGGGGAAGTTATGGTTAGATTGGATACCGGAGAAAAGATTGAACTACACAAGCATAATGTAAAGTTTGAGAATACTACAAATGAGATAGTTGTTGACGCGGGTACCGAAACATATTGGATTGGTGCTGATAGAATATCCTATTACTGGATACACAAAGAGGGCTTTGAAAAAGAATAATCCATCAATCCTCATATCCACGGCGAATTTCCAGTCTCTATTAATTATAGCGACTAAAATACTTATTTGAACGGTACTTTATTTGGCAAGTTCTATATTATATATTACATCATACATTTTATGGTAATACAAAAACAATTGCGTGACATTCTTTCGTTGATAGCCGAGCTAGCACATAATAACACAAACGAGGATGTACGCCACACATTGGTTATAGATCGTATGGAACTCCCAGAACATGAAACACATAAGGATATTCATAAATTAGAATCATTAGGTTTGATTAAGATCCAATCACGTATGAGAGATAGGATAGATGAAAAAGGTCGCGAATACAGACTGATTAATATAACAAGGGAAGGCTTGCAAGAAATATCATTTGAACAGGCTTCCAAATAATTTATTAGAAAATGCTAGATTATGCACATTGTGAATCCCATTGCATCTATTATTGTTAGTGCCATTTACTGTTTACTCTATATTGTTTATTTGTATTAGCCCTTATCATTGAGGCTTTCTCAGTAATATGTTATCGTCTTATTCCCGTGTTGAAATATTTCCAGAAATCAATATTCCATTTCCTCAATCCTTCCTACTATATTATATATTCGTACACTAGTTTAAAATAGCGGTTGGATGGACTTGCCGGTAACCCTGACTGGATAGGAAATGAATAGTTGGCAAGAAATTGAATGGTTGTTGACATATTAAAAGTCCCTGCATCATTATATTCTGAGACTATTACTGTCTTCTAACAATATATTATTCCTTGAGTAATCCACATCGATCGCAATTATAACTGGAATAGATACTGAATCCATCGCTTTCTCCAATGTTCTACGAAATTCTTGAGTATTCTTTACCTTGTATCCTGTAGCCCCGAAGCTCTCAGCAAGTTTAACAAAATCTGGATTGGTGAATCTTGTAAACGCTGTTCTCCCAAATTCCATCGATTGCTTTAGTGAAATCATACCAAAGTCACTATCACACCATATAACAACAATTATGGGAAGTTTTAGGCGCACAGCTGTTTCCAATTCTTGCACATTCATAAGAAAACCGCCATCCCCGCATATCGCGACGACTTTTTGTTTAGGTTTTACAAGCTGCGCAGCAATTGCGCCCGGAAGTGCAAATCCCATCGAACAAAAACCGTTCGTAATAAGACATGTATTTGGGGCATAGGTATTGTATACCTTAGCTATCCACAACTTATGGGCTCCAACATCAGAAATAACTATATCATTTTCAGACAGGATATTTCTTACGTCAACTATTAATTTTTCAGGCTTTATCGGGTATGAGGTATCTCTGCTAAATCGATCAATTCTCCATGTCACTTCTTTTTTTATTTTCTTGAATAGCTCTGGAAGAGTCTCTCTATATCCAATTCCTTCCAGATCGGGAGTATTCCTTATATTTTCTTCTGCATGTATTTTGTTTTCTAACTCATTTAATATTGCTTCAATAGTATATTCAATGTCTGCAGCGATTTCGATAGTCGGAGGATAATACGTATCTACCTCTGCTGGGGTGAAATCGATGTGAATTATATTCTTTTTCAAATTACTATTCCAATTCCTGGGACTGTACTCAACAAGATCGTATCCTATTGCTATGACCAGGTCTGACTTTTTTATCGCCACTAGAGCATAGTCAGCCTCTTTGATTCCGATTGTCTGCAAATGTCTATTCGACTTATCAGAAATAACCCCCTTCGCCATGAATGTATTAACTGAACATATTCCTGTACATTCTACAAATCTCCTTAAAGCATTTGCAGCGTTTTTTCTTATGCACCCATTCCCAATTAGGATTATTGGAAGGCTTGATTCCAGAATCATTTTTACCGCCTTACTTATGAGATCTTTATTAGGCATTGCCCTCAACGCTTCTTCAGGTTTGATCGGTTTGATAGCAGATTCCTTTTTGGAAATATCCTGGGGTAATTCTAGATGTACCGCCCCACCTTTTTCTTCTAATGCTATCTTGAATGCTCTCCTTATAATTTCAGGGATGCTATCAGCGTTTCGCATCGACCATCTCCACTTTGTTATTGGTTTAAACATAGTAATCGGGTCCATATTCTGGTGTGATTCTTTGTGCAATTGATCAGTGTTTGTTTGTCCTGTGATTGCGAGCAAAGGAGATCGATCCATGTTCGCATTAGCTACACCAGTGGTCAAGTTAGTGGTCCCGGGCCCTAGGGTAGACATACACAATCCAACTTTATGAGTTAGCCTACCATATACATCCGCCATAAAAGCGGCTCCCTGTTCATGTCTTGTCAACACAAACTTAATCTTGGATGAATTGGATATAGAAATAGCTAAATCATTTGTTTCTTCACCGGGCAGACCAAAAATATATTCTACTCCTTCAGCTTCCAAACATTTTATAAAGAGATCTGATGCCTTCATCTTATTTCAATCGCTAATGAATTATTTATGGCTATTCCAGTACATTCTAGTACATTATACCCAATACGAATTTAGAGGATAAATGAACAATGAGATATAATATAGTAACAGATTTTCAAAGATTGAAAAAGTACACCAATGCAAAAATCTAGCATCAATCACAATGTTAGCATGATTACTATCACATACCCCTGCTTCACTAGTTTGCACGTTTGTAGATAACGGATGCATCATATGTCAAGTCAACTATTTTATAGCTACCCAAGTGTCTTATCAAGGACTAGATAAGGGTTAATGATCAAGAGTGGTTTAAGTTAGAGTTACTGACAAGCATCCTTTTCAGACTTGACATTACTCTTGGAATAGATCTGATTCTTCGATAAGGTTGTCTGTGCAGTCCTGGCGTTAGTCTAGTCACGCAGGAGTCGCCAAGTGTGGTACTCCACTTTTGCTCCTTGATTGCTGTTTTTGTCGTCGTCGCTTTGTTTTATGAAGTCTGTAAAGTTTGCTCTATTCATAATACTGTTATAGTAAATACATTTCCATCGGATTTCCATCTCATCTGACTAAACATTCATAGCGCAGACATTGCTTATATAACATTTCTCTATTGTTCTGCAAGAATCTTTCACTCAACGCCGCCGTCTCCTTCTGGATTGCCCGCACAGTCTTGACAGTGGTATCACTAAGAAGCCTTGTTTACTCCGAAAGCCACACAAAAGTATACCATTAACCATATACACAATTCCGCATATGAATATTCATAGTTTTCCAATAAGTACTTGTTGTTCTGGTCTCCGTTGTCTCGATCTCATGCATATTACAACCAAAAATGTGATCAATCTTTAATAGCACCAGCATTTAGTCATTCGGATTAAAAGTACTCTGCTAGATCTGAACTAAGATTGTCATTCAAATGCCAGGGTCATAATTTTATTCGAATTATATGATTGGCATTTAAAGATCATTACTAGTTTAACTATTAGATAATACGGGTATGTTAGATTTCTAAGTTTCTATTTCTAATACCGATTTGTTAGCATTTAGTCATGGTTTAGTTCGCACCACCCTAAGGCTATTGTTACTCTCTACGAACATCGCGAAGGTTTCACCTTCTACGATATTCAGCTTATCAATTATTGCCTTAGGAATAGGCACCATTAGAGTTGGTTTAATGCCTGGCCTAGCTGCACGGATCCTCACATAAATTACCCTCACTTTCTTTTCTTTTACCATATCCGCTTAAGATTGGGAAATATTCTATTGTATTTATTTGTTAACAATACAACGTACTACGACGCTAATTGTTATTTTGATATAGACATTGGTGTTATAGACATATTGAGCAATCCCCTTAAGGGAGGTTATTGATGCATCTCCAGTTAATGACAAGCGAGTCTACATAGTAGAAAACTATCCAAAAAGAGTTGACACTTTACCGAAAAACTTGCCTGAAAGACCGAATATAATTACAATGTCGAAGGCAATAACACGATACCTTAGTTATATTGAGGAACTTTACCAGTTGATCGAAAACAGTATCGATCTCACAAATGTCGATCAGAAACGACTCAAAAAGATTCGTCGAAAATATAAAAGTTTAAAATTGGAAAGAGTAGCTGAAATCAGAGATCTTTCACATTACTCGTGATGAACCTTTTCCTCATATCTATGAAGATGCAGATTTTTTGCCAGAAACTATCAAAAATTTAATAAGAGAAGGAGAAATGAAAGCAATACGCGCATTGAAAGAGGGATAAAATCAATAATAGTGTCTTGCAGTTATACGGAATACGCTCATTCTAAGCTTACATATTGGCATTAAAGATTGGATGTAATGTCACCATCATCTTGTATAGAGAATTAAAAAAATGCAAGATGCTAAAATTATCTGATTGTTATTTGATCATTTAAGAAGTGGACCAAAAGCCTTCCAAAAGTCTTCATTGCTAATATTGATAACTGGGGAATTTGTTTCATATGTCCTGTTTGTTTCTAGCCATGTTACAATTATCTTTTTCCCATGTGACAAGGGCATAGTATTTGTAGTATTTAGAGCCGTTGAATTGCTTTGACGAGTATTATCATCATCCAAAAGACTTCCTTTACCTATCATAGCAGTAATTTCACAGATGGCAAGGCCTAGTATGACGATAACTATTGATACGACATTGATATGTCTGTTCATATTATGTCTCCTTTCGCAATCTCGGTACAAAACTCTCCCCAAGTTAACAACTCTTGTTATGGACGTGTATATTTGGATATATTTGGATAACCTGCTAGATCATCGAACGCCGAGTAATAAATGAGTTACATGACTGAACCTTGTGGCGCCCCTCAAGACTCTTACACTCCAGACTAAGCGGTTACGTAATGGATGAAAATAGTTAAGATAGGACTCTTCATTTCAACAAAAAGGAGGTTTGGTATGTCTATTCGCTCTCACCTACTAGGTATTCTTAGAACTGTTACCTTCATAGAGAGTTAG
>Ga0299914_10000215_pt1 | contig 33872 bp, 36 predicted proteins | sample RVTome_10_FD_201361 | JGI IMG/M metagenome (GOLD analysis project Ga0299914, IMG submission 201361) | Soil microbial communities from uranium-contaminated site in the Upper Colorado River Basin, Wyoming, United States - RVT153D57 (version 2) ... | reverse complement strand
GCGGCGAAAGGCCGATCTGCATCCGGAGAAGCCACGGAACGGTTCCGCTGAACCGCCCCGCGGCCCCATACCTACCTCACGCTGGCGAACTACACCCGCTGAGGTGAAGATGCCGGATCCGGGCTAGGCTTTGAGTGAGCTCGTCAGGCGAATCCTTCGATTTCGCCGCCCGCGACTCGGATGCGGTTCCTTGGGGCTCGTCAGACACCGGCCGAAGATATAGCGTCGCAGGCCATCTCGGAGTCGCCTAGCGGGGCTGAGCTGCTTGACGCCGATGAGAAGCGCCATCTCCAGCCACCCCCAGGAGCAGTCGACATCGTCGAGGCCGATCTCGCGCAGCATCCGAGCTGCGTCTCGACATAGACCAAGCGATCAGACGGATCCTTATTCTCCACCGGCCGTCGATCGCAGGAAAGAACGCCAGATGCAGGCGGGTCGCCGACGCCACCACATGTTCGGACGTTCGTGAAGACTCGCTGGGTTCGAGCAGATCGAGCACCTCGCCACAGAGCACGCGCTTCCGCTCGTCCTCGAGATGGTGGACGGCATCGACGAGAGGCGTCGAAGCCCCCGAGCGCGGGCAATGACTTAGCGAGCGGCGTAAGCCATCCCGGCTTTCACGGAGACCTCGAAGCGAGGACAATCCGTCCTCGCGAGAGGAGAACCTCCGCGAATGCCAGCCAAAAGGAAATACCCCGACGAGTTGAGAGAGCGAGGCGTCCGCCTCGCGCTTGATTCCGAGCGCCCGATCTCCCAGGTCGCCAAGGACCTCGGCATCCAGCGCGAGTCGCTGCGGCGCTGGGTTCGCCAGGCCGAAGCCGACGAGGGCTGGCGAGCCGACCTGCTCACCAACAACGAGCGCGAGAGGCTGAAGGCCCTGGACCGCGAGGTCAAGGAGCCGCGGCGAGCCAACGAGATCCTCAAGGCCGCCTCGGTTTTTTTCGCCAAGGAGCTCGACCCGCCCCGACCGAGGTGAGCATGTTCGTCGACGAACATCGCGAGAGCTTCGGGGTCGAGCGCATCTGCCAGACCCTCGAGGTGTCGGCCTCCGCCTACTACGAGCGGCGCACAGGGCGCCATTCTGCTCTCCGCCTCGAGGACGAGCGCCTGCTCGCCGAGATCAAGCTCGTCCACGCCGGCAACTACGAGGCCTACGGATCGCGGCGCACCTGGAAGGAGCTGCTGCGCCGCGACGAGACGGTCGCCCGCTGAACGGTCGAGCGGTTGATGCGTGAGAACGGCATCCAGGGCGCCAAGCGCCGCGGGCGGCCCTGGCGCACGACAACGCCCGACCCCGAGGGCCAGCGCAAGCCCGACCTGGCGATCGCGACTTCAGCGCGGAGCGCCCCAATGCCCTCTGGGTGGCCGATTTCACCCACCTGCGCACCTGGCAGGGAGTGGTCTTCTTCAGCTTCGTGATCGACGTCTTCAGCCGCATGATCGTCGGCTGGCAGCTGGCCACCAACATGCGCACCGACCTCGTCCTCGACGCCCTGCGGATGGCGCTGGGCCTGCGCTCCCCCGGCGCCGACGTCGCCCTCGTGCATCACTCAGACCGCGGTTCTCAGTACACCTCCGCCGAGTTCACCCAGGAACTCGACGACAACGACGTGCTCGGCTCCCTCGGCTCGACCGGAGATGCATATGACAGCGCCCTCGCGGAGAGCTTCGTCGACTCCTTCAAGACCGAGCTGATCGCCGACCGCACTTGGCGCTCGATCGAGCAGGCCGAGCTGGCGGTGGTCGAGTGGGTGAGCTGGTTCAACAACGACCGCCTGCACTCCTCGATCGGCGACATCCCGCCGGCCGAGTTCGAGCAGCTCTACTGGGAGCGGATCGCCGCCGACCCGCCGCCCGGCTCCTCTCGCCCTACGGGCTCGCTCCGCCGGGCGGCGGGCGAGCACCCTGAACCTCTACCGAGTAGCGTCAAGTTGCAGGCCACCGAAGCCACATAAACCGGTCTCCGTGGAACTCGGGATGGTCCACCACGATCGTCTTTGGACGCTATGCGCTCAGGCGGAAACGACCAACTCGCGCTTCGGCGTCCGGCGAGACTTCGAGTTGGGCGCCTCGTCCTGAAAGCCGTAGACAAGATGGGTGTCGAGCGCCTTGGCGAGCTTGCGCATCGTCGCGAAGCTGAAGCGGTGCTGGCCGCTCTCGAGGCGGGAGATCACGGAATGACTGGTCCCCATGCGCTTGGCCAGCTCCTCCTGGGTCAGGCCCAGCTGCATCCGCTTGTGAATCACCAAGCGGGCGAACTGCTCGTAGGGCTGCTGCTCTTCAAGGGCGGCCCTGTATGCGGCGCTCTTGCGAGCTCGCTTTTCCATGCCCTCTGCATGGGACGTTCCGACTGGCGAGTGATTTTTACGGGCCATTTCCGTCCGATCTCGTTGACAGCCTCATCCGCACCTTAGCAAAACTGCTAAGGCCATCGGACGGATCATGGCGCGTCTTCGCCGGCAGCGCGAGGGGGTTTGCGAGGCCGGGCTTCCATCCGATCCTTGAAGTCCTGCCAGCGCTGCTTGGCGATCTCGATCTCTGAACGGGGGACGGCCTGGGTCGGCATCACACCGACCCTATCTACGCTTGGGGCGGCAGCGGGCGTCTCAACCGAGGATCAGCGGCGTTGCTCGGCGACGAGGTCCGATACCGAACTGGCGGCCTCCACGCGGGCGCGCCTAGGCGATCGCGGCCCACCCGGCATCCGAACTAGGCCACGGCGCACAAGATGCTCGAGGTGATCGCCACCGAGCCTGCTGATGCGAGCGATGCGTCTTCCCCGTCGGGTGACGATGATCTCTCTCCCTTGCTCGGCCTTCCTGAGATAGAAGCCGAGCCGGGCGCGAAGCCTCCAGATCCCAACCTCCTCCTCCCACCGTGACGACATTGCTTGAACGTAGCACCGCCAGACTCTTGAGCTGACCCGGCACCACCCCAACGCCCGATAACCCCGTCTTATGGAGACGGCAGCGGTGCCGGTGGGTCCCCACGGGCTGCCTCTTGGGTGCTCAGTAAGCGGGCTCGAGCCCGGCGATCATCGGGAATTGGCGCAGGTTTGTGGTCAGCAGCTCGGCGTCGAGCAGCAGTGCGGTGGCGGCGATCAGGTAGTCGGCGTCGTCGATGCCGCTGTGGGCGCGGCGGTGACGCTGGGCGAGCGAGCCGGCGGTTCGGGACACCTCCTCTCCCACGGGCACCCAGGAAAGGGCTGAGAAGAACTGCTCCAGCGCATTGACCTCCTTCTCGCGCACGCCGGCCAACAGCTCGAAGCGCACGACCTCGCTGGCGAGGAGGGGTTCTTCGACCTCGATCAACCCGCTCAGGAGGTCGACCGCGGGCGGGGCGCCGCGCAGGTGGTCGATCGCGACGCTGGTGTCGAGCAGCTTCACTTGACGCCGAGCCGAGCCAAGCGGTCGTTCAGGTCGCCACCGCGGATCGCGTCGACGTACTCGGCGCCGCTGGTGCGCCGGCCCTTACAGGAGCCGGCGCTGGCCTTGAGGGCGCGAAGCTTCTCGTCCGCTCCCTGCTCGCCGAAGGTTGTGCGAACCGCACGGCGGATCAGCTCCGAGCGGGATGCACCCGTGTCGCGCGAGGCGCGCTCGAGGAGCTCCAGCTCATCCTCGCCAAGAATAGACCTGCGTCCTGCTCATAGCATCACCATACATCCTGTGGTGTCGCTCTCAATGCCGGTGAAATCAGCCGCCCGATCTTCGGACCAATTCGCGGACCGTTTCCAGCGTCTCAGGCGTGACCCCACAGCAGCTAAGATCGCCTGGCAGCACCCGACGTAACCGAGAAGAGCCCTCACCTCGTGGTTGAGGGCCTTGTGGGTGGAAACACCGTGATGGTGCGACCCCATTCAGCCGCATCGAAATCCCGAGCGCATGGCGGGCCAATCCGCGGCGAGCATCGCGTAGACGACGCTGTCGAGGTAGCGGCCGTCGACGAGTTCCGCTTGGCGTCGCGTCCCCTCCTGGCGGAAGCCGAGGCGCTCGGGGATCGCTCGGCTGCGCCGGTTCTCGACGGCGACGCGAATCTCCACCCGGTTGAGCTCCCAGACGGACAGGGCGTGGTCGGTCAGCGCCCGTACCGCCGCGGTCATCGTCCCTTTCCCCCGGTGCCGCTCGTCGAGCCAGTAGCCGAGCGCGGTCGAGCGATGCTGCCAGTCGACACCGATGTAGCCGATCACGCCGGCGATCTCCTCCCCGCAGACGATCGCGACCTGGAAGCCGTCGTTGGCGGCCGGCTGCGCTTCGGTCCTGCGGATGAACCCGTGGGTGTCCTCGAGGGTCTGCGTAGCCGCCCACGAGAGCCAGCGGCGAAGGCTCTCGCGATTGGCTTCGATCAGGACGTGAAGCTCCTTGGAGTCCGCCTCGGCGAGCGGGCGAAGGTGGGCGGTGTCGGAAAGCGCGAACTTCGCCCGCCCCCAAGGCGGTTCCGCTGAACCGGCCTCTTGGTGGGCAAGGGGCATGCCCGCACGCTACCGGCCTAGCCGGCTTCGACCACCTCGACCGTGCCTTCCATTTCCGGGTGGATCGTGCAGACGTAGGCGTAGGTGCCCGGCTCTTTGAAGGTTTCGGAGCCGAGCTTCCCTTCCTCGAGCGTGCCGGTGTCGAAGCTGCCGTCCTCGGCAGTGGCGGTGTGCGGGGCCGAGTCGCGGTTGATCCAGATCACCTTGCCGCCTTCCTCGATCGTCACCGGATCGGGGTTGTAGGCGAAGTCCTCGATCTCGACTTTGGCCGAGCGCACGGCGTCGCCGCTGGGCGCCGTTTCGTCGCCGGCCTCGCTCGTCTCGGTCGTGTCCTCGGAGTCGGTCGTCTCGGTCACCGTGGCCGCGCCGCCGTCACCGCCGTCCTCCTCGTCGTCGCCACAGCCGGCAACTCCGACGAAGAGCAGGCCGATCGCGGCTAGGAGGGCAAGGACCGGAAACAGCGTCTTGGTCTGCATCGGCCCATCCTACCCACGTGGGGCAGGTTCTCAATCACGCGTTTCGGAGCACGCGACCCGCATCCACGGCGTATACGACCCCCGATGCAGGTCGCGTGGCCTCAGGCGGCGAGCTGCTCGGCGGGGCGCTCCCGCGCAGCGCCGCGTGAGAAGCGCAGCGAGCCGTCGTCGATCGGGCCGCGGCGGATCGTGCGGATGTCGAAGAGGTAGTTCTGGCGCAGCTTCCAGGGCGCCTTCGAGCCCTGTTTGGGGAACTTGTCCAGCGAGCGCAGGACGTAGCCGGAGGTGAAGTCGAGCAGCGGCTCCTCGGTCACCGAGTCGCTCACCTCGGGCACGCAGCGGCGGTAGCCGTGCGCGTCCATGTGGTCGAGCAGACGGCAGACGTACTCGGAGGTGAGGTCGGCCTTCAGGGTCCAGGAGGCGTTGGTGTAGCCGACGGTGAAGGCGAAGTTCGGGATGCCGCTCAGCATCATCCCCTTGTAGGCGAAGGCGCGCGGGATGTCGGGCCGCTCGCCGTCGACCGTGAGCTCGATCCCGCCGAGGAAGAGCAGGCTGAGGCCGGTCGCGGTGACGATCAGGTCGGCCTCCAGCTCCTGCCCCGATTCGAGCTCGATCCCCCGCTCGGTGAAGGTCGTGATGCGGTCGGTGGCGATCGAGGCGCTGCCGGCCGAGATCGCCTCGAAGAGGTCGCTGTCGGGGACCAGGCACATGCGCTGGTCCCAGGGGTCGTAGCGGGGCTTGAAGTGCTTGTCGACGTCGTAGCCGGGGGGCAGCTGCCGCTCGACGCCGCGGCGGATGAAGCGCTTCACCGCCTCCGGGCGGCGGCGGCTGAGGTGGTAGAAGGCCGTCTGGATCAGGACGTTTTTCCAGCGCACGAGCGCGTAGGCGAGGCGGTCGGGGAGGAAGCGGCGCAGCGCGGTGGCGATCCGGTCCTCGGCCGGCAGCGAGGCGATGTAGGTGGGCGAGCGCTGCAGCATCGTCACGTGCGCCGCCTTCTCGGCCATCGCCGGCACCAGCGTCACCGCGGTGGCCCCGCTGCCGATCACCACCACCCGCTTGCCCTCGTAGTCGAGGTCCTCGGGCCAGCGCTGGGGGTGGACGACCGGCCCGGCGAAGCGCTCGACGCCCTCGAACTGGGGCGTGTAGCCCTCGTCGTAGCGGTAGTAGCCGCTGCACGTCCAGAGGAAGTCGCAGCTCAGCCGCACCCGCTCTGCGGTGTCGGCGCGCTCCGCCTCGACGGTCCAGCGCGACTCCTCGCTCGACCACTCCGCGGCGACGACGCGGTGGCCGTAGCGAATCCGCGCGTCGATCCCGTGGTCGCGCGCCGTGGCGCGCACGTACTCGAGGATCGACTCGCCGTCGGTGATCGACTTCTCCGCCGTCCACGGCCGGAAGCGGTAGCCGAGCGTGTGCATGTCGGAGTCCGAGCGGATGCCCGGGTAGCGGAAGAGGTCCCAGGTGCCGCCGAGGTCCTCGCGCGCCTCGAGGATCGCGTAGCTCTTGCCCGGGCAGCGGTCCTGCAGGTGCCAAGCGGCGCCGACCCCAGAGAGGCCGGCGCCGACGATCAGCACATCGAGATGTTCGGGCGACCCCTCGGTCACCCCGCCATTCTGTCAGGCCGGCTGGTCAGCCAGTGTGACGTGCGGCAATCGTTCGTACGGGGCGTCCTCCAAAGGCGAGTGTCGATCGGAGCGCGGTCAGAGCACCCCCCGGTGGCGAAACCGCATACTCTGTCGCCCATGGAGCGCTCAGGGGAGAAGGCGGGGACGGTCCTCGTCACCGGCGGATCGGGCTTCCTCGGCGGCTGGTGCGTGGTCGAGCTGCTGCGGCGCGGTCACACCGTGCGCACCACCGTGCGCGACCCGGCGCGCGAGACCGAGGTGCGGGCGGCGGCCGCCTCGCAGGTCGACGCCGGAGAGCGCCTCTCGGTGCACACCGCCGAGCTGAACGGCGACGAGGGCTGGGCCGAGGCGGCCGCCGGCTGCGACTACGTCCTCCACGTCGCCTCCCCCTTCCCGGCGGCGCAGCCGAAGGACCCCGACGAGCTGATCGTGCCGGCCCGGGACGGCACCCTGCGCGTCCTCGGCGCGGCGCTCGACGCCGGCGCCGAGCGGGTCGTCGTCACCTCCTCGGTCGCCGCCGTCACCGGCGGCCGCAACGGCCGGCCCGGGCCGCTCACCGAGGAGGACTGGAGCGACCCCGACAACCCCAGGCTGACCCCCTACGCGAAATCGAAGACGATCGCCGAGCAGGCAGCTTGGGACTTGGTGCGCGAGCGCGGCGAGGTCGGCAAGCTGGCGGTCGTCAACCCCGGCGCGATCCTCGGGCCGGTGCTCGGCAACGCCAGCTCGTTCTCGCTGCAGATGATCGAACGGCTGCTGAACGGCATGCCGGGCGCGCCGCGGATCGGCTACAGCATCGTCGACGTGCGCGATGTCGCCGACCTGCAGATCAGGGCGATGACCGCGCCGGAGGCCGGCGGCGAGCGCTTCATCGCCGCCGAGTCCTTCCTCTGGATGGCGGAGGTCGCCGCGATCCTGCGCGAGCGGCTCGGCGAGGCGGCGACCAAGGTGCCGACCCGCACCGTGCCCAACTTCCTCGTTCGCGCGATGGCGATCTTCGACCCCGGCGCCCGCACCGTCGTCGGCCAGCTCGGCAAACGGAGCGAGCTCTCGCACGAGAAGGCGGAAAGCGCGCTCGGCTGGTCGCCGCGGCCGGCGGCGGAGACGGTCGTCGACTGCGCTCGCAGCCTCGCCGCGCGCACCTGAGCGCCGTACTCATTTCCCTATCGGGATAGGTCCTCAGGCGAGCGTCAGCACGTGCGCGGTGCGCGGCTCGACGCGGCCGTCGATCACGTCGGACCAGGCACTCTCCACGGCCGCGAAGCCCTCGCCGCGGATCGGCTCCAGCCAGCCGCCGATCCACTCGCAGAACGGATGCCAGGCGACGGCGACGCGCTCCTCGAGCACCGCCCGGCCCCAGTCCTCGGAGCGCTTGACAACCCGGTCGGGGGCGAAGAAGAAGGCCGGCGCCGGGCCGGGCAGGTCTCGCCCGCCCGCGCCGAGCTCCTCCCAGTGGGTCATCCCCACGGCCATGCTGTGCAGCAGCTCGTCGCCGAGGTGGGCGTGGACGGAACGCCGCACCTCGCCGTCGCCGGCGATGTCGACGAAGGTGGTCGGGCGCCGCTCCAGCGAGTCGATCGCCTCATAGGAGACGGTGCGGGCGTAGATGCCGAGGTGCTCGACGAAGTCGGCGCTGCGCGGTGAGGTCAGGCCGATCACCTCGACCCCCTCGCGCTGAGAGAGCAGGAAGGCGGCGGCGATCGCGGTCTTGCTCGAGGCGCTGGAGATCGCGATCGGCCCGCGCTCGGTCAGGCCCTCGTCGGCGAGCTGGTCGTCGATCAGGAACGAGGTGAAGAAGAGCGGCCGCAGCAGCATCTGCATCTCCTCGGTGTGGGCGTTGTAGAAGCGGTCGGCCTCGGTCGCCAGGTAGCGGTGGTAGGCCGAGGGAAGCGGCTCACGGTGCGGGGAGGCATCGACGAAGCCGGCGGCGCCGGCGTCGGCCGGCGTGACGACGAGGTGCGAGGAGGGCGGCAGGTAGCCGTAGAGACGGGTGCCCGGCTCGACCTCGTCGGCCTCGCTGCGCTCGACCTCGGCGAAGCCCCAGACCGGAACCCGACCCCAGCCCTCCTCGTCACGCGGGAAGAAGTCCCAGTAGGACATCGCCTCGCCGAAGACTGCGTAGGTGACGTTGTTGGCGGTCAGGCCGAAGGTGTCGACCCGCAGCAGCGCCTGGCCGGTGGCGATCTCGGGCGGCGCCGACTCGACCGTGCGGCAGCGGCGAAGGTCGTCGCGCTTGACCAGGAAGTCGCTCACGCGAGGAACATAGACCAACTGGGCGGGTCGGCCTATGCGTTCGGCTTGACGCCGATCAGGAGCGCCATCTCCAGCCACTTCCAGTAGCAGTCGACGTCGTCGAAGCCGAGCTCGCGCAGCCGGCCGAGCTGCGTCTCCACGTCGAGCGTGCGGTCGGAGGGGTCCTCGTTCTCGAGCGGCTCGTCGATCGCGGCGAAGAAGGCGCGGTGCAGGCGCTCGGTCGGCGAGGCGACGTGCTCGAAGTTGGCGAAGGCCCCGCCGGGCTCGAGCAGCTTGAAGACCTCGCCGTAGAGGGCGCGCTTGCGCTCGTGCTCGAGGTGGTGGATGGCGAAGGAGGAGACGACGGCGTCGAAGCGCCCCAGCTCCGGCAGCGGCCGGGAGAGGTCGTGCTCGACCAGCTCCACCCAGTCCGCGTCTGCGAACCGCTCCCGCGCCGCGCCGAGCATCAGCTCCGAGAAGTCGAGCCCGACGCCGCGCATCCGCGGCCGCTCGGCCCGCAGCAGCGCCAGCAGCCGACCGTCCCCGGTCCCGAGGTCGAGCACCCGCTCCACGTCGAGCGGCACGTGCTCCAGCAGCACCGCCTCCCCCTCCAGCCGGTGCGGGAACTCCTCGGCACGAGCGAGGTAACAACCCACCCGCTGCTCGTCGCTGGTCCACTCCTCGCCGTGCACGCGGCGCATTATCCAGGTGGCCTCGTTCGCAGTCCAGGGCCTCGCCGGCCGCGGCGGATGGCTGGGCTCTGCAGGCGACTGCTACCGTGGGGGAGTCGGGTTGGCTGCATCTCGCCACCCGAGAGGTTCAGTCTCCTCGAAGTGCCACTGTGCGCCTGGGGGTCGCCGGATCTCCCCCAGACGCTCAAGAAGGAGCACGACATAACTCCGTTTGCCGATCTCGGCATCTCCACGCCGCTGGTGCGCGCGCTCGCGCGCCGCGGCATCACCAAGTCCTTTCCAATCCAACAGCAGATCGTTCCCGACGCGCTCGCCGGCCACGACCTGCTCGTCCAGTCGCCGACCGGATCGGGCAAGACGCTCGCCTTCGGCGTGCCCATGCTGGATCGCCTCGAGCCTGCCGGCGGGAACGTCTCCGCCCTGGTCCTCGCCCCCACGCGCGAGCTGGCCGGCCAGATCGTCGCCGAGCTGCAGCCGCTCGCCGACGCCCGCGGGCTGCGGATCGCCGCCGTCTACGGCGGTGTCGGCTTCGGCCCTCAGATCGAGGCCGCGCGGCGCGCCGACGTCCTAGTCGCCACCCCCGGCAGACTCGAGGACCTGCTCGCCCGTGGCGTCATCTCGCTCGAGCGGGTCCGCGTCCTCGTCCTCGACGAGGCGGACCGCATGCTCGACATGGGCTTCAAGCCGGCGGTGAGCCGGATCGTCGCCCAGACGCCGGAGCGCCGCCAGACCCTGTTCTTCTCGGCGACCCTGGAGGGGGCGATCGGCAAGGTCGCCGCCGGCTTCACCGAAAACGCCCGCCACCACGTCCAGCCCGCGGACGGCCTCGCCAAGGTCGACATCGAGCACCGGTTCCTCCACGTCGACTCCCAGAGCGCCAAGCTCGACCATTTGGTCGCCCAGCTGGGCGAGGCCGCAGACGGTTCCACGCTGGTCTTCGTCCGCACCAAGCGCGGCGCCGACCGGCTGGTCAAGCGGCTGCGGTCGCGCCGGCTCGTCGCCGTGGCCATGCACGGCGACAAGAGCCAGGGCCAGCGCGAGCGCGCCCTGGCGCGCTTCGAAGCCGGCGAGGTGGCCGCGCTGGTCGCGACCGACGTCGCCGCCCGCGGGATCGACGTCGCCGGCATCACCCACGTCGTCAACTTCGACGCGCCGAACGACCGCGACGCCTACGTGCATCGGATCGGCCGCACCGGGCGCGCCGGGCGACGGGGGACGGGCATCAGCTTCGTCCTCGCCGACCAGGTCGACGAGGTCCGGCGCATGGCCCGCGACCTCGGCCTCGACCACCAGCTCGACGCTGCCCACGGCAAGCCGCCGGCAGCGCAGCGCAACGGGCGGTCGCGGAGCCGACGCCGCCGGCGCAGGGCGAAATCGGTCCGATGAGCGCCCCCGCCCTGGCACGCAGATGGATCTGCGGTCGCTGTGGGGTGGCGATCGGCCGGATCGACGGCCAGGAGGTCCCGCTTCCCGGCAGCTGGGAACGCGGCCTCGAGGGCGACTTCTGCCTTTCCTGCCGTCGCGGCCGCGCCGCCGACGCCGCCCAGGCCGCGGTCTCCATCGACGCCAGTGCCGCGGTCCGCGCCAAAGCCAGGCGCGACGGGCTGATCGAGTTCGAGGTTCGCCGCACGCCCGACCTCACCGACACCACCATCGCCAGGGCATGCCGCACCAACGCGTCGGCGGTCGCCGCGACGCGCACTCGATTGCGCATGGGCGCCGGTCCCCGGTCAGGGGCGGACCGCAGCTGGACGGCAGCGCACCGCCAAATCGCCGGCCACCGGGCGTAGGAACTAGGCGAGCCGCTGCCCTCCCCCGCATGCGCCGTGCTCGAGGCTGCGAACACGCCGCTCTACTCGCAGCCGACCCCGTCTCCGTCGGCATCGAGCCCGTGCGGATCGGAGCCGGTGACCGTAACTGAGCCGCTGACTTCCGAGCAGTCGACGTCGGGGGGGTAGTACGGAACGCAGGGTGAGTAGCCAGGTTCGCAGCCGGACGATTCGGATTCTTCTTCAGCTTCCTGTTCGGCTTGTTCCTGCTCCTTGATGGCTTCGCGTTCTTCGCGCTCGCGCACTACTGCGAGGCGGTTGGCAAAGCGGCGCTGATCCGATTCCGCACTGGCGAGACGACGCTTTGCGCTGCGCAGCTGGCGGGTCGTTCGGCGCAACTCGATTCGAGCCGAGCGCTGCTCAGCCAGCGGCCCGGCCGCGCGCCTGCCGGCCGCCGTCACTTCGGCCCGCGCCTCTTCCCATTCTTCGGACCCAGATCCTTGCGAGAGGGCGTCCGCGCCTTCGCGCAACTGCGGCGAGATCGGGGTGGCAGCCGGCTCCTCGGAGAAGATCGCGGCACCGAGCGAACCGAGTCCGATCAGGAGGAGCAGCGCGGCGGCGCTGCGCGAAACCCAGCTTGGCAGCCGTTCGCGGCCGAGCAGCGGCTTGGCCTGGCCGTCGCGGACTTCGGCCGAGTGCCGTCCCAGCAGGAACGCGGTCGGCAATACGAATCCGAGACAGAAGAGGAACGTGCCGAGCACACCTGGTAGGCCGCTGCCGATCCCGAGCACCGCTCCGATCACGATCAGCAGGAAGCCGCCGCCGACGCACAGCGCAACCGCCCGGGCGAGCTGCATCCGCACGAGCGCGGCAACCGCAGTGGAGCTGCGAAACCGTCCCCACCCCAGCGCGATCATGGCGGCGACAAGCGCGGTCAGCCCGAGGCCGATGCCCATAGCCACTTCTTCGTCGTGGTCCTCTTCCTCCTGTCGCTGGACCTCCTCCAGCTCGGCGATCTCCTCCCGCGCCTCTCTCTGCTTGTCGGCGAGCTGATCCCGCATGTCCGCCGCGCCCGCCCGCGCGGTACGTGCGGCCGCGGCAAGCGGCTCGGCGCGGCGCGACGCGGCCGCGTACCGTGCCTGTGCCCCATCGACGCGCCCCTCGGCGGCATCGGCATTGCCTTCCGCGCTCGCCACCCGCGATTCGGCTTCGCCGAGGTCGGTCGCGGGATCGGCGAGAGCCGCGTCCCCGAACACAGCAAGGACCAACGTCGCAACAGCCGCAAGCAGTGCAGCCTTCGACCACCGGTTCCCGATCACCCGCGCCTCCTCTCGATCGTCTTGCGCTCGGGCTATCTAACGGAACGTCTCAGGTATTAATTGCAAACGCTGCCGGATTGCGCCGACCTGCTTGCGCAGGCCGACCAGGGCACCGTGCTCGGCGCCTCGGCCTCGAGCGCACATCAAGCGCGCAACCGCCAGACTGTTTCGCTAATTGCGTCTGTTGCGGTTATTACGTTTGCCTGGTACATTCCTGCCATGGCCATCCCCAAGACCCGAGACAATCTTGTTGCCCCCGACCCCGCCGAGGCGGAGGTCATGGCGCGCCTCAACGCCGAGATCGACGAGATCTATCGCGAGCACGGGGAAGCGCGGCTGCTGGGCCCCGACGGCGAGATGATCGGCATCCCCGGCTCCGCCTTCGAGGCGCTGCGCCTGGTGGTCGATGCGATGTCGAAGGGGCAGACGATCATCCTCGCGCCCCAGGGGGAGGAGTTGACGAGCCAGCAGGCGGCCGACCTGCTGCGCGTCTCCCGACCCCACCTGATCAAGCTCCTCGACGAAGGCGAGATCGCCTTTCATCGGGTCGGCACTCACCGCCGCATCCGCCTGGAGGACGTCATCACCTACAAGCGCAAGCGCTCGCAGGATCGTCGCGAGAGGTTGGATGAGCTGACGCGGCTCTCCGAGGACTTCGAGGGCGGTTACCGCTGATCGGCGGCATCGGCCGCAGCCCATAGGCTGCGGCCGCCGATGGGATTCCTGGCCGTCCTCGACGCCAACGTACTCCTCCCCGCGCCGCTGCGGGACGCCCTCCTGCGCCTCGCGGAGGCCGACCTCTACGTGCCGAAGTGGAGCGAGCGCATCCTGGCCGAGGTCGCAAGGAACCTGGTCGAGAGCGGCCGGACCGACGCAGGGCGCGCCGCCCGCGTGACGGAGACGATGAGGGCGGCATTTCCCGAGGCGATGGTGCCGGAATCCCTGATCGCGGCGATCGAGCCGGTGATGACCAACGACCCAAAGGACCGCCACGTCCTCGCGGCGGCCGTTGGTGTGGGGGCCGAGGTCGTGGTCAGCCATAACCTCGCGGACTTCCCGACAGATGCATGCGAGCCACTTGAGATTGAGGCCGTGAGCCCAGACGACTTCTTGGTCGATCTTCACCAACTCGATCCCGCCGCGGCAATGCACGTCGTGTCGGATCAGGCCGCAGCTCTCACCAGACCGCCCCTCACTCCACGCCAGGTGCTCGACTACATCGCCAGAGATGCTCCTGAATTCGCAGAACTGATTCGCGAGAGGCTGTCGTGACTCCCGACGCGCCCGGACTCGAAGAAGGTGCTCGCGGGCGCTTCGGCCGTAACGTCAGCGGATTCGCCTGCGCAGCGGCGTCCGCCAGGAGTCGAACTCGCAGTTGGAGACGCCTTCTGGCGGTTGTGGTCACGACCGCATCCGATAGCCCATCCCGCGCACCGTCTGGATCGCCTCTTCGCCGACCTTCTGGCGCAGATAGCGGACGTAGACCTCGACGACGTTCGAGCCCGGGTCGTAGTCGTAGCCCCAGACGTGGGCGAGAAGCTGCTCGCGGCTGAGCACCTGGCCCGCGTGGCGCATGAAGGTCTCCAACATCGTGAACTCCCTCGCCGTGAGGTCGACGGGGTTGCCGTCGGCAAGGACGCGCCGGGTGCGCAGGTCGAGCGATATCCCGCCCACCTCGAGCAGCGTCGGCTCGGCGGCGGAGGCGTCGCGCAGCTGGGCGCGGGCCCGCGCCAGCAGCTCCTCGAGCCGGAAGGGCTTGGTCACGTAGTCCCCCGCCCCGGCGTCGAGGCCCTCGACCTTGTCATTGAGATCGTCGCGCGCGGTGAGGATCACGGTCGGCAGCCGCTCGCCGCGGCGGCGCAGCTCCCGCAGCACGCTGAGCCCGTCCATGTCGGGCAATCCGAGGTCGAGGATCAGCAGGTCGAAGTCGGCGTCGCTGGCGATCGCCAGGGCGCTTGCGCCGTCGCCGACCACCTTCGTCGCGTAACCGCGCGAGCCCAGGCCCTTCTCGATGAAGCTGGCCAACCCGGGCTCGTCCTCGACGATCAGGACCCGGTTCACGACACCGTCTCCCCGCCGAGGGGTCCCTCGACCGGCAGCTCGATCGTGAAGCGAGCGCCATCGCCGAGCCGGCTATCCAGCCTGACGCGCCCGCCGTGCGCCTCGGCGATTGCGCGCACGATCGCCAGCCCAAGGCCGCTGCCCTCATAACCCGGCCGGCGGGCGCGGCCCCGCTCGAAGCGCTCGAAGACACGCTGCTGTTCGCTGGGGGCAATGCCGGGACCCGTGTCGCGCACCCAGACGGCAGCGCGCTCGCCCCCTACCGAGGTCCCGATCTCGATCGTGTCTCCCTCCTCGGTGTGCTCGACCGCGTTGCGGACGAGGTTCAGCACGGCCTGGGTGAGTCGCTGCGGATCGGCGACGATCGAGCGCGGCGAGTCGGCTCCCAGGCGCCAGTCACGGTCCGCCAAGCCGCGGGCGTTGGCGACTATCTCCTCGCAGAGGTCACGCAGCGAGACGGTCTCCAGGCGCAGGAAGTCGGGCTGCTCGGTCTTCGCCAGCAGCAGCAGGTCGTCGACGAAGCCGCTCATCCGCTCGAGCTCGCCGGTGACGAGCTCGAGCGCCCTGCCGCGTTCGCCCGAGCCGGCCGCGCCGCCCTCGGCGAGCAGCTCCAGGTGCCCGCGGATGACGGCGATCGGCGTGCGCAGCTCGTGGCTGATGTCGCGGATGAAGTCGCGCTGGCTGGAGAAGGCGAACTCGAGCCGGTCGAGCATCCGGTTGAAGGAGCGGCCGACGTCGGCCAGCTCGTCGGAGCCGTGGACTCCGATGCGCCGGGTCATGTCGGAGCCCGAGACCGAGCGGGCCGCGTCGCGGAACTCGCGCAGCGGCGCCAGGACGCGACCGGCGATGACGAAGGCGACGATGCTGCCGAGCAGCAGGACGGCCGCCGAGACGACGGCGACGATCTGCACCGCCTCGTCCACCTCCCCACGCTCACCGGCGGTGAAGTGGGCGACGACGAAGGAGCCGCGGGGGCGACCCTCCAGAACCAGGGGCACAGCGGTGTAGCGGGCGTCGCCCGCGGCGGTCGTCAGCTCGCCCTGCTCGGTCTCGGTCAGAGCACGCCAGCGATCTATATAAGCGTCCGCGATCCGCACGTCGGCGCTCTCCGCCGCTCGGTAGCGCGCCAGGCCCCGCCTTGGCACCGCCAGCAACTGCTCGCCTCGCCCGGGCACGTTCCTCCCCAGGTAGACGGTGAATATCCGCCGCACGTCGGTGCCGAAAGGCATCCCGGTTCTCGGATCGGTTCCGCCGGCCAGGCGGCGGAACTCCTGTACCTCCTGCGCGAGGTCGCGATCGACGCGATCGTCGAGCCGGACCAGCAGGGCCTGGCGCACCAGCAGGACCGAGATCAGCAGCGCGAAAGCGAGCAAGATCACATAGGAGGCGAGAATCCGCAGGCGAACGTCGCCGGCAAGTCGGCGGAGCCTCGGTGGTCGCCCGGCGGGCTCAGTCGTCGTCATCGTCGCCGTCATCATCATCCCGCTCGCCATCGTCGTCATCGTCGCCATCGTCGTCCGGGTCGTCGTCTTCGGTTCCGGTCTCTTCGACAGGTCTCACTGGCTCTGGAGCAGGAGCAGGAGATGGGGATGGCGCAGGGTCGGGCAGCGAGGACGGGGGCGCAGCGGGGACCGGCACCGAACCGCTCTCTGCCGGGGCGGGGGCGGCGGAGGGATCTGGGGCCGGAGCGGTGGGCCGTCCAGGTTCGCGCCGCCGCTGGCGGCGGGGCGGCGTCTCCTCTCGCTCGCGCCCACCGTCGAGGTCGCGAAGCTCGATCGGCGGTGGCGGTGGACCGGGGTCCCCCAGAGAGCGGGAGAGCACAAGCGCACCGCCGATCAGCACGCCCAGGAGGGCGGCGATCAGCGCCTTGGCGAGCATCCCGTGGGCGCGAGGCGCCCGTGCGCAACTGCCTCGGCTGGCCGGAAGCGGCGTTCGGCCGGCGGCGTCTCCGCCAGCGGCTCGAGCCCTGCCAGCAGCTCTTCGAGGCCGGGCCTGCCCTCGGCCGCGGGCTCCAAGCACGAATCGATCAGTTCGGCGAGCGCCGTAGGCAGGTCGCGCAGCGTGCCGACCGGATCGGCGCGGGCCTCCAGCTGCGGGTATGCGCCGGGCTCGCCGTCTCCGGAGTGCCAGGTGTCCCGGTCGGCGCCGTCCTCGCCGGGATCGGCCGTCACGGACTCCCGCTCGTCGAAGGCGGGGGTGGCCGTCGCGGCCTCGAACAGCACGGCCCCGATGCCCCAGACGTCGGCCGCCCGGCCGAGCTCGCCGCCGGTTGCCTGCTCGGGGGCGAGGTAGCACCAGGTACCGATTCCAGCCGGCGCCTGGCCGGGTGGCCTGGCGAGGCTGAGGTCGATCACCTTCGCCCGGCCGGCCTCCGCAACCACGTTCGACGGCTTCAGGTCGAGGTGCAGGAACCCGTGGGCATGCAGATACCGCATCGCCGTCCCCAGGTGCAGCCCGAGGTGGGCAAGCGCGACAGGGGAAAGCTCCTCCTCCCCATCCTCGATCGCGTGCGCCAGGGTCTGGCCACCGAGCGTCTCCAGCACGACCAGCGGGCAGGGCTCCTCCAGAGTCTCGTACCCGCGGACCAGATGGGGATGACTGAGCCGTTCGAGCAGACGGCCCTCGCGCAGCAGCATGCGGCGGGGCTCCTCCTCGCTCGCTCGCTCGGGTCGCACGGCCTTGATCACGCAGCGGCAGCCGCGCGCCTCGCTCCAGGCGTCGTAGACGTCGAGCCGCCGGCCTCGGCTGAGGTGCTCGATCACCTCATAGCCGGGGGCGATCGCGGTCCCCCGCGACAGCGGTGCCGTGGCGGCCATCGCTCAGGCCCCCACCGGGGTGGGCGCCGGCGCAGCCGTTCGCTCCGGCGCGCGTCCCGCCTGGTGCAGCGACCACAGGCGCGCGTAGAGGCCACCGCGCTCGACCAGGTCCTCGTGGCGGCCGCGTTCCACCACCCTGCCGGCCTCGAAGACGAGGATCAGGTCGGCGTCGCGGGTCGTCAGCAGGTCGTGGGAGATGACGAGCGTGGTGCGGTCGCGCATCAGCTTCCGCAGCGGGGCGATCAGCGCCGCTTTCGCTTCGGCGTCGAGTCCCGTGGAGGGCTCGTCGAGGACGAGCACCGGGGCGTCGGCGATCAGCGCCCTGGCGATTGCGAGGCGTTGGCGTTGGCCGCCGGAGAGGAGGCGGCCACGCTCGCCGACGTCGGTCTCGTAGCCATCCGGCAGCGCTTCGATGAATTCGGTCGCTCCGGCGGCCCGGGCGGCGGCCTCGACCTCCGCCTCCGACGCGCCGCGCCGCCCGATCGCGATGTTCTCGCGCACGCTGCCGTGCAGGACGAGCGACTCCTGCAGCAGCAGCGAGACGTTTTCGCGCAGCGATTCGAGGCGAAGGTCGCGGAGGTCGTGGCCGTCGAGGCGCACGGCGCCCGAGGCGGGATCGTAGAAGCGCAGCAGCAACTTGGCGAGCGTCGACTTGCCGGCACCGCTCGGCCCCACCAGGGCGACCGTCTCCCCAGGAGCCGCGCGCAGATCGACCCCGGTGAGGGCCGGCTCCTCGACCCCGGGATAGGCGAAGGCGACCTGTTCCAGCTCCAGCGCGCCGCGGGCGCGGCCGAGCAACCGGGCGCTGGGCGAGTCGGTTACTCGCGGCTCCTCGTCGAGGAGATCGATGACGCGCTCGGCTCCGGCTAGCGCTCGGAAGATCGCGTTTGCCAGCGAGCCGAGGTCGCGCACGGGCTCGAGCAGCTGGCTCATGAAGGCGGCGAAGACCAGCAGGGCGCCGATCGTCATCTCGCCGCCGGCCACGGCGAGGGCGCCGAGCACGAAGACGATCATTACCCCGAGCAGCTCGATCAGGTCGGCGATCGGCGTGAACAGCCCGCGGATGCGGACCGATGCCAGCTCAGCCCGGACGACGCCCTCGTTCTCCCGCCGGAAGCGCCCCAGCTCCTCGTCCCGGCGGTTCAGCGCCTGGATCAGCGCCGCGTTGGAGATCGTCTCCTCGGCGAGCGCGCTGAGCGAGCCGACCCGGCGGCGCTTCTCGCGCGAGGCCGTCTTGATCAACCGCGAGAAGCTCTTGCCGACGAGGTAGAAGAGCGGAACGACGACGAGCGAGACCAGGGCGAGCTTCCAGCTGAGGACGAACAGGGCCGCGCCGAAGAAGAGGATGCGCAGGAGGGCCGAGAGGCCGTCGGCGAGGCCGGAGAGGACGAAGCTCTCGATCGTCTGCACGTCGCTGTTGATGCGTGAGATCAGGTCCCCGAGGCGGCGCCGGTCGAGCGCGTCGAGGGAGAGGCTGTGGAGGTGGCCGAGGAGGCGAACCCGGAGGTTGAGCAGGAAGCGCTCGGCCATCCAGGTCGAGAGGTACTCGTCGGCGAAACCGACCATGCCGCCGAGCAAGGTCAGGCCGAGGTAGGCGGCGACGATCCAGGCCATCGGGCCGATGTCGCCGGTCACCAGGACGTCGTCGACGACCAGCTTGAAGAGCCAGATCTCGACGGTGGCGATCAGGACCCCGGCGCCGATCAGGACCACCAGGACGGGAATCCAGCGCCGGTAGGGGCGCGCGTCGGGCCAGAAGCGCCGGAAGACCTCGCGCAGGCTCACCTTCGGCGCCGCGGCCACGATCTCCGGCCCCTCCGGGCGCGGAATCAGCAGGTCTTTGAGTCTTGCGAGCATCGGTGCCGATCGGTTCGGGGTTAGGGGTTCGGGGTTCACCGGCTCCGGTGACAGCCGAGGGCCGTCACCGGAGCCCGGCGTCCCAGGCCTCTAGGTGCGGCTTCGGCTGCGACGCCGCCTGCGGCAGCGCCTCGGGTTGCGCGCCTTGGCGCAGGGTCTGCGGCGCCTGCCCGAGCGGCTGTTTGAGCCAGTGCTGCTCGCTCGGGCGGCGGGAACCAGTCCAGTGAACATGTCTCGCTCCTCGTTCGTGACTTCCCTCGTCCCTCATCGCGGGGACCGCGGGGCTTGCACAGGGAGCATGCGGTTTCGGCCTGAGGCGATCCTGAGGATCGGATTAGGAAGCTCTAATCCACCGACGTCTACCAGAAGGGCTGGATATCTTCCGGCACGCGGAGCGCCCTGCGACCGCTCGGTTACGCGAGCGAGCCGTCCTCGACGAACCACCTGTGCTCCAGGTCGGCCACTGCGGCGATGCGCTCGTAGTCGCGGTCGTAGTGGACGAGCGGCACGCCTGCCGTCTCGGCTGCGGCGGCGAACAGCAGGTCGGCGGGCGGGACACGGCGATGATTGCCCTCGGGGGCAAGAAGGAGCTGGACCTCCCGCGCGCGGTCCCAGAGCGTGCTCGGCATCGGCACAGACTCGAAAGCGTCCAGGCGCTCGGCAGTCGCACGCGTCCGCTTCTCGTTGGCGGCAAGACGCGTCAACTCGAGCACGACCAAGTCGCAGACCAGAACCCGGCCCGCCGCGACCTCGCCGTTGAACCACTCCGCGAGGTTGGGAAAGCGGCCATCGCGCACCCACGTCCACACGCCGGTGTCGAAAAGCGCCGGGCCGTCGAGCGCGACCGGCGTCGCTGCCTCGGTCGCGCTCAGAAGCGCTCCCGCCCCTCCCGAACCTCTTTGGGGGTCCCATCGATGTCGCGGCGGACATCGAAGCCCTGCAGGACTCGCCGCCGCGTCGCCTCGCGCAGCGCGGCGTTCACCGTGTCGCTCAGCCCCTTCGTCCCCAGCTCCCGCCGAGCGGCGGAAAGTGCTCGATCATCGACATCAACCGTGGTGCGCGTCATGCGCATCATCATAGCGCATCGAGGCGGCCGGGCTCCAGCCGCACCTGCTCGCGTATTTGTTGCCCCAGATCGCGGTTCGTAGCAGGCAGTGCTACAGTTGTGCACATGGCGCGCGCCGTTTCGATCCGGGAGCTAAGGAATTCCACCTCAGCAGTTGTTTCTGAGCTGGAAGCCGGCGAGCGATTGACGTTAACGGTCAATCGCCGCCCAGTCGCGGACATTCTTCCCCATGTCGAGGATCGCGACCCCTGGGTCCCCGCTAGCGAGCTACGCCGCATTGTGGGCGAGGCACCCGCCGATGCCGGCCTGCTGGACGACCTGGCCGATGTCCGTGGCGCTGAGCTCGACGATTGAGCCGAGCAATCGCCGACACCTCTATCTTCATCGCCCAAGAGACCGGCCGCCGGCTAGGCGAGCTTCCCGGGGAGATCGCAGTCTCAGTGATTACTGCCGCCGAGTTGGAGTTGGGCGTTCTACGAGCGACCGATCGAGATGCTCGCGCAGTCCGGCTCTCCACCCTTTCCCGCGTGCAAGCAACCTACCCGTTGCTCCCCGTCGATCCGGAGATCGCGAGTTGTTTCGCACGCATCGCCTCTACTGAGCGGTCCAAAGGCCGTCGCCTCCGCCGCCACGACACCTGGATCGCCGCAACCGCGATGCGCCATGGCGCTGCGGTGGTAACCCAGGACGCCGATTTCTCCTCGTTCGAGGCAGTGGAAGTAATTCGAGTCTGAGGAGCAGCGGACCCTCGAAGGCTGCAACCGACCAGCGTCAGGAGCCACGCGAAGGGCGGCTGACAGGAACCTCCGCATAGGAATTTAAGTGGCGCTACTGACGTTTCCGTGGGTGAAGTAGGCAGCTGAGGAAGAGGCGCACGCCGCTCCGCGCCTAGGTTTCCGGCTTCTCGAAGGCGCCGCTACGTCGAAGAGGCCACCGGCCGGTCGAGATCGAGCACGGTCGCGAGCACGGCCTCAACCCCGGCAAGCGTCTCGGCGCTCGCCTCACCAAGACGGCGCAGGAGGCGGCGACGGGCGACCCCGCGAATCGCGCGGGGAATCGCCGCGCTGTCAGCGTCGATCCCGGTGTCGGGACCGAGCCGGGGTCGCAACGCCGAGCGAGAGAGGGAGCTGGAGAGCGGGACAACGACGATCAGCTCGTGGTCGGCGCCGACAAGCAGGTCGTCGACTGAGACGACGATCGCCGGGCGGTTCTTGCCGGGCTCGCCGCGGCGAGCAGCGCCGAATGAGACGAGCCAGATCTCGCCGCGGCGCGGCTCAGTCGATTCCGTCATCCAGCGTCGCCTCCCACAGCCCGATCTCGGCCAAGGCATCCGGGTCGCCCGCCTCGGCGCGGGTCGCCTCGCGCTCGGAGCGCAGGGCGCTGGCGCGCTCGGCACGGCGAGCGAACTCGGTGAGCAGGGAGGAGAGCGAGACGCCGCGCTCGCGGGCGCGCGCGGCGAGGCGGTCGCGGGTCTCGCGGGGGACGCGGATGGTGGCGGTGGGGGTGGCGGTCACGGTGGATGAATGGTAGCGCTATCAGATGGCGACATCAACGTGTTCCGCCGGCGAATCGGCCACTTCCGCGAAGCTCATCACGCGCCTGGCGCGTGACCTCGATCGCCGGCATCGACTACAGCTCGGAAAGCGGCACCGTTTCGCCCGGCTCAAGGGTGACGTTGATGCGGCGGTTCCGCTCAGCCATGGCACCCGAGGGTACGCAAGGTCACATGATGTCCTGCAAGTGCGGACGGTTCAGCTCTTGCGACTGGCCATCCGCTCGAGCTGCTTGCCGAGCGCCTTTTCAACTTCGTCGGACATCGTCATCCGGTAGACGGCGACCAGGGCCTGGAGGGAGAGGGGGCGGAGCTGGTCGAGGGCGCGGCGGACGTCGGGCCAGTGCTCCTCGGGGTAGCCCTCGGCTTCAAACGGCTTCCAGATGTCGTCGAGGAAGAGCTTCACGAACTCGTGGGAGACCGACTTGCAGCTTCTCCGCACCTTGTCGATCACCGTCAGGGCATGGTCCAGGGGGACACCGCTCGCGACCACCCCCTCGGCGGCGTCGAGGAGGGAAGGGAACGGCGCCTCGAAGCGGTCGTCGTCCACCGGCACCAGCGCGCCGGCCTCGACGGCCCGCTTCAGCGCCTTGTCGATCTCGGTCCCGAAACGCTCCGCGAGCTCCTCCCGAGTGAAGGTTCGTGGCTGCTCGTCGTCGAACTCGTCGAGGGCGCGGCGGAAGGAGAGGAACTGCTCGGCGGCGCCGACGTTCTGGTTCAGCAGCCGCTCGATCCCCGTCAGGTTGAACCCGTCGGCTTGCAGCTCCTGGATCATCCGCAGCCGCGCCAGGTGCTCGGGCCCGTAGTAGCCGACGCGCTCGCGGACCTCGGGGGCAGGAAGCAGGCCGCGGGCGCGATGGGAGCGGATGTTGCGCACCGTCATCCCCGTCTCGGCGGCCAGCTCTTCGATCGTCAAGTTGTTCTCGGGCTCCGCCACGGCGGCAAAGCTACCACTGTGTGACGTTTCGCTCGTTGACGTGACGGCATTTGATGTTACGTTGTTCTGCGTCATGCCGCTGCTCGCCCGCCGACCCACGCGCCGCTTCCTCGACGCCCTTGCCGGGCCGCACGGAATCGATGGCTACCTGGAGCAGATCGACCCGCTGCTCGTCAGCGGCGAGTGTCGCGCCGAGGTGGTCGCGGTCGAACACGGGACCGAGGAGAGCGCGACCCTGAGGCTGCGCCCGAACCGCGCCTGGCAGGGCTTCCGGGCCGGGCAGTTCGTAAACGTGGCGGTCGAGATCGACGGTGTTCGCCGCCGGCGCTGCTACTCCCCCGCCTGCGGCGAGGGACGACGGTCGGAGCTGGAGATCACGGTCAAGCGCCACCCCGAGGGCCTCGTCTCCCACTTCCTCGCCGAGCGCGCCCGTCCCGGGATGGTCCTCGGCCTCTCCCAGGCCGAAGGCGACTTCCGCCTGCCGCAACCGCGGCCCGAGGCGGTCCTGCTGATCGGCGGCGGCAGCGGCATCACGCCGTTGATGGCGATCCTCCGCACCCTGTTCGCCGAGGACTATGACCGGCCGGTCGCCCTACTCAACTATGCGCCCGATCCCGCCCGCGCGATCTATCGCACCGAGCTGGAGCGCCTCGCGGTCGAGCACCCCAACTTCAAGCTGATCCGCTCCTACACCCGGGCGCCGGGCGCAGGTGAGGTGGACGGGCACTTCAGGCCCCTCCACCTCCCGGAGTCCGATCCCTGCTTCACCGAGGCCGAGACGTTCGCCTGCGGCCCGCCGGCTCTGCTCGAGGCGGTCCGGGGAACCTGGGCCAACGGCCTCGAACACCGACTGCACGTCGAGAGCTTCGTTCCGCCGACCTTCGCCCCAGCCGGTGAGCCTGGCGAAGGCGAGATTCGCTTCGCCGGCTCCGGCATCGAGGTCACCAACAGCGGCGCCTCATTGCTGGCGCAGGCCGAGGACGCCGGCCTCTCTCCCGAATCGGGCTGCCGTATGGGCATCTGCCACACCTGCACCTGCCGCAAGGTCGCGGGCACCCACAAGAACCTGATCACCGGGGAGGTCTCCTCAGCGCCCGACGAGGAGATCCAGATCTGCGTCTCCGCCGCCCTGGGCGACCTCACCGTCGACCTCTAGCTGACATCCCGAAAGGAACCCGATGAACCCCACCGCAACCCTTCCAGCCAACTCCGCCCCGACTGCGACCGGGTACCCGCTCACGCCAGAGCAGCTCGAGAGCTTCGGCGAAGAGCTCGACGCGATTCGCCTGCGCGTGCTGGCCGACCGTGGCGAGCGCGACGCCAACTACATCCGCGGCGTGATCCGGGCCCAGCGCGGGCTCGAGGTCGCCGGCCGCGGACTGCTCTGGGCGGGCGTCTTCCCGCCCGCCTGGATCGCCGGCACTGCCGCCCTCTCGGTCTCCAAGATCCTCGACAACATGGAGATCGGCCACAACGTGATGCACGGCCAGTACGAGTGGATGAACGACCCCAAGCTCTCGGGCAAGCAGTTCGAGTGGGACAACGCCTGCCCCGCCGACCAGTGGCGCCACTCCCACAACTACATGCACCACACCCACACCAACATCGTCGGCAAGGACCGCGACATCGGCTACGGCGTGCTGCGCATGTCAGAGGATCAGCGCTGGACTCCCTACTACCTGGGCAACCCCCTCTGGGCCGCCCTCCTGGCCACGTTCTTCGAGTACGGGGTGGCGCTGCACGACCTTGAAGTCGAGCGGATCGCCAGTGGCGAGACCAGCCTTGCCGAGAAGCGCGAGCTGCTGAAGGGGATCTGGGAGAAGGTGCGGGGCCAGGCGGCGAAGGACTACGTCCTCTTCCCCGCTCTCTCCGGGCCGCTCTTCGTCTTCCCCCTGGCCGGCAACGCGACCGCGAACATCGTCCGCAACCTGTGGTCGTTCACGATCATCTTCTGCGGCCACTTTCCCGAAGGGACCCACGAGTTCAGCGAGGAGGAGACCGAGGACGAGACCCGCGGCGAGTGGTACTACCGCCAGCTGCTGGGCTCTGCCAACCTCAGCGGTGGCCCGCTTTTCCACATCATGGCCGGCAACCTCAGCTTCCAGATCGAGCACCACCTCTTTCCCGATCTGCCCGCCAACCGCTACGCGGAAATCTCGGTCGAGGTGCAGGAGATCTGTGAACGCTATGGCCTCCCCTACAACGTCGGCCCCCTTGACCAGCAGTTCGGCAGCGTCGTCAAGAAGATCTGCCGCCTGGCGCTGCCGGACTCGGGCACCCGATCGCTTCGCCCCTCCCCCGGCGTCCTGTTGAACGGCCTTGGCGGCGCGACGAAGCTGATCGGCGGCGCCGTGAAGGTCGCCCGTCGGATGCTGCCGGGCGGCCGCAGCGCAGCGGCAGCCTGAACCGGCAACGCTGCTGCTGCCGAAGCCGACTGCCGTCTCATCAGCTGCGATAAGCGTGATCTCGTCTCGAAGGGTCTCGCGGCGCTCCCTGCGTAGCCTCCCAGGGCATTCGGATCGCCCCAGGGCGCGAGACCTTCTGACAGCGCGAGGTGGAGGCTGAGCTGAACTAAGTCGAGTACTCGAAGTCTGGCTGACAATCTGGTTTAGTCTTTTCGAGTCGGGAATCCGCGTAGTTGGAAGGAGGCTGATGAGCGATCGCCCGAGCGGGAGTCGGGAGGGCCCGGCGGACGACTGCCGACCCTCCAACGGGATTCAGGTACCGATGCGGCGCCGCGAGATGGTGGCGCTGTCGGCAGGGGCGCTGGCGAGCGTTGTCCTTTACGCCTGCGGCGCTGACGAGGACGAGGCGGCCAGATCCGTGGTGGAAGGGGCCACGACCACGCCCGACTGCGTGTTGACGCCCGGGCAGGAGGAAGGCCCCTTCTACATCGACCTGGCGCAGGTTCGACAGGACATCGTCGAGAACCGCCCCGGCGTGCCGCTCGCGCTCGCGCTGACCGTCGTCGACTCGGATGCCTGCAAGCCGATCCGCGATGCCGCCGTCGACATCTGGCACTGCGACGCGCTTGGCGTCTACTCGGGGGAGCCATCCGAGGGCAGCGAGGGCGAGACCTACCTGCGTGGGATCCAGCTGACCGACGGGAACGGCCTGGCAGAGTTCGCGACCATCTACCCGGGCCAGTACCCGGGGCGGACGACGCACATCCACGTCAAGGTCCATATCGGCGGGCGGCAGAGCGACGGCACCTACTCCGGCGGTCACGTCTCGCACACCGGGCAGCTGTTCACCTCCGATCGGCGCGACGCGGAGGTCTTCGCGCTTGCCCCCTACAACCGCAATACGGCCGAGATCACGCCGCGCAACACGGATGGCGTCTTTCGGTATCAGGGCGGATCGAGCTCGGTGCTCGCCCTCGCACGGGTCGGCAGCAGTCTCGCGCGGGATGGCTTTACGGCAAGAGTGACCCTGGGCGTGGACCCCAGCACGACCGGGACGGACATCTGAGGCGGCGCAATCAACGCAGGTGAGGTCGGAGCGCGGAGCGAAGCTCCCTCCATACCGTGAACGCCAGTAACGCCAACAGAGCCACGAGAGCTACGAGATAGAGAAGCTTTCCCCCTTCGGCGGGCGCGGGAGCACTAGGGTGAGCCGGCTGAGGAGCGCTCCCCGTCACAGGGTTGCGGACAAGCGGTGAATCGCCGCTCACCCGGGTAACCGCCGGGACCAGAGATAGCAACCGAGGGATGTCGACTACCGCCGGACGAAGCAGGCCACCCTCCAGCATTCCGACTATCAAGGCTGGCCCAGCCTCCTCCCCGCCGCCAAGTTGAATCGCGGGCCATACGTAAGCGAACCACCGTTGCAGGGCAGCCACTTCGGCCGCCGCGATCGAAGGTGGAGCGCTATGCGCGGTACCGCTCGCCTTGCTTGGACCCGCGCTGCTCGGGGCCGCATCGGAGCCGCCTGGGGGCGCCGAGGCCCGGCCACCGTCATCACGAGCTGAAGGAACCGACTGTCCCGCCCCTTCTCTGCCGGTGCTCGCAACCGAATCGACCGAGCCCGTCGTGGCACTGGCTCTCCGGGGAGCAAAGGCCGCACCGGCGCCAGAGCCATTCGGAGGCGGTGAGGGCGTTGACGCCGCCTTAGTCGGCGACTCGACCCTGGTGTGAGGTGCCGGCGAGGGCGGGGGCGGCGCAGCCGGCGATGCCGGTGGCGCTTGGGGTACTTCAGGCGCCGCGCTCGGCAGCGAGGGCGCGGCCTTCGGGGGGGAATGGACCGATCTCACGGTCGACCCGACGGTGTCCACCACTTTTTCCACCGGCGTGGCTGAGGCGGCAGGGACGCTGGGAGCCAGGACTATCCCAGCAGCGAAGACAATCCCGCAGCACAGGGATTTCCTAAATGCGACCCCAGAACCTCTCGTCCACCTGCGGCTCATGCCGGCCCCCTCGTTGTTGATCGCTGCCGAACCTTTAGCTCTTACCCAATATTTGGACGGATATACCTAGGCCGATCGATTGGGCCAGGCACGGATATCGCGACGCCCTCGGGTCAGGCGCCGACGTAGGCCGCGAGATGCTCGCCGGTGAGCGTGGAGCGGGCGGTGACGAGGCCAACGGGCGTGCCCTCGAAGACGATGCGGCCGGCGCCGGGGCCGAGGTCGATGATCCAGCCGCCGTAATCGAAGCCGTCCCGGGGGTCCTCCTGCGGGCCGCCCGGCGCCTGCATCACCCCGTCGAGGCTGACGAAGGTGTTGACGACGATCTCGCGCACGGCGCTCACGCCCTCTCGCCGGCGAGGAGCGTGTCGATCTGGCCGAGGGCTTCGACCATGCCCTGCTCCATCCCCATCTCGATCACCTGTTCCATCCCCTCGCGGCTGCCGAACTTGGACTCGATCGACATCGTCGTGGCGCCGTCGGCCTCGGCGATCGTCACCGTCGCGATCGTCGTCGGCATCTCCTCGTTCGGATTGCCCTCGTCGTCGGCGAAGCCGTCCTCGAAGCGCAGCCGCTTGGGCGGCTCGACCTCCTCGATCCGCCACCAGCCGTGGTACTTCTGCCCCTCCGGGCTGGTCATGAAGTAAGCGGCGCGGCCGCCGGGGGAGAGGTCGTGGTCGACGAAGGTCGCCGGGTAGGACGGCGGGCCCCACCAGCGCTCCAGCTGCCGCGGGTCCGACCACATCTCCCAGATTCGCTCGGCGCCGGCGTCGAACTCGGCGGTGATCGTCATCGTCAGGGTGTCGGGGTCCTTGTTCACGTCGGTGACGGGCATCAGCTGTCTCCTTTGTCTTCGTCGAGAATGCGGTCGATTCGCTCGATCCGGCCGCGCCACTCGGACTCGAGTCGGTCGAGCGCGGCGTGGGCGCGTTTGAGGGCGTCGGTCTCGGCGCGGACGATCGACTCGCGCCCGACCCGGTGCTTGCTCACCAGTTCGGCCCGCTCCAGCACGGCGACGTGCTTCTGCACCGCCGCCAGGCTGATCGGGTACTCGCGGGCCAGGGCCGAGACCGAGAGCCGGCCCTCATGGGCACGGCGGAAGATGTCGCGGCGGGTCGGGTCGGCCAGCGCCCCGAACAGCAGGTTGGCGGCCTTCTCATCGTCGCGGCTCTCTCCCTCATCTACAACCATTTGGTTGCAGGTTAGCACGGCGGCGGCACACGGTAGGAGCGCCTTCTTTCGGAACTCGGATCCGCTGCTCTCGATCGTAGCGGCGACTGCGGTCAGCGCTCGAAGCTGAAGCCCAAATCGACCTCTCCCGGACCTCGTGTTGCCCCAGGCGTTTCCCCAGGGCCGTTTTTGGACGTTTCTGGACGTTTCTGGAACGTTCCCCAAAAACGCGAAAACCCGCTTGATAAGCGGGTTTTCGTCCTATAGCGGGGGCAGGATTCGAACCTGCGACCTTCGGGTTATGAGCCCGAACCTGGAGTCCCGCTGGACTACGTGGGGCACAGTTTCAAGCGGTTTTCGCGAGATCGAGATCCGCTGGGATCGGCTGGGATCTGTGGGGCTTCTTGCCCCATTTCTTGCCCCAGCCGAGAGCACATCGTCGGGAGACCGCGGTAAAGGCACCGCCGCTTGCGGTGCCGCAGAGCGACTCGGCCTCATCCCAGTTCGATTACGCCCAAGAGGAGCAGAAGGATCCCCGTGACAACGGCCGAGACGAGCAGCGAGCCGCCACAGCCGAGCCTGTTGGAGAAGAAGATGAACATGACAATCGGATGGAGCGAGCGCGAACGACGCTCGCGTCACCGGCGAGGCGCCCCGACGAACGGAATATCGCCCCGCCGGCTTACCCGGGCCGGACTAGGAGTCGTCCCGATCCTTGACGTAGGGCTCACTTGAACCCGACTTGGCCAACCCGCGACTGATGATGTACGCGGCAGCGACGATGCTGACGTAGAGCCACGCGTTGCGAGCAATGAACTCATCGGTGCCACCGGTGTCCCCGCCCTTGATCGCAGCGGCGCTGACCAGAATGGCGACGATGACTCCGGCCATTGCCCAGAACTCGGTCGTCTTGAACGCCTGCTTGGTCTCGGTCTTGAGACGACTAACACGATCAAGGGGGCGCGTCCGGGACTCCGTGCCCATGCGGGGTGCTGATCCAGCCTCCATTGGTTCCTCCTTCGGAAGTGCCCCAAGAGAAAGGGCAATTGACCCGGCTTCCACCGGGCTTTGATTAGACGAGGAAGTCATCCACTGGCCCCGAGCAATGCTTAAGACCGGTGAATCCCTCCAGTCGCGAAGTACCCGCTGGTGCGACCTTGTAACCGGTCGAGCGCTGGCGATCGCTCGGGGCTATGAGCACGACTGGGGAACGGCACTCGTGAGCGAGATCGCTGGAGCGGGCAGGTGGCGAGGGGTATCGCCCTAACTCCTGCCGGTCACCGATGAGACCCGTGCTGGCCGCTTCGCCATTAGGACCGCGCCGACGACGACGAGCAGCGCGCCGAAGGCGAGGAAACCGAGGTCCCAGCCGAGCGGCGCACCGAGGTCGTCACGGACGTGGTGCACCCCGAGCAGGTGGTGGTCGACTAGTCCCTCGACCAAGTTGAAGCCGCCCCAGCCGATCAACAGACCGCCGACGTGCGCCCCCTGTCGCGCGGTTGGTCTCGAGCTGAGCCTCGGTCAATCTCTTGGTCCGGCGACAGACCTGGCGATAAAAGCGCAACTGCTGGGTCCGGCCGAAGATTCTAAAACCGGTCCGGGTTAGGAACGGGCCCCTTGTCGCAGGTCGTGAGATTGCCCTGAGGTGGAACTCGACATCCCCGGTGTCCAGCCACTTCCACAGTTCGTAATGCATCTCGCCTTGCTCGAAATGACCTTCCAAGGTCAGATAGCTCCAGCCGAACACCCTTGCCTGTCGTCCGCCCAGATTCCTCGTCTCTTCATAGACATCGCCAATCCTCACTCCGACCCTGAGGCGCAGGCCGGCGAACCTGATGCGGAGGAGCATGTCGCGCCCGGGGAGGGGCCGGGTGCTGTCATAAAAGGCCGTGACGACACCGGGGTCAGCCAGCTGATAGCTGTCCATGAGCTCGCGAGCGACCTCCCAGCTGCCTTCCTGGGTCGGAGGCCCCGAGCCCTCGTGGGGCAGCGGTTCAACCATGTCGTCGATGCGCCATCGGCGATCAACGCGGACGGCGCCGTGGTCGGACGGGTCGAAGGTGATCTGCCGATTGGCGAGGGCGGCCAGCCGCCCGGCATCACGTCGGCTCCTCCGATTCGCGCGGCCGCCCGGCAGGGCACCCGGAGCGATCGTACGGGTGGTGATCACGACGCCTCCCTCCATCTTCCCCTCTGCGAGGCGGACGATCCTCTGCAAGACCGAGGACCACATGTGCAATTGCACCTCCTTGGAAATCCGCAGGCGACTGTAGAGAAGGTCGCTGAGGCGGCCTCCATTGCGGGCCCATGACTCGATCTCGAACCACAGGGACCTGTAGCCCGCGCTTACTCTGAATTCGATCTGACCCGCCTCCAAGTGCCCGGACAGGGTCGCCAGCCGAAACGACGTCGCGTCCGCGACGATGACCCGGACGGGGCCGTCCCATGGGCCCGGCATTCGGACGACGTAGCGATGGCCCGTGTCCAGCTGCCCCTTACGACCCTCGAGCTTCTGAAAGGTGGCGAACTCTGAAGGCGCCACACCGTCGAGGTTCTCCGACATACGCGCCATCAGCTGCTCGGGAGTTAGCGGAGAGCCGACGATCCGGGTCCGATAGATCCTGTGCACCAAAGGCCCGGCTCCATCCTCGAGGTGCTGGAGTTCGCCGAGATCGGCATCGTCAGGCAGATCCGGCGGTGCATCGGTGGGCCACATGCCGGTCATTTCCCACCGGTGTATGGGAGTGGTGCTCCACAGATAGCGCCATGAGGCAATCGCGACCCCTATCGGCCACCGGACGGCGGTCGACCACCGCCGTCGCATCGATTGGGAGCGTGCCACCCCTTGCTTCTACCCCTTCGACCACCGGGCACTCAGCGTCAGAGCCCGATCCGGCAAGATGAGGGCATGCCCAGGCTGAACCTCGACAAGCGGCGACCGCGAAGCCAGCATCTCTATGCGCTTGCCATGGGCAGCATCGGGCTTTGCGTCATCCTCTGGATGCGCGCAAAGACGATAGGCGAGGACGAACGGGGCAATGCGGAGCGCCGGGCACTCTTCGTTGGACTGTGGCCGCCCATGTTCTGGCTGATCGGAGACGCGCTCCGGCGCGAGGAGAGACGACGGGCTCGAACCAGCCGGCTCCGGCGGATCCTGCGATAGCGGGGCAGAATTCGAACCTGCGACCTTCGGGGTTATGAGCCGGACCTACTAGTAGGACCCCGCTGGACTTCGTGGAGCACGGTTTCAAGCGTTTTCGCGCGATCGAGATCGGCTGGGATCTGTGGGGCTTCTTGCCCCATTTCTTGCCCCAGCCAGGCTGGCCGGCGGCGCTTTGGGAGAGAGAAATAACTATTAGAGGATTTCTTCGTTGCGCACGACAGTTTTCGGTATTACCCGGTGTAACGCTGCGGCCCGAGCCGGACATGTAGCGGTGATGGCCCGGAACGCGACCGCCGAGGGGGAACTGCCGCGCGAGTTCGCCGAGGCGCGCTTCTCGCGCCTCTACGAAGATCACGAGCGCGAGATCCTGCGCTACGCGCTGCGACGGAGCGCCGAGCCGCAGGACGCCGCGGACGTCGTCGCCGAGACGTTCCTGGTCGCCTGGCGTCGCCTCGGCGAAGTGCCGGTCGGCGAGGAGGCGCGCCTCTGGCTCTACGCAACCGCGCGGCGGGTGCTCGCCAACCACCAGCGCGGCATCAAGAGGCGTACGCGCTTGGCCGAGCGGTTGCGGGAAGAGCTGCGGCGGCAGCTCCCTCTGCAGCCTGCCTCCGATCGCCCGGTGCTCGATGCGCTCGCCGGCATGGCCGACGCGGACCGCGAGCTGCTGATGCTGGTCGGGATGGAGGAGTTCAGCCCGAGCGAGGCGGCGCGAGTGCTCGGTATCTCGACGATGGCGGCCCGAACGCGACTTCACCGAGCGCGGCGTCGCCTGCGGGCGCGTCTCGGCGAGGAGTGGGAGGAGAAACAGCGGAACGAGATCGAGATGGGAGAGGCAAGATGAGGGCTCGCGAAATCGACCTAAAGCTGCAGGAGGCGGACCGATTCTCTGCTCAGGAGATGGAGTGGCTCGAGCTGGGACCCGCCGAGGCGGCGCTCGCAGAGGCGATCGTCACCGAGCCCGCCGACGACGGCACCGCGGAGGCCGCGCCGATCCCCTGGCGGAGTGCCGACCGTCGCCGCCGCGGCCGACTGCTAGGTCTGGCCGGGACCGCCGCCGCAGCGGCAGCCGCAGTGATCCTGCTGGTTCTCGGCGGCGGCTCGCAATCGCCCCCGCGCGCCTACGGCGCCGAGCTGGTGCGCTTCGCCGAATCGACGCCGCTGCTGCTGCTCGAAGGTCCGGACTGGCGGGTCCAGAACGTCTTTCAGGTCAGCAGCCGCGAGGGCCTCGAAGGGTCGATGGAATTCGTCACCGGGCCGCCGATTCCCTATGAAAGCACCAAAATCTCGGCCGATTACACGGTGAGCGGAATGGCCCCGAAAGCGGTCAGGCAGCGCAAAGTCGAGCTGAGTTGGCGTCAGGGCGAGCTGGAGTTTCCCGCGCCTCCTGGTGCTCCTGCAGTTCGACCGGTCGAGTCGCCTGTGCTCGGCACGACCGGGCTTGTCAACCCCAGGGCCGAAAGGCTCTACATCTTCACCAGGACCGGGGAGAGGCGAATCGACCTCGGCGGGCCGGGTGATCGCCAGATGGTCGGCATCTGGAAGGAAGGAGGCCGCCTGCTTGAAATGCGCGCCTGGGTTTCGAACTTCGCCGACTTCAAGGAACGCCTCAACTGGCTGACCAAGGTGGATTCGGAGACCTGGCTCGACGCGATGCCGGCAAAGGTCGTCAAAGCCGCCGACCACGACGCCACGGTGCGGGAAATGCTGAAGGGGATTCCCCTGCCCGCCACCTTCAGGCCTTCCCGCGTCCCCGACGGAGGCCTGACCACGAACCGCTACCAGGTCGGCGCCGCCGTCACCGGCACCGTCTCCTGCCTCTGGTTCCGCCAGTGGGGTCAAGCTCGCCGGACCGGCGACCGAGCCGCGGCGGCCGAAGCCGAGAAGGCGATGGCCACCTCCAGGCGCTGGCCGATCCTGCGCGAGATGGCGAAGGACGGCGCCTATCCCAGCCTGGTCTGGCAATTGGCGGCGGCGATGCCGAGCGGGGAATGGCGGCGCGGATGGCGGTTGCTGCCCCACGCTGAAGCCCTGGGGTGCGCCCGCCAGGGGATCCCGGTGCTGCCGTGGAAGCAGCGCCGCCAGAACGAACGCGCGGAAATTAGCGGACGCCCCCTCGACCTCCGGCCCTGAGCAGGCGCCAAAAAACGGGCTCTCCTGACGTTTCCGTGGGTCACGTAACGGTGACTCTCCCCGGCAGCGGCGGGCACAACCCGCCGAGCTTCAGCATCGCCAGGGAGATCAGCGCCTGAGGTGAGTGAAAGCCGAAG
>Ga0299914_10000214_pt1 | contig 33894 bp, 32 predicted proteins | sample RVTome_10_FD_201361 | JGI IMG/M metagenome (GOLD analysis project Ga0299914, IMG submission 201361) | Soil microbial communities from uranium-contaminated site in the Upper Colorado River Basin, Wyoming, United States - RVT153D57 (version 2) ... | reverse complement strand
ATCAAGTGTGCGCAACACGCCCGAAAGGTCGCGGGCGGTTGGGCGAGTCGTGAACACCTGATCTCGGAGGCTGCCACAGGGCAGCGGAGCCCGGTCGTAACCCGGACATTTTGCGCTATTTAGGCACGGGAATCAGGCGCGTCGGGCGCGGCTCAGCGTCTCTCATCTGAGGACCTCGACACCGCCGACGGTCCGCTTGCCACGGCGCAGCACGAGCCAACGTCCGTGCAGCAGGTCGTCACGCGACGGAGCGGCGTCCGGGGACGTCGAGGGATCGAGCCGGACGTTGTTGACGTACGCCCCTCCCTCGGCGAGGGCGCGCCGCGCCGCCGACTTCGACTCGACCACGCCGGCCGCTGCGAACAGGTCGACGTACGGCGGTAACTCGTCCCCTGCCTCCAGCCGTGCCGGCTCGGTCTCGGCCAGCGCCGAGGCCAACGTGCGCTCGTCCAGCTCCGCCAACTCGCCTCGACCGAAGAGGGCCTGCGACGCTGCGATCACACGAGCGGTTTCGTTCTGGCCGTGCACCAGCGTCGTCAGTTCCTCGGCCAGCGCTCGTTGCGCCGCCCGAGCCGCGGGCCGCTCTGCCATCGCGGTCTCCAGCTCCTCGATCTCCTCGCGAGACCTGAAGCTCATGATCCGAAGGTGACTCGGCACGTCGGCGTCATCAAGGTTGAGCCAGAACTGGTAGAAGCCGTACGGCGACAGCATTTCCGGGTCGAGCCACACGGCCCCGCCGGCAGTCTTGCCGTACTTCGTCCCGTCCGCCTTGGTCAGCAGTGGCGTGGCGAGCGCATGCACAGCGACTCCCTCGACCCGCCGGATCAGGTCGACCCCTGCGGTCAGGTTGCCCCACTGGTCACTTCCACCGGTCTGCAGTATGCAGCCGTACCTTCGGTACAGCTCGAGGTAGTCGAGCGCCTGCAGGATCTGGTAGCTGAACTCGGCGTAACCGATGCCGATGTCGGAATGCAGCCGAGCACTTACCGCTTCCTTCGCGAGCATCTTGTTCACCCTGAAGTGCTGCCCGATGTCGCGGAGAAACTCGATAGCGCTCATCGGCGCCGTCCAGTCCAAGTTGTTGACGATGCGGGCCGCGTTCGGGCCGTCGAAGCTGAAGAACGGTTCCACCTGGCCCTTGATGCGGTCGACCCATCCGGCCACCACATCCGGCGCGTTCAGCACGCGCTCTCGGTCTGGATTCGGATCACCGATCAGGCCCGTGGACCCACCGACGAGCGCCAGTGGACGGTGGCCGGCCAACTGCAGACGCCGGGCCGTAAGCAGCTGGACGAGGTGGCCGTGGTGAAGGCTCGGCGCCGTCGGATCGAAGCCGACGTAATAGGTGACGGGCCCCGTGGCCAGCGCGGCGCGAAGCGCCTCCTCGTCGGTGGAGTACGCCACCAACCCTCGCCACTGAAACTCGTCCCAGACGTCGGCCACGACCGTATCTCTCCTTTGGTTGTCCGGAACCCACTCGGCCTCGAGCGGGAAGATCTCCATAGTGCCAGGACGCTGCCGGCCGACCCCTCACGGCTAGGCGGGGTCGATGCACACCGTCCTTGCGCGGTGACCAGCCCGCTACGCCCGGCGGCTACGCTACGCCCATGCCGCTCCACCGGCCCAGGGCCAGCTCGGGACCCATCAGGTCGAAGCCGGCCAAATACGCCGCAGCCGGGTCGTTCGCCGTCGCATTGATCCTCGCAGCCGGCTGTGGCGGAGACGACGAACCCGCCGCGGCACCGTCGGCAATCCAGCCAACGAATCCAGCGGAGGTCGCCGAGCCGCTGAATCTCAGCGCCGAGCTCGTCCGGTCCCGCCGCGATGAGGCCAATGAGCGGCTTCGAATCGAGGTGACGAACCGTGGAGACCAGCCCGTTGCGATTGACGGGGTACGACTCGTCGCCGAGCCATACACGCCGGGACCGGGTGAAATCAGTGGTGGACGCCAGCTCAATCCTGATCAGACGATCGCGTACCGAGTAGTCCACGGCGATCCCGAATGTCCAGGAGACGATCCAAAGCCCGGCCCGGTCCAGGTGCACGTGACATCCGGTGACCAGCAAGTCACTCTCGACCCGGGAGACTCCGCGGACCTCATCGGCCGCCTGCTGTCAGTGGACTGTGCCCGTCAACGCATCCTCGACGTCGTCACCATCCGTTTCGACACTGAATGGGACGTCAACAGCAACGGAAACGAACAGGTGGGAACACTCCTGATCGAGCGACGCGACGGCGGCCCTCGCGTCACGCTCACCGGTGTTCGAAACAGCATCAACTACACCCTCGAGATGCTCGATCACGACAGCGAGCCGACGCTCGAGGCGGGCGAGAAGACGCTGGCGGTTCCGGTGCGTAGCCGCGGCGCGCGGTGCGACGGACACGCGATGGGCGACAACAGCAAGCCATTCGGATTCTCGGCTTTGCTCAGCCTGGACAGCGGCCCTGAGACCCTCGTCGAGTTCACCGCTGATGAGCAGCCCGAGAACTTCCTCCGGCTCTGCTCATAGTCACGCGCGCCGACGCGGGGTGTGCGGTCGATAGGGAGACACCGTCGGATCACCGGTGATCCAGTACCGCCACGGCCGATCCGCCGCCCGCGCCAGGCCGACCCGAGGGCCGGTACTGATGCGGCCAGGCGGGCCGTCGGCAGGCCGAAGTACGAGCCCGGAATCGGCGTCGCATAGATCGAGCCCATTGTGCGCGGGCCCGAGCGCGAGCGTGCTGGCCAGCCGGGCCGGCCCGCGTGCGAGTTCATTGTCGGTGCGCGCCGACGGCCGGCGGGATCGGGCGACGGACAGCCCCTGGATCACCTCGCCGGCACGCAACAGCACCGCGCTCGCCTGGCCCGGGGACCCGCACACCACGTTCGCGCACCAATGCATGCCGTATGTGAAGTACACGTAGAGATGCCCGGCGCGACCGAACATCACCTCATTGCGGCGAGTGCGCCCCCGGAATGCATGCGAACCAGGATCGTCGGCTCCTTCATACGCCTCAACCTCGGTGATACGCACCGCCACGGTTCCCTCGGGTGAAGAGCTCACCAGCACCGCACCGAGTACGTCCGGCGCCAATTCGAGAGCCGGACGAGCAAGCCACGCGCGCTCGACGGGCATGTGCCCGCTATCGACGGCCTGGTCGCTGCCGACGGCCTGGTCGCTGCCGATCGGCTCAGAATCCGGCATCGCCCGCATGACCACATCCTGCCGGATCACGCAGACAAAGCACGGGCCCGGCGGTGGTCCGCACCGCCGGGCCCGGCTCTATCGGCACTCGTTCGGTTGCCGCGAGAACGAATGCCGGCCCCCCGCCGCGTGGGCAACGAACACCCCTGGCCACTGTTCCCGGCTACTCCGCCCCATCTGGTGCGGTGTCGCCGGGCGCTTGTGTAGTAGAGATGCGCGCACCCGCACGGGAATGACGCGACTACGACGTGACGTACGTCACATCTTCTTGTGCCGACCTCCACCAGCATGTTCCGGTCTTGCCGAATTGCCAGGTCCTTTGGTACCCGGGTCAGCGGCCTGGCTGGGCGCCGGCGGTGCGCTCGGCTTGCCGCCGGTCTTGCCGGGAGCCGAATCGCTGCGTCCTGGACCGCTGGTGCCGTCGTCGCTCCCTGGCCAGTTCTCCGTTCCCTGTGCGTACTCGGAGGCCGGGCTGTCGGCGCCGAAAGGCTCCGGGCCGGGCGTTGCCGAAGGGGAGCCATAAGCTGTGCCGGGTTCTGCAGTCGAGCCGGAGGCCGGCGCAGTAGATTCTGTACTTCCCGTCGTCGAAACCGGGGTCGGTGTCAGCGCGGAAACGTCGGTTGTGACAGGAACGCCAACGCTCCCACTCACCACGCCGAGCTCACCACTCGCCGTCGGGTCGGGCGTCGGCGTCAACAGTTCTTCGGTCTCGACGACCGCTTCCTCTGTGGTCGATGCCGGCACGCTGCTGTCGAGGGACGGTTCGGCCACGGTGCCGGCTGAATCTCCCGATGGATTCAAATCGCCCGGCACGACCGAGTTCATTTCAGGTGGAGCCTGCGCAGGCTGCCCGATCGACAGCTCCACCGCCGGCACGCCGAGTGCGGCGACCACGCTGGCCACCGCCAAGCCCGCGACCGCCGTCGCATGAGTGATTCCGACGGCACCTACACTGCCGATTCCGGCCAATCCGGCGGCAGCTCCCGAGGTGCCGCCGGCGATGCCGGCCGCGCCGGCGGTTCCAGCGACGCACGCCGATCCGGCCGCGCCCGCGGATCCCGATGTGACGGCGGCAGAGCCGACGAGCCCGGAGCCGACCGCACCGGCCGGGGCGGACGAGAAGCCCTGCGCCGACACGAACGGACCAATCCCGAGGATCAGCGGTAGTACCGAACGCATCTTGCCGTTGAGCACCGTCAGGTCAGAAAGTGCGCGCGCGCATTCGTGACAGCCACGAATGTGAGTTTCAACTCGTCGCCGGTCGCGACGGCCGAGCACGCCGCGAACGAGCTTGGCGAGCTGTTCGGCGTACGGTCGGCAGCTCTGCCGGGCGTAGGTGAGGTGGTCGCGCAGATACTCCACTCGCAGGCCTTCGCGCGCCCGAGAGGCAAGCGCGGCGGCGGCGTTGGCCGAGATCCCGAGGTCCTGACCGATCTCCGACGCGGTGTCACCGCAGACCTCCGACCGCCACAGCACCGTCTGCCAGCGCGGCGGCAGGCGGCGGAATGCGGCGTGAACGCTGGGGTCATCCTGGCCTGGATTGGCGCCGTTCGGTGCTTCGGCAATCAACGTGTCGAGGTCCGCGGCCCGCTCCACCAGATCGACCCGGCCCGAACGGCGTATCTCGGCACGGTGCGCGTTGCGAACCGATGCCAGCAGGTACGGCCAGAACGCCGCGATCTGGATATTGCGGGACATCGCCCGGAACACCCGGGTGAACGCCTCAGACACGATGTCCTGCGCGCGCGACTCGTCGCCACGCGTCATGCTCAGCGCGTAGCGGAGCGCACCGGAGTAGTAGCGCCGGTACAGCTCACCGAACGCTTCGGGTAGGCCCAGGCGTACGTCCTCGACCAGGCCGGTGTCGGTCGAGTGGGAGTCATCGAGCATTGTCATGAGCGGATCGGCACCTTTCGCCTCCGGGCCGCATTTCAGTGTGGCCCGGAAAGGACCGCACTCGCGCCCACCTTAGACCCGATTCTTAGAGCACGCCTAAGGTCGGAAGTGCTAATTACCCACGAGAAGCGGAAGCTAACCATCCTCGAGCGGCCGACGCGGCCGAGCGGGCGGCACCGAGTTGCTCTGTCACGCGCGCCGGTGACGTACCGCCCTTGGCCGACCGGGCGGCCAGCGCGCCGTCGACCGACAGCACCGACCGGACCTCCGGCGTCAATCGCGGCGAGATCTCCGCGAGATCCGCGTCGGTGAGGTCCCACAACTCGATGCCGGCCGCCTCGCAGCGCCGGACGCAGGCCCCGGCGATCTCGTGTGCCTCGCGGAACGGCACGCCCTGTCGGACCAGCCACTCGGCCACGTCCGTCGCGAGCGAGAACCCAACCGCGGCGAGTCCTGCGAGCCGTTCGGTGTCGAATCGGAGCGTCGCCACCATTCCTGCGAACGCCGGCAGCAGCACGCTCAACGTGTCGACTGAATCGAAAACCGGCTCCTTGTCCTCCTGCAGGTCCCGGTTGTAGGCAAGGGGCAGCGCCTTGAGAGTCGTCAGCAGTCCGGTCAGGTTTCCTATCAGCCGGCCCGCTTTTCCCCGCGACAACTCGGCGACGTCAGGGTTCTTCTTCTGCGGCATGATCGACGAGCCGGTCGCCCATGCGTCGTCCAATGCGACGAACCGGAACTCCCGAGTTGCCCAGATGATCACTTCCTCGGCGAGCCGGGATACGTCGACACCGATCATTGCCAGGACGAATGCCGCCTCGGCGACGAAGTCGCGAGATGCCGTCCCGTCGATCGAGTTCTCCACTGAACGTGAAAACCCCAGCTGGGACGCGACGAACTCGGGGTCGAGCCCGAGCGAGGAACCGGCCAGCGCACCCGACCCGTACGGCGACTCATCGGCCCGGCGATCCCAATCGCGCAACCGGTCGATGTCACGAAGCAGCGCCCACACGTGAGCCAGCAGGTGATGCGAGAGCAGCACGGGCTGGGCGGGTTGCAGATGAGTGCGTCCTGGCATCGGCGCTCCGAAGTTCGCCTCCGCCTGCTCAATGATCGCCTCGACGACGCCGAGGACAAGACCGCCGACGCTTCGGACCGAGTCCCGTAGGTACATCCTGAACAGCGTGGCGATCTGGTCGTTGCGCGAACGACCGGCGCGCAGCTTGCCACCCAGTTCGCTGCCCACCCGCTCGATCAGGCCGCGCTCCAGCGCAGTGTGCACGTCCTCGTCCCTCGATTCGGGTGCGAACGCCCCCGACGCCACATCCGACGCTAACCCGTCAAGGGCAGCCAGCATGCGGCTGAGCTCGTCCGCGGTAAGCAGACCGGCTCGGTGCAGGACCGCCGCGTGGGCCCGCGAGCCCTCGATGTCGTACCGGGCGAGGCGCCAGTCGAATTGGGTCGAACGGGACAGCTCGGTCAGCGCGGCCGCAGGTCCAGCGGCAAACCGTCCGCCCCACAACCCTCCGGCCCCGCTGGCCGGCCCCGACGGCTCTGTGACCTGCGGCGTGACGTCGTTCGGACCGGACGAATCCTGGTCAGCCACGGGGCGCCTCTCCTTGTGCCAGCGCCAGGAACCACGCGGCCACGGCATCGCCGCCCTGCGGATCGGCTGAGATCACCAGGACCGTGTCGTCGCCGGCAATGGTGCCCAAGATCTCCGAACGCGCCGCGTGGTCGATCGCCGACGCAAGGTATTGGGCGGCTCCGGGCGGGGTGCGCAGCACGACGAGATTCGCCGAAGCCCGCGCCGACACCAGGATCTCCTCGCACACCCGCACCAGCCGCGCGTCGATCACGGCCTGTTCGCCGGCCCGGGGAGTCCGGTCACCTCCCTCACCGGGCACCGCGTACACCAGGCTGCCATCTGAGCCTCGAACCCGCACCGCGCCAAGCTCGTCCAAGTCCCGCGAGAGGGTGCCTTGAGTGACCGCAATGCCATCGTCCGCCAGGAGCCGGGCGAGCTCGGCCTGCGAGCGTACCGGCTGCCGGTTCAAGATCTCGGCAATGCGCTGGTGGCGCGCCGCGCGAGTCGCCGGCACGGAGGTCTGGCTCATGTCTCGCTCCGGGCCAGCAGCCAGGTCAGTAGTGCCTTCTGAGCGTGCAAGCGGTTCTCCGCCTCGTCCCAGACGGCGCTGGCCGGACCGTCGATGACGTCTGATTCGATCTCCTTGCCCCGGTAGGCCGGCAGGCAGTGGAGCACGATCGGATCGGCCGCGACCGCGACGGCCTCTGTTGTCAGCGCGTACGGCGCGAACGGAGCCTCCCGCTCGCCGGACTCGCCCTCCTGGCCCATCGATACCCACGTGTCGGTGGCCAGCACGTCCGCTCCCGAGAACGCGTCGTACGGATCGTGGACGTGGGCCACCGAACCGCCCGTCGAAGCAGCGATCTGGGCAGCCCGCGCCAGCACGGCCGGATCAGGCGAATACGGGATCGGCGAGGCGATCCGCACCTGCATGCCGGCGGTCGCCCCCGCCAGCAGGTACGAGTGCGCCATGTTGTTCGCGCCATCCCCCGCGTAGGTGAGGGTCAGGCCGGCGAGGGCGCCCTTGCGTTCGCGGATGGTCTGCAGGTCGGCGAGCAGCTGGCACGGGTGGAAGTGGTCGGTGAGCGCGTTGACCACCGGGACGTTCGAGGCCGTCGCCATGGCCTCCACCCGCCACTGCTCGAATGTCCGCCACACGATCGCCGCGCACTGGCGCTCCAGGACCCGCGCCGTGTCCTCGATCGGCTCCCCACGCCCCAGCTGAGTGGTCTGGGCGTCGATGACCAGCGGGTAGCCGCCCAGTTCGGCGATGCCGACGGCGAACGACACCCGGGTGCGGGTCGAAGGCTTGTCGAAAATGACCGCAACCGCCCGCGGCCCGGCGAGCGACTGAATCGCCCACCGGTCGATCTTCATGGTGTCGGCCAGGTCGAGCACCTCGAGCTGTTCGGCCGGCGACAGGTCGTCGTCGCGCAGGAAATGCCGGACCATCGCTCACTCCTTCCGTGCCTCGCCGAGGATTCCGGGCAGAGCGGCCAGGAACTCCTGCGCCTGATGGTCGGTCAAGATCAGCGGCGGCGCCAGCCGAATCGCCGCAGGCGCCACTGCGTTGACGATAACCCCGGCCTCGAGCGCGGCCCGCGCGACCTCGTTGGCGACCGGCTCGGCCAGCTCGATGGCCAGCAGCAGGCCTTCGCCACGTACACCGGCCAGCAGTGGATGCGCCGGGATGTCGGTCCGAATTCGGGCGCCGACGTGCCGGACATTGGCCAGCAACCCATCACGCTCGATGGCGTGCAACACGGCCAGGGCGGCGGTCGCCGCGACCGGGTTGCCGCCGAACGTGGTGCCATGCGAACCGGGCCCCAGCAGATCGGCCGCCGGCCCGACGCCCACACAGGCCCCGATCGGAAACCCCCCGCCGAGCCCCTTCGCGACCGTGACCACGTCAGGGACGATTCCCGCGCGGTGGAACGCGAACCACTCGCCGGTGCGGCCGATGCCCGTCTGCACCTCGTCCAGGACGAGCAGCGCCCCGTGCCGGTCGGTGATCTCGCGAGCAGCGGCCAGGTATCCGGCGGGCGGCACCCGGACTCCGGCCTCCCCCTGGATCGGTTCGAGCACCACGGCGGCGGTGTCCGCGTCGACGGCATCGGCGAGGGCGCCCGCGTCGCCGTACGGCACGTGCACGACGCCCGGGGGCATCGGCTCGAAGGCCTCGCGGATGGCCGGCTTGCCGGTCAGCGCCAGCGCACCCATCGTCCGGCCGTGAAAGCCCCCCTCGGCTGCGACGATCTTCGATCGGCCGGTGCGGCGGGCGATCTTGAAGGCGGCCTCGTTCGCCTCGGCGCCGGAATTGGTCAAGAAGACCCTCGCTCCGGACCCGCCTACCAGGTCAATCAACCGCTCGGCGAGCGCTATCTGCGGGCCCGAGGCGAAGAAGTTCGAGATGTGACCGAGCGTCGCCAGCTGAGCGGTGATCGCGGAGGTGAGCAGCGGATGGGCATGCCCCAGACTGTTGACCGCCAGCCCACCGAGCAGATCCAGATATCGCTTACCGTCGGCGTCCCATACGTAGCAGCCTTCGCCGCGGACGAGTACCCGCGCAGGGCGGCCGAACGTGGCCATGAGCGCTCCGGTGTACCGATGCAGCCAGGCGTCCCCGGACAGTGCCGAATTCGTCAGCCCCGACAGGTCCGCCGCCTGAGGCGGGGCGGCCCGCCCGGCCACCTTGAGGTCCTGGGTGGTCACGACGGCACCACCATCGTCCCGACACCGGCGTCGGTGAAGACCTCGAGCAGCAGCGAGTGCGGCAACCGGCCGTCCAGAACGGTCGCCTCCGCCACGCCGCCTTCCACCGCCCGCAGGCAGGCCTGCATCTTGGGCGCCATCCCGGCGTCCAGGGTGGGCAGCAGTGCGGCGAGCGCAGCGGCTGTGATCTCACTGATCACCTCACCGGCCGGCGCGCTCTCCTCCGGTGCGGCCGCAGCCGACTTGTGCGCCGGCCAGTCGCGGTAGAGCCCCTCGACATCGGTGAGCACCACGAGCTTCTCCGCGCCGAGAGCGATGGCCAGAGCTGCCGCCGCGGTGTCGGCATTGACGTTGTGCACCACCCCGTCGGCGTCGGGGGCGACCGACGACACGACGGGAATCCGGCCGGCGGCGATCAGGTCGAGTATCGACTCGGGCCGGACCTCGGCCACGTCGCCCACCAACCCGATGTCCACCATTTCGCCGTTCACCACCGCCGGCTGCCGTTCGGCGATGAACAGGCCGGCGTCCTCGCCGGACAGCCCGACGGCGAACGGGCCGTGCCGGTTGATCAGCCCGACGAGTTCGCGCCCGACCTGTCCGACCAGCACCATCCGGACCACGTCCATCGCCTCCCGGGTCGTGACCCGCAGGCCGCCGCGGAACTCGGTCTCGAGGCCGAGCCGGTCGAACATCGCCGAGATCTGCGGGCCTCCCCCATGCACCACCACCGGCTTGAGCCCGGCCAGCCGCAGGAACACGATGTCGTCCGCGAACGCGCGCTTGAGCTCGTCGTCGAGCATCGCGTTGCCGCCGTACTTGACGACGGCGATCGTTCCGTGAAACCGCTTCAGCCAGGGCAGCGCCTCGATGAGCGTGGCCGCTTTGCCGCGCGCGACGCTGTGATCAGTGAGTGTGGTCATGTCGAATAGGCCGAGTTCTCGTGGACGTAGTCGTGGGTCAGGTCGGTGGTCAGGATCGTCGCTTCGGCGTGCCCGGCTTTGAGATCGATCGTCACGGTCACGTCCCGCCCGGACAGGTCCACCTTGTCGCGCGGCTCGGCCGGCCCGGCGCCACCGTCGCGGCACACCCAGATTCCGTTCATCGCCACGTCGACCGCCGCCGGGTCGAACGCGGCGTCCGTGGTGCCGATCGCGGCCAGCACGCGCCCCCAGTTGGGATCGCCGCCGAACACGGCGCATTTGAACAGGTTGCTGCGTGCCACCGAGCGGGCAGCGGTCAGCGCGTCGTCCTCGCCGGCCGCGTTCACCACCGTGATGGCGATCTCGTGGTGCGCTCCCTCGGCGTCCGACCACAGCTGGCGGGCGAGGTCGGCGCACGACCGGGTGACCGCCTCGGTGAGCTCGCCTTCGCTCGGGGCGATGCCGGACGCGCCGCTGCTCATCAGAACCACCGTGTCGTTCGTCGACATGCAGCCGTCGGTGTCGAGCCGGTCGAAGGTGACGCCAGTGGCGTGTCGGAGCGCACGATCCAGGGTCGCGGCGTCGGCCACCGCGTCAGTGGTGAGGACGACGAGCATGGTGGCGAGGGCGGGGGCCAGCATGCCCGCCCCCTTGGCCATGCCACCAACCACCCAGCCGTCGCCGGCGACCGTGGCCTGCTTCGGGCGGGTGTCGGTGGTCATGATCGCCTCCGCGGCGGCCGGCCCGCCACCCGTCGCCAGCACCTCGGCCGCTCTCCTGATTCCGGAGGCGAGCTTGCCCCGGTCGAGGTGTTCACCGATCAGACCGGTCGAACAGACCGCGATGTCGATCGGACCCGCGCCGATCAGTTCGGCGACGAGTTCGGCGCTGGCGTGGGTGGTCTGGAACCCGTCCGGCCCGGTGTAACAGTTGGCGCCGCCGGAGTTCAGCACGACTGCGGCCAGCCGGCCGTCCGCGATCACCTGCTCGCTCCACAACACCGGGTTGGCTTTGCAGCGGTTGGCGGTGAAGACGGCCGCGGCGTCGCGCCGCGGGCCGTCGTTCACGACCAGGGCCACGTCAGGCTTGCCGCTGGGCTTCAGGCCGGCCGTCGCCCCGCTGGCGCGGAACCCGGCTGCCGCCGTGACGCTCATGGAGCGAGTCCGTCCGCGGTGAGACCCAGAGTCTCGTCCAGCCTCAGGGCGATGTTCGCCGACTGGATCGCAGCCCCCGCCGTGCCCTTGATCAGGTTGTCGATGGCAGCTACGGCCACGACCCGACCCGCCCGCTCGTCGACTTTGATCTGCACGTGCGCGCTGTTCGACCCGATCACCGCCGATGTGGCGGGCCACTGACCGTCCGGCAACAGGTGGACGAACCGCTCGTCGGCGTAGGCGGCTTCCCACGCTTCGCGGACGCGGGCAGTGCTCGTCCCGGACGCGAGCTTCGCGGTGGCGGTGGCAAGGATTCCCCGGGCCATCGGCACCAGCGTCGGGGTGAACGAGATGCTGACCGGTCCGCCCGCCGCGGCCGAGAGGTTCTGCTCGATCTCCGGGATGTGCCGGTGCACTCCCCCGACGGCGTATGGGCTGGCCGAGCCCATGATCTCGCTCGCCAGCAGGTGCGGCTTGAGCGTCTTGCCTGCACCGGACGTACCGCAGGCCAGCACGGCGACCAGGTCGTCCGGTTCGATCACACCGGCCGCCAGCCCGGGCGCCAGGGCAACGCTCACCGCCGTGACGTTGCAGCCAGGGACGGCGATCCGGCGGACGTTGGCGAGAGCGGTGCGCTGCTTGGCGCCGGTCTTGTCGACGAGTTCGGGCAAGCCGTACGGCCACGTTCCGGCGTGGCGGCCGCCGTAGAAGGCCGCCCAAGCCTGCGGGCTCAGCAACCGGTGGTCGGCGCCGCAGTCGACCACGAGGGTTCGGTCATCGAGTTCAGCGGCAAGCCCGGCCGAAGTGCCGTGCGGCAGCGCCAGGAACACCACGTCATGGCCGGTTAACTCAGCGGCTGATGTCGGCGCCAGAACTCGATCGGCCAGCTCCAGCAGATGAGGCTGGTGCTCGCCGAGCCGGGAGCCCGCATTGTTATGTGCGGTAATCGCCGCGATCTCGAATGCGGGGTGGCCGAGAAGCAGGCGCAGCAACTCGCCTCCGGCGTAACCGCTCGCGCCCGCGACCGCTACTCGCATGCCCATGTTGCATGAGTATGCCGATTCACGAAACTATATGCAAGTCACCCGGTCGCCAGTGCTGCGACTATTCCAGCGGATAGTCGCTCAGAAGGACGAAACGGAGGCGGTCAAACCGCGGGGTCGTCGGCGGCGATCGGCGCGAGCCGCAAGACTCGGGCGTTCGAGTCGAGGATCGCGTTCTGCTGGCCCAGCAGCGACTCTGCGGTGTCGACGCCGGCCCGGAAGAATCGCCCGCCCAGATCGTCCAGGCGGCCGTCGCCGATGGCGGCCACCAGCTCCACTACGTCTTGTGGCGAAGTCCAGTCCGTCCGGGCGGCGTGTAGCGGCATCGCCGCCGTCATATCGGTTCTGACGACCCCTGGTGACAGGTCGAAGGCTCGAACCCCGCGCCCGCGATACTGCGCGTCGATCTGCGAGGTGAACCGCGCCAGTGCGCCTTTGCCAACCGTGTACCCGGTGTACACCATCCGCACGTCGTGCGCAGCGCCGCTGTTGATGTTCACTATCCGGCCCCCGCCGGACTCGAGCATGGTGCTCAGCACGGCGTGGGTCACCAGCATCGGCCCGCGGACGTTCACCTCGACGACCCGCCAGGTTTCTTCCACGTCGGCGGACAGGAAGTCGGTCTCCACCGATTCGACGATCCCGGCGTTGTTGACGAGCAAGTCGACACCGCCCAACTCCGCGACGACGGTTTGTACGGCCTGGCCAACGGCCGGCCGATCGACGACGTCGGCAACGGCGTTGGAGACCGCAGCACCACGCGTCCGGCACTCGACCGCCACGGCGTCGAGCGCCTCGCCGTTGCGCGCCACGAGTCCTACCGCCCAGCCCCGAGCGGCCAGTCCGATTGCCAGCTCCCGGCCGATTCCGCGGCTTGCACCCGTGATCAGCGCGCGCCGGCCATGCGTGCTCAACCGTCCAGATCCTCCAGCCTCGGGCGACTCTAACTGCGCAGGACGGCGCCGGTGCGCTCCGCTGCGGCCGCGACAGCGGCGTCCCGGGCGGCCGTGGTCTCCTGCACGGTCAGCGTGCGGTCGGGGGCCCGGAAGCGCAGCGCGTACGCGAGCGACCGTCGGCCCTCTCCCACCTGCGGGCCTTCGTAGGAATCGAACAGCCGCAACGATTCGAGCAGCTCACCGGCTCCGGCGCGCAATGCCGCCTCGACTTCGGCGGCCGGGACGGATGAGTCGACGACCAGCGCCACGTCCTGCGTTGCGACCGGGAAGGTCGACACCGTCGGAGCCGGAACCGGCTCGTCCACCGCACCGAGGCGGGCGATCTCGAGTTCCATGGCGCATGTACGCGCCGGCAGGCCCAGCGCCTCGATGGCCCGCGGGTGAAGCTCGCCGGCATGACCGACCAACGTCTCGCCGACGTACAACGCCGCGCACCGCCCCGGGTGCCACGGCGCGTGCTCGTCCCGCCGCACCGTCAGCTCGACACCCGCCGCGTCCGCGATCACCCGGGCCGCCTGCACCGCGTCCGCCCACGACACCGGCCGCGCCGGGCCCCACCACCCGGCCGGCTCGCGGTTGCCGCACAACGCCACCGCAATCCGCCATGGCTGATCCGGCAGCGCCGCCTCGAGCGCAGCGACATCCGCGCCGCTCGGGCGCCGGTCGACCGGCAGCCGCGGCGGCACCGGCAGCGGGTCCGGTCCAGGGCGGAAGACAAGGCCCGACTCGAACAGGGCGAGATCCGTGGCGCCGCGCCCGACATTGCGCCGCAATGTCGCCAGCAAGCCGGGCAGCAGCGTGGTTCGCAGGTACGGCTGCTCGTCCGAGAGCGGGTTGGCCAGCCGCAGGACCTGCCGGCGAGCGTCGTCGTCCGGCAGCTGCAGGGCTTCGAGCTCGGCCGCGCCGATGAACGGGTAGGACGGAGCCTCGACGTAACCGGAGGCCGCCACCGCGCGCTCGATCCGCCGCCGCACTCGCTGGCCGAACGTGATCCCGCGGCCGGCCGGCGCGACCGGCAGCACCGACGGGATCGCCTCGTAGCCGTGCAACCGGGCTACCTCTTCGACAAGGTCGTACGGGTCGATCAGATCGGGCCGCCAGGTCGGCGGTACGACCGACAGCCGGCCGCCCTCCAGCGGCGTCACTCGCGCGCCGACCAGCACCAGCCGGTGAGCGACCTCCTCGGCGCTGTACTCGACACCCACGACCCGCGACGGAAGCGACGAGTCGATCTCCACCCGTGGCGGTTCGGGGACGCTTCCGACGAGCGTCCCACCCGGTTCCGCCGTGGCTCCCCCGAGTTCGACGAGCAGGTCCACGATCCGCTGGGCCGCAGCCGCCGGAAGGGCCGGGTCGACTCCGCGCTCCCAGCGTTTGGCGCCCTCGGTCGGCAGCTTGTGCCGCCGGGCGGTGCGGGCCACGCCGGTGGCCTCGAAGTTGGCCGCCTCGATGACGATCTCGGTGGTCTTGGAGCCGAGCTCGGTCGTCGCGCCACCCATCACGCCGGCCAGGCCGATAGGCCCGGAGTCGTCGGTGATGAGCAGATCGTCCGGGTCGAGGTCGCGTACCACGTCGTCAAGTGTCGTGAGCTTCTCCCCCGGCTTGGCGCGGCGGACCACGATCGGGCCGGACAGCAGCGTGCGGTCGTACCCGTGGATCGGTTCGCCGAATTCGAGCATCACGTAGTTGGTGACGTCGACCGCCAGCGACAGCGAGCGCATGCCGGCGAGCTGGATCCGGCGCTGCATCCAGCGCGGCGACGGAGCGTCCGGGTTGAAGCCGGTCACTGTCCGGGCCGCAAATACGGGACAACGATCCAGGTCCTCGATCCGGACCGGGTAACCCTCGCCCTCGTAGCCGACCTCGACATCGGCAGGGTCGCGCAGCGGCAGGCCGTACGCGGTCGCGATCTCACGGGCAATGCCCCGGATCGACAACGCATAGCCCCGGTCGGGAGTGACCGCGATGTCGAGGACCTCGTCGCGCAGGTGCAGCAGTTCGGTGGCGTCGTCGCCGGGCACACCCTCGCCGCCGCCCAGGACCATGATCCCCGAGTGGTCGTCGCCTACGCCAAGCTCCCGGGCCGAGCAGATCATGCCGTCGGAGACGTGCCCGTACGTCTTACGGGCCGAGATGGTGAATCCACCGGGCAGGACGGCGCCCGGAAGCGCCACGACGACAAGGTCGCCGGAGGCGAAGTTCAGTGCGCCGCACACGATGCCGCGCGGCTCGGCCTCCCCGACGTCCACCTGGCACCACCGGATGGTCTTGCCGTTCTTGTGGGTCTCCTCGGTGAATTCCAGCACCCGGCCGACGAGGAGCGGCCCCTCGATGTCGGCGCCGGCGTAGTCGACGGTCTCGACCTCGAGTCCGGCCCGAATCAGCCGCGCGGCGATGTCGCGCGCCGACTCACCCGGCGGCAGGTCGACGTACTCGCTGAGCCACGACAACGGCGCCCGCATCAGATCTCCATCCCGAACCGGCTGGTGAACCGGACGTCACCTTCGACCATGTCTCGCATGTCCTCGATCCCGTGCCGGAACATCAGCGTGCGCTCCAACCCCATGCCGAATGCGAAGCCGGTGTAGCGCTCAGGATCGACGCCGCAGGCGATGAGCACCCGCGGATTCACCATGCCGCAGCCGCCCCACTCGATCCAGCCCTCGGAAGAGCAGGTGCGGCACGGCGCGTCCGGGTTGCCGACCGACGCGCCTCGGCAGACGAAGCACTGCAGGTCCATCTCGGCGGACGGTTCGGTGAACGGGAAGTAGGACGGCCGGAGCCTGGTCGTGATGCCCTCGCCGAACATGGCTTCGGCGAAGTGGTCGAGAGTGCCCTTCAGGTGGGCCATGGTCAGACCCTCGTCCACGGCAAGGCCCTCCACCTGGGAGAACACCGGCGTGTGCGTGGCGTCCAGCTCATCGGTACGGTACGTCCGACCCGGGCAGATCACGTAGATCGGTGGCCGGCGTTCGAGCATCGTGCGGGCCTGCACCGGCGAGGTGTGCGTGCGCAGCACTACTCCGGACTCCTCCGCTCCCGTCGGGGCTTCGATGAAGAAGGTGTCCTGCATGGTGCGGGCCGGGTGATCGGGACCGATGTTGAGCGCGTCGAAGTTCAGCCACGCCGCCTCGACCTCAGGGCCTTCGGCGACTTCCCAGCCCATCGCCACGAATACGTCGGCCACGCGCTCCTGGATCGTCGACAGCGGGTGGCGGGCGCCGCGTGGTTCGCGGTCCCAAGGCAGCGTGACGTCGACGGCCTCCTCAGCGAGGACTCGCTCGTCTCGCTCGACCTCGAGGAGGGCCTGCCGCTCGACGAGCGCCTCGGCGATCTTCTTGCGGGCGGCCCCGACCCGCTGCCCGGCCTGCTTGCGGGCCTCGGGTGGGAGCGCGCCGATCTCGCGGTTCGCGAGCGCTAGCGGCGACTTGTCGCCGGCGAAGGCGAGGCGAGCGGCCTTGAGCTCGTCGAGGTCGCCGGCGGCCGAGATTGCCGCCAGCGCATCGTCAAGCATCCGCGCGACCTCGTCGGGGTGCAGCGGAGTGACTTCAACCGGGTCGTACTGCTTGTTGGGCGCGGACATCTTCCTCGCTCACCTGTGCGTCGCCGCCGCCCGGCGGCGTAAAGCTGGGCCACCGGCGAGTTTACGGCTGAATCGGATGTACGTGGTCATCGAACCCGGCGCTGCACCCGAGCGGACGCATACAGGCACACCGCGGCTGCAGTGGCCAGGTTCAGGCTCTCGGCCCGGCCGTAGATCGGCACCCGCACCACCTCGTCGGCCAGGTCGCGGGTCGCGACGGGCAGCCCGTGAGCCTCGTTGCCGAACAACCACGCCGTGGGGCGCGCCAGCAGGCCGGCGGCTTCGGCCTCGTCGAGGTCGAGTCGGCCCGCGCCGTCGGCGGCCAGCACGGCAAGGCCCCGCCGCCGAGCCGTGGCGACCGTCGTCTCGAGGTCGGCGTCGGTACAGATCGGCAGGTGGAACACACTTCCCGCGGACGCCCGGACGCTCTTGCCACCGTGAGGGTCGGCCGATCCGCGGGTGAGCACCACCGCGTCCGCGCCGGCGGCGTCGGCGCACCGGATGACCGTGCCCGCATTGCCCGGGTCGCGGGCCTCGGCGAGGATTGCCACCAGGCGCGGCGTACCGGCCAGCGCAGCATCGAGTGGAACGTTCAGCAGCCGGCACACCGCAACCAGCCCTTGCGGGGTGATCGTCTCGGACAGTTCCGCCAGCGCCGGCTCGTCGGCATGGTGGACCGGGACGCCGGCGGCCATGGCGGCATCGATGATGTCGGCGTAACGGGTGGCGGCCGGCGGGCTGGCGTACAGCTCGGTGACCAGTCCCGGCCGTTCGTCGGCGGTCGCCGCGAGTGCCTCACGCACTGCTTGCGGGCCTTCGGCGAGGAACAGTCCCGCCTTGGCCCGTCCCTGCCGGCGGGTCAGCTTGCGCGCGTCCCGGACACGGCCAGACCGCTGAGTCAGCATCGGTTTGTCGAGCCTCCCCGGGGCGGTCTGGGTAGGTACAAGATCGGCTTGGGGTCGCGGCACGGTGGGAAATGGATCAGGTGACCGAGCCGCGCGTCATCGCAGGTCATTCCGCACCCAGGTCACCTGATCGTCTGCTGTCCACATAGTGGGATGCGATCAGGTGACCAACACCCCGCCTTGGACTCGGATTGTTCACCTGATCGTTTCCGCGTCGACGATCAGGTGACCTAGGGGCGATCAGGTGACCAGCTCCCGGGACGGGTGGGCGGGATAGGTTGATCAGGCGGCCGGAGCGTTGCGGTCGGCTGGCAGGGCGCCGCGGGCGGTCTCGACCAGCGCCGAGAACGCCGCCGGGTCGTTCACGGCCAGGTCGGCGAGGATCTTCCGGTCGACCTCGACCTCGGCCAGCCGAAGACCCTGGATGAAGCGGTTGTACGTAAGGCCGTTGGCCCGCGCCGCTGCGTTGATCCGGGTGATCCACAACTGCCGGAAGTCACCTTTGCGCTGCTTGCGGTCCCGGTACGAGTAGACGAGGGAGTGGGTAACCTGCTCCTTCGCCTTCCGGTAGAGGCGGGAACGCTGACCACGGTAGCCGCTGGCCTGATCGAGGATTTCACGGCGCTTCTTCTGAGCGCTGACTGCGCGCTTGACGCGTGCCACTGGTACTCCTAGTTCGTTGCGTGCTCGGGAAGCGGCCCGGCTCGACCGGGCCGACCCGAGAAATAGTCGGGTTACTTACCGAGCAGCTTGCGAACGCGCTGCTTGTCGGGGCCGGATACCTCAGTCGTGCCGGCCAGGCGGCGGGTCCGGGTAGACGGCTTGTGCTCGAAGTTGTGCCGGCGGTTCGCCTTCTGGCGCAGCAGCTTGCCGCTACCGGTCAGCTTGATCCGCTTCTTGGTCCCGCTGTGCGTCTTCATCTTTGGCATGGCTGCCGTTATCTCACTTTCGGTAGTTTTGTGCTCAAGCGCTGTCGGCGGTTCGTCTTGCTTCCCGTTCCGCCTCGGCGGCAGCGCGCCCCGCCGCACGTTCGCTCTTCTCCGCCTGCTCCTGGGCTTCGCGCTCGGCGGCCCGGCGCTTCTTGGCCGCCTCGCGGTCGGCCTTCGCGTCGGCCTTCTTCTTGTGCGGTCCCAGCACCATGATCATGTTTCGACCGTCCTGCTTCGGCGCCGACTCGACGAAGCCGAGCTCCTGGACGTCGTCGGCAAGCCGCTGCAGCAGCCGTAGGCCGAGCTCGGGACGGGACTGCTCGCGGCCGCGGAACATAATCGTGACCTTGACCTTGTCGCCTTCGGCCAGGAAGCGCTCGACGTTGCGCTTCTTGGTTTCGTAGTCATGGGTGTCGATCTTCGGGCGGAGCTTCTGCTCTTTGATCAGGACGTGGGACTGGTTCCGCCGAGCCTCGCGCGCCTTCATCGCGGACTCGTACTTGAACTTGCCGTAGTCCATCAGTTTGGCCACCGGCGGACGGGCCGACGGGGCCACCTCTACGAGATCGAGATCGGCTTCCTGGGCGAGTCGCAGCGCGTCCTCGATGCGGACGATGCCTACCTGCTCGCCGTTGGGGCCGACAAGCCGGACCTCGGGTACCCGAATCCGGTCGTTGATGCGGGGCTCGACGCTGATGCCTACCTCCTGGCGTGGTTCTCTGCTGTGCGCACGCGGAGGGTCACCCGATCGTGGCCGATCGGGACGTAGCCCGGACCGGCTGGCCGCTGCTGGCAGCGGCCACGACCAGTACCCGACGACCCATCAGATGGTCGATGCGGGTGGGAGATTCTCCACTTGCGAGTCGGTCAACACGAAAGGTTAGCACGCACGGGCGTCGGTAATCACATTCGCGACGGAGCCTGACCGGTTCGTCACCTGACCTGCCGACGCGCGGCGCGAACCGCCCGCACCGCCCGTGCGGCCCAGGCCCGCATTCGCCGACGCGCCGGGTTCGACTGGGCAGTAGCGGCCGACTCCAACCTGGCCGCCGTACCGTCCACGGACTGTCCGGCCAGTCCGACGGCAACGGCCCACGCCGCACCTCCGTGCTCGGCGGCCACCGGCCGCCAGCCGGCCGCCAGGGCGCGCAACTCGCCGGCGTCAACGGCGAACGTGACCGGACCGGCCAGGTCGAGCACCAGCGCGTCCGCCCCGTCCGCCAACACGGCCTCGGCGGCCCGCCGGGCGGTGACCGGCACCGGCCGTGCAGCCGGGTTCCATCGCCGCATCGCCTCCGTGCACGTGAACGCGAGTTGCCCGCGACGTCCGTCGCGGCCGGTGGTTGAGACCGTGGCCATGTGGGATGCCTTGTCCACCCGGACACCGTCGACCGACTCGCCTTCTTCGTCGAGCACGGCGACCACCGGCACCAGGAGTCGCCCGCCGGCGAGGGCGGCCAGTACGTCGGCCGAGCCCCCTAGTCCGTTGGCATATGCATCGAGCGCGGCAAGCACCTTGGGATCTGCAGAGCCGTCGTCGGTCTGGAACCCGGGCTTGCCGAGGGCGCGGTCGGGCAGCGAGCTCACAGGCCGCGACCATAGCCTGCGAGCGGCCCGGATGCCACCTGGGCGCGCCCACCAGGGTCATTGTCCGTCCAGCCAGGTCCGGACCGCCTCGTCGTGTTCGCCGAGGCCGGGCGGTGGCAGGTGTTCAGCGCGCCCGCCCGCATACGGCAGGTCGCCGAACCGCAGCGGCGGGCCGGGCAACTCGACACGGCCGAGCACCGGGTGGTCCACGGAGATCACCAGACCCTGCGATCTGGTCTGCTCCCATTCGTACACCTCGTCCAGCCGCCGCACACGGCCCGCGGGCACCCCCGCCTCGTCCAGCCGGGCCAGCCACACGTCGGCCTTCTCCCGGTTCAGTGCCGCATCGATCTCGGCGATGAGCTCAGCTCGGTGTGCGACCCGATCGCGGTTGGTGAGAAATCGCGGATCGTCCGGATCGACGCCGACGACCGGCGCGAACATCCGCCACTGGCTCTCGCTACCGACGGCGACCTGGATGGCGGCGTCGGCGGCATGGAACAGCCCGTACGGCGCGATCGACGGGTGGTGGTTCCCGGGGCCGAGCGGGACCTCATGCGCCACGGTCCACCGGCTGCCCTGGAACGCGTGCACGCCTACCACTGCCGCGAGCAGAGAAGTGCGCACCACCGTGCCCACCCCGGTCCGGTCACGTGCCAGCAGTGCGGCCAGCACCCCGTAGGCGCCGTACATGCCGGCGAGCAGGTCCGCGATCGGAACTCCGACCCGGGTCGGCTCACCGGGCGGTCCGGTCAGCGACATCAGGCCGGCCTCCCCCTGCGCGATCTGGTCGTACCCGGCCCGCCCGCCTTCCGGGCCGTCATGGCCGAAGCCCGTAATCGACAGGATCACCAAGCGCGGATTGACCTGGTGCATCCATTCAGCGCCGATACCCCACCGGTCGAGCGCTCCGGGACGGTAGTTCTCGACCAGAACGTCCGCCCGGCTGACCAGCCGCTCCAGCAGCGCGCGTCCGTCGGGCGTCTTGAGGTCGGCCGTGACCGATTCCTTGTTGCGGTTGCACGACATGAAGTAGGTCGACACGGTGTCGTCCTCAGGGCCCACGAACGGCGGTCCCCACCCACGTGAGTCGTCGCCTCGCCCCGGCGGCTCCACCTTGATCACCCGGGCGCCGAGATCGCCCAGCATCATGCTGGCGTGCGGGCCGGCCAGCGCCTTGGTCAGGTCGATCACCAGGTAGCCGGCGAGCGGTCCAGTGGCATCAGGTGTCTGCGGCATGCTCCGGAGACTAAGTGATCCGCCCCTGGCGAAACCGCTCGCCTGTCGGAAGGGCTGTCGGAGAAGCTCGGATCATGCGAATTCTCGTGCTCGGCGGAACCCTCTACCTGTCCAGAACCATCGCAGCACTGGCCCACGAGCGGGGCCATGACGTCACCGTCGCGGCCAGAGGCCGAAGCGGCAGTCCTCCGGACGGCGTGCGGTTCGTGCGGGCCGATCGGACCGCGGTCGGCGGGCTGAACGCGCTGAGCGGCCAGGCTTTCGACGCCGTGGTCGACGTCGCGCGGCTGCCGGGTCTCGTCGGCCCGGCGCTCGACGCGCTGGCGGGGCGGGCGGGCCACTGGACGTTCGTGTCGACCTGCAGCGTCTACGCCGACCACGAGACACCGGGTCAGCAGGCCGCCACTGCGCGTGTCCTCGATCCGGCACCGTCCGACAGTCTGGACGCAGACATGGAGCAGTACGGGGCTAACAAGGTCGCGTGCGAGAACCTGGTCCGCAGCCGGCTGCCAGACAGCTCGTTCATTGTCCGGCCCGGTCTCGTCGTCGGTCCTGGAGATCCGAACGACCGGTTCGGCTACTGGCCGCTGCGCATGGCCGACGGCGGCGAGGTGCTCGCACCTGGAACGCCGGACGATCTCGTCCAGTACATCGACGTCCGCGACCTCGCCGAGTGGGTGATCTACGCGGCGGAGGCAGGGATGACGGGCACGCACGACGGGATCTGCCCGCCCATGATGCGATCGCAGTTCCTGGCAGAGATCGTCGACGCGGTCGACGGGGACGCCGATCTCACCTGGGTGCCACAGGAATTCCTCCAGGAGCACGGGGTAAATTCGTGGGCCGGTGAAGAGTCCCTGGGCCTGTGGTTACCCCTCCCCGAGTACGCCGGCTTTCTCAGCCATGACCCGGCGAGTGCGCTTGCCGCCGGCCTGCGAATCCGGCCGCTGCGCGAAACCACCCTGCACTGGTATGCGAACCGATCCGAATCGCCCGCCTTGCTGGCCAACCTGAGCAGGGAGAAGGAAGCCGCGGTGCTCGCCGCCTGGCACGCCCGCGCGGTCTAAAGACTTCCGCGCATGGCACCGAGCATCCCCCACGATCCGGAACGAGAGGTCGTCCTGTTGCGGTAAACCGCCGCGAAGCCTCGCCGTGGACTCCAATACCCACTGGATTCACCAAGTAACGTGTGTGACACATGTGTTATCTGGGAATATCGGGGCTAGAGCGACCGCAGGGGTGCGGTCTCGGACAGGGGTAAGTCATGGTCGACCTGCGGCGAGCCGCCCTCGCGACGGGAACGGTGACGGTGGCGGTCCTTCTCGGGCTGGCCGGCCCCGCCGCCGCCGAACCGGAGACCCCGGTCAGGTACCCGTCGGCCGCCAGCGCAACTCGCGTGAGCGGGCTCGGCTTCGACACCTGCGCGGCGCCCTCGCTTTCGGCGTTGCGGGCCTGGCGGGCATCGCCGTACCGAACGGTAAACGTCTACTTCGGCGGGCGGAACCGGGCGTGCAGACAGCCCAACCTGACCGCGGCCTGGGTACGCGACGCCACAGCCATGGGCTGGCAACTGCTGCCGACCTATGTGGGCTACCAGCCGGCGTGCGTGCTCGGCACCAAGACATACCGCTACACCTCTTCGACCGCGACGTCGCGCGGCGCCTCGGACGCCAACGACGCGGTCGCCAAGGCAAAGGCGCTGGGCCTGCTTCCCGGCAGCGCCCTGTACGCCGACATCGAGCATTACGACCGGAGCAACTCCTCGTGCCGGACGTCCGTGCGCAGTTACGCCTCCGCCTGGACCAAGACGCTGCACGCTGCCGGCTACCTCGCGGGTGTGTACGTGCACCAGAACTCCGGCTTGCGCGATCTGTCCGCGACCTACAATTCGGTCAGCTACGCCCGGCCGGACGCGGTGTGGGTCGCACGGTGGGATGGCAGCACGTCGCTGACCGGCTGGCCGACGGCGCCGAACAGCCAGTGGTCCACCTGGCAGCGGGTGAAGCAGTACCGCGGCGACCACAACGAGACGTGGGGCGGCGTCCGGATCAACATCGACAGCGACTCGCTGCGCGCACCGGTCGCGACCGTTGCGAGGCGGTACAAGGTCACCAGCAAGACCGCGCTCAATGCCCGCACCGGGCCCTCGACGTCGTACCCGGTCGCTCGTAGCCACGCATCGGGGTCGACGCTTTCGGTCGTCTGCCAGGCCAGCGGGAAGAAGGTCGGTACGAGCTCGGTCTGGGACCGCCTGTCCGACGGGAGCTGGGTCAGCGACTACTACGTATCGACCCCGTCGAGCAGCGGCTTCAGCTCGGCGCTGCCGCTCTGCACGTACCCAGGGCAGGTCACTGCCAGCGCCCTCAACGCCAGGACCGGACCCGGCGCGTCCTACCCGACGTCCGGCAGCGCATTACAGCGGGGATCGCTGGCCTATGTGGTGTGCCAGAAGGCCGGCAGCAAGGTCGGCACCAGCTCGGTGTGGAACAGGCTGCCCGACGGGCGGTGGGTCAGCGACTACTACGTCTCCAACCGGTCGAACACGAGCTGGAGCGCGCCGGTCCCCCGCTGCCCGTAGCCCAGGTCCTCCGGTGCCCGCCGGCACGGCCTAAGCTGCGGGCCATGCGTGCACTGATCGCGGCCACGGTCGCCGCCCTGGTCGTCGTGGGCTGCTCCGGCGACGAGGAGGGCGGTGCGGACACCGGCCCGGACGACCAGGGTGCCGCCGAGCGTCTCGACGCCGCCGCCGACCTGCTCGATGCCACGTCCGGCGTGCGGTTCACCGTGGAAGGCTCCGACCTGCCTGACGACGGGACGGTGATCCTCGGCGCCGACGGTGTGGCGGCGCCGCCCGGCTCGTTCGACGGCGAGATCCGGGTTCTCACCGCCGGCCTGTCCGCAACCATCGAGGTCGTCTCCGTCGACGGCGAGCTGTGGGCCAAACTGCCGATGACGACCCAGTTCGCGCGGGTCGATGCCGAAGCCCTCGGGTTCTCCGACCCGGGCGTACTGCTCGACCCGGAACGCGGGGTCAGTCAACTGCTGCGATCTGCGATCGACCCCGTGGCATCCGACCCGGCCCGGATCGGCGCGGACGTGGTCGACGAGATCACCGCGACCCTGCCCGGCGAGCTCGTCGGTTCGGTGCTGACGATCGCCGATCCCGAGGCCGAGGTGGCCGCGGCGTTCGCCGTGGAGGCCGAGACCGGCCACCTGCGCCGCGCGGTCCTGACCGGCCCGTTCGTCGGCGACGGCACGCAGACCTACACGGTCCTGCTCGACGACTACGACCAACCCGTCGACATCAGTGCACCCACTGACTGACCGCGTCGGCCCGGCCGCGGTGCGCACCGCCCTCGCTCTCGCAGCCGTCGGCGTCCTGCTCGCCGCTGCGGACACCTACGTCATCGTCCTGGCCCTGCCCGACATGATGGTCGGCGTCGGCCTCGACGTCGACGAACTCCAGCGCGCGGCTCCGCTCGTGTCGATGTTCCTGCTGGGATACGTCGTCGTGCTGCCGCTCGCCGGGCGCATCTCCGACGTCGTGGGCCGCCTCCCCGTGCTGCTCGGGGCCTTGCTCGTGTTCGCCGGTGGCTCGCTGGTGACGGCGGCCGCCCACGGGTTGGCCGAGGCCGTGACCGGCCGTTTCCTGCAGGGCGCCGGCGGCGGTGCACTCGTTCCGGTGACCCTGGCACTGGTCGCCGACCTCTGGCCGCCGGAGCGGCGCGGCGTCCCGCTCGGAGTGGTGGGCGCGGTTCAGGAACTCGGCGCCGTACTCGGCCCGCTGTACGGGGCGGTCGTGTTGGCGGTCGCCGACTGGCGGACCATCTTCTGGATCAACCTGGCCGCCGGGCTGGCGCTGGCCGTCGGAGTCCACCTGACCCGGCGCCGCACTATCGGCGGCGGCGCCGCACAGCGCCCTGCGGAGCGGCGCGACTGGCTCGGCGCGGCCCTCGCCGCCGGCGCGGTCACGGCCGCGTCCGTGGCCCTGGTCCGTCCCGGCGCGCTCGAGCAGAGCGTGCGGTGGGGTGAGCTGGTCGTGCCTGTCCTGGACGGGCATGGCTGGACCACGCCCGCCGCGCTCGCCGGGATTGCGCTCGCCGCCGCCTTCGTCGTCCGCGTGCTCACCGCCCAACACCCGCTGGTCGATCTCCGCCGGGTCCCCGCCGTGATGCGGGCTGCCGACCTGCCCGGTTCGCTGCTGCTCGGCTCGGCACTCGGCCTGATCGTGCTGACCTTCGCGGTCGCCGACCCTCAGGTAGAGCTGATGAGCCGGGCCGGGCCGGGGTTGCTGTTAGCGGCCGGCGTCGCGCTGGCCGGCTTCGCCGCCTGGCAGCAGCGAGCACGCAACCCCCTCGTGCCCCGTGCGGCCATCCGGCCCCGGCCGGCGTGGGGAGCGCTGGTGGTCAGCATGTTCATCGGTGCGGCACTTGTCGTGATCCTGGTCGACGTCCCGGTCCTGGCGCGCACCGTGATCGCCGATGCCGAGCAACTCGACGCCGCGCTCGTGCTTGTCCGGTTCCTCATCGCCCTGCCGGTCGGCGCACTGCTGGGCGGTTGGCTACTGCACCGCACCAGTCCTGCGCTCGTGGCCGCCGCCGGAATGGCGCTGGGCGCAGCCGGCATCGCGGTGATGGCGACGTGGGGCACCGGATCGCTGGCCGGCACCGTCGACAGCATCGTGCTTGTCAGCACCGGGCTGGGATTCGGCCTGGCCATCGCGCCGGTCAACGCTGCATTGCTGGCCGCGACGCCGAGGGACACGCACGGCGTGGCCAGTGCGCTCATCGTCACGGCCCGGATGGTCGGCATGCTCGCGGGGTTGTCCGCGCTGACCGCTGTGGGGCTGCGCCGGCTCTATGCGGAGCAGGCCCAAATCGATCCGCCCACTGTGCTTTGCCCCCAGACGCCCACTCGATGCCCGCCCTACGACGACGCCGTGCGGGAGGCCATCGTCGCGCAGTTGCAGGTGACATTCGCCGGGGCTGCCGCATGCGCCGCAATTGCGGCCGTAGCAGCACTTGCCCTCCTCCGGGGCTCGCCAGAGTCCCGCACTGCCCGGGTGCGGCGATGACGGCCGGCTCGACCCACCCGTGCCGGTGAACTGATCGATCCGCGACACTGGCGCCATGGTCTACACCGCGCACCGATTTCTGCCCTCCTCGTACGTCGCCGCCCCGGACCGGTACGAACCGATGCCGTACCGGCGGGTCGGACGCAGCGGCCTACACCTGCCGGTCATCTCCGTCGGCCTGTGGCACAACTTCGGCGACGATGTCCCGCTCGCTCGCCAGCGGGACATCTTGCGCCGCGCCTTCGACCTCGGCGTCACGCACTTCGATCTGGCCAACAACTACGGCCCGCCCTACGGCGCAGCGGAGGTGAACTTCGGCCGCCTGTTCGCGGAGGATTTCGCCCGCTACCGCAACGAATTGATCATCTCTACCAAGGCCGGCTACGACATGTGGCCGGGCCCCTACGGCGAGTGGGGCTCGCGCAAGTACCTGCTGGCCAGCCTGGACCAGTCGCTGGCTCGGATGGGCCTGGACTACGTCGACATCTTCTACTCGCACCGGCTCGACCCGCGTACCCCATTGGAAGAGACGATGGCCGCGCTGGACACCGCCGTGCGGTCCGGCCGGGCACTGTACGCCGGCATCTCGTCGTACCCGGCGGCTCAGACCGAAGAGGCGGTCGCCATCTTGCGGGAGCTGGGCACCCCGCTGACTATCCACCAGCCGTCGTATTCCATGCTCAACCGCTGGATCGAACACGGCGAGCCGAGCCTGCTGGAGACGCTGGAGAGCACAGGAGTCGGGTGCATCGCGTTCTCCCCGCTCGCCCAGGGCATGCTCACCAATAAGTACCTGACCGGCATCCCCCAAGGCTCGCGGGCCACCCAGGGCAAGTCACTGTCCCCAGATCTGATCACCGACGAGACGATGCGTCACGTCAAGGCGCTTGCCGACATCGCCGAGTCGCGCGGGCAGACCCTGGCCCAGCTGGCGCTGGCGTGGGTGCTCCGCGACCAGCGTGTGACGTCGGCGCTCATCGGCGCAAGCAGTGTCGAGCAGTTGGAGGACAACGTCGCAGCTGTCAAGAACCTGTCGTTGACGCGAGACGAGCTGGCCGCCATCGACCGGCACGCTGTCGAGGCCGGCATCAACATCTGGGCACCCGCCACCTAACTTGCGCTGATCATGCAAGAACGGGGAGCCCGACACGCCGGTTACAGATCTGCACGCCACGTTCACCGCCAGACCGAACGGCGTGTCGCGCTCCCCGTTCTTGCATGATCAGCTGGGTTAGGCGTCGATGCGCTCGCGGTCCAGTTCCGCGGCACCGGCCACGATGAAGTCCTTGCGAGGGGCGACGTCGTTGCCCATCAGCAGTTCGAAGATCTGCTCGGCCGCTTCGGCGTCGCCCACAGTGATCCGGCGCAGCCGCCGGTGGCGGGGGTCCATGGTGGTTTCGGCCAGCTGGTGGGGATCCATCTCGCCCAGGCCCTTGTACCGCTGAGGCGGACTCTTGTAGCGAACCCCCCGGCGGTCGAGGTCGCGCAGCACGCGCTGCAACTCGGCGTCGGTGTACGTGTACACATGCTTGTCCTGGCCCTTACGCGGGTTGATCAATTCCACCCGGTGCAGCGGGGGCATGGCCGCGAACAGCCGGCCGGCCTCCACCAGCGGGCGCATGTACCGGAAGAACAGGGTGATCAGCAGGGTCCGGATGTGCGCGCCGTCGACGTCGGCGTCGACCATGATCACGAACTTGCCGTAGCGAGCCTGGGACAGCTCGAACGTGCGCCCCGAGCCCGCACCCACGACCTGAATGATCGCTGCGCACTCGGCGTTGTTCAGCATGTCGCCGATGGAGGCCTTCTGCACGTTGAGGATCTTGCCGCGAATCGGGAGCAGGGCCTGGAACTCGGCGTCGCGAGCGGCTTTTCCGGTGCCCAGCGCGGAATCGCCCTCGACGATGAACAACTCGGACCGGTCCAGCTCCGCCGAGCGGCAGTCGACGAGCTTTGTCGGCAGTGCGCTGGTCTCCAGCGCGGTCTTGCGGCGGACGTTCTCCTTGTGCAGCCGGGCCGCCACCCGCGCCTTCGCCGCCGCGACGATCTTCTCGAGGACGGCATTGGCCTGGGCTTTGTCCGCCCGCTTGGACGAGGTCAGCAACCGGGTGAGCTCGCGCTCGGCCACTCGAGCGACGATCCCCCGCACCGCCGAGGTACCCAGGACCTCTTTGGTCTGGCCCTCGAACTGCGGCTCGGCCAACCGCACGGTGACCACTGCGGTCAGTCCCTCGAACACGTCGTCCTTCTCGATCTTCTCGTCACCGGCCTTCAGCCGCCGGGCGGCGGAGCGCACTTGTGCGCGCACCGTCTTGAGCAGCCCTTGCTCGAAGCCGGACACATGGGTGCCGCCCTTCGGGGTGGCTATCACGTTGACGAACGAGCGGATCTCGGTGTCGTACCCGGCGTCCCACCGTAGGGCGATGTCGACGCCACACTCACGCTCCACTTCGCGCGAGACCATGTGACCGTTGTCGTCGAGCACCGGAATGGTCTCGGTGAACGTCTCTGCGCCGGTAAGCCGCAAAACGTCGGTGACCGGTGTGCCCTCGCCGAGAAACTCGACGAACTCGGCGATTCCGCCGTCGTGCCGGAACGTTTGCTCGACCGGCTCGGCGCCCCGGTCATCGCGCACCGTCAACTGCAGACCCGGAACCAGGTAGGACGTCTGCCGCGCGCGGGTGAGCAGGTCGTCCAGTGAGAAGGCGGCGTCGCGCAGGAAGATCTGCTTGTCGGGCCAGAAGCGCACCCGGGTGCCGGTGACCCGCTTGGCCACCCGGCGCACCGTACGCAACTCCGAGCTGTCCGTGAAGGGGGTGAACTTCGATTCCGGCTCGCCGTTGGCGAACACCCCCGGCTCACCTCTGCGGAACGACATGGCGTGCACCTTGCCGCCACGGTCGACCTCGACGTCGAGCCGCGCGGAGAGGGCGTTGACGACGCTCGCCCCGACGCCGTGCAGTCCACCGGTGGCGGCGTATGACGCGCCGCCGAACTTGCCGCCGGCATGGAGTTTGGTGAACACGACCTCCACGCCCGAAAGGCCGGTCTTGGCGTGGATGTCGACCGGGATGCCGCGGCCATCGTCGCGGACCTCGGCGGACCCGTCCGGGTTGAGGATCACCTCGACATTGCGGCAATGCCCGTTGAGCGCCTCGTCGACCGCGTTATCGATGATCTCCCAGAGGCAGTGCATGAGGCCGCGGGAGTCGGTCGACCCGATGTACATGCCGGGCCGTTTGCGGACCGCCTCCAGCCCCTCGAGCACCGACAGGTGCCGAGCGGTGTAATCCTGCGCCCCACGCCCGGACCTCGGCGACGTGAGCTCGGCCGGCTGGGCGCTCACCTCTGCACACTCCTTCGAGACGGACGGATACGGCTGTGTGGCCAGCGTAGTCCGCGGTGGTGCCGGCTCCGCGATCGGCGCGCCGGGTCCACCGGGCAGGACATGGCGGACCGACTTCGCTCAGAGCGAATACCCGGAAAGTGACTCGTGCGGAAGAGAGCGGGTCTGTTTTTATGTTCATCTAGTACGACCAACGAGAGGAGTCGGAGTGACCACAGCAGTCGCCACTCTCAAAGCTGTCGACCGCTGCGACAGCTGCGGCGCTCAGGCCTACATCCGCGCCGTCATGCCAGGCGGAGGCGAACTTCTGTTCTGCGGCCACCACGGTCGCCGGCACGAGGCCAAGCTGCGGCCGCTCACCGTCGAGTGGCACGACGAGACCGACCGGCTTGTCGAGACGACCCCAACCGCTCGCGACGACGAGCGCTGAGATAGCACACGAGCAGGGGCCCCGGCCATAGCGGCCGGGGCCCCTGCTCGTTGTCCAGGACCGGCTGACAGGATGCCCGGGTGGATCTGATCGTCCTCGCCTGCACCTTCGCAGCCATGCTCGTCGGGCTGGCCGGGGTGTTCGTCCACCGCCTGCCCGGCATGAGCCTGATCTGGGCCGCGACGCTCGTCTGGGCGTCGATCGAGAACACCCGAGCCGCGTGGACGGTCCTCGGCGTCGCCACCGGGCTCGCGGTGGCGAACCACATCGTCCAGCACCTGTTCGCGGGACGCCGGCTGGAGGAACTGGTGGCGCCTATGCGCAGCGTCTCGATCGCCGCCGGGTTCGGTGCGGTCGGATTCCTGGCGGCGCGCGCCATGGGCCTGCTCGCGGGCTTCGCCATCGGGCTCTACCTCGCCGAGCGGCGCCGGCTGCGCGTTCCGGGCACGACGCGGCTCGATCTCGGCCGGCGATCTGCCGTAAGCCGCGAATCGGTCACCGAACTGGCCGCTGGACTGCTCGTCACAACCGCCTGGCTGGTTGCCGTCGCGGGCTGAGTACCAGCGCCATCACCACGCCGCCGATCGCCCCGAACAGGTGACCCTGCCAAGAGATCCCCTGCTGGGTGGGTAGTACTCCGAACACCAACCCGCCGTAGAGCAGCACGACGAGGACGGCGACGAGGATTGACGAGGCGCGCCGGGTTACCAGTCCCCAGGCGACCAGGAAGGCCGCGTAGCCGTAGACCAGCCCACTCGCGCCGATGTGAATCGTGTTCGGGGCCGCGATGAGCCACACCGCTACCCCGCTGATGAGCGCCACCCCCACCGTGACCGGCCAATACCGGCGGCTCACCGCCGCGACCAGCATGCCGAGCACGATGAACGCACCGGTGTTGGCGATCAGATGGGCGAAGTCGGCATGCAGGAACGGTGCGGCCACGATTCCCACCAGGCCGTCCTCGGAACGTGGACGAATCCCGTACTGGGCCAGCTGGGTCGGCGTGCCGGCGTCGGCGAAGGCGACGATCCACATGACCAGCACCATCAGCAGTGGCGCCCCCAGCCGCCGTCGCGGGCGCGCTTCGGCAGGTACCGGTGTCATGCCGACTCCCCTGCCGGCTCGCGGTGCACCATGGTCGGCGAGGCCTGTGCGCTGGCCAGCACGATTACCTGCGCTACCTGGACGTGCGGTGGACGGCTCGCCACCCATACCACCGTCTCTGCGATGTCCTCGCCCGACAGGGGTCGGACTCCCGCGTACACCTGGCCGGCGCGGTCGGCGTCACCGTGGAATCTGACGACCGAGAACTCTGTCTCGACCAACCCTGGATCGACTGTCGACACCTTTACGCCGGTACCCAGGACATCCATCCGCAAACCGATGGTGATCCGATCCACGGCCGCCTTCGTCGCGCAGTAGACCGCACCGTTGGGATACGTCTGGTGGCCGGCGATCGACCCGATGTTGATGACGTGGCCGCGATTTCGCGCCAGCATCCCCGGCAGCACTGCCCGCGTGACGTACAGCAGACCCTTGACATTGGTATCCACCATCTTGTCCCAGTCGTCCGGGTCGCCCTCCTGAACAGGCTCGAGACCCGCGGCCAAGCCGGCGTTGTTCACCAAAACGTCGATCTGTGACCATTCCGCCGGCAGGCCCTCGATGGCCCGTTCGACTGCTGGACGATCCCGGACGTCCAGCTCGATCACGTGCACTGGCGTGTCGAGGCTGCCGGCGAGGTGCTGCAACCTGTCGACCCGGCGAGCGGCCAGCACGAGCGACGCGCCCGCGGCGGAGAATGCCTCAGCACATGCCCGGCCGATACCGCTCGACGCACCTGTGATCAGAACGCAGGACCCGCGGAGTGTTCGGCTCATGACCGAGATTCCATCATGAGGTACGCGGTCGTACGCGGGTCGTGGTGTGCCGCGGGCACGCGGTTGGGCACAATTCGCACTATGGCTGCAACGTCCACGATGGTTCCCCTCGGCACTCCTGCTCCCGATTTCGTACTGCCTGCGGTCGACGGCCGCAACGTCGACCTGCGCGATTTCGCCGACGCTCCGGCGATGCTGGTGGCATTCCTGTGCAATCACTGCCCCTACGTCCGGCACGTTGAGAAGAGCCTTGGCTCCACGCTGGCCGAGTTCGACGACGCCGGCCTCGCAGTTGTCGGAATCTGCTGCAACGATTCCGAGTCGTACCCAGATGACAGCCCGGACCGGCTCGCCGAACAGGCCGAGCGGGCGGGCTGGTCGTTCCCCTACCTGGTCGACGAGACGCAGGAGGTGGGACGCGCGTACGGCGCCGCGTGCACTCCCGACTTCTTCCTCTACGACGCTGAGCGCCGGCTCGCGTACCGGGGTGCGTACGACGGTTCGACGCCCGGCAATAACGTCCCGCTCACCGGCGACCTGCTCCGTGATGCGGTCATCCGGGTGCTCGGCGGCCAGGCCGTACCCGAGCCCCACAAGCCCAGCATGGGCTGCTCGATCAAGTGGCGGACGTAAGGCGCGCCTGGCGAACCAAGGCCGGACATGGCTACCTCCGGCCCTCGTCGCGAGGGCCGGAGGTGATGCCGCCAAGCCGCGGCGGGCGTCAGGCGGCTAGCAGGCGCTCGAAGAACGTCCGATACCGCTGGATCGCGACCCTCAGGTCCTCGGTCGACGGCTCCTGGCCTGCTTCCCAGGCCGCCTCGAGCCGGCTCCGCTCGGAACCGAACGATTCCCCGAGACGACCGAGAACGTCCTCGACGATCGCTCCGGCTTCCTGAACCGCCTCGCGCGGCGCGTCGACGAAGCCTGCCTGAGCACGCTGCCACCGCTCGTACAGCTCCCCCGAACCCTCCACCAACGTCGTCGATTGGGTTCCGGTGCCGTCCAGGCGGGTGGATTCGACCTCTGTGGCCTGGTCGTAGTCACGTTCTGGCATGCTCATCAAGGCCTCCTCTGGTCACCATCGATGTCTACGGCGTGCGTCCGACGATCAACCTCGTCGAGGTGGTCGCGCTCATCGATCCGGTCACGCTCATCGATCCGATCGTGCTCGTCGAGCCGATCGTGGTCGTCGAGCCGATCGTGGTCGTCGAGCCGGTCACGGTCGTTCGCTCGCTCCCGACTCTCGGTGCGCTCGGAGTCGACGAGCATCTCGTCGAACAGCGCCCGGTAGTGCACGAACGCCTGCCGATGGTCCTCGGTCGTCGCATCCGCGCCCTGTCGGCGAATCGCATTCGCAGAACGGTAGTGACTGGCCACTTCCGGGTAGTCCGCGGTGACGAAGTCCTTCCGGTCACTGAAATCGTCCACCGGGTATCCGCGATCTCGCATGACCGACACGATCAG
>Ga0299914_10000213_pt1 | contig 33916 bp, 27 predicted proteins | sample RVTome_10_FD_201361 | JGI IMG/M metagenome (GOLD analysis project Ga0299914, IMG submission 201361) | Soil microbial communities from uranium-contaminated site in the Upper Colorado River Basin, Wyoming, United States - RVT153D57 (version 2) ... | reverse complement strand
TGCCCCAACCCGATGCGTGCGGTCGTACTTGTTTCCGCATAGCGGAAACAAGTACGACCGCACGCACGTGTTGCTGAGTGGCTGAGAGACTCCCGCGCATGTGCGGGATCTGCGGCATGGCCTCGTCCCGCCACGGCGCCCCCGTGCAGGCGGACGTCGTGGCGAGGATGAACCGGCGCCTCGTTCACCGCGGGCCGGACAGCGACGGCCTCTTCGACGGCGGCGAGGCGGTCCTGGCCGCGCGGCGGCTCTCGATCATCGACCTCGACGGGGGGCGGCAGCCGATCGCCAACGAGGACGGCAGCGTCGTCGTCGTCCAGAACGGCGAGATCTACAACTACCGCGAGCTGCGCCGCGAGCTGGAGCGCCGCGGCCACCGCTTCGCCACGGCCTCGGACACCGAGGTGCTGGTCCACCTTTACGAGGAGCACGGCGACGCCTTCCTGGAGCGGCTGCGGGGGATGTTCGCCGTGGCGATCTGGGACGCCCGCGAGCGGCGCCTGCTGCTTGCCCGCGACCGCTTCGGGATCAAGCCGCTCTACTACCGCCACGCCGGCGGCACGCTGAGCTTCGCCTCGGAGCTGAAGGCGATGCTCGAGCTACCCGGCTTCTCGCGCGAGATCGACCCGCGCGCCGTCTCCGCCTACCTCGCCTTCAACTCGATCCCGGCGCCGCTGACGATCTTCGCCGAGGCCCGCAAGCTGCCGCCGGGCTGCTCGCTCGCCTGGCGCGGCGGCGAGGCGACCGAGGCGCGCTTCGCGCGGCCCGCCCCGGTCGCGGCGGCGGAGGCCAGGCGCGGCCCCGCCGACGAGCTGGCCGACGAGCTGCGCGAGACGCTGCGCGACTCGGTCCGCGCCCACCTCGTCGCCGACGTCCCGGTCGGCGTGCTGCTCTCCGGCGGGGTCGACTCGGCCGGCCTCACCGCGCTCGCCGCCGGCGAGGCCGGGGAGGGGGTGAGGACCTTCTCGATCGGCTTCGAGGAGGAGAGCTTCGACGAGCTGGCGCGGGCGCGGCTGGTCGCCGAGCGCTACCGCACCGACCACCACGAGCTGGTCCTCCGTCCCGACGCGGTGGAGTTGCTGCCGCGGCTGGTCGAGGCCTTCGACGAGCCCTTCGGCGACTCCTCGGCGGTGCCCACCTACCTCGTCTCCCAGCTCGCCGCGGGCGAGGTCAAGGTCGCCCTCTCCGGCGAGGGCGGCGACGAGCTCTTCGGCGGCTACCACACCTACGTCGCCGACCTGCTGGCGCCGCGGCTCGGCCCGCTGGCGCGGCTGGCGGCGCCGCTGGTCGAGCGCCTGCCCAGCTCCGACGCCAGGGTCAGCTTCGACTACAAAGCCAAGCGCTTCGCCCGCGCCGCCCACCTGCCGCCGCTGGAGCGCCACCACGCCTGGAAGGAGATCTTCGCGGCGGAGCGCCGCGCCGCCCTGCTGGGCAGCGCCGACCCCGGCTGGGACCCCCTCGGCCTCTACCGCGAGCGCTACGCGGAGACGGCCGGCGCCGAGCCACTCGCCCGCCTCCAGGACGTCGACCTCGGCATCTACCTGGTCGACGACCTGCTGGTCAAGACCGACCGCTCCAGCATGGCCCACTCGCTGGAGCTGCGCGTGCCCTTCCTCGACAACCGCGTCGCCGAGCTGGCCCTCGGCCTGGCCACGCCGCTCAAGGTGCGCGGTGCGGCGAAGAAGCGCCTGCTGCGCCGCGCCCTCGCGCCGCTGCTGCCGCGCGAGATCCTGCGCGGCCCCAAGCAGGGCTTCTCGATCCCCCTCGCCGCCTGGCTGCGCGGGCCCCTGGAGCCGTTCGCCCGCGAGGTCCTCTCGCCGGCGACGCTGGCGCGCCAGGGATGCCTCGACCCGGCCGCGGTGACGCCGCTGATCGACGCCCACTGCTCCGGCCGCGAGGATCTCAGCCGCCAGCTCTGGGGCCTGATGGCGTTCACGCTGTGGTTCGACCGCTACGCCCGTTGAGCGGTGCGACTACGCAGCTCTGGAATCGGTCACCGAGTCGTCCTCGCCCTCGCGGGCGGGCAACAGAGATGTGACCGGCACGGTGGGATCGTGGACGCGCACGTCGAGCTTGCGCAGGCCGCTGATCAGCGCCTTGTAGCGTTCTCGCTGCCCGACGGCCATCGCCGAGGGGTCGTCCAGTCGCTCGGCGATCATCCTGGCGTGGAACTTGGCGTACCAGGCAGCGGCGCCGCGAATCTGCGCGAACTCCTCCTTGGAGAGCTGATCGACCTTGTCCCTGATGTCCATCCCGCAAAGCTAGCGATGCCCCCGGATGAGCGAACCGACTGACCCGCGAAGATCCACCAGTTTGCGATGACCGCCGAGAAGCCCCATCTGCCCAAAGCCCTCGAGGCACTCCGCGATGTGCTCGACCGGCGTGGGCGTGTCTACCGGGAACTGGCCGATGCCGCCGATCTCGGTGCCTACCTCGAGCACCCACCCCCCCAGGACGACGAGGAGATCCTCACCGAGCCAGTCCTGGCCGACATCCTCGAGCAGGTGCTCGGCTTCCCCGCCGACGGCTACTTTCCCCAGCTCGGCAAGAGCGGCCTGAAGCCCGACTTCACGCCGATGGACCTGATCGCCCATCCCTACGTGCTGGACGCGAAGAGCTCGCGCCAGCGGCTGGCCGCGCACGAGGCCCAGATTCGCGCCTACATCAACCAGCGCCAGCTCGATTTCGGCGTCCTCTTCAACCTCCACGAGGTGCGCGTCTACCGGCGCGCCGCCAAGGGGCACGACGCGGAGCTCTCGTTCGCGATCGAGCCCCTCTGGCGCCTCGCCCGTGGAGAGGCGCAGCCCGGCCCCGACCTGGAGGCGTTCGAGCGCTTCGTCGAGCAGTTGCGCCGGCACTCGGGGTCGTTGGCCGAGGACGCCGAGGGTCAGCCCGAGGCGCTCGACGCGCACATGAAGCTCAATCCGGACTTCGAGCGGCGCCTGCTGGCGGAGCTGGCAACGATCGCCAAGGACATCGCGCCGCAGACGAGCGAAGGTTCTCTGCCGGACTCGATCGACGGGTACCGTTCGGGCTCCAACCTTCAGCGACGCATCTGGCACCAGTACACGTTGCGCGTGGCGCAGCTGACGCTGGCGCGGATCCTCCTCTACCGTGCCTGGGAGGACGCCGGCTTCATCCAGGAGCGCCTCTACGACGGCGGCTTTCGCGACGCCTTCGCGGCGATGGGCAAGCGGGTGCGCGAGGTTCTCAGGAGCGCCTTCGCGGCAGGGGCACAGCGCTATCGCGAGCTCGAGGACGAGGTCGTCGCCCACGCGGCGGCGCGTGCGGCGGACCGCTATGCCGTCTAGCCTCGACGCCCTGCTCGCCTTTCTGCTCGCCGGGCTCGTCGCGCTGCTGCTCGTGCCGCTCACCGATCGGCTGGCGCGGCGGGTGGGGGCGATCGACCTGCCCAGCGGGCGCTCGATGCACGAAGCGCCGACGCCGAGCCTGGGTGGCCTGGCGATCCTCGCCGGGGTGCTCGTCGCCGCGGCTGCCTTCCTGCCCTGGGACGGGGAAACGCGGGCGATCCTCTGCGGCGCCGTGCTGATCGCCGCCGTCGGCTTCCTCGACGACGCGATCGAGCTGGGCGCCGCGGCGAAGCTCGCCGGCCAGACCCTGGCGGTGATCGTCCCGGTCGCCGCCGGGGTCGAGGTGACCAGCTTCACGGTGCCCTTCCTCGGCGCCCTCGAGCCGGGCTCGGTCGAGCTGCTCCAGCTGCCGGGCGGCGGCGCGGTCGACCTCGGCGATGTCGGCACCGTGCTCGGCGTCGTCGCGGCGATCAACGTGATCAACCTGATCGACGGCGTCGACGGGCTGGCGGCCGGGGTCTGCACGATCTCGGCGCTTGCCCTGGCGTTCATCGCCCTTTCGCTCGACCGCAACGCCGCCGGCGTCCTCGCCGCGCTCACCGCCGGCGCCTCGCTCGGCTTCCTGCGCCACGGCTTCCCCCCGGCGAGGACGTTCATGGGGGACACCGGGTCCAACCTGCTCGGCTACCTGCTCGGCGTCGTCGCCGTGCAGGGGGCGCTGAAGACCAACGCCGCGATCGCCCTCTTCCTGCCGCTGCTGATCCTCACCGTGCCGATCCTCGACACCGGCTTCGTCGTCGCCAAGCGGCTCAAGTACCGCCGCCCGATCTACAGGGCCGACACCTGGCACTTCCACCACCGGATGGCGAACATCGGCTTCTCGCAGCGACGCACGCTCGCCTACCTGTACGGCTGGACGCTGGTCATGGCCGGGCTCGCCCTCGCCCTGCGCTTCGTCCCCTACAGCGACGACCACGGCAGCTTCGACCTCCTCTGGAGCGCCGTGATGGGCCTCCTCGGCCTGCTCGCCCTGGGCGCCAGCGTCTACCTGGTCGAGGTGCTGGAGATCCTCAAGCTGCGCCGCCTGCGCCAGCGCCAGGTCGCCGGCGTCGCCCCGCCGCCGGCCGAGCGCGACCTCGACCGCGCGGTCGAGCGCGAGCTGGAGACGGGGACGTTCCCGGCGATCGACCCGGAGACGGGGGAGTTCGAGGCGGTCGAGCGCCACGCTTCGTTGAAGGATTACCCGGGCGATGGCCCCGACGATCCTTCAACGAGCGGGCGAAGGACTTAGTAACAGGTTGTAACAAGCCTCACGAACCCGCTCTAGAAAGCGGATCGTCGGCCCTTTCGGATATAGTCGCCAGTCCGCTCGCCGAGCCGCGACGGGCGTCTTTTATGTCCCCTCCCAAGCATGTCGACCTCGTGGTCCTCGCCGCCGCGCTAGCCGTTTTCCTGCTCGGCGGGCTGCCGATGCTCGGCTTCGCCGCCGCGGCCGCCGCCTGGCTCGCCCAGCGGGGGGTGCAGGCGCTCGCCAACCGCCGCGCCGGCGCCGAGCTGGCCGCCGGCAACCGCCAGCGGGCGATGGCGACGGTGGCGACGACGACGCTGGGCCGGGTCTGGCTGATGGCCACGGTCGTGCTGCTGACCGGGCTCGCCGAGCGGGAGGCGGGGCTCGCCGCCGGCCTCCTCCTCCTCGCCCTCTTCACCGTCTCCTTCGCCGCCCAGGGCATCGCCCACCTCTTCGACGAGCCGCAGGCGGGCAAGGCGTGAGCACGAAGGCGAAGGTCTTCACCGGCCTCGGCGTCTACTTCGCGATCGCGATCCTGATGCTGCTGATCTTCGGCAGCAGCGGCAAGAACGAAGCCTTCGAACCGCAGAACGAGTTCAAGCTCGAACCGTGGGTCTCGCTGCACCTCGGCGGCCTCGACCTCAGCATCAACAAGGCGGTGCTCTACCTGTTCCTGGCCAGCGGCCTGACGATCTTCACGATGGTCTGGATCAGCCGTCGCATGGCGCAGAAGCCCAACCGCGTGCAGACCGCGATCGAGGTCGCCTACGACCTGACCAAGAACAACATCACCGGCGGCAACCTCGACGCCAAGACGGCCGCCCGCTGGTTCCCCTTCCTCGCCGCCCTCTTCTTCTGGATCTGGTTCTCGAACATGATCGGCTTCCTGCCCCTGCCGATCAACACCGAGCACGCGGTCGACGTCTTCGGCCTCAGCATCCCCTCCTTCGCCCTCTACGCGGCGACGGCCAACCTCTCGATTCCCCTGGTGCTGACGCTCGTCGTCTGGATCGCCTACCACGTCGAAGGCGTGCGGGACAAGGGCCTGGTCAAGTACCTGGCCAGCTGGCTGCCGCCGGGCCTGGAGGAGATGAACCCGGTCGCCAAGGCCTTCATCTTCGTGATCGAGGCGATCTCGCACTTCGCCCGGCTGATCTCCCTCTCGGTGCGGCTCTTCGCCAACATCCTCGCCGGCCACCTGCTGCTGCTCTTCATGGGCGGCGGGCTGGCGGTGCTGCTCGGCATCGCCGCGCTCGGCGCCCTCACCTTCCCGCTGGCCTTCTTCTTCTTCATCCTCGAGGTTGGCCTGATCGCCACCCTCCAGGCGTTTATCTTCTCCACCCTCACCGCGATCTACCTCGGCGGAGCGACCTCCGCGAGTCACTAGAAAAGGAGCACTGTCTCAATGGACCTGTCCCCAGTTGTCGCCGCGATCTCCGACGAAGGGATCGAATCCGCCGGCAAGGCGATCGCCCTCGGCGTCGGCGCCGGGCTCGGCTCGATCGGCGCCGGCATCGGCATCGGCATCATCTTCGGCAAGGAGATCGAGTCCGTCGCCCGCCAACCCGAGCTCAAAGACGAGCTGCAGAGCATCCGCTGGCTCGGCTTCGCGCTGACCGAGGCGGTCGCCTTCTACACCTTCATCTTCGGCCTCATCGCCTTCTTCCTCTAGGTCGATCGCGTGGAGCTCCTCACCGACATAGCGGGCTTCCTCGTCCTCGCCCAGGAGGCGGCGCACGGCGGCGAAGAAGAGGGCGGCAGCTTCCTGGTCACGCCGGGCCTCGGCCTGATGATCTGGACGCTGGTCCTCTTCCTCTTCACCATGTGGGTGCTGAGCAAGGTCGCCTTCCCGCGCATCCAGGAGGCGCTCGACAGGCGCGCCAAGGCGATCGCCGACTCGATCGAGGCGGCGGAGAGGCAGCGCCGCGAGTCCGACGAGCTGCTCGGGGAGTACCGCCAGCGGCTCAGCGAGGCGCGCGAGCAGGCCGACGACATCATGTCCCGCGCCCGCAGGGCGGCGGAGACCGCCGAAGCCGAGGCCACGACCGCCGGCAGGGAGAAGCGCGAGGAGCTGGTCGCCGCCGCCAAGCGCGACATCGAAGCCGAGACGCGGCGCTCGCTGGACCGGATCCGCAAGGAGGTCGCCGACCTCACCGTGCTGGCCACCGAGAAGGTCACCCGCAAGGCGCTCAGCGAGGAGGACCAGCGCCGCCTCGTCGAGGAGGCGCTCGGCGAGGTCGACTTCTCGGCGCTCTCGGAGGGGTCGCGCAACTGATGTCAGATCCCGCCCGCGTATACGCCGAGGCGCTCTTCGACGTCGCCAAGGAGAAGGGCAGGCTCGACGCGGCTCGCGACCAGCTGGGCCAGTTCGCCGAGGCGCTCGCCGGCGACCGCGACCTGCAGGTCTTCTTCTTCAGCCCCTACTTCTCCTCGGCGGAGAAGTCGGCGGGCCTGAAGCGGGCCGTCGTCGAGGCCGACCCCGAGCTGCTCAACTTCCTCGCGCTGCTGATCGAGAAGCAGCGGATGCCGGAGGTCTTCCGCATTCGCCGCCAGCTCGACGAGCTCTGGAAGCAGGAGAACAAGCGCCTCGACGTTACCGTGACCAGCGCGGTCGAGCTCGACCCCTCGGTGATCGAGAAGGTGGGGGAGGAGATCGAGCGCCAGACCGGTCAGAAGGTGGCGCTGGCAAGCCGTGTCGACGGGGAGATCCTCGGCGGCATCGTCCTGCGGGTGGGCAACAAGGTGCTCGACGCGAGCATCCGCGCTCGCTTGGAGAAACTTCGAAAGAGCGTCGCCCAGGCGGCGTAGGGACTGAATCTATGAACGGCCGCGATCAAGGAGACGACCACTAGTGGAGATCAAGCCAGACGAGATTGCATCGATCCTTCGTGAGAGGATCGAGGGCCTGGACACCGAGTCGGCCGACCTTGCCGAGGTCGGCACAGTGCTCTCGGTCGCCGACGGGATCGCCCGCATCCACGGGCTCGACAACTGCATGGCGCTGGAGATGCTGGAGCTGCCGCACGGCGTCACCGGCCTGGCGCTCAACCTCGAGGCCGACAACGTCGGCGCCGTGCTCTTCGGCGAGTGGGACAAGGTCGTCGAGGGCGACTCGGTGAAGCGCACCGGCCACCTGCTGCGCATCCCCGTCGGCGAGGAGCTGCTCGGCCGCATGGTCGACCCGCTCGGCCGCCCGCTCGACGACCGCGGCGACGTGGCGACGACGCAGACCCGCCCGGCCGAGTTCAAGGCGCCCGGCGTCGTGCAGCGCCAGCCGGTGACCGAACCGGTGCAGACCGGCCTGATGTCGATCGACGGGATGATCCCGATCGGCCGCGGCCAGCGCGAGCTGATCATCGGCGACCGCCAGACCGGCAAGACGGCGATCGCGATCGACACGATCATCAACAACCGCGACAAGGACATGGTCTGCATCTACGTCGCGATCGGGCAGAAGATGTCCACCGTCGTCCAACTCAAGCAGGTGCTGGAGGAGAACGGCGCGATGGAGAACACGATCATCGTCGCCGCCCCCGCCGACGAGGCGGCGCCGATCAAGTTCATTGCCCCCTACGCGGGCTGCGCGATGGGCGAGCACTTCCTCTACGAAGGCAAGGCGGCGCTCTGCGTCTACGACGACCTCACCAAGCACGCCTACGCGTACCGCCAGATGTCGCTGCTGCTGCGCCGCCCGCCCGGCCGCGAGGCCTACCCGGGCGACGTCTTCTACCTGCACTCGCGCCTGCTGGAGCGGGCGGTGAAGCTGAACGACGACCTCGGCGGCGGCTCGCTGACGGCGCTGCCGATCATCGAGACGCAGGCCTCCGACGTCTCCGCCTACATCCCGACCAACGTGATCTCGATCACCGACGGTCAGATCTTCCTCGAGTCCGACCTCTTCTACTCCGGTGTGCGGCCGGCGATCAACGTCGGCATCTCGGTTTCGCGGGTGGGCGGCAACGCGCAGACCAAGGCGATGAAGAAGGTCGCGGGAAAGCTGCGACTCGACCTCTCCCAGTACCGCGACCTCGAGGCCTTCGCCCAGTTCGGCTCCGAGCTGGACCCGGAGACGCAGAGGACGCTGAACCGCGGCGAAAGGCTGGTCGAGCTGCTCAAGCAGAAGGAGCGCGAACCCCTCGACGTCGCCGACCAGGTGGCGGCGATCTACTCCGGCACCGGCGGCTTCCTCGACCGGATCAAGACCGAGCGCGTGGCCGAGTTCCTGCGCGACCTGCGCATCCGCCTGCACGCCGAGAAGGCCGAGCTGCTGGGCCGGATCGGCGAGACGGGCAAGCTGGAGGAGGACGACGAGAAGGAGCTCGGCGCCGCGATCGCCGAGTTCGTCGACGACTTCGGGCCCGACTTCGACGAGCACGGCGATCGGCTGGAGGCCGGCGAGTCCGACCGCATCCACTCCGAGGAGGAGCGGGCGAAGCCGAGCCGGGTCGAGCAGGCCGAGAAGGAGGCGACGCCGGCCTAGCCCAGCGCCGGCACCCGCTCATGGCCACCCAGAAGGACGTCAAGAATCGCATCGCGTCGATCAAGAACATCAACAAGATCACGCGGGCGATGGAGATGGTCGCGGCCGCCAGGCTGCGCCGCGCCGAGCAGCGCATCGAGCACCTGCGCCCCTACGCGCAGTCGATGCGCAAGCTCACCCGCCGCGCCGCCGAACAGGCCGGTGGGATGCCGCGCGTGCCGGTGATGATCGAGCGCAAGGCCGAGCAGCGCGTCGGGGTCGTGCTGATCACCGGCGACCGCGGCCTCGCCGGCGCCTTCAACACCAACATCATCCGCGACGGGCTGCGCTTCAAGCGCGAGCTGGGCGAGGAGGGCAAGGAGGCCGTCTTCTCCGCCGTCGGCCGCAAGGGCGTCTCGGCGCTGACCTTCCGCAAGCAGGACCCGCGCACCTCCTACACCGGCTTCACCGACCGGCCCGGCTTCGCCAACGCGCGCGAGATCGGCGAGGAGCTGACGGCGCGCTATGTCGACGAGGAGCTCGACCGGGTGGAGCTGGTCTACAACCGCTACGTCTCGCCGCTCACCCAGCACGTCTGGCGGCAGACGCTGCTCCCCCTGCAGCAGGCCGACGTGATCGGCGAAGGCGTCGCCGAGGAGGAGGAGGCGGGCGAGGAAACCGAGATCGAGAAGGCGCACAGCCGTTCGGCCTGGGAGTACGAGCCCGAAGCCGAGGAGCTGCTCGGCCAGCTGATCCCCGAGTACGTGAACATCTCCGTGTACCGGGCGCTGCTCGAGTCGGCGGCCTCCGAGCTGGGGGCGCGGATGACGGCGATGCGCAACGCGGCGGAGAACGCGGAGCAGATGATGGACGACCTGACCCTGGAGATGAACCGGGTCAGGCAGGCTGAGATCACCCAGGAGATCCTCGAGGTCGTGGCCGGCGCCGAGGCGCTCGGATAGGACTTGGAAACGGAGAAATAGGAGCCAATGGCTGAGAGCAACGGAACCAACGTAGGGCGAGTCGAGCAGGTGACCGGCGTCGTCGTCGACGCGGTCTTCCCGGACAAGCTGCCGGAGATCTACTCGGCGGTGAAGATCGAGATGGCCGGCGACGCCGACAGCGAAGCGACCGAGCTGGTCTGCGAGGTGCAGCAGCACCTCGGCGACGACCGCGTGCGCACCGTGGCGATGGACGCCACCGACGGGTTGCAGCGCGGCGACCGGGTCCTCGACACCGGCGGGCCGATTACGGTGCCGGTCGGCGACGCGACGCTTGGGCGGATCTTCAACCTGCTGGGCGAGCCGATCGACCTCGGCGAGCCGGTCCAGGCCGAGGAGCGCTGGCCGATCCACCGGCCCGCCCCCGAGGCCTCCGACCTCGCCCCGACCCAGGAGATCCTCGAGACGGGGATCAAGGTGATCGACCTGCTCGCCCCCTACGCCAAGGGCGGCAAGGTGGGCCTCTTCGGCGGCGCCGGCGTCGGCAAGACCGTCTTGATCCAGGAGCTGATCCGCTCGATCGGCGAAGAGCACGAAGGGCTCTCCGCCTTCTGCGGCGTCGGCGAGCGCTCGCGCGAGGGCAACGACCTCTGGCTGGAGATGAAGGAGTCCGGCGTGATCGAGAAGACGATGCTGGTCTTCGGGCAGATGAACGAGCCGCCGGGCGCGCGCCTGCGCGTCGCCCTCTCCGGCCTGACGATGGCCGAATACTTCCGCGAGCAGGGCGGCCAGGACGTGCTGCTCTTCATCGACAACATCTTCCGTTTCGTGCAGGCGGGCTCGGAGGTCTCGGCCCTGCTCGGCCGCATGCCCTCCGCGGTCGGCTACCAGCCGACGCTGGAGACCGAGATGGGCGAACTGCAGGAGCGGATCACCTCGACCGAGCGCGGCTCGGTCACCTCGGTGCAGGCGATCTACGTCCCCGCCGACGACCTCACCGACCCGGCCCCGGCCTCGGTCTTCGCCCACCTCAACGCGACGACGACGCTCTCGCGGGCGATCTCGGAGAAGGGGATCTACCCGGCGGTCGACCCGCTCGACTCGACCTCGACGATCCTCAAGCCCGACGTCGTCGGCGAGGAGCACTACCGCACCGCGACCGACGTCCAGGAGGTGCTGCAGCGCTACAAGGAGCTGCAGGACATCATCGCCATCCTCGGCATCGACGAGCTCTCCGACGAGGACAAGCAGACGGTTTCCCGGGCGCGCAAGATCGAGCGCTTCCTCTCGCAGCCGTTCTTCGTCGCCGAGCAGTTCACCGGCCGCGGCGGCGAGTACGTGCCCGTCGCCGAGACGGTGCGCGGCTTCCGCGAGATCCTCGACGGCGAGCACGACGAGCTGCCCGAGGGCGCCTTCTACATGAAGGGCGGCATCGACCAGGTGACGGCCGACAGCGCCGCCGCCGCGGCGGCCTAGGGGGCGGCGCGTGGCCGACGGGCACACCTTCGAGGTCGAGGTCCTCACCCCCGAGGGGGAGGTCTTCAGCGGCGAGGTGCGCCAGGTCTCGACCCGCACCGCGGGCGGCGAGGTCGGCATCCTCGCCAACCACGCCCCGCTGCTGGCGGCCCTGCGCCCGGCCGAGCTGCGCCTGCACCTGAGCGAGTCCGAGACGCGGCGCTACGCGCAGGCGCACGGCTGGCTGCAGGTCTTCGGCAACCGCGCCAAGCTGCTGATCGAGGAGGCGGTCGCCCCGGAGGATCTCGACCCGGCGACCCTGAAAGAGCAGCTCGCCGACGCCGAGCAGCGCCTCTCGGAGTCCGAGAAGGGCAGCGGCGCCCGGGCTCGCGCGGAGAAGGACCGCGACCGAGCCGAAGCGTTCCTCTCGATCGCCGAGGGATGAGCGGCGGGCCGAGCCGATATGCCCTCGGCAGAATTGATGTCGCACGCGCTTCGCGCTTAGCTCCAGATCTCGAGCGCGGCCTACGGCCGCGCAAGCATCAGATTGCATATCGCCGCCTGCGGCGACATTCCGCCGAGGGCATATCGGCTCGGCCCTCAGGCACCCGGTCGCCCTCCGCGGGAATGTCGCGAAGCGGCCTATGCAATCCGGTTTCTGCGCGGCGGAGCCGCGCTCCAGATTCGTCGCTAAGGCCCCGCAGGGGCCGTGCGGCATCAATTCTCGCGGAGGGCGACCGGGTGCCTCGCGCAGGGGGCTCAACATGAGTGACGAGCTTGTTGCGCTTGCCACGCGGTTGGTCGGCTACGAGACCTCTGAGCCTGAGGCGGTATTGGAAGCGGCCGGGTTCGTCAAAGGGTGGCTGGAGGCGCGGGGGATTGAGGCTGAGCACGATGAGGTGCGGGGGTTGCCGGTGCTGCGCGCCGAGGTGGGGCCCGCGGACGCGCCCTGCGTCGTCCTGCACGGGCACCTCGACGTCGTGCCGGGGCAGCAGGGCCAGTTCGACCCGCGGGTCGAGGGTGACCGGCTCTACGGGCGCGGCGCCTACGACATGAAGGGGGCGCTGGCGGCGATGCTGCTGACCCTGGCGGCGATGCGCGAGCAGGACCGGGTGCGGGTGCGGCTGGGCATCGTCGGCGACGAGGAGTCCGAGGAGGAGGTCGAGCGCGGCAGCGACCGGCTCGTCGACGGCGGCTTCGTCGGCGACTTCGCGATCACCGGCGAGCCGACCGACCTGCACATCGGCGTCGAGGCGAAGGGGGTGCTGGCGCTGCGCGTCCATGTCGGCGGCGTCGCCGCGCACGGGGCCACGCCGTGGCTGGGCGACAACGCCGTGCTGCGCGCTATCGAGGTTTTCCGCAGCATCGAGTCGCTACCGTTCGCCCGGCACGGCTCTGAGCTGTTCGACCGCCCCTCGATCAATCTCGGCCGGATCCTGGGAGGCGACGCGCTCAACAAGGTGCCCGACCGATGCGCGATCGACGTCGACATCCGCTACCTGCCCGACCAGGACCCGGCCACCGTGCTGGAGCAGGTGAGAGGGCTCGCCGCCGACGAGGTCGAGCAGCTGTTCACCCGTCCGCCGGCGGTCGTCGATCGCGACCTGCCCTACGTGCGGGCGCTGCGCGCCGCGGCGACGGCGCACCACGACGGCGAGCCGATGAGCGTCGGCCGCGACGGAGCCTCCGACGCCGTCTCCTTCCTGCGCGTCGGCGTGCCGGCGGTCGAGTTCGGCCCGGCGGGGGAGGGGCACCACGGGCCGCGGGAGTGGGTCTCGGTCTCCTCGCTGCACACCTACCGGCAGACGCTGGAAACGTTCCTGCGCTCGCTCCCCGAGCATCTGGAGGGCTGATCCGGCGTGGCTGAGACGGGACTGGGCAAGCCGCCACCCTCCGGCGACCACGAGCCGGCGCCGAAGCCGAAGCGCTACTGGTGGCGCTTCACCGCGGGCTCGCTGGTGATCGTCACCGCCGTCGCCGCGGCGACGGCCGCCAGCATCCTCCTCTACGTCGGCAGCATCGCCGACGCCCTCTCCCACAACAACGTGCTGAAGAACAAGGTCCAGCGCGTGCTCGCCCGGACCACGGGCGGGGAGCCCCAGAACATCCTCATCCTAGGCTCCGACAAGCGGGCCAGCGAACCGGAAGACCCCGGCCGCTCCGACACCACGATCCTGCTCCGCCTCGACCCCGACAACGACGCGATCGCGCTGATGTCGATCCCGCGCGATCTCGAGGTCGAGATCCCGGGCGTCGGCACGGAGAAGTTCGCCTCCGCCTTCGCCTACGGGGGGCCGAAGCTGACCCTGCAGGTGGTCAAGGAACTGACCGGGCTGCCGGTCAACCACGTCGTCAACGTCGACTACCTCGGCTTCGTCCGCGCCGTCTACGCGATCGGCTGCGTCTACGTCGACGTCGACCGCCGCTACTACCACTCCAACGTCGGCGTCCCGGCCTCCGAGCAGTACGCCGAAATCGACGTCCAGCCGGGGTACCAGCTGATGTGCGGCAAGAGAGCGCTGCAGTACGTGCGCTACCGCCACGAAGACACCGACATCGTCCGCGCCGCCCGCCAGCAGGACTTCCTCAGCGCCGCCCGCCAGCGGGTGCCGATCAAGGACCTGGTCCTGGGCAGCAACGAGCTGATCGACGTCTTCACCCGCTACACGACCTCCGACATCAGCGACACCAAGGCGATGCTCGAGGTCCTGCAGCTGTTCATCGCCTCGCGCGGGGCGACGATCAACGAGGTCAGCTTCCCGGTCGAACTGGGCCCGAGCTTCGTCTACTCCACCCCGGAAGCGATCCAGGGAGCGGTCGACGACTTCCTCGGGATCGAAGCGAGCGGCGGCCCGCGCGGCTCCCTCGAAGAGGTCGAGGCGAAGACCAGCTCGAAGAAGAGGGGCAAGGCGAAGAAGAGGCAAAGGCAGAGGAAGAAGGAGCCGCGTCTGCGGACCAGGCCACCGGGCGACGACGGCCTCGTATCCGCCCGCGAAGCCGGCGAGGAGGAGGCGAAGATCGTCGCCCGCAAGGTCAGCCACGGCTTCCCCGTCTTCTACCCGACCCGGCTTCCGCCGGGTGCCGCTTTCGAGGAAAGCAACCCCTTCCTGCACATCCAGGACCCGCGCGTCTACCACTTCAAGGACACCGACGACGACCGGCACGGCGCCTACCGGATGGTGATCACGCTCGACCTCCCGGACGGCGTCCACTACTTCGGCGTGCAGGGGATCCAGGGCTGGAGCGACCCGCCGATCCTCAGCGGTCCGAGCATCACGGAAACGATCCGCGGCCGCGAGTATGAGATCTTCCTCGACGGCGACCGGGTCAAGCTGATCGCCTGGCACCGGGGCGACAACACCTACTGGGTGTCGAACAGTCTGCTGCGGGTGCTGACCAACGACCAGATGGTGGGGATCGCGCGCTCGGCGAACGTGAAGGTCCCGAACAGGAAGCCGACGAAGAGGAGGACGCAGGGATGACAGGGGACAGAGAGCCGATCGGGGTGATCGGGGTCGGCTGGGTCGGCCTGGTGACGGCCGCCTGCTTCGCGGAGCTGGGCCACCGCGTGGTCGCCCGCGACATCCTGCCCGAGAAGGTCGCGGCGCTCTCGCGCGGCGAGACGACGATCCACGAGCCGGGCCTCGACGAGCTGCTGGCGCGCAACGCCGGGCGGCTCACCTTCACGACGGAGATGGCGGAGCTGCTGGACGCGGCGCGCTTGCTCTTCGTCTGCGTCGACACGCCGCCGACCCGCTCCGGCGACGCCGACCTCTCGCGGGTGCGATCCGTCCTCGCCGAGCTGCCGCCGGACGGCGAGCACGTGCTGGTGATGAAGAGCACGGTGCCCGCCGGCACCGGCCACTCGATCCGCCGCGAGCGCCCCGGACTCTCCTACGTCTCCTGTCCGGAGTTCCTCAAGGAGGGCTCGGCGGTCGAGGACTTCCTCCACCCCGACCGCGTCGTGATCGGCTCCGACCCGGGCGACGAGGCCGCCGGCGACGCCGTCGCCCAACTCTACGAGCCGCTCGGCGGCGAGGTCGTTCGCACCGACGTCGCCAGCGCCGAGATGATCAAGCTCGCCTCCAACGCCTTCCTCGCCACCAAGATCTCCTTCGTCAACGAGATCGCCAACGTCTGCGAGGAGGTCGGCGCCGACGTCGCCGAGGTCGCCCGCGGCATGGGCCTCGACCAGCGCATCGGCCCCGCCTTCCTGCGCGCCGGGATCGGCTACGGGGGCTCCTGCTTTCCCAAGGACGTCTCGGCGTTGAAGATGCTGGCGGGCAACAGCGGCTACCACTTCCAGCTGCTCGGCGCGGTGATCGAGGTGAACGAGCTGCAGAAGCGGCGGGTCGTGCAGAAGCTGCAGAAGCACCTCGGCTCGCTGGCCGGCAAGCGGGTGGCGCTGCTGGGGCTCGCCTTCAAGCCGGACACCGACGACATGCGCGAGGCCTCGAGCCTGGTATTGGCGGCGCGGCTGGAAGGGGAGGGGGCGGAGGTGGTCGCCTACGACCCGGTGGCGGCGGACGCGGCGCGCGGCCTGCTCGACGGGGTCGAGCTGCGCGGCTCGGCGCTGGAGGCGCTCGACGGCGCCGACGCGGCCGTGCTGGTGACCGAGTGGGCCGAGTTCGCCGCGCTCGACTGGGCCGCCGCGGCGGAGAGCATGGCGCGGCCGTTGCTGATCGACGGCCGCAACTTCCTCGACGCCGGCCTTCTGCAGGGCGCTGGCTTCGAGTTCGAGGGCATCGGCCGCGCGGTGCAGACCCCCGTTCGCATGGGCCCTGCGTCATAGTGGCCATGGCCGAGCAGACCAAGGAGGCGGGGAGCGTGGCATGCTCCGCGCGCGAGCGACCGAGGACGCCGGTACGCGCCGGCACGGAGCACTAGGACGATGCAGGCCATAGTTCTCGTCGGAGGCGAGGGGATGCGGCTGCGGCCGCTCACCGAGTCCGTGCCGAAGCCGGCGCTGACCCTGGTCGACCGGCCCTTCCTCGCCCACATGATCGAGTGGCTGGCCGGGCACGGGGTGACCGAGGTCGTGCTGGCCTGCGGCTTCCTGCCCGACGTGCTGCGCGAGGCGCTGGCCGGCGAGGAGGAGCGGGCCGGGGTGCGGATCCGCTACGCGGTCGAGCCGGAGCGGCGCGGCACCGCCGGCGCGATCCGCTTCGCCGCCGACCAGCTGGGCGAGGGGCTGGAGGAGCGCTTCCTCGCCCTCAACGGCGACGTGCTCACCGACCTCGACCTGAGCGCCCTGCTCGACTTCCACGTCACCACCCGCTCCGGTACCCCAACCCGCTCCGGTGCGCCTTATGGACCTGATAGGTCCATAAGGCGCACCGGAAGCGGAAGCGGAGGCGGGGGCGGCGGGCGGGCGACGATCGCGCTGCATCCGGTCGAGGACTCCTCGGTCTACGGGCTGGTGCGCCGCGGCGAGGGCGGGGCGGTGCTGGAGTTCCTCGAGAAGACGGGCGAGGCGGTGCCGGGGGAGATCAACGCCGGCATCTACGTGCTGGAGCGCTCCGTCCTCAACCTGATCCCGCCCGGCGAGGAGGTTTCGATCGAGCGCGACGTCTTCCCCCGCCTGGCCGGCGAGGGGCTGCACGGGCTGCGCCTCGACGGCTACTGGATGGACATCGGCACGCCGGAACGCTACCTGCGGGCGAGCTGGGACATTCTCGAGGGACGGGTGGCGACGCGGGTCGTGCCGACCGCGCCCGGGATGCTCGTCGCCGCGGGGGCCGAGGTGGCGGCTGGGGCGACGGTGGGCCCGCGGGCCGTGGTCGGCCCGGGCGCGCGGGTCGAGGAGGGCGCCGAGGTGCGCGAGTCGGTGCTGCTCGACGGCTGCTCGGTCGGGCGCGGCGCGCGCGTGCACGGCTCGATCCTCGCGCCCGGCGCCGAGGTTGCGGCGGGGGCGAGGCTGGACGGCGTCACCGCTGGCCGGGATGAGAGGGTTTCAGGCTGATGCTCGAGGACGTTCTCGCCATCCCCGATCATCTGCGCGACGCGCTCTGGCGGATCGAGTCGGCGCGGTTGGAGCCCTGGGAGGCCGCCGGGACGATGGTCTGCGGCATGGGCGGCTCGGCGATCGGCGGCGACCTCGCCGCCGCCGCGCTCGGCGAGCGGCTCGAGCGGCCGCTGCTGACGGTGCGCGGCTACGAGCTGCCCGCCTGGGCGACCGCCCAGTGGACGGTGCTCTGCTCCAGCTACTCGGGGGAGACGGAGGAGACGCTCGCCTGCTTCGACGCCGCCGGGGAGCTCGGCGCCCGCCGCGTCGTCGCCAGCACCGGCGGCACCCTCGCCGCCGAGGCCCGCGAGGCGGGCCTGCCGGTGGTCGGCCTGCCGGGGATCCTGCCGGCGCCCCGCACCGCGGTCGCCTACATGCTCGTCTGCGCAGCCGAGATCGCCGCCCTGGCCGGCACCGCCCCGGGCATCGGCGAGGAGATCGAGGCGGCGGCGGACTTCCTCGCCGAGCGCTCGGAGGACCTGCGGGCCCGCGCCGCGGAGATCGCCGAGTGGCTGGGCAGCGCCTTCCCGGTCGTCCATGGCGCCGGCCTGACCGCGCCGGTGGCGCGCCGCTGGAAGACCCAGATCAACGAGAACGCCAAGCTGCCCGCCTTCTTCTCCGCGCTGCCCGAGGCCGACCACAACGAGATCTGCGGCTGGGCCCGCGAGGACGGCCTCGCCGCGATCCTGCTCGAAGACACCGGCCAGCAGCCGCGCGAGCGCCGCCGCTTCCAGCTGACCGGCGAGGCGATCGCCGGCGCCGGCGCCGACGTGGTCTGGGTCGAGGCCGAGGGCGAGACGCGCACCGACCGCCTGCTCTGGACGACGATGCTCGGCGATCTCGTCTCCCTCGCCCTCGCCGAGGCCCGCGGCGTCGACCCGCTTCCGGTCGAGGCGATCGATCGCTTCAAGGCTTCGCTCGAACGTCTCTGACACTTGCCTACGTAAGTACGGACTCGAGCGCGGCGGCTTGAGCGTCGTGCTTCAGGACCTGTTAAGAATCCAGCGCTAGTTCGGAACGGCAAGAGTTACGTTTTGAAACATTCAAAGAACCAATCAACAGCGAGCGCCGGGGAGATCGATGAGACTCAAGCAGTGGCCCTTTAGGTACGCCCGGTCAGGAGTAGCATTTGGGCTCTTGCTGTTCCTCGGCATGGCGGTGCCGGTTTTGGCGCAATCGGATAATGGAGCGAGCAGTTCGCCGATCCTCGCTGAAGATGAACAGATTCCGATCCTACCTCCGGGTGCAGAGCTTCAGTCTGGAATCACGCTTCCTACGCCCCAGGATATGGCGGCGACAGCGAAGGGGATCGAGCGTGCCGTGGCTGAGGAAAAGGCAGCCTTGGAAACTCCTGCAGCCAAGCGAGAGCGGGAAGCATCCCTACATGCGTACGAGGATCTATCGCCTGCCGATGCCCAACAACTTCTTACGACCACGTTCGCTGAGGTGCTGGCGAGCCTCAATAACGACCCTTCCCGCTATCTGAGTGATGTAAAGCTCGATCGACCTCTCGGCGATACCTCAGCGCAGGTCACCCGCGACGGCATAACTTCGGTGATGGAGGGGGCGTTGCCGGTCAGGGTCAAGAACGAGGAGGGTCAGCTGAGCAAGGTCGACCTTGGGCTGGAAAAAACGAGCAGCGGCTGGGTCCCGGCGAACCCGCTGGTGGAAGTGGCGATCGCCTCCTCCGCCGAAGAAGGGGTGGAAGTGGGCGACGACGGGCTGATGATCTCCCAGGCTGGCGCTGAAGACAGCACCGCGCGCCCGCTCGGGGACAAGAACGTCTTCTTTGGCGAAGTCAAGGAGAGCACCGACACAGACCTGCTCGTCTCGCCGATATCCGGCGGGGTCGAGCTGTTCAACATGCTGCGCTCGGTCGACAGCCCCGAGACGCTGCGCTTCCATATGGACATGCCGCAAGGCGCCGAGCTGCGGCCAACCCCCAGCGGCGGGGCCGAGGTGGCGGGCCAAGACGGATCGATGCTTGCAGAGGTGCCGGCGCCGCGTGCAGCCGATGCGCAGGGTCGCACGGTCCCAGTAACGCTTGAGGTGGATGGCGACTCGCTCGTCCTCAGCCTGAACCACCGCGAAGAAGAAGTCGCATATCCGATCCTGGTGGATCCCGAAGTAATCGACAACTGGTACTACAGCTTCTACAACAACCAGAGCCTTTGGACCCTTGGAGCATGGGGGTACCAGGAGAACCAGAACGGCTGGCTCCACCACGGCACCTCGGACACGTCGTGGCCTGGTCACGGCGGGCTCTTCTTCGCAAGTCAACCCGGGAGCCTGCCTGGTGGCCAGTGGGGGCAATATCTGTTCAGCGCCCCCAACGCAACCAGCTATTTCGAAAAAGGTGTCCTCGTTCCTTTCTGGCGCAACAATCGTAATTGCACTGCACCAAACCCCTACCCAGAGCCCTATGACTACGACGGCATGTGGTATCAGGGGCACTGGAACGAGAGTGCCGTCAACCTTCCGGATTTCAACCAGGCCAACCAGCTCGGGTACGCTGATCTCAGTTGGGGTCAGACTGTCATCTTCGGTATGAGCACCTCCAACGGCATCTATATCCCCTGCTGGCGCGACCTGGGGATGATGGGATTGCAGCTCTGGCTCAACGACTGGAACTACCCTTACGTAAGCTCGGTGTCTGGGGTGCCGTCCGGTTGGGTCAAGAAGGGAACCAACTTCACGATTGGCACCCAAGCCTCCGACGAAGGCTTGGGCGTTCAGACGGTCAGAGCCTTTGGGGTGGGTACTCCCGAATGGCTCTGGAACCAGCCTTGGTGTGCGGGCACCTTCGAAAATTCCTGCGGCAACAACCGCAGCGGTCAGATCACAGTCGCAACCAGTGGATTTCCATACGAAGGTAGATACAACGGCGAAGGCAAAGAACGCAAGTTCAGCGTGCAGGCGATTGATCCGACCGACAAGCGCTGGGCGCTGGAACGTTCCCTCTGGCTCGATGGCACGCCACCGGTGGTCAGCCTTGAAGGACAGCTGGCGGCAGTTACCAAACAGATCGGAACCGACGAGAAACCACAAGAGGAAGGTAATGACGAACTCAGCTTGCCTACCTACAGGCTGGAAGTCGAAGCAGATGACGGTGGTGATCGATCTGGGGTAAAGGAAATCAAGGTCTTCCTGGACGGGAAAGCCACTCCCGAGGAGATCGAATCGGCCAGCTGCTCCACCAACTGTCCGCAGAAACTCTCAATGAGCTACACACTGCGGCTACCCGACCTAAGCCCTGGCACCCACTCCCTCAGGATTGTCGCAGTTGACAAGGTTGGCAACGAATCGGACCCGAACCGCGACATTGAGTTCGAATACATCCCGGCGACGGGAATGAAGGAAGAGTACGTGCTGCAGCATTTCCGGCTACCAGACGGAAGCGACTATTCAGATGAAGCCGAGTATCATGGGCCAGAGATCGCGGTCAATGTCATGAATGGCAACGTTGTCTTCCACGAACGTGATTTCAAAGTGGAGGCCGACCGGGCAAACCTTGAACTTGAACGGGTCTATAATTCCCAGCAGCCAGCGCAAAAAGATACGCAGTGGGGGCGGGGTTGGAGCGCGGCCCAGGCACCGGAGCTCGAACCGCAACCTGGTCCTTCGCCACCCCAAAAGGCAACGGTGACGCAGATGGGGAAGATCACGAGTGCGGTGCCGATTCCCCAAGCGCAGGCGCAGACCACCTTCAGCTCTAGGCTTCACGCGAACATCACCAAGACGACGGCAGGTTATGAGGTAGCACCGGTCAGCGAACCCGAGGTTTCAGTGTTCAATGACGACGGCCGAATCGAAGAGGTGGTGCTGGGCGACAATACACCGGTCTATCTCGAGCCTGAAGAAGTGGAGGCGATTTCCCCGTCTCCTCCCGACTACATCTCCTCCTTTGGGACCAACGGCTCCGGCAACGGCCAGCTCAACCGCCCCGCCGACGCGGCGGTCGACGCCCAAGGTAACGTCTGGGTCGCCGACCGCCAGAACAACCGCATCCAAAAGTTCAGCCCCAGCGGCGAATACCTCTCCCAGTTCGGTTCCCAGGGCTCCGCCAACGGCCAGCTCTCCGGCCCCAGGGGTATCGCGACCGATGCTCAGGGCAACGTCTGGGTCGCCGATGGCGGCAACCGCAGGGTGCAGAAGTTCAGCTCCAACGGAGAATTCCTGCTCAAGTTCGGCTCGCAAGGCACCGGCAACGGCCAGTTCTCCTCCTACGGCCCTAAGGGCATCGCGATCGATGCCCAGGGTAACGCCTGGGTTTCCGACTACAGCAACCGCGTCCAGAAGTTCAATGCGGCCGGCGAATTCGTCAAAATCGTCGGCGCAGGCCTCTTCGGTGAGTCCGCCGGCCTCGATGCTGGCGGAGGCAAGGTCTGGGTCGGAGACTGGACCAAAAACCAGGTCAGGGTTTTCTCAGAAGCCGGCGACCACCTCTTCAACGTCGGCGCCCAGGGTTCAGGCCCCGGCCAGTTCAGCCACCCTGATGCGGTCGAGGTTGACACCAAGGGCAACATCTGGGTCGGCGACGAAGGCAACAGCCGCGTCCAGCAGCTGAACCAGCAGGGCGAATACATAACCCAGTTCGGAGCGGCCGGATCTGGCGAAGGGCAATTCAAATTCGCCTGGCCCTTCGGCCTCACCAGCGATGACCAGGGCCGCATCTGGATCGCCGATTCCAACAACCACCGGGTGCAGCGGTGGTCCACCGCCAGCATCGGCTTCATTGGCGGTAGCGGCCCAGCTCCTTACTTCGAGGCGCCAGTGGTCGACTATGAATACACAGAAGGCATGCTCACCGGTCTGCAACTCGAAGACGAAGCAACCGAAGAAGAAGACCCGTCCCTGGATATGACGCTCTCCTCCGGTCTTGTAAGCGACATCGACAGCGAGGATGTTGGCAACACCGCTTACGAATACGAATCGAGCAGTCTGAAGACGGTAGAGGGCGAAGACGGGGAAACCAAATACGGCTACGACTCATCCGGGCGGTTGAACTCGGTAACGCTCCCGAACGAAACCCTTGCCACGATCACCTACGACTCGACCTCGAGGGCGACCTCTGTCAAAGTCGACCCCGCCGGTCCCGAAACCGCGAAAACGACCAACTTCTCCTATTCCACAGAACCTCGCCGCACGGTCGTCTGGGGTGGGGGGAATCCTGAAATCACCTACGACCTCGGCGAAGACGGATCGGTCCTCAAATGGTCCTACGCAGAAACCCCGCCCACGATCTCCTCGATCAGCGGCAGCCTCTGGGCCAAGCGCGGCGAAGAAATCGAAAACAAAGATCACACCCTGTTCGTCACTGGCTCATCACCGCATCAGGTCGCCTCGATCAGAGTAGTGGCGAACGGCACCGCCGTGGTTGCCGAAAAGACTTGCGAAGACCCTTCGGAACCGCCCTCACATGTCTGTGACCAGCCGGCTCCGCTCGAATGGATCACACACGCCGCTGAGCACCAAGCCGGACGCATGGATCTGGAAGTCATCGTCACCGACTTCCTCGGACACCAGACAGCGGAAAGGTTCTTTGTGTTCGTGCCGCAACAGCCACCAGCGGACCCAACTGTTGCTGAGCGCCCGAACTTCAATTCGATCAAGCTATTTCGCGAAGAGTATGGGCTTGATCGAAACGAGCCCCTAAGCGATGTGCAGCTCAACGAGCTAATTCTGGAGCTTCTCTACGAATGGGAAAACCGAGACCCAACAGTAATGCGGGCGGTCGAAGGCTGGGGTATTCCCATGCGGGCTCCAGAACTCGCTGAAATGGAATGGCGGAGGCAGTTCGTCGACCAGGCCGCGGAAGCGATCCCGCAGTGGGCAGAAGAAAATGCTCACTCTTTGTATGGTGGGTTTTATGTCGACGAGCGAACGGGGAGCAAAATTTACGTAGGATTTACGGAAAACCAGGCCTCGCTCGTTGACGCCCTCAAGCAGAGTGGCGTCTTGATCAATCCTAGTCAGGTGTTTCCTTATCCGGTCCCGCCAGTTCGGTCTGTGGTGAACCTCGAAGCGACCGAGGGTAGTGTTGCTGCCGCGATCGCGGGTAATCCAACTGTCAGCCAAGCCACCGTCTTCACTTCCACTTCCCCCGAAGGCAACGTAATCGAAGTTGGAGCCACCAATCCCGCGCTGGTCGAATCGTTCTTGAAACAGCAATTCGGCCAGGGCGCTCCGATCGAAGTGGTGGCTGACAATCCCGGCACGCGCCTTTACAGCCGTTTCGGCCAGAGTGGCCCGCTATATGCGGGCTCGGCTATAGTCAGCAACGCGACCCACGCGAGCTGCACCGCTGGATGGAGCGCACGTGCACCTGGGGGAGCTGTGCGCGGAAGAGATCTCTACAAGTACTTTCTACTGACAGCCGGTCATTGCTTTGACCTTAATGGAGCGGTGGCACGTCAGTTCAATAGAAGTACGGCATCCGGGACATCATTCGGAGTCGTCCGTCGGCAGGCATTTGCGCCTGATGGACCCAGTGACAAGATTATCACTGATGCCGAGGCGATCTTGATCAGCAGTGGTCTGAGGAGTCATAGTGTACTTAATGGGAGTCCGATGGTGCCACAGCCCATCCAAGGCTCCGTCCGCCCGCGAATCAGACGGACAGTCTGCTGGTCCGCGGTCTATGGCGGTCAGCACTGTGGGCGAATTATTCGCAAGCTTAGGTCGCCTACGGGGGTCGGCGACACAGAAGACGTCACGTTCTTGGTCAACGGACCCGCCGCGGAAGGCGATAGCGGAGGGCCAGTTTGGGATCTTAAGACCCATAAGGCGGTGGGGCTTATCGCCGTAGGCTTGGGTGACTTCTGGATCACTAGTAGTGGAGCGCGGATGTTCGAGCGGATGACCTTTACTCCACTACGCCCGCGGCCAAACGAGTCCATTCCTCAGGGCGCACTTCCCAGGTTGGGGGTCAGCGTCTTGGGACAAGGGTAAGGCATTGAGGTGGGTGCATGTAAAGTGGGCGGGTGTCGTTCTCGTAGTACTGACCGTTGCGGGCGTAGTTGCCGTGAGGGAGTCAGGGCAATCGAGATCCGGGACCCGGTCAGCGGACGTCCATGCGCGGGAGGCCACAGAGCGACGAGTAGCGCCTAAAGCCCAAAAGCGTGCGAAAGGAGTTCAGGTGACGCCAGCATGCGTAGCCGCCTCTGTTTCACTCGGCCCAGATCCGGGTTCTATTGACTTTGAGGTGAAGTGCGAACCTGCCAACTCTCCGGCAGAAGGACGCTTCGTGGTGACCAGATTCCGCTTCGACCGTCGTCAGGGACCGAGTGGTATTCGCATGGTCCAGGCCGGTCCTCGTATTGTGCGACCAATTGCTGGTCAGGCGCGGGGGAGCTGCCTCTTGCGAAGAGAGAACATTCTGTGCAGCGTTCGTCAGGGTATTCGGTTCAGAGTTCGTGGCCGGTTCTGGGTGGAGCCCGGAGAGCGATGTACCATGGGCGTTGCGATCTACGTCGTCGAACCTCCCGAGTGTCCCGGTGGAGCGTGTCGCCTTCCGTTTGATCGACGGTATCTAACGAGGGGTCACCCCCGGGGGTGCACTCAATGACCTACGGCTCGACATTTCGACATCGCTGTCGCCGCTAAATCGCTGCTAAAGCCGCTCCACGAGTCGGGCAATGCATCGGCCGCCAGCGCACGGCGCGTCTGCGTATCCTTGCGCCTGACCGCAAGAGACGAAAGGAATCGATGGCAACCGCCACCTCAACCCCCTACAAAGTCGCCGACATCGGCCTCGCCGAGTTCGGGCGCAAGGAGATCGCCCTCGCCGAGGTGGAGATGCCCGGCCTGATGCAGATCCGCGAGGAGTTCGCGGCCGAGCAGCCGCTGAAGGGGGCGCGGATCACCGGCTCGCTGCACATGACGGTGCAGACCGCCGTGCTGATCGAGACGCTGACCGCGCTCGGCGCCGAGGTGCGCTGGGCCAGCTGCAACATCTTCTCCACGCAGGACCACGCCGCCGCCGCGATCGCCGCCGCCGGCGTCCCGGTCTTCGCCTGGGAAGGCGAGACTTTGGAGGAGTACTGGTGGTGCACCGAGCAGGCGCTGCTCTGGCCCGACGGCGAGGGGCCGAACATGATCCTCGACGACGGCGGCGACGCCACCCTGCTCGTCCACAAGGGGGTCGAGCTCGAGAGGGCGGGCGCCGTGCCCGACCCGGCCTCGGCCGACTCGGAGGAGCTCCGCGTCGTGCTCGAGGCCCTGCGGCGCTCGCTCGAGGCCGATCCGCAGCGCTGGACCCGCATCGCCGAGGGGATCAGGGGGGTCACCGAGGAGACGACCACCGGCGTGCACCGGCTCTACCAGCTGGCCGAGAGCGGCGACCTGCTCTTCCCGGCGATCAACGTCAACGACTCGGTCACCAAGTCGAAGTTCGACAACCTCTACGGCTGTCGCCACTCGCTGATCGACGGCATCAACCGCGCCACCGACGTGATGATCGGCGGCAAGGTCGCCGTCGTCTGCGGCTACGGCGACGTCGGCAAGGGCTGCACCGAGTCGCTGCGCGGCCAGGGCGCCCGCGTGATCGTCACCGAGATCGACCCGATCTGCGCCCTGCAGGCGGCGATGGAGGGCTACGAGGTGAGGACGCTCGAGGAAGTCGTCGAGACGGCCGACATCCTCATCACCGCCACCGGCAACAAGGACATCGTCACCGCCGATGACATGGCGCGGATGAAGCACAACGCGATCGTCGGCAACATCGGCCACTTCGACAACGAGATCGACGTCGCCGGGCTCGAAGCCTCCGGGGCCGAGCGGGTCAACGTCAAGCCGCAGGTCGACGAGTGGCGCTTCCCCGACGGCCACTCGATCATCCTCCTCTCCGAGGGCCGCCTGCTCAACCTCGGCAACGCCACCGGGCACCCGAGCTTCGTGATGTCCAACTCGTTCACCAACCAGGTGATCGCCCAGATCGAGCTGTTCAGCCAGCCCGAGGGGTTCACGGCGAAGGACGTCAGCGTGCTTCCCAAGCACCTCGACGAGAAGGTCGCGCGGCTGCACCTCGCGGCGCGCGGCGTCCGCCTGACCGAGCTCTCCGAGGAGCAGGCCGCCTACATCGGCGTTCCCGTCGAGGGCCCCTACAAGCCCGACCACTACCGGTACTAGGGTGGGTTGAAGTGAGGGCCATGGTCCTCGCCGCCGGGCTCGGCACCCGGCTGCGGCCGGTCACCTACGCGATGCCGAAGCCGATGGTGCCGGTGCTCAACCGGCCGGTGATGGAGCACGGCGTGCGGCTTCTCGCCCGCCACGGCTTCGGCGAGGCGCTCGCCAACCTGCACTGGTTCCCGGAGACGATCGAGGGACACTTCGGCGACGGCTCGCGGTTCGGCATCGATCTCTCCTACAGCCGCGAGGAGCGTCTGCTGGGGACGGCCGGGGGCGTCCGCAACGCCGCCGGCTTCCTCGGCGATTCGTTCCTCGTCGTCGCCGGCGACGCGCTCACCGACCTCGACCTCGCCGCGATGCGCGAGTTCCACGAGTCCCACGGCGGGATCGCGACGATGGCGACCAAGCGGGTCGCCGAGACCGACCAGTACGGGGTCGTGATCGCCGCTGAGGACGGCCGGGTGCAGGGCTTCCAGGAGAAGCCCGACCCAGCGGAGGCTCTCTCGGACCTCGCCAACACCTGCATCTACATGTTCCGCGCCGAGATCTTCGACTTCTTCCCGGCGCCGGGGACCAGCAGGGCCGCCGGCGAGGGCGACCCGCCCGGCTTCGCCGACTGGGCGATGGACGTCTTCCCGATCCTGCTGGAGAACGACGTGCCCTTCTACTCGCACGAGATCGAGGCCTACTGGAACGACATCGGCAACCTCGAGGAGCTGCGCCAGGGCAACCTCGACGCGCTGCGCGGCGCGGTCGCGGTCGAGCCGGGCGCCCCCGAGGTGGGGGAGGGGGTGCGGGCCGCCAGCCCGCTCGACGGCGCCGAGGTCGAGGGCCCGGCGCTGATCGGGACCGGGGTCGAGCTGGGCGAGGGCGTCCGCGTCCAGGGCCCGGCGATCATCGGCGACGGCTGCCGGATCGGCGCCGGCGCCTGGGTGCGCGACTCGATCCTGCTCGAGGGCGCCGAGCTGGCCCCCGGGGCGATGCTGGTCGGCGCGATCGCGGGCCGCGTCGCCCCCCGGTAGCGCTTCCGTCACATCCCGCGCGCCACGGGCGCGCCGCGGCCGTCGAGGATCGCGGCATGGCACACCTGCACGCCGTCGCCGCCGTCCTCGTGCCGCCGCTCTGCGCCGCCTGCGGGCGCTCCTGCCGGCCCGGGGCGGTGCTCTGCACCCGTTGCACCCGCCGCCTCGCCGCCGCCGAGCCGCTCGGCGCCCGCCGCGGGCCGGCGGGCCTCGACCGCGCCTGGTCATCGGCCGCGCACGAGGGCGTCGCGCGCGACCTCGTCGTCGCCCTCAAGCTCCGCCGCCTGCTGCCCGTCGCCGGGACGATCGCCGAGCGGATCGAGTGGCTCGCCCCGGCCAGCCTGCTCAGCGGCGCGCTCGTGCCGGTGCCGACGGCGAGGCTGCGCACACTGCGGCGCGGCTTCGACCCCGCCGCGGAGATCGCCGCCGCGCTGGCCGAGCGCACCGGCCTGCCGCTGCGCCCCTGCCTGGCTCGCCGCGGCGGCGGGCGCCAGGTCGGCCGCCCGCGCGGGCGCCGCGTCGGTCAGCCGCCCTGCGTCGAGCCGCGCGGCCCCGTGCCGCGCAGCGCCCTGCTCGTCGACGACGTGCTCACCACCGGCGCGACGCTCTCGGCCTGCGCCCGCGCCCTGCGCCGCGCCGGCGCCGTCCGCGTCTGCGCCGTCACCTTCACGCGGCGCCTGTGATCAAGACTCCGCGGTGCGTCTCCGCATGCGGTTGACCTGGCGGCGCGTCTGGGTCCGCTTGCGGCGCAGCTCGCGGTGTTTCTTCACCTGGCGGCGGATGTCCTCGGCCAGCTCGTGGATCGTGTGCGCCATCTCCGGCGAGGTCTCGCGCGCCCTCAGCGTGACCCCCTTCAGCCGCAGCGTCGCCTCGGCCACCTGGCTGTCTTCGATCGAGGGGTTGCGCTCCTCGCGGAGCTCGACCTCGAGCGTCGCCAGCTCCGAAACCTGCTTGCCGACCCGGCGGAATCGCTTCGTCACGTGACCTCGAAGCTCGTCGGTGATCTCGACGTTGCGACCGCGAATCTCGATCCGCATGTTGCCTCCTTTGGGTGGGTCTCTCGATCGTACGCCGCCCCCGGGCTCGGCTCAAGTCGGGGGCAGCTACTCTCTGACTACCAATGGCCGGCGCAAGGGACATGGTCACGCGGGCGCTGCGCGTGGGGGAGGGAAGGAAGTTCCGCTCCTACGAGAAGCGCGCCGAGAAGATCAACGCGATCGAGCCCGAGATGGAGCTGCTCGAGGAGGCCGAGCTGCGCGAGGAGGCCGACGCGCTGCGCAAGCGGGCGGGCGAGGGCACCTCGTTCGACGAGCTGCTCCCCGAGGCCTTCGCGCTGACCCGCGAGGCGGCGCGCCGCTCGCTCGGCCAGCGCCACTACGACGTGCAGCTGGTCGGCGGCATGGCGCTGCACGAGGGCGCGATCGCCGAGATGAAGACCGGCGAGGGCAAGACGCTGACCGCGACCCTCGCCGTCTTCCTCAACACGCTGGCCGGCGGCAGCGTCCACCTCGTCACCGTCAACGACTACCTGGCCCGCCGCGACGCCGAATGGATGAAGCCGATCTACGACGCGCTCGGCGTCAGCGTCGCCGCCCTGCAGGAGGACGACGACCACGAGGCGCGCCAGCGCAAGTACGCCTGCGACGTCGTCTACGGGACGAACTCGGAGTTCGGCTTCGACTACCTGCGCGACAACATGGCCGATGCGCTCGAGCACTGCGTCCAGCGCGGCCACGACTTCGCCATCGTCGACGAGGTCGACAACATCCTCATCGACGAGGCGCGCACGCCGCTGATCATCTCCGGCGCCCCCGAAAAGGCGGCCCAGACCTACTACACCTTCGCCCGCCTGGCCCGGCAGATGGTCGGCGCGCCGGCCAAAGACAGGCTGCGCTCGATGGGCGAATCGAAGGACACCTCCGGGGCCGAGCACGACTACGAGTACGACGAGAAGCACAAGACCGTCTCGCCGACCGAGCGGGGCGTGAAGAAGGCCGAGGAGTTCCTCGGCGTCGACAACCTCTACCTCTCCGAGCACGGCAGCCTCGTCAACCACCTGGTCCAGGCGCTCAAGGCCGAGGCGCTCTACAAGAAGGACAAGGACTACGCCGTGATCGACGGCCAGGCGATGATCATCGACGAGTTCACCGGCCGCATCCTCGAGGGGCGGCGCTGGTCAGAGGGCCTGCACCAGGCGGTCGAGGCCAAGGAGGGCGTGGCGATCGGCGAGGAGAACCAAACTCTGGCCACGATCACCCTGCAGAACTACTTCCGCCTCTACGACAAGCTCTCCGGGATGACCGGCACGGCGCTGACCGAGGCGACCGAGTTCATGAAGATCTACAAGGTGCCGGTGGTCGAGATCCCGACCCACCGGCCGATGATCCGCGCCGACCAGAACGACCAGATCTTCAAGACCAAGGACAGCAAGTGGAACGCGGTGCTGGGTGAGATCGTCGCCCGCCACGAGAAGGGCCAGCCGATCCTCGTCGGCACCGTCTCGGTCGAGGTCTCGGAGATGATCTCGGGCGAGCTGAAGCGGCAGGGGATCGAGCACGCGGTGCTGAACGCCAAGCCCGAGCACGCCCAGCGAGAGGGCGAACTGATCGCCCAGGCGGGGCGCAGGGGGGCGGTGATGATCGCCACCAACATGGCCGGCCGCGGCGTCGACATCAAGCTCGGCGGCGACCCCGAGCAGCTGGCGCTGCACGAGCTGAAGAAGCAGGGCGTGAGGCCCGGCGAGGACGGCTACGAGGAGAAGCTGGCGGCGAAGGCGGAGGAGCTGGAGCCGCGGTGCGCCGCCGAGGCCGACGAGGTGTGCGAGCTGGGCGGCCTCTACATCTGCGGCACCGAGCGCCACGAGTCGCGCCGCATCGACAACCAGCTGCGCGGCCGCTCCGGCCGCCAGGGCGACCCCGGCGAAACGCGCTTCTTCCTCTCCGCCGAAGACGACGTGATCCGCCTCTTCGCCGGCGACCGCATCTTCAAGATCCTCGACCGCCTCGGCCCCGTCGACGAGGAGGGCGGCGAGATGCCGCTCGAGGCGGGGATGCTGACCAAGACCGTCGAGGGCGCCCAGAAGAAGGTCGAGGAACAGAACTTCCTGATCCGCAAACGGGTGCTCGAGTACGACGACGTGATGAACGAGCAGCGCCGCATCGTCTACAAATACCGCCGCGAGATCCTCGAGGGCCGCGACATGTCGGAGGTCGCGCGCGACGAGATGGAGGGCGTGATCGAGCGCCTCGTCGAGGAGTACACGCCGGGCGACGAGCTCGAAGAGTGGGACATGCCGGAGATGGAGACGCAGCTGCGCCAGATCTGGCCGGTCGGCATCGACGTCGCCGGGCTGGCGCCGGAGACGGTCGAACGCGAGAAGCTCAAGGACGCCCTCGACGACGACGCGATGAGCGCCTACGACGAGCGCGAGGAGGACTTCGGCGAGGAGCTGATGCGCTACCTGGAGCGCTCGATCCTGCTGCAGGTGATCGACAACCGCTGGCGCGAACACCTCTACGACATGGACTACCTGCGCGAGGGCATCCACCTGCGCGGCTTCGCCCAGATCGACCCCCTCGTCGCCTACAAGAACGAGGGCTTCGCGATGTTCGAGGAGCTGATGCACTCGATCTGGGAGGAGTTCGCCAAACTGATCTTCCACGTCGAGGTCGAGGCCGACGCGGCGCAGGCCCAGGAAGCGTTCGCCCCCAACGGCGAGCGCGAGCCGGCCTCGCTGGACTACTCGGGCGGCACCGCCGCGCAGCCCTCGGCGCTGCGCCAGGCCGCCGCGGCGGGCTCGGCCGGGGCGGCCGGGATGGTCGCCGCGGGCGGCGACGGCGACGGCGACGGCGGGGTGGTCGAGACGGTGGTCAAGGACGAGCGCGAGAAGGACATCGGCCGCAACGACCCCTGCTGGTGCGGCAGTGGAAAGAAGTTCAAGCGCTGTCACGGCGCCTAGATGGGCACCTCGCCGACCATCTAGACGCCTTCACCTTGATCGTCGATCCTGTCAGAGAGTTCATCCGCGCCTTCAACGACAGGGATCTCGACGCCTTCGTCGAGGTGCTCGATCCCGACGTGGAATTGCATTCGATGAAGGGGTTGCGCAAGGGCAGGGAGGCGGCGCGGCTGTGGGCGACGCGGCCTCCCGGCGGGGTGCAGCAGACGATCGAGCTGGCGGAGCTCTACGAGGACGGGACGGAGTCCGGCGGGGGGCGAGCCGTTGCGTTGATCCGGCGGGTCTGGCGCTGGGAGGAGGACGGCTCGCACGCCTCGACCGACGAGATGGCCTGGCTCTTCGAGCTGCGCGACCACCGGATACGCGGCTGGCGCCCCTACGAGGACCGCGCCGAGGCCCTCCAGGCCGCCAGCTTCCACCGCTGACCTGCGAACTGCATCGACTTCTACACCTGTCAGGTGTAGAAGTCGATGCAGTTCGGTCTGGGGGCGGGTTGAATAACCTTCCGGGCATGGCCGAAGCCGCCTCGACAGAATCCGTGCCGGCGCGGCTGGCCGAGATCCGCGAGCAGCTGTCCCTGCTCTCGGACTACCTTTGACCCGGCCTCGCTGGAAGCCGAGGTCGAGCGGCTGGAGGCGGAGATGCAGCGGCCCGGGTTCTGGGACGACCAGGAGACGGCGGCACGCACCTCCGCCGCTCACGCCCGGGCGGAGCGCAAGCTGAGGACCTTCCGCGAGCTGGAAGCGGAGGTCGGCGACCTCGACGACCTGGCCGAGATGGCCGAGGAGGACGAGGAGATGGCGGCGGAGCTGGCCGGCCAGCTGACCACGATCGAGGGCCGCCTCGACAAGCTCGAAGAGGCGCGCCTCTTCAGCGGCGCCTACGACACCGGCGACGCGGTGGTCAGCGTCCACGCCGGCGCTGGCGGCACCGACTCCCAGGACTGGGCCGAGATGCTGCTGCGCATGTACCTGCGCTGGGCGGAGCGGCGCGGCTTCGAGGTCGAGATGAAGGAGGCCTCGCCGGGGGAGGAGGCGGGGCTCAAGTCGGCCACGTTCGTCGCCCGCGGCGAGAACGCCTACGGCCTCTTCGCCGCCGAGCGCGGCGTGCACCGGCTGGTCCGCATCTCGCCCTTCGACTCCTCGGCGCGCCGCCACACCAGCTTCGCCCAGCTCGACGTCGGCCCGCTCGTCGACGAGGGGGTCGAGGTCGAGGTCGACGACGCGGACCTGCGCGTCGACACCTACCGCGCCTCCGGCGCCGGCGGGCAGCACGTCAACAAGACCGACTCGGCGGTGCGCATCACCCACCTCCCCACCGGCGTCGTCGTGCAGTGCCAGAACGAGCGCTCGCAGACCCAGAACAAGGCGGTGGCGATGCAGCTGCTGCGCGCCAGGCTGATCGAGCTGGAGGAGCGCAAGCGGGCCGAGGAGCTGGCCCGGGAGCGGGGCGAGGTCAAGGACGTCGCCTGGGGCTCGCAGATCCGCAGCTACTTCCTGCACCCCGACCAGCGGGTCAAGGACCACCGCACCGGGCACGAGGCCGGTGACGCCGAGCGCGTCCTCGACGGCGACCTCGACGGCTTCGTGCGCGACTACCTGAACAAGACGGCGTCGTCGACCGCGCAGTAGCGCCCCGGCGAGGGCGCCTGGATGCGCACGACGACGCGCCGGCCCCGCTTCTTCGCGAGCCGCTCGGTGAAGCGCAGCACGCCGCTGCGTCCCAGGCGGCGCTTGAAGGAGCCGAGGCGGGTGCCGCCCTGGCGGATCCGGATCGTCGCCCTGACCGGCCGGCGGCTCGTGTAGCCGATCGTAAGCTTCAGCTTGTTGCGCCTCGCGACGGCGTGGACGCGGGCACTGCGCAGCGGGCACTCCTCGCCGGTTGCGGCTTCACCGTCCGGCTCCGCGCAGAATTCTTCGCCTTCTTCTTCGTAGAGCTCTTCGCCCTCTTCGCATTCTTCTTCGAATTCCCATCCTTCTTCTGGCTCTTCGCCTTCGAGCTCGAATTCCGCGGCAAAGGGGGCGGGCGGGCTGGCCGGGGCGGCGACCGGCGCCGCGCCGGCCGCGAGCAGGCAGAGGGCGAGGACGGCCTGGGCGGCGATCCGCGGGAGGGACCTGGGGGTGCGGCCCTCGTCCGGGCTCTCGGGCGGCTTCACCCGCCCTTGATCGGCTGGCGGCACGCCGTACTTGAGCGTCGCCCGGCGGTTTGCGGGCTTCCGCTAGTAGTGCTTTGGTAGCTCTCATTGATCCGGTGGCGGCAGATGGAGGGCGAGTCGATCGAGCTCGACGAGCTGATCGCAGGTCTGGCGACGGCCGGCCCAGCACTTGAAGAGCGGTTGGAACAGCAGCA
>Ga0299914_10000212_pt1 | contig 34061 bp, 34 predicted proteins | sample RVTome_10_FD_201361 | JGI IMG/M metagenome (GOLD analysis project Ga0299914, IMG submission 201361) | Soil microbial communities from uranium-contaminated site in the Upper Colorado River Basin, Wyoming, United States - RVT153D57 (version 2) ... | reverse complement strand
CAGCCTCCACATCGACCAGCCCACCCCCCACGTGGACTGGTCGGCGGGGGAGGTCGAGCTGCTCACCGAGGCGCGGCCCTGGCCCCCCAACGGCCGCCCCCGCCGCGCCGGCGTCTCCTCCTTCGGCGCCAGCGGCACCAACGCCCACGTCATCCTCGAGGAGGCGCCAACCGCGGCTCCCGTGGGTGCAGAGGCCGAAGGGGACGGGGCAGAGGACGCTCCCGAGCCCGCCCCCCCGCCCGCCGTCCCCCTGCTGCTCTCGGCCAAGGGCGAGGCGGCGCTGCGTGAGATGGCCGGTCGCCTGAGGGCTCACATGCTCGAGCACGGGGAGGAGGACGTGGGTGAGGTTGCCCGCTCGCTCGTCGAGCGGAGGCCGCGGCTGGACGTCCGGGCGGCTGTCGCCGGGGCGAGCCGCGACGAGGTGCTCGACGGCCTCGACGCGATCGCCGCCGGGCGCGAGGCCGAGAACGCCTTCGTCGGCCAGGCCCCGGTTGCGGGCCCCCCCTCGGCGCCGATCCTCCTCTTTCCCGGCCAGGGGTCCCAGTGGCGGAAGATGGCGGTCGAGCTGCTCGAGTCCTCGCCCCGGTTCGCGGCCGCGATCGACGAATGCGAGCAGGCCCTCGAGCCCCAGGTCGATTGGTCTCTCGGTGCGCTGCTGCGTCAGGAGGGGGGCGCTCCCGACCTCGGGCGGATAGACGTCGTCCAGCCCGCGCTCTTCGCGATGTCGGTCGCGCTGACGTCTCTCTGGCGGGCGAGTGGAGTGGAGCCCGCCGCGGTGGTAGGTCACTCCCAGGGGGAGATTGCCGCGGTTCACGTCGCCGGCGGCCTCTCACTCGACGACGCGGCCCGCCTCGTTGCCCTGCGCAGCCAGGTGCTGGCGCAGGGAACGGGAGAGGGCGCGATGGTGCTGGTCGCGAGCAGCCCCGAGTCTCTCTCGGAGAAGATCCCGAGCTGGCCCGAGCTGGTATCGCTTGCGGGGATCAACGGGCCTTCCCTGATCGTCCTCTCCGGATCGAACGACGGGATCGACCGGGTGCTGGCCCTGTGCGAGGAGACCGGGGTCTGGACCAGGCGCATCAGGGCCGCCGTCGGAGCCGGTCACTCCCCAGCCGTCGAGCGCGTGCGCACGGAGCTGCTGGAAGCGGCGACCGGCATATCTCCGCGCAGCGGCGAGGTGCCCTTCTACTCCTCGGTAAAGGCCGGCGAGCTGGACACCGCCGAGCTCGACGCCGAGTATTGGTACGAGAACGCACGCGAACCGGTGCTGTTCGGCCCGACCGTCTCGCGCCTGCTCGAGCTGGGGCACCGTCGCTTCGTCGAGGTCAGTCCCAACCCGATCCTCGCCTTCCCGATGCAGGAATCGTTCGCGCACGACCTCGGCGAGGCGGCCGCGGAGGCGAGCTTCACCGGCACCCTGCGACACCGCCACGGCGGTCTGGCCGACTTCACGCTCGCCGTCGGTGCGGCGTGGGCCGGCGGGGCGAAGGTCGACCTCGACGTCGCCGTGCCACCTGCCGCGCGGCGGCTTGCCCTGCCCACGTATCCGTTCCAGCGCCAGCGCTACTGGCTGGAGCCGGCGCTCGAGCGGGAGGCTGCCGGGGACAGGCCCGAGGCTCCCGCTGCACCCGCTCGGGAAAGCGAGGAATCGCTCCTCGGTCGGATCGCCTCTCTCCCCGAGCGGGACCGCGAGGACGCCCTGCTCGGGTTTGTCATGCAGCAGCTCGCCGAAGCGCTGGGCTACGACTCCCCGGACCAGTTCGATCCCGGTCGCCCGTTCCTCGAGCTCGGCTTCGACTCGATCACGGCTCTTCAGTACCGCAATCGGCTCAACCGTGCCACCGGCCTCGATCTGCCGATCAGCGTCGCCCTCGACTACCCGTCGCCGCAGGCGCTGGCGGGCTTCCTGTCGAGCCAGCTGCCCCAGCTCCAAGGCGACGGCTCGGCTCAGCGGGGCTCCTCCGAGGGCACCATGCAGGTCCTGCTCCGCAACGCGATCGAGCTCGGTCGGGGCGAGGAGTGCGCCGATCTGCTGCGAGGCCTGGCCGAGTTCCGGTCCTCGTTTGACTCGCCTGCCGAGGTCGACGTGCCCGAGCCGGTGCGCCTCGCGGAGAGCGAGGGCGCGGCTCCGCCGGAGCTCGTCTGCGTGCCGTCCATCGTGCCCGGCGGCGGCCCGCACGAGTACGCCAAGCTCGCCGCGGCGATAGGCGACCGACACCCGGTCGCCTCGCTGAGCTGGCCGGGATTCGCGGCGATGGAGCGTGTGCCGGCAAGCGGCTCGGCGGCGATCGCGTTCCAGGTCGCCGCGATCCAGGCTGTCGCCGACCGCGACGAGCCGTTCGCGCTCCTCGGCCACTCCAGCGGCGGGGCGTTCGCCTATGCCGTCGCCAGTGAGCTCGAGCGGCAGGCAGGCCCTCGTGCCTCCGCGGTGGTGATGCTAGACAGCTACCACCCGCAGCAGGCGGTGTTCGACGTCGACGACGTCGAGAGCCGCTCGATCGGCCTGGGCTTCCTCAGCCAGATGATGGCGGCAGTCGACGGTCCGGACGGTGCCATGGGCGATGTCCGGCTGTGCGCCGCGATGTCCTACCTGCGCCTGTTCCGCGAGATCGAGACAGGGCCCGTCTCGGCGCCGGTGCTCCTGGTGCGAGCCGCCGAGGCCCTCGTGCCGGGCATGGAGCTGGACGAGTGGCGTTCCCACTGGGACGTCCCCCACGACGTTCTCGAGGCGCCTGGAAATCACCTGACGATGATGAGCGTCCACGCCTCGAGCACGGCGGACGCGATCGCGACCTGGCTGGAAAGCACGGTTGATTCCAAGAACGACATGCAGGCACTGAAAGGGAGGGTTGAGGAATGAGCGTTCTCGAGGCAGCGGTGGCCGGAGCATCGGCGGCGGAGATCCTCGCGGCCGAGGTTCCGTCCGAGTACAGGGCGGCGTACATCGAGCGCGACGATGCCGCCCGGCTCTGGGACAAACCGGATAAGGACGTGCGGGAGACGCTGAAGGTCGGCGACGTGCCGATGCCGGAGCTGGCGCCCGACGAGGCGCTGGTCGCGGTGATGGCCAGCGCGATGAACTACAACACCGTCTGGTCGGCGCGCTTCGAGCCTGTACCGACCTTTCTCTTCCTCAACCACCTGGCCAAATCGGGCGGCTGGAACGAGCGTCACGACCTGCCCCACCACATCCTCGGCTCGGACGCGGCAGGGGTCGTGGTTCGTGTGGGCTCCGCTGTGGAAGACGTCTCGGTGGGCGACCGGGCGGTGGTGTTTCCCGGCTGGAACTCTCCCGAAAACTGTCTTTCCCGCCACGACCACGTGCTCCACAACGAGAGCCGTGCCTGGGGCTTCGAGACCAACTTCGGCGGGCTTGCGCAGCTCGCGGTCGTGAAGGGCTTTCAGCTGATGCCCAAGCCGAAGCACCTCACATGGGAGGAGGCTGCCGCCAACACGCTCTGCGCGATGACCGCCTACCGAATGCTCGTCAGCCCCCATGGCGCTCCCTTCAAACAGGGCGACATCGTCTTCATCTGGGGCGCCGCGGGCGGCCTCGGCAGCTATGCCGTCCAGCTGGTCCGCAACGGGGGCGGGATCTCGGTCGGCGTCGTCAACTCCGAGCCGAAGGCCCGCCTGCTCGAGGAGCTGGGCTGCGACCTGGTCATCCGCCGCGACCAGATGGACCTCGACGGGCTGGAGCCGCGCAAGGTCGGCAAGGCCTTCCGGGAAATCGTCCGTGCCGAGTACGGCGAAGACCCGCATATCGTCTTCGAGCACGTGGGCGCGTCGACGTTCGGGCCCTCGGTCTACCTGGCTCGGTCGGGCGGCAAGATCGTCACCTGCGGCTCGAGCACCGGCTATGAGCACAGCTTCGACAACCGCTACCTGTGGATGAAGGGCAAGAGCATCGTCGGCAGCCACGGCGCGACCGTGCAGGAGGCGCGCGAGTGCAACCGGCTGTTCGAGATGGGCCGGCTGCAGCCGGCCCTGTCGAAGGTCTTTTCGCTGGACGAATCGCCGGAGGCGGCCCACAGCCTGCAGGCAAACTCGCACGTCGGCAAGGTCGGCATTCTCTGTCTGGCCGAGGAGGAGGGCCTCGGAGTCGAAGATCCCGAGCGCCGCGCCGAGATCGGGGAGTCGCGGATAGGGATGTTCCGGAAGTACGCCTGAGCGATGCTCCTGCACGCGCGCGAATCGGGCCGCGATCGCGGCAAGGCGATCATCTGCGTCCACGGGCTGGCGCAACACGGCGGCGTCTTCCGGGACCTGGCGAGGTCGCTCGCCGAACCGGGCAGGCGGGTCCTCTCCGTCGACCTGCGAGGCCACGGAGCGTCCGGCTACGCGCCGCCCTGGAACCTCGCCACGCATGTGGACGACCTCCTGGAGACGACGTCCGACCGTGGGATCGAGCGGGCGACGTGGATCGGGCACAGCTTCGGCGCGATGGCGCTTGCAGCGCTCGCCGTCCGAGCGACCGAGCGGGTCGAGCGGCTGGTCCTGCTCGACCCCGGCTTCGAGCTCCCCTCCGAAGTGGTGCTCGTCGGCGCCGAGCGCGACCGTCAGGACTGGAGCTTCGCCACCCTCGAGGGAGCGGCGAACGCGCTGCTGAGCTCGGCGGGGGTCGTCGCGACGCCCCCCGAGGTGATTGCCGACTACGTGGCCGAGAGCGTGGTTCGCGGCGCCGACGGCAGGCTGCGCTTTCGTTACTGCCCCAGCGCCGTCGTCGTCGCCTGGAGCGAGCTGGCGCTGTCACCGCCGCCGGTGGCCAGGGTACCGACGCTGCTCTTGCGTCCGGCAACCTCCGCGTCTCAGTCCCGACCGCATGATCTGCGCTATCGCCAGGAGCTCGGCTCGCTGCTGACCATGGCCGCTGTGCCCAACGGCCACAACGTGCTCTGGGAGTCGCCGGCGGAGACCGAGGCGGCGATCCTCCGGTTCCTCGCGAGCACGGCACCCGCGCCTGCCGGTGGCTGAGGGCTCAGCGCGGCAGCGCGATCGCGGTCGCGACCAGGCCGTCGCCGACCGCCCAGCGGCCCTCGAACCCGCCCAGCCGCGCCTCCCCCGCCAGCGATCCGCCGACCAGCAGCCGTGCCGAGAACGTCCCCGCGTTCGGGTCGATGCTCAGCACCGCGTCCTCGAAGCCGAGCCAGCGCTCGGCGAGCGGGTACCAGGCCTTGTAGACCGACTCCTTGGCGCTGAAGAGCAGCTTGTCCCAGTGGATCGCGGGGTCCGCACGGGCCAGCTCCGCGAGGTGGGGCCGCTCCTCGGGCCGGGCGATGTCGGGCAGCAGGCCCTCGGGCAGCGGCGCGTGCGGCTCGGCGTCGATCGCCACGCTCAACATCTCGCGCTGCCGCGCTGCCGCGCAGGCCCTGTACCCGTCGCAGTGGGTGATGCTGCCGACGATCCCCTCCGGCCAGAGCGGCTCCCCCCTGGCGCCGCTGAGGATCGGCGCGGGGGGGACGCCGAGCGCCCCCAGCGCCTCGCGGGCGCAGGCGCGACCGGCGGCGAACTCGCGGCGGCGCTTCGCCACCGCCCTGGAAACCAGCGCCTCCTCCTCGGGGTGGAGCGGCGGCGGCTCGCCCTCACGCGCCTCCGCGCAGACAACGCCGGCGGGCAGGATCGCCTCGATCACGCCGACACCGGCCCGGGCAGGACCCGGCAGGGGCCGCGCGCGACCCGCATCGCGTGCCCCGGCTCGCGCGGGTAGCCGAGCGAGACCTCCTCGAAGCGCACGCCGTCCTCCCAGATCGTGCGCGGGATGTGCAGGTGGCCGTAGACGACGGCGCGGGCGCGGAAGCGGCGGTGCCAGTCGGCGGTCAGCCGCGTCCCGCACCACTGGGCGAACTCGGGGTGGCGCAGCACCCGGGTCGGGGTGTCGGTGAGCGGGAAGTGGTTGACGAGGACGGTCGGCAGCTCCGCCGGGCAGCCGGCGAGCCGCGCCTCGGTCGCCCGCACCCGCGCCCGGCACCACTCCTCGCGGCTCGGGTAGGGAGTGGGGTCGAGCAGGAACTCGTCGACGCAGACGACGCCGGCCGCGTGGGCGGCGCGCAGCGACTCCTCCTTGCCGGCGCCGACGTTGTCGCCGAAGGAGTAGTCGTAGAGGAGGAAGAGGGGCGCGACGACGGCCGGGCCGCCCGTCCCTTCCCAGACCGGATAGGGGTCCTCAGGCGAGAGCACGCCGTGGCGGTGGCAGATCTCGACCAGGTGGCGGTAGCGCGCCTCGCCACGCGGCTCGTGGTCGACCTCGCGCGGCGAGAGCAGCTCGTGGTTGCCCGGCACCCAGAGGACTCGCTCGAAGCGCCCGGCGAGCAGCGCCAGCGCCCACTCCACCTGCTCGAGCGAGTCGCCGACGTCGCCGCAGAGGATCAGCCAGTCGCCCTCGCCGCCCGGCGCCAGGCCCTCGACGAAGCGCCGGTTCTCGGTGCGGCCGATGTGCAGGTCGCCGATCGCGAGCAGGTCCCCCATGCGTTCCGGTCGGCTAGGCGCGGCGGCAGCGCGCCTGGTAGATCGAGAGGAAGCCGGTTTCGAAGCCGCGCCGCGCCATGCGCAGGTAGAGGCGCCAGACGCGCACCCGTTCGGGGCCGGCGAGGCGCACCGCCTCGTCGAGGCGCTCGTCGAGGCGCCGCGCCCAGTGGCGCAGCGTCTCGGCGTAGTCGGCGCCGAGCTCCTCGACGTGGCGGGTGAGGAAGCCGGCCCGCTCCAGCGCCAGCAGCACCCGCGAGAGGTGCAGCGGTTCGGCGTCGGGGAAGACGTAGCGCTCCGAGAATGGCCCGGCCTCCGGGTCGGTGTGGCGGAGGCGGGCGATGCCGTGGTTGAGCAGGCGCCCGCCCGGCTCGAGCAGGCTCGCCAGCGTGCCGGCGTAGACGTCGATCTGGCTCTCGCCGACGTGCTCGACCATGCCGATGCTGGCGATCGCGTCGAAGCGCTCGCCGCTCGCCGCCAGGTCGCGGTAGTCCATCACCCGGATCTCGACCCGGTCGGCGACGCCGGCCGCCTCGGCGCGCCGGCGCGCCTCCTCCGCCTGCGGCGGCGAGAGCGTGATCCCGACCACGCTCGCCCCGTAGCGGGTCGCCGCCCGCAGCGGGAAGCTGCCCCAGCCGCAGCCGACGTCGAGCACGCGGTCGCCCTCCCGCAGCTCCAGCTTGCGGGCCACCGTGTCCAGCTTCTCCTCCTGCGCGGCCTCCAGGGTCTCCGCGCCGCGGGAGAAGATCGCGCAGGAATAGGTCATCGAGTCGTCGAGGAAGAGCGAGAAGAACTCGTTGGAGACGTCGTAGTGGTGGCGCACGGCCTCGGCGTCGCGCTCCCTGCTGTGCCTGCGCCCGCTGGGGCGCAGCTCCGCGGCGGGCCGTCGCGGTGGCGGCGTCAGCCCGGCGGCGCGGACGGCGGCGAGCAGCAGCCGCGCCCTGGCGCGCCCGTCCAGCGGCGGCGGCTCCCAGCCGTCGAGCAGCTCGATCGTCGCGTCGATGTCGTCGACCTCGAGCTCGCCGCTGACGTAGGCGCGGCCCAGGCCGAGCTGGCCGGGCGCGCGCAGCGCGTGCGCCGCGGCGCGGGGCGAGCGCACGAAGAAGGTCGGCCCCTGCCCGCCGGTGGCCGGCAGCCGCGTCCCGTCCCAGAGCTCGATCGCGAAGGGGCGCTCGGGGATCCGCGCCTCGATCTCGCGGCGCAGCGGCACCGTGCTGGAGAACGGCATGCGGGCAGCATATGATCCGGTCCTCATGTCAGGCAGCGAACCGCTTCCCTCCGACATCCAGCCGGTCGCCAACGAGACCCTCGACCGCATCATCACCGGATTGGTGACGCTGATCCCCTTCCTGGCGCTCGGCTTCGCCGGCTGGCAGGTCTGGGGCAGCGCTCTGCACTGGAGCGACATCTTCCTCTTCGCCGGCATCTACCTGCTCACCGGCCTGGGGATCACCGTCGGCTTCCACCGCCACCTCACCCACCGCAGCTTCAAGACGCACCCCTGGCTGCGCGGCCTGCTCGCCATCCTCGGCTCGGCGGCGATCGAGGGCCCGGTCATCTCCTGGGTCGCCGACCACCGCAAGCACCACGCCTTCTCCGACGAAGCGGGGGACCCGCACAGTCCCCACGTCGACCACGGCCACGGCCTCAAGGGAGCGCTGCGCGGCCTCTACCACGCCCACATGGGATGGCTCTTCGTCCACACCCAGCGCGGCAGCAAGGAGCGCTTCGCCCCCGACCTGCTCGAGGACCCCGTGGTCGCCTGGGTCGACCGCACCTTCCTGCTCTGGGCGACGCTCGGCCTCCTCCTGCCCTTCGCGCTCGGCTGGCTGATCGGCGGCACGCTGTTCGCGGCCGTGACCGGCCTGCTCTGGGGCGGCCTCGTCCGCGTCTTCGTCCTGCACCACTTCACCTACAGCATCAACTCGCTCTGCCACGTCTTCGGGCGGCGCGACTACGAGACCCCCGACCATTCCCGCAACCTGGCCCTGATCGCGCTGCCGACCCTGGGCGAGGCCTGGCACAACAACCACCACGCCTTCCCGACCTCCGCCGTGCACGGCCTCCGCCGCTGGCAGGTCGACCCCTCGGCGCTGGTGATCCGCGCGCTCGAGCGGGCCGGCCTGGTCTGGGACGTCGTGCGGGTCGCGCCCGAGCGCATGGCGACCAAGTCGCTCGCCTGAGCTTCCCAGAGGCCCCCGGCTCCTCTACCGTCGTCTCCATGGCAGAGGCAAAGCCGAGCCATCGCCGGCGACTGATCGAGGCGACGATCGCCGTCGCCGCCCAGTACGGCTACCGCGAGGCCAGCGTCGCCAGGGTCGTCGCCCGGGCCGGCGTCTCCAGGGCGACCTTCTACGAGCACTTCGCGGACAGGGAGGCGTGCTTCCTCGCCGCCTACCGGGAGGTGGCGCGGCGGATCCTGGCCGAGCTGCGGCTGGTCGAGGACGGGCTGGAGGCGGCCGGGTCCCCCCGCGAGATCCTCGCCAGGCTGCTGGAGAGCGCCGACCGCGACCCGGCGGCTACGCGCGTGGCCCTGCTCGAGTCGCTGGCCGCCGGCAGCTCGGTCAGGGCCGAGCACGAGCGGCTGGTCGACGCTGTCGAGGGCCTCGTCGACCGCTACCTCAGCGAGGTGGCCGAGGGCCCTCAGCTCGAGATCCCGGCCCGCTCGCTGCTCGGCGGCGTCGGCAGCGTGATCGCGATAAGGGTCTTCCGCGGTGAGACGGGCAGGCTCGGCGAGCTGCTCGACGAACTCGACGCGTGGCTCTCCTCCTACGCGCTGCCGGCCGGGGAGCGGCGCCGCGACGGGGCGGCCTGGGAGGCGTTCGGGGCGGGCATCTCCGCGCCGGTCGAGGAACGGCCCAACCCGCTCGACCTGCGCATGCCGCGCCGTGCCGCCGGCGCCCCCGTGCCGGCCGCCGCCGCCGAGCAGCGGACGCGCCTGCTCGCCGCGGTGGCGCGCGTCGTGCGCCGCAAGGGATACGCGGCGATGACGGTCGCCGACGTCGTCGCCACCGCCGGGGCGACGCGGGAGGCCTTCTACGAGCACTTCCGCAGCAAGGACGACGCCTTCCTCACCGCGCAGGCGCTGGCGCTCCAGGACAGCGTCTCGCTGGCCGCGAGCAGGTTCTTCGGCGAGGGCTCCTGGCCTGACCGGGTCTGGGACGCGGCCCTGCCGATGCTCGGCTACATCGCCAGCGTTCCCGATCTGGCCGCGCTCGACTTCGTCGAGAGCTACGCGGCCGGCCCGGCGGCGATCCGCCGCTCCTTCGAGAGCCGCATGGCCTACACGCTCTTCCTCGAGGAGGGGTACCGCCAGCGCCCGGAGGCGGAGGCCCTGCCGCGGCTCGGCTCGGAGGCGATCGCCGGGGCGATCCTCGAGCTGATGCGCCGCGAAGCCGTTCGGGGGCGGATCGAGCGGATGCGGGACCTGGCGCCGCAGGCGACCTACCTCGCCCTGGCGCCCTTCCTGGGACCCGGCGAGGCGCTGCGCCGGGTGGAGGAGAGGATGGCCCTCGCGTGAGCGCGGGCGGCTCGGGCCGGCGCGATCGGCTGGTCGAGGCGATGACCCGGGTGGCGGCCCGCCACGGCTACGGGGGCGCCAGCGTCGCGCGGGTCGTCAAGGAGGCGGCCGTCTCCCGCGCCACCTTCTACCAGCACTTCGCGGATCGAGAGGCCTGCTTCCTGGTCGCCTACCGGCGGGTGGTCGAGCGAATCGGCGAGCGCGTCGACGGTCCCGGTCTGCCGGGAGGCGGGAGGCCAACCCTCGATGCGCTGCTCGGCGACGCCGGCTGCGACCCCGCCGCCGCGCGCATCGTCCTCGTCGAGGCGCTCGGCGGCCCGGCGGCCGTGCGGGAGGAGCACCGGCGCCTGCTCGACCGCGCCGAGGGCGCGGTCGCCGGGCTCCTCGACTCCGGACGGGGGCGGGGGGGACCGATCGAGATCCCGGCCCGCGCCCTGCTCGGCGGCCTCGCCGGCGTGGTCGCGATCCGCGTCTTCCGCGGCGAGGCTGCCGACCTGGGCGACCTCGCGGACGACCTGGCCGCCTGGATCGAGTCCTACCGGCTGCCCGCGGGGCGGGAGCGGGTGGGGGAGGCGGGCTGGAGCGAGCTGGGCGCCGGGATCCGGGGGGCGGAGCCGGACTCGCTCGGCGACGGCGTCCTGGGCCGCAGCCTGCCGCGCGGTCGCGGCGCCCTGCCGCCGAGCGTGGTCAGCGGCGAGCGGCGCGAGCGCATCCTCGCCGCGGTCGCTCGGCTCGCGCGGGAGAGGGGCTACGAGCGGACGACCGTCAGCGGCATAGTCGCCACCGCCGGGGTCACCCGGGAGGCGTTCTACACGCTCTTCCGCGGCAAGAACGACGCCTTCCTCGCGACGCAGGCGTTCGGGCTCGAGAAGAGCGTGGCGCTGACCGCGGGTCACTTCTTCGGCGGCGAGGCCTGGCCGGACCGTGTCTGGGACGGGCTGCACACGCTGCTGAGCTTCGTCGCCGGCCAGAGCGACCTCGTCTTCGTCGACCTGGTCGAGAGCTACGCGGCCGGCCCGGCGGCGATCCGCCGCTCCTTCGAGAACCGCATGGCCTACACGCTCTTCCTCGAAGAGGGCTATGGGCAGGGCGCCGGCGTTCCGGCCCCGCCGCGCATCGCCTCCGAGGCGATCTCCGGCGCGATCAACGAGCTGATGCGGCGCGAGGTGGTCGAGGGCAGGACGGAGACGATGCTGGAGATGCTCCCCCGGGTCGTCTACGTCACCCTGGCACCGTTCGTCGGGCCGGGCGCGGCGCTCGAGCTGATCGAGCGAAGAAGCGGAATGTCGATTCCACGCTCACCCGCACCTCGGGGTGCAGGCTGAAGCGGGCCGCCGGCCTGCCCGGCGTCTCGCCGTCGCTCTCCCCCGGGCGCTCCTCGACGACGCCGACCGCGACGAGGTCGTCGAGGTGGCGGCGCACCGTCTGGCCGCTGGCCGGGCCGCGGGCGATCAGGTCGGTCGCGGTCGCCTCGCTGACGCCGCTGAGCGAGCGGAGGATGTGGAGGCGGACCGGATCGGCGACGACGTCGAGCCAGCCGCGCCGCTGCGGCGGTTCCTCCAGCCTCGCGAATTGCGCTGCGCTGCTCACCTGTCGCCGAATCTCCCGCATTCTTGAACGGTGATGGTCGCGACCGCATGAGGCGCCTCCCGCGCTTCGTCCGGTCGAAGAGAAAAAAGAACCTAACCGTTTACAGGCGATGCAACTATGTATCTGGTGTTAAGACAGGCGATTCTGCGCGGAATTGGGTAGCCGGATGGAGCCCCAGCTAAACATCAGTGGTTTTTTTGTATCAGGGGGCGCGCGGCGACTCGTACCAGTCGACCCAGCCGCCGCAGGCGTCGCGCAGGGGGACGACGCGGCGCTGCCCGGCCCGCACCGCGACCAGCCGGCCGAGGCTGGCGCGGCCGCCGTAGCCGCTGAGCCGCTGCAGGGCGCTCGGCTCCGCCGCGGCGATCTCGAAGCGGATTGTGCCGCCGTCGCTGGCGATCTCCCCGGCCGGCCAGTGCTGACCGTCATTGGCGAGGCTGATCGTGTTGGGGCGCTGGCCGTCGAGCGCGGCCGGCAGCTCCGCGCGGAATCCGGTCGCGGAGAGGGTGAGGTCGAAGGGGGAGAAGTACTGCAGCGAGAGCAGCCAGCGACCGGCCGGCAGGCGCAGCGCCTGCGAGGCGCTCTCGCCCGCCTGCAGCAGCGGATCGGGGCGCCAGCGCGCCCTGGCGCCGAGCACGGCGTCCGGGAACAGCGCGGCACGGCCCGGGCTGGCGGTGAGGATGCGCAGCTCCGGCGCGGCGCACTCGGCGTGGGCGCCGGCCTCGGTGCCCTCGAGCAGGACGTGGCGGTCCTCCGGCACCGTCCCGATCCGCTCCCAGAGGACGTAGGAGGGGGTGGCGGCGATCCGTTTGAAGGCGGCGGGCGGCTCGCTGTTCCAGGCGGCGCGCCCGCTGATCACGTAGGGGGAGCGGTCCAGGGTGGCGCGCGAGAAGGAGTCGAAGTCGATCGGGCTGTAGGCGTCGCCGGTGTCGAAGGGCTTTTCGGGGTTGGGGGCGACTTCGTCGTCGGGGAACTCGACCAGCGGCACGTGCGCGTCGGCGCCCATCAGCTCGTGCGCCGCGTAGCGGTCCTGGCCGGCGTAGAGGACCGGCTGGCCGCGCAGGATGGGCATGAAGGCGCGCAGCTCGGCGCCGTGGCCGGGCGGCCCCACCGGCGCGTCCCGCAGCACCACCAGGCTGGAATACGCCGCCCCCACCAAGAACCCCACCGCCAGCACCCGCCACCCCGCGGCCCATCGGCCGCCGAGGGGGTGGAGGAGGGGGCGGACCGCGAGGAGCATCGCCAGCGGCGCCGCGATGATCAGCGCCTTGGCCTGGGAGTACTCGCCGCTGGTCGCCAGCGAGGCCAGGTAGAGCAGGGTGCAGGCGCCGAGCGCGATCGGCACGGCGAAATCGCGCCGGCGCAGCCACCAGGCCGTGCCCAGCACGACCGCGAGCACGCCGATCGCGCCCGCCAGGCCGCGCAGCTGCGCCCCCCCGGCGGCGTCGAGGCGGTAGTTGGGGGTTGGCCAGACGCCCAGCGCCTCGAGCGGTGAGACGGGGCCGTAGGTGTTGGTGCCGGCGACGCGGTTGAAGCCACTGGCGAAGGCGAAGGGGCCGACCAGGGTGGCGGTCACCGCGAGGCCGCCGAGGGCCAGCACGCCGAGCAGCACCGCCGGCCGGCGCAGCAGCGCTCGCGGGCGCGCCGCTCGCCGCACCGCCGGCGTCGCCAGCCCCCAGAGCGCCACGATCGCCAGCAGCCACGCGAGCCCCGCGAAGCTATAGGAGAAAAACACCCCCCCCGCCAGCGCAAGCGGCACGACCGCCGCCGATGGGCCGAAATGTCGCCCTGAGGGCGACATTTCGGCCCATCGGCGGTCGAGGTCGCGGAGGTAGAGGGCGAAGGCGAGCACGAAGAGCGCCTCGGCCAGCTCCTTGAAGGCGGCCTGGGCGAAGTAGGAGGCGCCCAGGTAGGAGATCGCGACCAGGGTCGCGGCGGCGGCGCGGCGCAGCCGCCCCAGATCGCCGAGGGCGGCGAGCGCGGTCAGCGCGGTCAGCGCCACGATCGCGATCACCTGGCCGACGAAGGCCTGGCCGAGGCCGATCCCCGGCACGACGGCGACGGCGTCGGCGAGCGCGTGCGGGCCCATCGGATAGCCGGCTTCCGGGGTCGGGCCGAGGCCACTGCGCAGCCACTCCGCCCAGGCGAGGTGCAGTCCCATGTCGTTGTTGAACCCGACGCCGAGCAGCCCCCAGCGCCCGCTCACCGCGAAGGGGATCGAGAGCACCAGCGTGACCAGGACGGCGACCGCCAACCCCTCGCGGAGGGGAGCGCCGTCGCCACCGCCGCGCCACCGCAGGACCAGCGCCGCGGCCGCCAGCAGCAGGGCCAGGCCGAGCGCGGCGCTGGTCGCGTGCCCCGGCGCCCGGGCGAGGAAGCCCCCGACGCTCAGCATCGCGCCGAAGCCCACCGCCGGCGCCAGCCAGCCCCGCGAGGCGCCCCCGCCGGCGAGAGCGAGGATCGCGCGTCCCACCAGCAGCGAGGCGGCGCAGATCAGCGCCGCCGAGGCATAGGTCCCGATCATCAGCGGCGCAAACTATGGCAGCGGGCCGGCGGACGCTGCGCCGCTTCAGTAGCGCTCCGCGGCACGCTCCAGCGCGCCGCGCAGGTTCTCGCCCCGCAGCGGGCCGCTGTGCCCCGCGCAGACGGTCGCCGGCGCGAGCGCGGCGAGCTTGCGCACCGAGCCCTTGGCCTTCTCGTGATCCCATCCCCAGGCGGGGTGGGGGACGCTGGCCTCTCCCGGCGGCAGCCGCCGCCCGAGCCGGGTCGAGTCGATCAGGTAGACGACGTCGCTGACGATCGCCAGCCGGTCGCTCTCGCGCCAGAGCCCGATCAGCCCCGGCGCGTGGCCGGGGAAGTGGACGACGCGGAAGCCGGCCACCTCCTCGCCCTCGCCCACCGTGCCGTCGATCCTCACGGCCCCGCCGTCCCAGCGGCGCAGCAGCAGCGGGAAGATCCAGCGGGAGGGCGGCGGCAGCGCCGAGATGTCGAGGTAGGGCCAGCCCCAGCCCTCGCTTTCGGCGTCCGCCACCTCGTCGGGATGGCACTGCACCGGCACGCCGAGCGCGGGCGCCGTGCCGCGGTGGTCGGCGTGCGCGCGGCCGAGCACGACGCGCTCCAGCCCGCCCAGCCGCTCGGCGGCGGCGCGGACCTTCCGGGTCATCGACTTCGTCCCGGCGTCGAACATGACCACCCCGTCGCCGTCCGCGAGGAAGTAGACGTTCATCGCGCCGCCGACGTCCCCCCGCAGCAGCCAGACTCCCTCGGCGACGCGCTCCATGATGAGATCAGCCTAATGCCGCTGCTCTGGAAGGTCGGGATGGCGATCCTCGTCGTCTGCCTGGTCGCCTCGATGGCGATCGCGATCGTCCGCCTCGCCACCACCCCCACCGAGATCCTCGGCGACGGCTTCCGCGGCCCGCCGGTTCGCGAGGGCGGTCGCCGTTAGCCACTAGTATCACCGCGTCCGGCGACCGAGCAAGGAGGCGGCGTGTTCACTCGCATCGTGGTTGGAACCGACGGGTCCGATACGGCCGCCGAGGCGGTGCGGCAGGCGGTCGACCTGGCCAGGCTGGCCGGCGCCGCGCTCAGCGTCGTCAGCGCCCACGGCCCGGTTTCGAAGCGCCGGACGGAGGGCGAGAAGCTCGACGCGCCCGCCGACGTCCAGCACGAGCTCGGCCCCCGCGAGGACGTCAACCTCGTCCTCGACGCCGCCGCCGCGAAGGCGCGCGCCGAGGGCGTCGAGGCGCAGACCCATCCGGTCGAGGGCGACCCCGCCGACGCCATCCTCGACGTCGCCGAAGAGACGGGCGCCGACCTGATCGTCGTCGGCAACAAGGGCATGACGGGCGCCCGCCGCTTCCTGCTCGGCAGCGTGCCCAACAAGATCTCCCATCACGCCCCGTGCAGCGTGATGGTCGTCCGCACGACCTGAGGCCTGAGCCGAAGGGGACGGCTGCTCAGGCGGCCGGGTCGGTGGCCCGGCCGGCGTCGATCATGCCCGCTCCCTGGCGGATCGCGGGCAGGCCCATGTCGCGAGTGGTCCGCCGCAGCCGCCTCGTCACCAGCGCCACCCGGCGGCGGGACTTGGCGCCGCGGTCGATCGTCTCGCTGGCGAGCACCATCGCGGCGACGCCGGAGACGTGCGCGGCGGCCATCGAGGTGCCGACGTAGCTGCCGGGCTCGCCGAAGCGCCTCGTGCTCCGGCCCCTGAACGTCACCTGGTAGATCGGGTCGGCCGAGACGGACGGGCAGCCGGGGACCGGCGTGCCGCCCCCTGGCGCGATCAGGTCGACCCCCTTGCCGGCCAGCGAGTAGTCGCCCAGGCAGCCGCCCTGGGTGCTGCCGCCGACGCCGATCGTGCGGGGCCCGGTGGCCGGCGGGGAGACGCAGGCCTCGGCGCCGAGGTTGCCGACCGAGGCGACGGTGACGACGCCGCGGCGGTAGGCGACGCGCAGCGCTTCGTCGACGCCCGGCACGCGGCGCCGGCAGCCGAAGTTGAAGCTCATGTTGATCACGTCGGCGCCGCGGGCGACGGCGAAGCGGATCCCCCGCGCGATGTCGTCGGCCTGCCCGCGCCCCTGGCGGTCGAGGACGCGCACCGGCATCAGCTTGGCGCGGTAGGCGATGCCGGCGAGGCCGACGCCGTTGTTGGTCTTCTCGGCGATCGTGCCGGCGACGTGGGTGCCGTGACCGTTCTCGTCGAGCGGCTGGCGGTCGTCGTCGACGAAGTCGTAGCCGCGCACGAACTGGCCCGAGGCGAAGTCGGGGCTGCGCAGGAAGCGCGGGCTCACGGTCCGGTAGGCGACCCCGGTGTCGAGCACCGCGACGGTGACGCCGCGCCCCCCCGGCCGCCCCGCCGCGGCGAGGTTCTCCCAGGCGCTGACGGCGTCGATGCCGCCGGGCGAGATGGGCAGCAGCGGGGTCGCCTGTCCCTGCCAGGGCAGGAGGTTCCACTGCTTCGCCACCCAGCCGCCCGGCGGGCCGGGCGGCCCGACGATCGTGCCGGGGTCGTTGGGGATGAGGCGGGGCGCGGGCGGCGTCGCCGAGGCGGTGGCGACGAAGTTGGGAGCGGCGTAGGCGACCCGCGGGCTCTCGCGCAGCCTCGCCGTGGCCTCGCGCACGCCGACGCCCCCGGGCAGGCGCACGGTGCGCGGCGCCCGTGCGCCCTCCAGCTTGACGACCACCTCGCGCGGCGCGAACCCCCGCGCCGGCCCGACGCCGGTCGCCGCTCCGGCGGTGGCCGCCGCGCAGCAGAGCAGGGCGAGCAGGGCGACGGTGGCGGCGATCGGAAGGCGTCGGGTCATCGGTCTTGGTCGCTCGCTATTCCCCTGCAACCGAGCGAGCCCTCACCTAACACGGGACCGCCGGCGAAGTTGTCGGCCACATACTCTCGTATGCATGGAGGGCGATGGCGCCAGGCGTGAGCACGAGCGGCTGATGGCGCTGGCGATCGAGCGCGCCCGCGAGGCCGAGCGCCACGGCGACGTGCCGATCGGCGCCGTCCTCGCCCGCGGCGGCGAGCCGCTCGCGGCCGCCGGCAACGAGCGGGAGCTGCGTCGCGACCCCACCGCCCACGCCGAGATCCTCGCCATCCGCGCCGCCGCCGAGGCGCTCGGCGGCTGGCGCCTGCCCGGCACCATCCTCTACGTCACCCTCGAGCCCTGCGCGATGTGCGCCGGGGCGATCGTCCTCGCCCGCGTCCCCGCTGTCGTCTACGGCGCCGCCGACCCCAAGGCCGGCGCCGCCGGCAGCGTCCTCGACGTCCTCGCCGAGCCCGCCCTCAACCACCGCCCCGAGGTCACCGCCGGCGTCCTCGAGCCCGAGTGCGCCGGCCTCCTGCGCGACTTCTTCGCCGGGCGCCGCTGAGCAGCTCGTTCTTCGCCTCGTGCTCTCCGTCGGGCGACGATCGTTTAATTGCGATGTGTCGCGCGCTCGCGAGATACTGCCCCGCCCATGAGTAGAAGCTTCCGCCTCGGTGCCGTCGCTTCGGTCGCCCTTCTGGCCGTCGCGGTCAGTGCTCTCGCCATCATCGGCGGGGGCGACGCGCCGGAGAAGCGGTATCCATGGGTGACCCAGGTGAGGCTCGATCGCCATTTCTGCACCGGGTCGCTGGTGGCATCCGACTGGGTCGTCACCGCCGCCCACTGCGTCACCGACGAGGAGACTCTGCAGCCGGTCGCGGGCTCGCGGCTGACCGCGCGTATTGGCAGCAACGGGCTCGACGCCGGCGGCGAGACGCGCTCCGCCCGCCGGGCCATTCCCCACCCGGCCTACGACGACAGTGGAGGGGCCCAGGCATTCGACCTTGCCCTGGTCCAACTCGACGGGCGGGTCCTCCGGGCACCCGTGCCGCTGGTTCAGCGCGGCAGGGCCAGGGGCCTGCGTCCCGGCAGCCAAGCGTTCATCGCGGGCTGGGGCACGACCAGGACCATCGGCTTCTTCAGGCCGCGCCCCCAGCCGACACGCGCGCTCAAGCAAGCGCTTGTCAGGCTCGAGTCGGACTCCTTCTGCCGGGAGGAAGCGACCGAGAAGCCCTTCGACCCGGCCACCCAGATCTGCAGCACCGCCAACAGCGGGGAGGCTTGCCACGGTGACAGCGGTGGCCCTCTATTTCTGGATCTGGGCTACCCGAGGAGTCAGCTGCTGGGCGTGATCACAGGTGGAGAGCGACATTGCAAGCCGGGCCACCCGGGCATCTACGTGCGTCTCACCGCAGGTCCCATGCGTACCTGGCTCGCCGCGCAGCTCGCGGCTGCCGCGCGGCCGATGACCGCCTGCGCCGACCTGGTCGTGCGCGGCTACGCCACCGTCACCGTACGCCGCATTCGCGCCAACGTCGACTGCGCCGTCGCCAGGTCGACAGCCGCAAACGTCACCCGCCGCGACGACTGCGTCGAGGAGACGCCAGGGGGCGTCAACGAATGCGACGCCAAGGGATTCGTTTGCGCGACCCGGCTGAAGAACGGGCCAGCCGGCGTGGAGTTCGCCTCGATCTGCGAGGCGGGTACCCGCCGCGTCCGCTTCCAACAGGGCTCGGCTGAGTTCGCGAAGGAGCCACCGCATGGCGGCGGGCCCACCTACCCGCTCACGTTCTCAGACGACGGCCGCCCGACTGGAATCGGACCCTTCGACATCGAGGCCGGCGACCGCTCGATCCGGGACATGATGCGGGTGTTCGGCCGACCCGACTCGCTCAGCGGGGATGCGACGCTCTGCACGGTGCGCTGGGACGCGCTCGGGCTCAAGGCCTACGCGGTCGACCTTGGCACGGCCAGCGCCTGCGATCCCGACCAGGGCCTGATCAATGTCACCGTCATCGCCTCTCCCCTGTTCGCCACCGATCGTGGCCTGACCGTCGGCATGAGCCAGGACGAGCTCCTCGGTCGCCACCCCCAAGCGACAACTCGAAGCATTGGAGATGCCGGCGCTTTCGACAACGAATCCCCGCCTCGGCACGGTGACCTCTACTCGATCCACCGCGTCTACAGCCCGATCGGTGCGGGCGGGTTCTACGCCACGTTGAAGGCCCTGACCAGGGGGCATACCGTTGTCGGCCTCGAGGTGGTTCCACTGCTCGGCGGCGACTGAGAGCCCGGGGCTCCGCTGTCAGCCGCGACTGCGAGCGCGTCCCGGAGCTTGCGACGGGACGCATCCGGGCTGTCATCAACTCCGACGACTGTCGACTTTGCCCACGCATAGGGTGGTCAAGTCGACAACCTGTGGACTTTCCCCCGGCCGAGCGGCTGCGGTTATCCACTCTCGAGCCGGGCCTCGATTCGTTTCCGACAAGCTGATGGTCGCGGCGAATGGCGCCAGAATTGGCAGAATGGACTGCGACGACTGCTAGGAGAGGGGAGATCTCGATGAGCCATAGCACCGAGGCGCAGACCGCCGCCGAGACGGAGGCACTGCGCGAACTCGCCGCCTTCCCGCTGGTAGATGCGCTCTACGGCCGCCGCTCGCGCCGCTTCGCTCTCGGCGACGAGATCCCCGACGGGCCGCTTGCCTACCGGTCGAGACACGAGCCGTTCCCGCTCACCGAGCTCGAGCGGATGCTCGTTCTGAGCGCGATGGGCGGGACCACGGGCTGGCACTACTCGATCACCCGGCACGCGCGCTACGCGCCGCAAGTCTCGAACTATGCCGGCGCGGCCACCGGGCGCACGTTCCCCTCGGCGGCTGGCTTCCATACCGCCGAGCTCTTCTTCACCGATGACTCGGGGCTGTACTTCTTCCCCACGCGAGACGCCGGGGCGCTACTCGACCCGGCCACCGACGGGATAACCCCCGAGCTGATGGTCGAGCGCCACGGCGAGCGGGTGCGCAAGCTCGCCGATGGTCGGCTCCACCTGCCGGCCGAGGAGCCCTACCTGGAGGGGCACAACACCTGGTGCGTCAACGTCCCGGGCTCGCTGCTGGTCATCCCCGTCGCCGACATCGCCCAGCACCTGATCGCGATCCTCTGCTTCTTCGCCCAGAATGGGTACGCGGTTTACGACGATGTCAACGACGTGAAGATTCCGGGGCTGCATGAGTTCAGCGGAGTCGTCGACACGGACGAGCCCCTCCCACTCACCTTCGCCGAGCAGTACGCGCTGACCGAGGCCACCGCCGAGCTCGCCACGGCCTGTTACGCCGGCGTGCTCATGCTCCAGGCGATAGGCCTCGGCGGCTGGATGTTCGACGGGATCGACCGCTTCTCGATGTTCGGTGCCTCCGGCGACCCGGACGTGCCCGGCCTGGGCTTCCGCTTCGACGAGGACGAGCGCTGGTCGACGCCGAACCCCACCGGTCGCGAGGGAGTCTTCGAGGCCTACTGCCCGCCACACCACCCGGACATGGCCGCTGCGGTCGAGGCCTTCGCCGAGCGCAAGTTCGGCCCCGGCGGGCCGTTCAACCGCGACACGCCGGGCGCCTGGACCGACAGCCCCGGCGTGCGTGGAAGCGCCCAGGTCCACGACGCCGAGTTCAAGGCCTGCGTCGCGCTTCAGGCGCAGTACGTCTTCGACACCTTCGGCAAGTTTCCGGGCACGGTGCCGACGGTGTTCATCATGAACTACGTCCAGGCCCATCACCTGGACCTCGACTTCTACGACCGCTTCTTCAAGCCCGGCGCCTACCTGCGCACGCACGCCGAGCACATGGAGCGCTGGCATCGTCGGCCAGAGGAGGACTAGCAGCCGCGTCAGCCAGCGTTCGCCCCGTTCTGGCGATGATGTCGTACTTGTCCCCGCATAGCGGGGACAAGTACGACATCATCCGGGGCGCTGCGAGCCTGCGCCTGGCGGCGTCTACGGTCGGCGAAGTAGCGCTGCTACTTCGCCTCCCTGCGTCCGCGGCGTGCTCGGTTTTCACTCGCCGTATCGGCACGGGACTTACAGGATGGACCACTACTAGTCGCTGCCCCAGCGCGAAGCGCCCCGCAGAGCTCCGCCACGAGCGGGGCGCGATCGACGGTGGCGTCGTTGTGCGTGCCGACGAGCACAGCGTCGTGCTCGGGTGCATACCAGGCGAAAGCGCCCCAGAAGCCGGTGTGGCCGATCAGCTCGACGCCATCGACAGCGATGCGTCCGATGCCGAGCCCGTAATCGTCGTAGCGGACAGCGATGCCCGGCGGGAAGCGGACTCCCGGCGTCCAGCGGGTCATCTCCGCGCGCAGCGCGGCCGACAGGAGCTGACCGGACCACAGGCCACGCACAAAGCGAGCAAGGTCCGGCGCCGTCGTGACGAGGCCGCCACCCGCCCAGTCGATCGTAGGAGTGACCGCACTCAGATCGGTGTCCCCCCGGTAGTGATGGGCCGGCTCGCCGGTCAGTGCAGGCTCATGGCCCTCGAGGTAGGTGGCGTCCATCGCGAGGGGATCGAGTATCCGTGCCCGGTACACCGCGTGGAGCGGTTCCTCCGCCAGGTGCTCGATCGTGAGGCCGGCCAATACGTATCCCGAGTCCGAGTAACCGAAGCCCTCACCGGGCGGAAAGCTCGGCTCTCCGTGCCGCGCGGCGTGCTCGAGCAGCTCGACCGGCCCCCATGGACGTCCGGGATTGGCCGCCACCCGGGCCTCGAAGGCCGGGTCGTGGAAGTAGTCGTAGAGGCCCGCGGTGTGGGCCAGGAGCTGTCGCGGTGTGATCACGGGCAGGTCGCCAAGACCACTCAGGCGACCAAGGAGCCCAGTTGGGAGCAGCTCGCCGAGCGGTTGGTCGAGGCCGACCCGACCCTCGCCCGCAAGCCCTAGAAGGGCGACGGCGGTCAGGGTCTTGGTCGCGCTCGCCGCCCGGAAGGGAGCGTCCTCCTCGAGTGGGGCACCCCCACCACGCACGGAGCGCCCCGCTGCCCCAGCCCATCTCAGGCGAAGCCGCGGGGCCTCAAGCCGAGCGAGTGCGCCGGGTGCCCCCGCGCCGACGCGATCGGCGAGTGCGGCGTGCAGGTGAGCTCTGGGGCCTCCGGGCATCATGCACACAGCTTGACGTGGTGTGGTCCTCCGCGATCAGGCCAGAGTGGCCGCTGCTCACGGGCTCAGTCCCTCGGCGAAGCCCTGCCGCCAGCTCGAATAACCCGGCTGCCAGCCCAGCTCGCGCTTCGCCTTCTCGTTCGAGGCGCCGCGCATCTCGGTCATCATCATCACCGCGGCCCTCCCGGCGACGATCCGGCCGAGCCACTTCGGCACCCGCCGCGGCGGCTTCGCTCCGAGCGCCTCGGCCATCCCGGGCAGCCACTCCGAGACGCGGGCAGGCTCATCGTCGGTGACGTTGTAGACGCCGGGCTCTCCGCGCTCGACGGCGGCAACGGTCGCGCTCGCCGCGTCGTCTATGTGGATGAACGACCAGACGCCGGTGCCGCCGCCGACGACGGGGAACTTGCGCCCGCGAACCGCGGCGACCTGCTCGCTGTCGGGATCGACCGCGATCGAGGTGCCGGGCCCGTAGAAGCCGCCGTAGCGGAGCACGACGCCCTCGACCCAGTCGGCTCCGGTGACGGCACGCTCGAGGTGTCGGATTGCGTTGTGCGTCGACCGCACCCCGGGCAGCGGCTCAGTGTCGAGCGGGTCGCTCTCGGCCTTCACCGGCCCGCCGCTGCGCGCGTAGGACATGGGGGCGAAGCTCTGCGCCACGAAACGCCGCGCTCCGGAGGCTCGGGCGGCCGAGAGCAGGTTGTCCGTCCCCTCCGTCCGGAGCCGGTTCGTGGGCTCGAAGTCACGGTCGAGTCGCCGCGGGTTGGGCGAGCCTGGGATCGCGGTCAGCTGGTGCACGATCACCTCCGGCTCGGCCTCGCTCACGGCCTGACCGACGGCGTCGGGATCGAGCGCGTCGGCGATCACCGGCGTCGCGCCCAGACCCCGAAGCAGGTCGCGCTTCCCCTCGCTCCGGGTCATCCCGACCACGTCGTGACCGGCGTCCACGAGCAGGGGCACGAGCCGTCTGCCGATCGCCCCGCTGGCGCCCGCTACGAAGATCCTCATCTCAGCTCCCTTCGTCGTTGCTTCATTCTTACTGACGAGACGAGGTCAGGCGGCCTCCACCCGAAGAGGCGCTCAGTCGTTCCCCACTACGATACCTAACCAGGTATCATACCCGCATGTCCAAGGTCCCCGGGGAAACCATCAGGCGCCTGCGCGCCGCGGCCGGCCTCTCGCAGCGGGCGCTGGCGCGACGCGCCGGCACCTCCCAGCCGGCGATCGCCCGTTACGAGAGGGGTAATGCCACCCCATCGTGGGGGACCCTGGAGCGGATCGCCGCGGCCTGCGGTTGGCGGGCCCAGATCATTCTCCGCCCCGTCCCTGACCCCGGGGATGTCGAGCTCGCCGAGCGCCTGCTCGCCCTCGAGCCGCTGGAGCGCTTGCGTACCCTGCGCAAGTTCGCCCGCCTGCGGGGGGCCGCCGAGGTCGCGCCGTGAACGAGCTGGACCCCGAGAAGCTCCTGCGCACCCTGGTCGAGCACCGGGTCGAGTTCTGCCTGATCGGCGCTGCCGCGGCCTGGCTGCAGGGGAGCCCCGCGGTGACGCTCGACCTCGACGTGATGCCCCGCCGCGATCTCGACAACGCCGATCGGCTCGCCGCCGCGCTGAACGCGCTCGGTGCCCGGCATCGGGGTGCTCCGGAAGCCACCCAGCTGGATGGTGGGGACTTCGTCGGCTGGGAAACCCAGCGATTCGAAACCGAGGCCGGCCCACTTGACGTCGTCCCCACCGCCGCTGCGATCGGCGGCTACGAGGACGTCGCCACCGTCGAGATCTCGCTGGGCGAGTTTTCGATCCGGGCGCTCACCGTCGACCAGGTGATCGCCTCCAAGGAAGCCCTCGGCAGGCCGAAGGACATGGCGGCGCTGCCCGCTCTGCGGGCCGCCCAGGAAGCTCGCAAGCGTCGCTGATCTGACACCTCCCGACCTGCCCGCGGGCCTCTACCGGGCGAAGGCCGGCCATCTCACCTTAAGGTGCTCGAAAGGGCCGGGCCGATCGCGCGGCGTCGCGCCGCCCAGGCCCGCCCCAGCACGCTGGTCGCCGAGCCCCTGCGGGAGGCCCGCCACATGGCTGGAGGCCTACCGGGGGATCTGGGAGGGCCGCATGGACCGGCTGGACGAGCATCTGCGCAAGATTCAGAAAGGGAACCAGGACTCGTCGGCCTGGCTGGCTCATTCTCGCCGGGACCGCTGGTAGCGCATGGAGACGACCCGCGAGCCGAAGGTCTGGGCCTCGACCAGCTCCAGGTCGAACGTCTCCTCCAGATCGGGGAGGAACGGCGTGCCGCCGCCGACGATCACCGGATAGACGAACGGCTGAAACTCGTCGACCAGGCCGGCCTTGATCAGGGTCGCGGCCAGCCCGGCGCCGCCGACCCCCAGGTCCCCTCCCTCCTCCGCCTTCAGGCGCTCGACCTCCTCGACGACGCCGTCCCGCACCAGCCGCGTGTTGCCCTCGACCTCCTCGAGCGTCGTCGAGAAGACGACCTTTGGAAGCTCCTGCCAGATGCCCGCAAACTCGCGCTCGACCTCACCGAGCTCCGGGTCCTGGTCGGCCGTCTCCCAGTAGGCCATCGTTTCGTAGAGGTTCCGGCCGAGCAGGTGGCAGCCGAGCTCGCGGGTCCGCTCGTTGTGGAAGCGGTGGAGTTCCTGGCTGGGCACCGACCAGTCGAACCTCCCGTCCGGCCCGGCGATGTAGCCGTCGAGCGAGACGCTCATCGAGTAGATCAGCTTGCCCACAAGTCACGTTCCTTTCTTCGGTTTTGGTGCTCCTATGACCGGGAGACGCGTCGAAACCAATCGCATCGCGCTCTACCTTTGCCCGCCGACCGGAAGCCGCGCGGCTACGCGGAGCCGCTGCTCCCTCGCGCGACGGGCAGCACCGACCCCGCGCCCTTTCGCTCGAGAGCGTTGTAGGACGTGGGTAGGCACATTAGCCTTGCCGCGTGCCCAACGCTGTGATGAACGGGATCCGGCTCTACTACGAGGAGCACGGCCATGGGACGCCAATCACCTGCATACACGGAGGCGGAGGCTCCTCCGTGATGTGGGGTGACGCGGTTAAGGAGCTGGCGCGACTCGGTCGCGTGATCTCCTATGACCGGCGCGGGTGCGCTCGCAGCGAGCGCCCAAACCCTTACGAGCGCACCACTGTGACCGAGCAGGCAGACGACGCAGCCGCACTGCTCGATGCCCTCGAGGCCGCGCCGGCGGTGGTCATCGGCCGCAGCTACGGAGGGGCGGTGGCGGTCGACCTCGCGCTTCGCTATCCGGACAAGGTCCGTGCGCTGGTCCTGCTCGAGGGTGACGCCCTCGGCCTCTCGCCCGTGGGGTTGGAGTGGACGAAGGGGCTGGATGCGGGCATGCGTGAGGTCGCTGCCCAGGATGGCGTCGACGCGGTCTACGAGGCGCTGATCGACGAGGTCATGGGTCAGGGGGCCTGGGACTCCTTCCCGGAGGAGATTCGGAGTGTGCTGACGCAGAACGGGCCGGCGCTCCTGGCGGAGCTCCACTACGTCGACGAGCCGATGCCCGACGCCGCCGCGTTCGCCACGATCGAGGTGCCCGCTCTGCTGGTGGCGGGCTCTGACTCACCGCCCGAGCAGCGCGATATGACCGAGAAGATGGCCGAGGTGCTGCACAAGGCTCGCTTGGTGCGGATCGGCGGCGGTCATCTGATCGACCCTGCGGGGGCCGAGGTGCTCGCCTTCATCGGGGAAGTACTCGAGGCGGGGTAGCCCCGCTCGCGCTCGCGCTTCCCAGCGCGCTGGAGCAGTGAGGTCGACTGCTCCTTCGCGTGACGGATGAAAGTCAAGTGCGACTTGCCCGATTGCACCTCCCATGGCAGAGTCGAGGACGGGCGCCGGTGGACGACGAGCTAAAGAGCGGACCTGGGGCATGGGCCCGCCGCTCACCAGGTAAAGGGCCGGAACAGATGCGGCCACGACACCAGGAGGACACCATGATTCAGCGGATGGACAACGTGCTCATCGTCGTCGAGGACCTCGAGGCCGCCAAAGCGTTCTTCGCCGAGCTCGGTATGGAGCTGGAAGGGGAGACGACCGTCGAAGGGCCCTGGGTTGACCAGACCGTCGGGCTCGACGACGTCCGCGCCGACATCACCATGATGCGAACCCCAGACGGCCACGGCCGGGTCGAGCTGTCGAGGTTCCACAGGCCGCCGGCGGTCAGAGCCGAGCCGGAAAGCGCGCCGTCGAACGCGCTGGGCATACGCCGCATCATGTTCATGGTCGACGACGTCGACGACGTCGTCGACCGCCTGCGCCACCACGGTGCCGAACTCGTCGGCGGGATCGCACAGTACGAAAACATCTACCGACTCTGCTTCCTGCGTGGCCCCGAGGGCATCATCATCGGACTGTCCGAGAAACTCAGCTGACGCGGCCGGGGACGGCCCCGGCCGGGCGCTCCTCCGTTGCGCGAGGAGGGAAACGAGGGCCGCTACCTTTTTGCTACCGTTATGGGATGAGCAAGCAGATCGCAGTTCGACTTCCAGACGATCTCGTCGACTTCGTCGATGAGATCGTCGACTCCGGCACTGGACGCAGCCGGGCGGCAGTCGTTACCCGTGCGCTCGAGCGCGAGCGCCGGCGCGCCCTCGCCGAACGCGATGCCCAGATCCTTGCCCGCACCGGTCCAGACCCCGAGCTCGCGGGGCTCGCTGAGCACGCGGCCGGCCTGCCCCATGACCTTGCCTGATGCGGGCCATCCACGTCGCGCAGCTCGACAAGGCCCGGCCCGTGTTGATCCTCACGCGTGAGCTGGTGCGGCCACATCTCAGGACCGTGACCGTCGCACCGATCACCACAACCATCCGCGGGCTCTCCACCGAGGTGAGCGTCGATGCGACGAACGGGCTCACGGAGCCCTCGGTCGTGAGTTGCGACAACATCACCACCATCCCCACCGATGCCGTGGGAGCGCAGATCGGCGTGCTGCTCGAGCGCCAGAAACCGGCTCTCAGCGAAGCGATCATGGCTGCGTTCGATCTCGATTGACGGGGTATGCCCTTCCGTCCCCCGATTCGAACCCGCCCTCAGGATGGCGCCAAGCCTTCACCAGTTTCTCGCCCTGAAGCAACCGGAAGGTCCGACCATCGATCCCGCGCCTGCGCTGAGGAGGCAGTTCCAGTGCGATGTTGGCAGCGAGTGCAGTGACAGTAGCCGGCAGCCTGCGCCGGCTCGGTGAGTTCAAAGCGGACGCCGCCGCACAGACAGCCCCCTGTCACTGAGGGATCGGTCACCCGGTAAGTGTGGCACCCTGCGGTGCACGCGTGCCCGCTTCGCGCTCAAGCATCAAGGCGAGCCAGAGGAAGTCTTTGGCAGCATTTCCTGATGCCAGGAAACCTCCTTGATAGGCAGCTGCATCATCGGCGGTACCAGCTTGCGCTTGTGCTGCTGATGGTCGGCCAGCACCCGCTGAGGCTTCTTTGTTCGGCGATTTGCTCCACGCTTCTTGCGTGCCACGAGGTGCATTCTGGCGCTGGTCCAAGACGCTTTTCGGTCTAGTCGAAGATGCTCGATTTGTCAGGGCCGGATATGTGCCCCTGACAAATACAGTCAGCTAAATCCGGCGGCCGCGTCAGGGACAACGGGCCTGAGCCCCGCGACCGGCATCCCGTGGAGCGAGGGCGGCAGCCGGACATCACGCCGGGGCACGGACGAAGCGGGCATCTCAAAGCCTGCGAGGGGCGGGCGACAATACGGGGACGCTCACGGGGCTTTGAAAGGTCGGGGGCCCGCTCGATCTTCCCGCTGCATTCCCGGGCGTGAGCTTCTCCGGCTAGATACGAAGCAACCGCGTATCTGTCAGGAATCTCTTCCTGATCATGCCCTTGCGTGATTTGCCCCTCCGCCCACGGGCTTCCACGCCATTGCCGCAGGATCCCAAGAGCCCGTAGCCGTACCAGCGAGCGGCGGATCGATGAACCGCCTGGCGCTTGCCACGGCGGACTTCAGATCACGCTCCTCGAGCCCAGGCGCGCCAAGGGCGACGCGGGCATAGCCCGCGACCCAACTTGAGGAAGAAGGGACTTCGAGATGATCGGGCAGCGTGAGCCGACGCCGCCCCGCCTCGGAGCAAAGCGCCCGGCGCAGCTCGTCGGCGTCAACCGAGGCGTTGTGCGCGAAGGTGACGAGATCGGCCAGATCCCGATAGCGGGTACTCAGCTCGATACCCCCGTCGGGACGCGGGTGACGCTCCAGCAGCGCACAGACCTTGTCTGCGATGTGGTCGGCGATCGGGTACACCCTGTACGCCGTGTGGGATATACCCGACAGCTCAACCGGCACGAGCGGCGGTGCGCTCGCGGGGACGCCGGTCATCGACAGCCCGGCGACGAGGTCGACGTGAAAGCGCGCGAAGTCGGTCGCGCCGAGAAGCGCGACGACGGAGATCCGCACAGCGTCGGCACCCTGCACCATCTGCCTCGGGGCGCCGAGCGTGAAACGGAAATAGTCGCCGAGATCGACTGCGGCCGTCTCGCGCAGCGCTCGCTCGGCGTCGGCCAGGCTGCCGTCGCGCCTGTAGAGGTCCACATCGAGGTGTGACGGGCCCGTCCCTCCAACCGCGCCAGCATCGCCGTCGCCCCCTTCAGTACCCAGCGCTCGGGTTCGGCACTGAACAACCGATACAGGAGCCGGTCGTAGGCGAACTGCCGCAGCAGCGCGGAGAGCTCCATGCCGCTCTCCTCGGACATGGGACGCAGGCGGTCCGCAAGAGCCTGACGAAACGCTTGCGGATTGTCGTAGCGAGGGGCGCTCATATCGCCGAGGCCCGGGAGCCGGCGAAAGCCAGCAGATGATCGAGCGTGGCCTCCCCGTCGCCGCGAGGTAGATCGAACCTCGTTGCATAGGCTGCAATGCGCTTCCCGACCTCGCCGGTGTCCTCGAGTCCGCCGTCGAGCACCTCGGCGGCGATCCGCCCCACCGCGCCTGGCTCGACGTGGTCAGCGAGAAGATCGGCGATCGTGCGGGCGGCGCGGGTCACCGGCAGGCCGGAGAGAACGATCCGATCCGCGGCCGGAACTTCCCCGCGATGCAGCCGGACATCGCGGCGCCGCGTCTGGCGCCGTCGCGGAAGCGTGAACTCGTGTACGTCGGCCCGAAGATCGCCGACCCGGTGGAGACTCGCGGCCGAGGCGTACGAGACGACCGCGTCGTCGACGTCGTCGAGGCGAGCCCAGGCAGGCGTCTCGGGGGCGAGCTGCAGCCAGGCGGCCCGCAGCCCGAGATGGTCGGGTTCCCCGGCCCCCCGAATGCGGTAGACGCCGTGCGCCACTCGCTCCATTCTGCCATCCGTCGTCAGACGGGCCAGCGACGTATGGCCAACTCCCGCCTCCTGCGCCTGGCGCCTCGTGATCAGTCCCCACTGATCCTCCGCAATCTCGAATAGTCGCTGTATAGGCCGCATAGTGCTGCGAACTATACCGAAAATAGGATACTTTGCAGCACTTAGACTACGGCCTTCGCCGCGTGACGTAGATAGATCGCCTCTGCCTGCTTGGCGTAGCGCTCGGGCAGCGCCTCGTGAAGCTCGGCCACGAAGCGATCGGGCTGCTCGGCTCGGCGCTGCGGCAGGGAGTCGAAGAAGCGATCGATCTCGGCGTTGATCGCGTCCGCCTGCTTGGGATGGTCGCGCTCGACCTCTTCCTGGAGACCGCCGGCAACCTCCTCAGCAGAGGCACGCCTCAGGTGTGCGGCGAGGCGCAGCAGATCCTCGACGCCGAGGTGCTTCTGGCGGCGCCCCCAGGGGATCGGCTCCAAGCCGAGATCCTCGACCCCCGCGTGATCCCGGCGGGGCTGATGTCGATCAGCTCGGCCGCGCGCGAGAGGGTCGGCAGCGCGCGGACGTAGCCGCTGCTCGGAGTATCGACGGTGGCCATTCTCTAGGAGAGTAGTGCAAGGACTGAAAGAAGTGAAAGTAATTGCGCCATCGGGTAGTCGCGCTCGATCGGCGGCAACTCGTGTTTTCACGCGGAAGGAGCAGTTCGCCGGCTACGAATCTGGCGGCTCCTCATCGGTCCAATAGTCCGTCGCCTGCTCTCGCCGGTAGGCCTCCTGGAATCCCTCGCCTGAAGCTCCGGGGGCCCGAGTTGCCGCCACCAACTTGCCGGTATCCGGATAGAGATTCACCTCGGGAGCGATCATCGTGCTGACCACCAGCACGCGGGCGTGTTGAGCGCCTCGATTCTGGAGCTGGTGCGCGCCGTCTTCTCCGACCCGAAATGCGACTACCTCCCCCTCGGCCAGCTCGCGCCACCCATCCGGCGTGCGCAGGTGCGGCTGGCCGCTGAGCACGATGAGCATCTCCTCGTTGGCGCTGTGGGCGTGGTATGGAAAGGTAGCCTGGCCAGGCGGGATCTCATAGAGACTTGCTCCGAGTTTCTCGGACCTGGCCTGTTGGCCCAGTTTGGCGCGCCGGTAGGTGAAGCCCTCACGGTCCTGATCTGCATCGAAGTCCGGCTGGTATGCATTTGCCATGCGCGGATTATCTCCGCTCTTCACCCGGATTGGCCCCTGGAGCTTCCGCGATGTGGCGCTCGCACCCGTTCCGCGCGAACACGGGCGCAGCCAGAGCGCTTAGAACCGCGGCTTCCCCTCGTCGAAGCGCTCGAGTCCGTCGTCGGGAATCGGCTCCCAGCCAGCCGCGTAGGCGACATACGTACGCCAGCTCGGCCGCACGCCCGGATCGCCGTCGAAGGCTCCGAAGCGCACGCTCATCTGCGTGGCGTCGTCGGAGTTGCGGCTGAAGAGATGAGATCCGCATTCGCGGCAGAAGCACTTCTCGAAACCGCCGTCCGGATGTCGCCACCCCTTCAACAGGTCCTCCCCCTGCACGAGCCGGAAGGTGCGCCTGTCGATCCGCGCTTGTGCCGACGCGGCCGTTCCGGTGCGGCGCTGGCAGCGAGTGCAGTGGCAGTAGCCCGCTGCCGTCGCCGGCTCGGTGAGCTCGAAACGAACACCGCCGCACAGGCAGCCCCCAGTCATTGAGGGATCGCTCATAGCGGTCCAGTCTGGCACGCGGGTCGCTCCCGCTTCGCGCGAGAAGCAGAACGGCCTTTCTGGTGAATCTCAGGCGTCCTCTTCTCTATCCCGATTTCGGAACCATCTTGGGGAACGAAGACATCGCGATGAGCCGTTTCGGAGCGGCCGGTCGGGTCGGTGGGCTGCGGTTTTCCGTTTTGGTTCTCGCTCGTGAAGCCCTGCACAAGACCAGCATTCGGCTCTACAAGCGGAGGGGGTGGGATTCGAACCCACGAGCGCCTTGCGACGCCAACGGTTTTCGAGACCGCCCCGTTCAACCACTCCGGCACCCCTCCGGGACTGAGTCCGAAACCGATTCTACGAGGGGCCGGGGATTGGGCGTGCCTGGCATGGCGCGGCCGGGGCGCCGGTGTCCGGCCGGGCCGTCCGGCAGGGGCTCAAGCTCGGCGGACGGATGACCGAGCCGCGGGCCCTTCCCCGGGCCGCCGTCGCGTAGCCGCCCGGCGGCGCGGAGGCAATACCCTTGGGGCACCCGGAGAGGTGTCCGAGTGGCTTAAGGAGCGCGACTGGAAATCGCGTGGGCGGGGTTAACCCGCCTCGTGGGTTCGAATCCCACCCTCTCCGTTCGTTTTCGGCCGCTCCCCGGCTCCGCGGCCCCGCCCCCGCGCGCTGGCGCCCCCGCCCGCCCGCTAGAGTTGCGCAACCTCTGGGGACCCGGCCGTGTTCGGGATGATGAGGGTCCATGGGAACGAGAGATTGGAGGAAGCGGTGGGGAAGATGAGCTTCGGCAGGTTGGTCCTGGCCGTTCTGGCGCTGGCGCTGCTTGCCGCGCCACCGGCCCAGGCCGAGGAAGTCACGCGCGAGAGCTACAAAGAAGTCGTCGAGCCGGTCTGCAAGTCGAACGCGAAGGCCAACGAACGGATCCTCAAGGGGGTCCGCGGCAAGTTCCGCTCCGGCAAGCTGAAGGCCGCCTCGCGCCAGTTCTTCCGCGCCGCGGCCGCCCTGCGGCGCACCCTCAGGCAGCTCAGGGCGGTGTCGCAGCCGCCCGCCGACAAGGCCAAGCTCGCCAAGTGGCTGAAGTACATCGGCATCGAGGCCAATCTCTTCCAGAAGACGGGCAAGAAGCTCAAGGCCGGCAACCGCAACGCCGCCACGGCGATGGTCATCCGCCTCGAACGAAACGCCAACCTGGCCAACAACCAGGTGATCGGCTTCGAATTCCGCCACTGCCGCTTCGAACCCTCGAAATTCACCTGAGCGGCGGCGGCTCGCCGGCCGCGGGTTCTCGGCTAGCCTTAGGACCCGCGGCGCCCCGCCCAGGTAGCTCAGCTGGTAGAGCACTTCCATGGTAAGGAAGGGGTCACGGGTTCGAGTCCCGTCCTGGGCTCTGCCATCTGCAGGCGCGGCCACGGCTCTGCCGCATCCCGGCGTGAGCAGGCAGTTTGGCCGATTTGATCGGTAGCCTGCCGTGCAGTGGATTTCGCCCTGACGGACGAGCAGGAGGACTTCGTCGACGCGATCCGCCGCTACTGCGACCACGAGTGCGGCACGACGGACCAGCGCGAGCGCCTCACCGACAGCTACGCGAAGAGCCACAACGAGACGATCTACAAGGAAATGGCCGAGCTCGGCTGGATCGGGCTGACCATCCCCGAGGAGTACGGCGGCGTGGGCGGGAGCATGCTCGACGCCTGCATCTTCATGGAGGAGACCTCGCGCGCGCTCGCCCCGATCGGCGGCTACGCGACGACGCTGATCGTCGCCAGCGCCACCAAGCGCTTCGGCAGCGAGGAGCAGAAGCTGGAGATCCTCGGCGGCATCGCCGAGGGCGCCGTCGAGGCGATCGCGATGACCGAGCCCGAGGCCGGCTCCGACGTCGGCGCGCTCAGCACCTCGGCCGAACGCAGCGACGGCGGCTACGTGCTCAGCGGCCAGAAGGTCTTCTGCTCCAACGCCCATATCGCCGATCACATCCTCGTCGTCTGCCGCACCAGTCGCTCCGCCTCCAAGCACGAGGGCCTCTCGATGATCTGGGTGCCGCGGGACACCGACGGGCTCGAGGTGGTGCCGATCGACACGATGGGCGGTCGCGACACCAGCCACCTCTACCTGACCGACGTCGAGGTGCCTGAGGACGCCGTCCTCGGCCAGGTCGACGCGGGCTGGACGCAGCTGATGGCGGGCCTCAACGTCGAGCGCCTGATCCTCGCCGCCACCCAGCTCGGCATCGCCGAGCGCGTCTTCGACGACGTCATCGTCTACGTCAAGGAGCGCGAGCAGTTCGGCCGCCCGATCGGCTCCTTCCAGTCGCTCCAGCACCGCGTCGCCGACATGGCGACCGATATCGAGGCGGCCCGCCTGATGACCCGCTGGGTCGCCACGCTGACCGACGAGGACCCGGAGCGGATGCTGCCCCGCGAGGCCTCGATGGTGAAGCTCTTCGTCACCGAGGTCGCCCGCCGCGCCGCCCTCGACGGGATGCAGATGATGGGCGGCTACGGCTATGCCTCCGAGTACGACATGGAGCGCCTCGTCCGCGGCACCCTGGCCTCGACGATCTACGGCGGCACCTCCGAGATCCAGCGCAACATCATCGCCAAGACGTTCGGGCTCTGACGGCCAGACCCCGCTCCCGGCGCCTCCAGACGCCTGCGTCCCAAGACCGGCATACTTTGCGGGGCAGGAGTAGAGAGCGCCCGTAGCTCAGTGGTCAACGGGGTTTTAACGAGCCCCAAAGAGCGTCGGTCTTTCAAGCCGAAGGTCGAGAGTTCGATTCTCTCCGGGCGCATTCCTCGCCGTTCCGGGCAGCAGTTGACAGATGCGATCTCAAGGACCTTTGACCTCTCTACGTGCGCCATCTCCGAGAGGTCTTCGTAGGTGGCCCAGGGCTCTCCGGTGCCTGAGCCTTAGTTACTTGCCCCGGAAAAACCCCCGGGCATGAAAACGGCCGCGCAGGAGGTTCAGCGCGGCCGTCTTCTAAATGGGCATTTGCTCTTGCGAGCCTGCCGATCGTTTCAAGTGGGCAGGACGGCG